>Ga0209347_1002528_pt1 | contig 23865 bp, 19 predicted proteins | sample AutmiccommuBRH23_FD_187382 | JGI IMG/M metagenome (GOLD analysis project Ga0209347, IMG submission 187382) | Deep subsurface microbial communities from Mt. Terri, Switzerland - Autotrophic microbial communities BRH/23 (SPAdes) (version 2) | ecosystem: Environmental > Aquatic > Deep subsurface >...
TTCCCTTGTGCTACATATACAAGCTATGCGAATATTGTAACTGTATTGAATCATGAAAGGGAGAAACAGCTTCTGGGGGTTGGGGATGAAGGCGCTCTCGAAACATTGGCAGGTTCAGTGGGCGCACAATATCATGTTATTTTTAAAATGACACAAAACGGCCAGATGGTTTTTATGAATGCCATTTGTTTGCAAACCAGTAATGCCCAGATGCTGGTTAATGTAACTGATAATGCCCCAGCGGGTGAAGCTGCATTTGAAGCGATTGATAAACTTACAGAAAATTTTTTTGATGACCTGAAGGAATATGAAATCTGCGCATTTACAGGGCCTTTAACCATTGAGGTAAAAAGCAAACTCGAAGACACAAAAACCGATTACGCCAGTGCCCCATGTGGCAGCGGCGATCGGGTTACCATTACCACCACACAGGAAACGAACTCAACACTGAAGTGGGAGTTAAATAAATACAGCCGTTTAGGGGCTTCCGGCACAGCAAATTATGACCTGAAGGAAAAAATGACCACCATTTCGGACTTTTCCTGTTATAAATGTAAAAATGGCGACCAGGGGCCGGTAAAGATTACTGAAATAAATGAGTCGGAAGCAAAAGTGGAAGGGATATCTGACGAAAGTGTTTCAGAAGGAAAACAGGTAGATGACTGTCGCATAAAACTGGTTTTCCTCGATGATGGTACTTACACTGTTCTGGTGAAGGCCACCTCAAAAGAAGGGAACATGAAAGTTTCAAAAGAAAAAAAAGTTGAAGGGATGTGCGAATCAGAAAGCGAACCCAAAGACACCAAAAACAAAAAGATTGATGTTCCGGTAAATGCTGTTTTCGGCCCTTACCAGGGTTCCATCAAGGATAAAACACTGCACCAGAAAGAAACAAAGGATGTTTCGGCAGGTAAGGAAACAACAACGGTTACCATTGATTTTACACTAAACCGTGACGATTAAGCTAAATGTTTAAGTATGTGATTTGTTTACCGGATGCAAAACGAGCTTGATTTGGAAAACCTACAGCACTGAATTTAAATAAGGAATCAAATGAAAATAAAAAAATCCGGCTATGAAAAACCTGAAATTTCTACTGAGCACCTTTTTATTTTTTGTAGCAATTTATATTTCTGCACAGGATAAAAAACCAGAAGATCCGTTAAATGGACCGAAAAAGGATTATCATCCAAATGGAAAAATCAGCAGGGAATATACAGTGGTAAATGGCATTCCAAATGGCAGCTACAAAGCATACAGCGAAGCAGGATTACTTGTTGCTGAACAAAACCTGGTTGACGGGATTCAAGAGGGGATTCAAAAAACATTTTTTGAAAACGGACAGGTTCAGTCTGAAATGAATTATGAAAAAGGAGTTCCACAGGGAATGAAAAAGGAATACTATAAAAATGGCACACTCAAAACGGATAGCAATTTAACAGGTGACCCCTGGGAATTATCGGGACAAACTACCTTATACTATGAAGATGGCCAAAAGAAATCTGAATCAAAAGTTTCAATGGGAAAACATGTTTTTACCATTACGTACGATAAGGAAGGGAGGGTTACAACAGAACAAACCGAAGGACAGATCATTTCATATCACTACGACCGCGATGGGAAAAAACATACCTCGGTAAACGGTGTTGATCAGAATAAATAAAACAACAATCAATCAACTTATCAAATCATCAAATCATGAAGAAACCTATCTTCCCGCTGATTTACCTGATTTTTATAAGTACATCTATTTGTGCCCAACCTGAGAAGATTCCATATTTGGGCGACAAACCGGGGACCTTCGAGATTTTAAGCCGCACCAATTATTCAATGCACCAGAAATTTACACCTGCGGAAATGGCAGCGAGTATGGAAAACCTGAAAAAGCTGGTTGACATTGTAAGGGAAAACCCGGTGCTGGCCGATATCAAAGGATTTATGGGCAGGGCGCGGATCTACGATATTTCAAATACTCATCCATGCAATTATGGTGTTCCGGCCAGGATAAGCTTCGAATTCAGTGACTATTTTTACTCGAAGGGCAAAATCCTGTACAATACAATCGAACCACCGGAATGGTCGGTTTTTGTGAATCGCATGTCTGGTCCCTGGAATGGTTTCAATACCGGGAAATGCATGTTCACTATACCTCTTAAAAAGAAAACCATTGCTCCGGGAATTGATGTATACGACGATGTAACTTATGTGATTTACGATCCTTCGCGGCCACCTTACTGGGTGCCTGTTTCAGTTGAAGAAGCATTTACTGTTGCACGCGAGGAGGCTAAAAAAGAGAAAGATGAAATCGCTGCCAAATACATGTTCGAATTTGTTGAAAAAGAGTGGGCTGCCATTTCGCCTGCCAACCTCAAGAAACAGGCATTTTTTGGTGGAGGTGTTACCCGTGTGAGCGATTCTTCAGGATTCGGCGGAGAGAATAACCTCTTTCCTCCCATCGTCAGGGTAAATCCTGAATACTGGAACAAAAACCTGCCCAAATCAGCTATCCAGTTTATCATCCTTACAATTTCAATGGATAAAAAGTATCTGAAAAGCGAATATGAAAATTGCCTGAAATACCAGTACAACGGCGAAACCTGCAACCAGGGCAGGTTTATGGTATCGTATACAGAAGACGATATTAAAAAACTGACAAATCTGATCGGGAATTAAAAAAAATTCTGCGGCCGCCTCACCCCGAATGATTCACCAGCTGAACTTTAGTCAGCAGGTGAAACGATGCACCTTAGTGAGGTACTGAACGGGTGACTCTTCTGTTCAACGGCAGTGCCATCAGAAGCCTTCTGATGCTGACAGAAGCTGGACTGGTGAGGGTCACCTGGTCAGTGGCAAGGAAACAGGCGGCGGGTGCTGTGCGGCAGTGCCATGCTTTTTTTCCCAGTAACCTGCCAGCCGAACCCGGTTGACGGTGCCTGTTTGGAGGAATCTCTTCTCGGTTGCTTTAGCAGTTGGTTGTGAGGCAGATTTAAACGGCAAGTCAACCGGTCAACCTACTCAAGGCATCAGTGGTTTATTTAGAATAAATCTAAAACAAAAGAATACATTAAACGAACCGTCTTGACCTTTGTCAAAAGAAAAAACAACTTTAACCTATATGAATAAACCTTTTTGCTTCCTGATTATTTTTTTCTTTTCAGTTTACAATTCTTATTCTCAAGTTGACACAACACGAAACATCAGAGAAGATGCAGTCCAGTTGTACATCGATTGTGAAAGATGCGACATGGATCACATCAGGAGAGAAATTCCTTATGTAAATTATGTACGCGATGTGAAAGAGGCACAGCTATATCTGCGTGAGTCAAGCCAAACAACGGGAAGTGGCGGGAGCGAATATTCCTTTTTTTTTGTGGGCCAAAAAAAGTTTGAGGGAATGGGAGACACACTGGTTTACACCTCTGGTCCCAATGATACAGATGCAGAAATCAGGGAAGGTCGCACGAACATGATGAAAATGGGTTTAATGCGGTATGTCGCACGAACTCCGGTCTATAAAGAAGTCAACATTAAGTACGACGGCGATGCAGAAGTTGAAACAGTTTTTGACAAATGGAACAACTGGGTGTTTGAAATTGAAACAAGCCCGCGTTTTGAGTCGGAAGAATCATATAAAGATTTTTCGTTCAGGAATTCATTCAATGCTAATAAAATTAATAAAGAGTGGAAGATTGAAGTTGCATTTGATCACCGGCTAAGCCGCACAAAGTATACTTATGACAATGAAACCTTTATAAAAGACAAGACACAGGTTGAACTTGAAAATCTGGTTGTGAACAGTATGGGACAGCACTGGTCTTCGGGAATGAGGCTCGATTTTCTTACTTCCACATTCAGCAACATAAAATTCAGAAGCGATATTCTTCCGTCGGTTGAATACAATCTTTTTCCTTATACTGAATCGACACATCGCCAATTGCGTTTTTTATACGGAATCGGTACATCGATAAATATATACAACGATACTACCATTTATGGAAAGATTGAAGAAAACCTTTTTCAGCACCAGCTACAGGTGGCTTACCAGGTGCAGGAAAAATGGGGATCTGTAAACATTTCTCTGGAGGGATCAAACTACCTTCATGATTTTTCAAAAAACCGTCTTGAGCTATTTGGATTTGTCGAAGTGAGAGTTTTAAAAGGCCTTTCATTCACTGTCTTCGGAGGCGTGGCGCGGATACATGACCAGCTTTCCCTTATTAAAGGAGAATTGTCGGAAGCCGATATTCTCCTCCAATTGCAGGAGTTGGCAACCGCTTACAGTGTTGACGGTGGAGTAAGGCTTTCCTACACTTTTGGTTCTATTTACAACAATATCGTAAATCCACGGTTTGGAAACGGCAGGTGGTAAGATTGGCTGAGGACGCTCTTCTCAAATCTTTTTTATAATTTCATCCTCAAAAAATGATTAGAATAATATTCTGTTACACTTTCCTGGTTCTTTTAGTATTGACCAGCTGTAACAGACAAAACGAGAAGGAGAAACAGGGAGACATGGCACAAGATGATTCAATGCCTGAAAATAATGCTGATTATACGTATCTCGCTCTGGGGGATTCCTATACTATCGGCGAAGGTGTTGAGACTGCCGCGCGCTTTCCGGTTCAGCTGTCAGAAAAACTTACGCGGAACGGATTTTTGGTTGATACACCTGAAATTGTGGCTCAAACGGGATGGACAACCGATGAACTGGCAGCCGCAGTCGCAGGCAGGAAACTTGATGAAAAATACGACCTGGTGACATTGCTGATTGGCGTTAACAACCAGTTCCGTGGACGTGATTCAGGGGAATACCGCACTCAGTTTGCTGAATTGCTTCAGACAGCCGCCGGTATTGCAGGCGATGAAGCAAGTGTCATCGTCATTTCAATTCCTGATTATGGGGTTACTCCGTTTGGCCGGGAAAGAAATCCGGAAATGATAGCCAAGGAAATTGATCTTTTCAACCAGATCAATTATGAGGAAACCAGGAAAACCAGTGCCCGCTATATCGATATTACCGGCATTTCGCGACAGGCAGTAAATAACCCTGAACTGATTGCTTCCGACGGACTTCACCCCTCAGGCGGGATGTATCGCTTGTGGGTAGAAGAGATTTTCCCGGTGGCCAGACAAATTCTTGAAAACAGCAACTGATATGAATTTTGATACTTCTGAAGGTTTCGCACGGAAAATGGATGACCAGGATCCGCTTAAGGATTTTCGGAACCGTTTTTTCATTTCAGATGAAAAAGTCATTTACCTTGATGGAAATTCGCTTGGCAGGCTTCCCGTTAAAACCCAATCGTTGATCAGGGAAGTAACCGAAAATCAATGGGGAAGTCAGCTTATTGAAAGCTGGAACAAACACTGGTATGAGAAACCAACAGAACTGGGCAACAAAATTGCCCGGCTGATTGGCGCAGATGAAGGGGAAGTTGTAGTTTCAGACAGTACTTCGGTAAACCTTTATAAACTTGCACATGCAGCGCTGAGATACAATTCAGGCAAAACAAAAGTTGTAAGCGATATTTTTAATTTCCCCACCGACCTTTATATTTTGCAGGGATTAATTAGAGAATTTGGCACTGGTTACCATGTAACCCTGGCTCAGTCGAGCGATGATATTTCAATTGATCGGGAAGATCTGAAGGCAAAAATCGATGAAAATACAGCACTGGTTTTACTTTCACTGGTATCTTTTAAGAGTTCTTTTTTTTACGATGCAGCTGAAATTACGGATTGGGCGCATAAAAAAGGAGCACTTGTTTTATGGGATCTGAGTCATGCAGCGGGGGCTGTCCCGGTAGAACTCAGTAAAACAGATGCCGATCTGGCAGTGGGCTGTACCTACAAATATTTAAACGGGGGACCGGGTGCACCTGCATTTTTATATGTGAATAAAAAGCTGCACAATAAGTTAGCTTCGCCAGTCCAGGGTTGGTTTGGCGATAGCCGTCCTTTCCAGTTCGATTTGAACTACGAGCCTGCAAATGGCATCCGGCGGTTTTTAACCGGAACTCCGCCGGTAACCAGTTTAATGGCCATTGAACCGGGTGTGGATATTTTACTGGAAGCCGGTATTGAAAACCTGCGTAATAAAAGCATCAGGCAAAGTGAATATTTTCTTATTCTGGCAGATGAGATCCTTAAAAAGGAGGGTTTCGGGTCAGGTTCTCCGGCTGATTATAAAAGGCGCGGTTCACACATCTCGTTAAAGCACCCTGAAGGATACCGTATTTGCCAGGCACTGATTCACCCTAAAAATTCTGATTTAAAAATCATTCCTGATTTTCGCGAGCCTGATAACATCCGTTTTGGAATCACACCACTTTACACCTCTTTTTCCGACATCAGGAAGACCGTTTTCAGACTGAAAGAAATTATTGCAACCAGGGAATATGAAGGGTTTTCGGCCACAAGGAAGGTGGTTACATGAAGTTGGGTGGGCAAGCTGACCGGGTAACTATGTTACCCATGGCAGGAACATACGACTGCTTATGCTGCTGAGAGAGGTGGATCTGATGCCCATGGAGTCACCCGGCCAGTAATAACAGGCAACTGGAAAATATACTGATCGGGTGACTGTTCTGTTCAGGGGCAGTGCTATCAGAAGATTTCTGCTATTACAGAGGTCAATCTGTTGTCCAAATAGTCACCCGGTCAGCCGTAAAGAAACAGGCAATGTTACATAGCGGGAAAACTGACCGGGTGACTACGTTGATCAGGGTAGGAACAATCGAACATCCGGATGCTGAAAAAAATTGGCATGATGCCCATTGAGTCACCCGGTCAATAAGGAACACTTACCAGCTCAGCTTGTAGGCTTTTACCTGGTTTTTGAAAAAAGTGGGCACATATAGGGTTTTGTTTTCAATGGAATAAGCGAGGTCTGCAGCATTTTCTTTTACAGCTTCAGTATCAGAAAGCGTTGTGGTTTCACCATCAGGAGAAATATAAAAAATTTTTCCGGCCCAGCTGGTGGTTAAATATCCGCCATCGCCCACAGGTGCGATTGCATCACCATGTCCCATATTTTCAGCAATGATTTTTATCTCTTTGGTATCATGGTTTATCTCTTTAAACTGACTGCTGGCACTTGTAATTAAAAGCATCCGGCTATTTTCCCAAAACAATCCGTTAAAGCGTTCGCCTTCTTCGCCCTGAAAGTATTCGCTGATGTTTCCGTTTTCAACGGCATATATTTTTTGTGCATTCGACCCCGAAACATATACAATCCCATTCTGCCCAACTGAAATGTCATTTAACTGCGGTTCACCTTCAAATTGTATTTTATTTTTGATTTCACCGGTTTCGACGTCGGCTTCCACCAGTACATCTATGTCGGCAATGAAAAGAGAATTTCCCAATATTCCCATCCCTTTAGGGGCATGAAGACCTTCAATCCAATTCAGTTCTGTGATGTTGCCCTGCATGTCTAATTTGGATATAAATCCATTGCCGTCTTTTTCCCATGGATTTAAATTTACATTGGAAACATACAGAACATTGCACTCCCGGTCTATCAGAACCGATTCAGGGGTGCGTAAAAAAGTGTCGGATTCCCAAAGCAGTTCAATTTCAGGAGCGTTGACTTCTGCCGTGGTTTCAGTTTTTGATGCGTCTTTCTTTTTTGTTGAATTACAGGAAATCAGGGACGTGAACAGGAAAATAACTAATAAGTTCTTCATGGTATAATTTTGATATTTGTTTACTATTCCACCAGTTATAGATTAAAGATAATCTCTTTTAATAACTTTTCGCTTTGCAAAATTGAACATATAATGAATTATTTGTATCTTTCTATCAGCCAAAAATATAACAAATATGAAAAAGACCATGAACAATCCACGTTCACGACCACCTTATCTTTCAAAGGAAATAAATCTATTGCTTCCAATCTCTTTGAACGATGTTTTTTGTTGCAATTCCACCACATTTCCAGAAAAGGAAAGAATTAAAGTAAGCTGAATTTTAACTTAAAGCACTTAATTTCTTGGTACTGAACTAAAATCCACTAATTAAACCTGTAAGTTTCCAATGAAAGAAAAGATTCGAAGATACAAGGCCATCAATCTTGGCGAAGTTACCGTCCCATATTTTTTTTCGCATACCAAAGGAGGTTATGTCTATACCAGCCGGGGAGATGCAGTTTTAGATTTCACCAGTGGCTATGGGGTAACAAATACGGGATGGATGCATCCGAGGGTATTACAGGCCATCAGGCAACAATTGAAGAAAGCTACCTATTGCCCACCCTGGCTTCCTACCGAACTTGCCCTTGATCTAAGTGAAGTCATGCTGGAAATCGTTCCAAAAGGTATGACTTCATGTTTAAGAGCTACCGGAGGAGGTGAAGCCATTGAGGGGGCGCTACGGGCAGTTTCAGCGTTGACAGGAAAAAGCTCTTTGGTCTCTTTTAACCGGTCATATCATGGTGGTACATCAAAAGCAGTCAGGATAAGCGACTATATATCTTTTGACTTACTGGAAATTCAAAAAAGCGACCGTCATTTTATAAAGGTTCCTTTTCCTGGAATATACGATACTTATAATAATGGAGGTTCGGCCATTACTGAAACTGATAGTTTAAATAAGCTGGAAAATCTTTTCAATACTGACCCGGATATAGCAGCATTTATTGCCGAGCCTGTTATTGGCAGTGGTGGTGTACTGACTCCTCCCGAAGGGTTCCTATTAAAAATTCAGGCGTTGTGCAGGAAATATGGTGTTCTTTTTATCGTTGATGAGGTCATCACCGGATTTGGAAGAGTGGGTTGGTTCACAGCATCTGAAGCCATGAATCTGACACCAGATGCGCTTATTTTTGCCAAAGGTATGGGAGGGGGTCATGTACCTATAGGCTGTGCTGTATTAAATGAAGACCTGACCAACATTCTGAAGAAATATCAGGATGTAAGCCCCACTTTCGGATGGACACCGCTGGCGTGTGCTGCAGCATTGGAAAATATCAGGGTAATAAAGGAGGAGGGCTTATGCGCTAAAGCTCAACTGGATGGGATTAAAATGTTAACCACAATAAAAGGGCTGATGAATACCTACATGCCTGACCATACCCTTGAGGTACGGGGAATGGGCATGATGATTGGCATTCAGCTGGTTGATCCTGTAACCCACCAGCCCGGCCGGCTCCTTGTCAACAAACTGATGTTAGCCATGTTTAACCAGGGCCTGATGTGCTCTGCAGATTGGGATAGCCATACTATCATTATAATGCCACCCCTTACTATTTCACCAAAGGATATGGACAAGGGATTGGGTATCATGGAAACTGTGATCAGAAGGTACAGTAAGAAGATATGAACTTCTTAACCAGTCCTTATGATTCGCTCAGGTTAATCCTCAGTTACACCATCCTGGATATATTTTGTTCAGCTGCTATGGATATGGGACAATGCACGTGCCGGTGCAAAGGAGAGGCGGATATTCAGGCGCCTTGCCGGTTTAGTTGAAGAAAATGAATTTGTTACTCCCAATATCGTGTGGCTTAACCCTCTGCATCCTGGTCTTCAAATGGCTGGACCGTACATTCATATTCCAGGTTTGTAAAGTCATTTTTAGCAAGCCATTTTTCTGAAATTGTTACCGAATAAAAATTCTTGCCTTTATTTTGCAGATCCCACACAATACCTTCAGCCTCAGGAAAGGGTGCCCGCCCCTCCAGTTGGTCGCCAAGTAAACGGTTCATTAAATTCTTTTCGGAAAGGCCCTGACTCAAGGCTTTTAACACGGTTTCTTTTGTAAGCTCAACCGGACCATTTTGTTCATCGGTTAATTCAAATTCCACGATGTTTGCCTTTGCCTGGGGAAATTTCCCGTTGTAGGCTTTGTACAGTAACTGATTAATGTTGAACAAATCGTGGTGCAGCCGGATATCTGTATAATTTTCAGAGACTTTTACCCTCAGCATTTCATGCGAAAGATTATCAATCTGTCCTTCGGCTAAAACATCTGAAAACTTGTAGTCAAGCAGGATAGCGGCCGCTTCATTTGGTTCATAGTCGGAAATGGCCATAAAAAGGTATTCCTTCAAATCTGTGGTTTTTAATTGTTCCGCATCGGGGAACTCAAATCTTACAAGCAATTCTTTTAAGTCTTCGTTGGTCCATGCCCCTTCCAGTTCATCGACCGACATTACTTTGTGTATTTTCATTGTATACTTCATACAAAAACTTTTTGATATCCACTTATTTAACCTCCGGAATGGAAATTGGTTCATACGGAGGGGAAGAGTGGTTCTAACTGCCATTTTTGCTTCATCCGAAACCTGTGAAACCATTGTCAGGTGAAACTGCCATTTCAGCACGTGACAAAAGTTTCAGGAGAAGTCACTGGTTTCACCTTTATGGATTTGCCTGGAATTTGGAAATATGATTGAAGGCTGCAGGAGTTTTGCATCCTAAGTTCTTTGACATATTGAAAAAAAGCATTGTAAATCTTATCATATATTGGCTGACAGGAATAAGGGCGGTGGGTAAGGGATTCCTGTTGGAAATTTTGTCCCAGGATGAAACAAACATAAGTGACCGAATCTAGAAAAAAAGCCTATTTTCATCCCGGATAATCAAAATTGATTTTCAGTGCTTTAATTTGCTTTTTGTGTAATAAATATTGTTCAGCAATGGCAACAATTTTTAAAATAACACTGGCTTTTATGTTTATTAGTTCCTATAGCAGTTCAATTTATGGACAGAACCTGTCAATGGATGTACTGGCAAGTTCAGGAAATGAATTTGTTGGGGAGGATTTTTCTATTGGATGGACCATAGGGGAAAATTTTATTGAAACCTTTCAGTTTACAGAAGGAATTCAGACATTGGGCTTTCATCAGTCCTACACTGTCAACCGGCAGCCTGAACCTGATGCTACAAATAAAGGCATGTGGATTTATCCCAACCCGGTGGTAAATACCCTTCATATTCATTCAAAAGAAAATGTGGGGGACGTAGAACTCCAGGTAATTGCAGTGACCGGACAACTTGTGCTGGAACGGAAAATCAGAATGTTGAACAGCTATGAAGTCCAGCTTTCCTGTCTGAACGAGGGAACCTACATCCTTCGGTTGATAAATGACAGGGTTCAGAATTTTACCTTCATTAAAATGAAGTAATCATACCAAAGGGAGAAACTGATATTTATAAACCTTACCTAAAATAAAATGAAAAGAATAAATTTGCTTGTATTCCTGCTGCTGTTAACTGTTATCCTTTCCGCTCAGCCAAATTTAATGAACTTTCAGGGTGTGGCACGCGATAAATCAGGACAGGTTGCGGGCAACAAAAACATTTCCCTGCAGATACACGTCATTGCAGGTGAAGTTTTTGACGCTCCGGTATATACTGAGATACATAAAATTACAACCACCCAGTTTGGAGTGTTTAACATCCATATCGGAGCAGGAAATCCAGTTAATGGCAGTTTCAGCGATATTAAATGGGGGCTTGGAAATCATTATGTTAAAGTTGAAATGGACATGAGCGGCGGAAGCAATTTTAAGGATCTTGGAACAACACAACTTCTTTCGGTGCCATATGCCTTCCATGCCCAAACCGCCGGTTCGGTTGTTGAAGACGGTGAAGGCACATTAAAAAGTGCAAGGCCGGGAGTAAAATCACAGACGTGGTCTTTGTTTGGTAACAGAGAAACCGAACCTGGCAAAGACAGGTTGGGAACCACTGATGCAGCCGACCTCATTTTAATTACCAATGATAAGGAGGCTATGCGGATATTGAGCAATGGAGATGTCAATATATCCAACAATGCTAAAACAGGCGGAAACTGGAGTGTAAGTGGAGAATCGCTTCTTGAGGGTAATCTTGTGGTTGGAGGTGAAACAGAACTGGAAGGAACCTTAAATGTAAAAAAGGAATCTGTTCTTGAAGGTACATTGAATGTTAAAAAAGAATCAGTTCTTGAGGGAAATCTTGAGGTTTATGGCGCTTCTGTCTTACACGGGAATGCAACGTTCAAAGGCGAATCAGTTATCATCGACAATAACCTTTCTGTAGGTAATAAATTTATTACAAAAGGCCTGGAGGTAAAAGATAATATGGCTGATAATGGCCCGGGTGGATTTGTTGCTGTCTTTGAGAACACTAACAATAATAAGGGTGACGGTATCAATATAAAACTTGGTAAAGAAAGTGCCAATAACGGTCTGCCTGATATCGATTACGATCCGGGAATAACTGCACAACAAATAGATCAGATGAAATCACTTATTAGCTGCGATATTTCAGCCAATGCTAAACTCACCATCCTCCAGAACCTTGCTGTTGAAGGAATACAGGCAGATTATCAAATGTATGGCGGATTGGCTGTAGGGGTCGGGAACATACTGATTGATTTCATCAACGATGAACTCACATTTCCTAAAGTTAAAGTATTCCCGGAGTGGGACTGGAGTTATAATTTTCCATTGGAGATTGGAAGAGTTGGATTTACAATACCTGCACAACATATCGGGCCAATCAACATGCCTGATATTCCAGATGTAAGTTTAGGTGCCGTTGGAATTGATGAAATCAATATTAAAAGCATGGACTTCTGGGGAATTCCGGAAATTTGCCTGGATGATAAAGTAAGCAATCCATTGAATAATGAAAATGAGTTTATCCGCTTTTCTGATATGGCAAACAAACGAATGGGTGCGGTAAGAGCCGAATCGGTTTCTGACTGGGTTTCAAACAACCTGACTGCTTCATATATGCTGGGCTTACGGGGGGCACTGGTAAGCACCCTGGATAAAAAACATGCAAGGTATCATTTCAAGCAGCAGATAACATCAACCCTAAAGGATTATACGACCCTTGGGGTTGAATACAGCTCGGGCAACGGAGATTATGCTGAATGGCTTGAAAGACTAAACCCTGATGAAAAAGTTAGTGCCGGTGACATTGTAGGTGTTGTTGGAGGGAAAATAACAAAGAACCTTTCGAACGCAGAGCAGGTAATGGCGGTGTCGCATTTCCCGATAGTTTTGGGGAATGTACCGGAAGAAGAGAAACTCCATCTTGGAAACAACATAGCGTTCATGGGTCAGATTCCTGTAAAGGTAATGGGACCGGTACGCTCAGGTGATTATATTGTAGGCAAAGGTGGTATCAGTGGCTATGGTGTTGCAGTAAGCCAGGAAGATATGACAATAGAAGATTTTAAATATGCAGTAGGCAGATCGTGGGATACAAATACTGACAGTGGGCCCAAAATGATCAATACTGTTGTTGGTATTCATAACGGCGACTACCTGAATATATTGAAACAATATGAAAGCCGGTTTAAATCGACAGAAGATCGTTTGCAGGCTCTTGAATCAAAAATTGAAATTCTTGTTGGATCAACATCAGCATCCAAATAAATGAGTTGCAGGATCAACTTTTAGAAAGAAGCTATTTGGGATTTCAAAAAAATGAAGCACTTTATATTCATCCTGGTGATCCTTTTTCCTATTATGGCTGCAAGCCAGGCCGGGAGTAACTCAGCACTGCAGCAACAGTCCGATTCGCTGATGATGTGGCTGGAATACCTTAATGAGAAAGGACTGGAATTACACGACGATACTGTTGTAATGGGAAAGGAATTTCAAAAGGTTTTATACGATGAGAACTACAGGAAAGTAGTCTATCCTGAAACCTATTCCTGGGAAACTACTCTTGCGTTCATCCATTACCAGGATCTAAAAAAAGCATTCTGGTACATGATAAACCTGTATCCGGAAAATGACACAAATAAGGAACTGGTAGTAAAATCGGTTTTAACATACGACAAACTATTTAAAATGGATGAAGTGCTTGTAAATACATTTTATACTTATAGTTTCCTTGATCCGCAGGTTAGTGAACTTATTGACGGCAAGCCGGAAATTGTGCGGCCCGATATTCTTGAAAGAAAACTGGCAAACTTAAAGGAGATCATTGACTACATCCATTATTACAGAAGCCAGCCTAAGAATTAAACTGAAGCAAGTGGTTTTATTGAAATATTTTGCAAAGTATACTTGAATATCTGACCTGGCTTTTTTGTAAACAGGTTACGATTGAAGAGCACAATTTAAGCTCCTGAACGGATTATTTATCTCTGCCATTTTTGCTTCATGTGAAACCATTGATACCATTGTCAGGTGAAACTGCCGTTTCAGCATGTGACAATCGTGATCAGGAATAATCATTGGTTTCATCAGGTGTCAATTGTCCGGAATTTGAATTACAGAATGTGGTTTGCGGTAATTCTGCAAGCCGCGTTCTTTGACATATTGAAATATTAAAAAGGCTTCTTTTAAAACAAAATATACTTTGCAGGAGAAAGGCGGCAGGGACGTTTGGGTGGCGGGTTCGGGAGTTCCTGTTGATGGAAAAACTGTTACGTGATGAAACCTTTTGTTTATTAACCGGATTTTTCTAATTTCACTTTCAAAACTGAAGCTTCTGTTATACTGAAACCAAATCTAAAAGACATTAAACCATAAACAAAACCTGAATCTATGAAATACCATTTGTTATTAGCATTTTTATTTTTGATTATTAGCATCAAATCCCATGCACAGATAGAATTTGAAGAAGGTTATTTTATCAGTGAATCCGACGTGAAGGTCCAATGCCTGATCAGGAACAGGGACTGGAAGAAAAATCCAACGGGGTTTGAATATAAATTAACAAAGGACAGTGAGGTTCAGACAGCAGGTATACAGAACGTGAAAGAATTCGGCATAACCGGTTTCTCAAAATACATCCGGGCAACTGTTGATATTGACAGATCGGGAACTTTACCCGGCAAATTAAGTACTGTACGGGAACCTGAGTTTCATAGGGAAACCGTATTCCTGCAGGTTTTGGTGGATGGCGACTCTCCATTATATTATTTCACAGATGGTGAAGTTACTAAATACTTCCTTAAAACGAAGGAATCGGAAATTGAACAGTTGGTATATAAAAGGTTTCATAAAGATTATGGGGTAGTTACCAATTATGATTTCAGGTACCAGTTATACAGCAACTTCAATAATCATGGATTGACCATGGATGATGTTAAAGATATATACTACAATAAAAAAGATTTAGAACGGTTCTTCCTGAAAGTAAACAACCATTCAGATCAACTTCCTGATAGTTACGAAAAGCAGAAAAAAGATGTTGTTAATGTTTCGCTGAGGCCGGGGATTAATTACAGCAGCCTGGAAATAAAGCATGGATCATTCTACCGCCAGGCCACAGATTTTGAACCTCAAACAAATTTCAGGTTTGGTATCGAAACAGAAATCATTTTGCCTTATAACAGGAACAAATGGGCTGTTATATTGGAACCAACATTACAGTATTACTATGAAACCCAGCCATCAGCAACGGCATTCACTTCTAAAGTAGTCTATGAATCATTGGAAATCCCAGTTGGTATCAGGTATTATATCTTTTTAGGGGGCAATTCAAAGCTGTTTCTTAATACATCGGTCATGTATGATTTCGATAACCATTCAGATATCAGGATCTATTTCGATTACAACAAAAAAATTGCTGAAACTCTGGATGTCAATCCGGGATTCAATTTCGCGTCCGGTATTGGTTTTAAAGCCAAGAACAGGTACAGCCTGGAGTTGAGATATCAATCTGCCCGTTCACTTACGACCCTTTACAAATCATGGTTTTCATACTATAGAACCATTTCAGTGAACATAGGATATTCCTTGTTTTAAATTAACTTTCGGCTTAACCTTTTTAATTATGAAAAAATACGTCCTTCTAACATGGCTGATCGTTTTTTGTGGTTTGAACTCTTGGTCACAGATTGTATATGAAAAGGGGTATTTCATCAAAGAAACTGATGAAAGAATTCAATGCCTGATAAAAAATATCGACAGGTTGTACAATCCGTCAGTTTTTAAATATAAAACCGGGAAAGATAGTCCTGATATGGAAGCGTGTGCAGCAACAGTTAAAGAATTTGGCATAGATGGCACCTCAAAATATGTGAGGGCTGTTGTTAAGATCGACAAATCAGACGATGCAATTAGCAGATTAAGCCGGGATCGGCAGCCGCAGTTCAATGAGGAAATCTTGTTTCTTAAAGTGCTTGTTGAAGGAGGAGCTAGCTTATATATTCACCGGAGTGCCCGAAATACGAGATTTTTTTACAAAAAGGGTGATTCAGAAATACAACAACTGGTATACAAGCAGTACATGACCGACGATGGAATTGCAACCAATGATGAATACAAAAAACAGCTGTTCATAAGTTTTCAGAGCGAACCAGTTCCCATCATTCAAAACCTTAGTTACACAACCAGCGACCTGAAACGTTTTTTCATTCATCTTAATGAAAAAAGCGGGGCTGTCCACATGAAATATGAAAACGAAAACAGGTTCCGTTACAACCTTACACTAAGGCCAGGTATAAGTTCAGCCAATTTTAAGGTGCAGGCACCTGTCAGCTTTTACAACACTGATTTTGAGCCGCAACAGTCTTATAGGTTCGGGATTGAATCTGAACTTGTACTGCCATTTCACAAAAACAAATGGGGAATTCTCGTGGAGCCTGCATATCAGTATTTCCAGGCAGAACATCCTGCCTCTCTGGACAGGTTTTCGACAAGGGTAAACTACAGGTCGGTGGAATTTGCATGTGGTATCCGGCACTATTTCTACTTAGCCGATAACTCGAAGATATTCATGAACAGTTTGCTGGTTTACGATTTTGATGCTAATTCAAAAATTCAAATTATAAGGTTTGAAGAATTTGTTACATCGGAATTTGATATTAAATCGAGGGGAAACATAGCCGCAGGTATCGGATATAAACTGAAAGACAGGTATAGTATTGAACTGAGGTATTTTACAAAAAGAGATTTATTGGGCGAATATAATGTATACGAATGGTATGCAGGATACCATGCAATAGCTTTCAGTTTCGGTTATACTCTGTAATTGTGCATTAATGGAAGAGGCGGCTGAAAGGAAGGAGATCAGCAGTGGCTAAATTATTGGACGGGTTACTCCGGCCGGAAACCTGTGCCCTAGACATCCATTTATGGGAAAGATATCTGTAAAGGTAATGGGACCTGGTTTATCAGGTAGCTTTTTACAGAATCCTGCAAAAACGTAAAATGTATATTCCTTGATATTGAAGCAGCACTTCCGCTCGGAAAGTATTCAGCTGAACGGGCATCTTCACAGCAATTGTAGAAGATGCAACATCTCAATAGTTAATTGTCGGGGCTTCAAATGTAAACGTGTCACACCCACAATAACGGCCAAAATACAAAACGGATTTAGCCCAAAACCATAAGAGTATGTAATTTGTTGTTGTTCCTTTAACTTACAAAAAGTTTGAAGGTTAACTTTCCTGTTTTAGTTTACATTATTCTAACAGTTCAGGTATGGCAAGGATTTTTATCACAGGATCAAGCGACGGCCTTGGCCTTCTGGCAGCAAAACATCTGGTTCACGAGGGCAATAAAGTAGTGCTGCATGCAAGAAATGAGAAACGTGCTAAGGAAGCATTTGCCGGAGTACCGGGTGCTGAGCATGTCCTGACAGCCGACCTTTCCATTGCCACAGAAGTTAAACGCCTGGCAGAAGAAGCCAATGCACTGGGCACTTTTGATGTGGTAATCCACAATGCTGGAGTATACCAGGTTGCGAATGACATCATATTCAGGGTGAACACACTTGCCCCTTATATGCTCACCTGCCTGATGAACAGGCCCGACCGGCTGGTCTATCTTAGCTCTGGCCTGCATATGCAAGGCAGCCATTTCCTAAATGGGTTCGGGCAGGGCAGGGTAAGTTACTCCGACTCAAAGCTACATATGGTGCTTTTAGCCAAAGTGATAACCCGCAAATGGCAGGGAGTTTATGCCAACGCGGTTGACCCTGGATGGGTGCCTACAAAAATGGGCGGGCTCGGAGCTCCCGGCAGTCTGAAAAAGGGCTATGAGACTCAATCGTGGCTGGCTGTGAGCAACGAGAAGGAAGCAATGGTCAGCGGCCGGTATTTCTATCACAGGAAGGAAAAAAACCATCATCCGAAAGCGGATGACACAGAGTTGCAGGAAAGATTCCTGAAACTGTGCGAAGCAGCCAGCGGAGTGAGATTTCAGGAGAATTAAATAACAGATTACCTGTATCAGAAAATACAATAAAATGAAGCCATGCTTTGAGGCTAAAAAGCTTTTGCTATATTCATCCGCTTAAGGGAATAAAGCTTTACAATGAAACTTCTATATTATCCTGTATTCATTTTGCTTACTATAACCGTTCTGCAAGGAAAAGCCCAAACGGATCAAGTAAGCACCATTGAAATAAATCCTAAAGAGAAATACCAAACCATCACCGGGTTTGGTGGTTCACTGGCCTATTACGAAAACTGGCTTACTTCCCATCCCAACCGGGGAGAAATATACAACGTCATTTTCAGGGAACTGAGCCTTGACATCCTCAGAGTAAGAAATGCGTATGGTTATGATGCGGGAATGGTTAGCCGGGTAAAGCAGTTTGCCACAGCTGCCCACCAGTCGTTGGGGCATCCTATCGATATTCTCGTTACCTCCTGGGGACCACCGGCTCACTTGAAAAGCAATAACTCCACAAAAAATGGCGGTACATTAAAATATTCGGTGGTGAACGGTAAAGTGGAATTCGATTATGCCGGTTTTGCCCGGTGGTGGATTGAATCGCTCAATAATTATACTGCCAGCGGCATTTATCCAAAATATATCAGCATCCAGAATGAGCCCGACTACAAGGCGACATGGGAAAGCTGCCTTTTGCGCCCTTCAGAAGTTGTAACTTCCAGTGATACCATTGCGGGATACAATAAGGCACTGAATGCCGTCTATGATTCAGTGATGCTCAGAACCAGCCCCCCCTTGTTCCTGGGACCTGAAACCATTGGTATCGGGTACAATGCAGTTGAAAATTATATCAATGCGCTCGATTTAAAAAAACTTTACGGTATTGCCCACCACCTGTATCATGGTGCAGAAGGCGGCACAACAGCCAACGATCCGTTTACTTCTGCGATTTACAAAAAAGTGGGTAATTTTCATCCGGGCGTGCCGCATTTCCAGACCGAATATTCCCGTGGAAGCTGGTTCCAGCTGGCAGGAATGATATTTCAGTCGTTGGTGCAGGAGAATGTGTCAGCCTGGATGTACTGGGATCTGATCTGGGACGGTGGCGGGCTGGTGAACCTTCACTACCCGTGGGAACGGAACCGCTGGACCAATTCCAAAGGGTACAACCGCACCAAAGATTTTTATGTATTTAAACATTTCAGCCGTTTTATCCATCCCGGATGGAAAAGGACAGGCACTAATCCAGACAACCCGTATCTAAAGACAACTTCATTTATAAGTACCACCGGAGATTCTGCAACTTTTATCGCCATTAACCGCTCGGCAACCGAAACTTTCAGTATCCGGCTGGAGATACCTGGGTATGTTATCAGGGAAGCAACATCCTTTACCACGACTGAAACCATAGATTTTGATACACTGTCATACCTGGCAGATACAATCCTGATTGTTCCTCCAAGGTCGGTGAATACAGTAGATCTCCGGTTATCGGAGGTTAGTACTGGTACCAAAATACATGGCAATCACTCAATACGGCCAAAACTGTTGGCAACAATTTATCCTAATCCGTTTGCGCAACTGGCAAAAATCCGCCTGATATTACATCAGGAATCAGAAATTACGCTGGAGGTATTTGATATATCAGGCGCCCGTTTATACAGTAGAAAAACAGGCACGTTCCATGCCGGAACACACCAGATACCATTCAGCCGGAACGGGTTGGACCCGGGCTTTTATATCTGCAGGATTTCCGATAGGGAAGGAAATTCAATTCAAAGCAGGTTTCTGATTGTGAAATAAGATTTAATACCTATCCGGATCCGGGTAACAGGCTTGCTCACTTTGTTGCAATATCCCCGATTATTGGTGAATGTGTTACAATCTGGCATGAACCACATCCGACTTTTTTATTATGGGTTATGTTGTGTGTCCCTCTTCACTGGCAACCAACACTATTTCATTTTGTTATATGATAAAATGAATGATCATGAAACGGAGGAATTTTATTTTGACAGCCCTTACGTTTTCTCATTTGGCTGTGTTGGGGAAAATCATCAAATCACCCGGACGGGCTGCCAGAGCCTTTAAGGTTAACCGGGGGGAGGCAAGATTTGGAGTTTCCTACAAGATGAAGGGTGTTACGCTTAATACCCTTGATATAAAAATATCGGGTAAGGACACTGAAAATGAACTGGCCGTTTTTGAACAGACAGGACTGACACCCAAAGGCGGACCTCCCCTGCATATTCATCTATACCAGGATGAGTGGTTTTATGTGATGGAAGGCGAATACCTTTTTCAGGTCGGCAATGAAAAGTACAAGATGCAGCCTGGTGACACCATCTTTCTTCCGAGGAATGTTCAACATGCATTTGTTCAGCTGACACAGAAAGGCAAGATATTGGTATCATACCTGCCTGCCGGAAGGATAGAAGCATTTTTTGCCCTGACCGATACATGGAGTTTACCTCCCTCACAACAGGTAATTGCAAAAGCTTTTGCAGATCATGACATGAAGGTTGTCGGGCCACCATTACAGGCAGATTAAATTAATGTGCTCATCACGTTACAATGAAAACAGAAAAACAAAAAATGCTGGAGGGGGAACTTTATAATGCTCTGGACCCGGAGCTTTCAAACGAACGGTTACGCACCAGGCTGCTGATAAAAGAACTGAATGACACCAGGGAGGATGAAGTCGAAAAAAGAAAAGTCATTCTGGGGAAACTGATTCCTCAGGCGGGTACAGATTTATGGCTTCAACCGCCTTTTTTCTGTGATTACGGGTGGAATATTATAACAGGCGATCGTGTATTTTTTAACTTCAACTGTATAGTGCTTGATGTCATGCAGGTAATCATTGGAAGCCGGACATTGTTTGGGCCAAATGTACAAATTTACACCGCCACCCATCCGGTAGATTATAAGGAACGTGCAAGAGGCCTTGAGTTTGCAGAACCAGTTATCATTGGTGAGGATGTGTGGGTTGGCGGAGGCGCCATCATCTGTCCGGGAGTTTTTATTGGCAACAGAACCATTATAGGGGCAGGCAGTGTGGTTACCAGGAACATACCTTCCGATGTTTTTGCAGCAGGGAATCCGTGCAGGGTGATCCGCAGTCTTTAATTATCCAGTCGTAACCAGATTAACTGAAAGAAGATTCTATCTGTTTAGTTTTCCCCACCACCTTCCTGCTTTCCTGAAAATCTTTTTAGTGGCATCTTCCACCGATTTATCAGCCTTCCGGTATAAATCGCTCTGATGTATTTTTTCAGCAGCATCATCAATAAATGCTTCTGTTTTTTCTACCCAGCTTTCCTTTTTGATCTCTGTATTTTCCTTTTTCTCCTGGTTCATCCTGTTATAGATATTGACCAAATATAATGGAATTACAGAAAACCTGCTAAAATTATCCAGACTATTGGTGCTTATTGAGTAATCCTGCTTTTCTCTTCTTCTGAAGCGCTGTTCCGTTTTCTGACCTTCAGGGCTGTATTACCAAAATTGTGGGTAAAGGTAAGTCGGTATACCCTTGGTTCGAAGTCGAGTTCCCAGCGGGAGTATATGTTTAATTCCGGAATATCGGCTACACCACGAAAGATAGATGTTTTAAATGCATCGGTAACGTTCAGGTTAAACCTGCTGTTCTCACTCACTTTCCATTGGGCACCTAAATCAACTCTTGCGAGAGGTTTGGCTATCCCAACCCCTGTCAGAAATTGCGACCGGTAAAATCCGGAGATTTCACCTGAAAGGCTTTTGGTGAATGTGAAACTCTGACTGGTGTTTATCTGGTAGTAATCCTGCGTTATGTCAAGGGCAAGGCTTTCATAGTCAGTTGTAACATTCTGCCTTATCCAGTTGAGATTATTCTGAATTTTCCACCACTCAGTGATTATTATGGGAAATGCCAGCACTACTGACAGTGTAGATGACTTGTCAAGGTTTCTTGAAATAAAGTACTGCTTTGTATTGTCTTCACTCATTTTTGGCTGAAACCTGGCAATTGCATCCGTGGTAGCGGTATGGCTAACGGTAAATATAACCGACTTTACCTGATAATCCATTTTCAGAATGTTGCTGAAAGCAGGAAGTAATTTCTCATTTCCTGACAAATAAGTTTCAGGAGTAACAAATATGATAAAAGGAGCCAGCTCATTAAACGTAGGTCTGTCGATCCGCTTGCTGTATGAAAATTGCAGCGTATGAGACTGATTTAACTTCTGCGACAGGTAAAAGGTTGGAAACACCCTTCCGTAGTTCAAATCAATTATTCCTTTTTCCTTTTCAGAATCCAGCACAGAGTTCAGATATTCGTAACGTAATCCACCAGCCATGCTTGTGGATGAACCTAACTTTAAGCTTAAGGATAAAAATGCAGCCCCAATGTTTTCATTCATTGTATAACTACCCGTTAATTCCGGATCATAACTCCAGGATCCTGCGTTAAAATAACTGACACCCACATCATTTTGAAAAAAAGTCATGGTTCCTTTGACTCCTGCTTCAAGTTTAAAGGCAGGGGTTAACTGGTTGGTATAATCCATTGCGCCCACAAGTATATCAATTGGTGTTACTTTCTTTACATCGATATTTTCATTGTAAGAAGACTGTCCCGGAGAACCCAGATGCTCCACTTTATAAATGGAAGGATTCTTATTATAGTAATTCAGATAATCGATGTTGAAGTCAAGTATATCCTCTTCATTAAAATGATGTCTAAGGTTGATATTTCCCATACCATGTATCCATTTACTGATCTCAAAGGTTTCGAGGTTGGTTTGTTTCTCCTGCTCCTGATTCCGGGTGTATAATATCTTGCTGAGTGCATCCATTTCCCAATCTCTGACATATCCTGACACCAGGATGCCCAGTGTAGTCTTGCTGTTGAGGGTATAATCCATGCCCATCCGCAGGTTATGAAATAAAAGAATGGCAGCGCGACTATTATTTGCTTCGTTTTCTAATGTCCAGCCGTCCTCAAAGCTTCTCCTGAAAGATATCATATTTTGCCTGGTGTTGTTAAAGTTAGCACTGTAGGTAGCAAAATAATTTACTTTTTCGACATGATGATTGATGTTAAAACTGGCGTTCATTTTTTCACGTTCAGCCATACCGCCTCCAAGATTAAATGAACCATTTGTACCAAAATCTTCATGTTTCTTCAGTATGATGTTAATAATACCTGCATCACCTTCTGCATCGTATTTGGCAGGAGGGTTGGTAATTAACTCTATACGTTTTACATTATCGGCACTCATGCCATCAAGCATTTGTACAGCAGCCTCCAATGGCATACGGTTCTGTTTCCCGTTGATAATGACCATAACCCCGCTTTTACCTGCCATGGAAATACTGTTGTTTTGCCTGTTTACAACAACACCGGGCGATTTTTCAAGTACCTGCAAGGCTGTGTTTCCACTTGAGGTGATGCTGTTTTCAACATTAACTACCATGCGGTCGATCTGCAGCTCATAAATTGGTTTCTTTGCCACCACATTAACATCCTGTAAAGCATGATTTTCCATTTCCAGGATAATGGGATCTATGTGATGGTGTTCACGGTCATTTTTCACCTCAAAAGGTGGGGAAAAAGCAGATTTATAACCAAGCATTCGTACTCCGATGATATATGGCCCCGGACTAAAACTGGTAATGCTGTATGTTCCTGTTTCAGTAGCCATTACTCCTGAAACCACAGTTGAATCCTTCAGGTTAAGCAGTACTACATTAGCAAAGGCTACTGGTTGATTCAAAGAATCTTTTATTGCCCCCTGAATCTG
>Ga0209347_1002529_pt1 | contig 23865 bp, 16 predicted proteins | sample AutmiccommuBRH23_FD_187382 | JGI IMG/M metagenome (GOLD analysis project Ga0209347, IMG submission 187382) | Deep subsurface microbial communities from Mt. Terri, Switzerland - Autotrophic microbial communities BRH/23 (SPAdes) (version 2) | ecosystem: Environmental > Aquatic > Deep subsurface >...
CGTGGATTTCCGTGCGTTGCAGCGATTGGCAAGAATCTGCGCCTGCGTAGCCATGAACCAGCCCTCCGAATCGAAAGAGGATCAACGATCGACTATCAACGATTCACTGTTTCGCTCGCGTTGTCGCATCAACTGTTGCGTACATATCATACACACAACAGTATTCGTCTTCCATACAAATATCTTCCACTCGCACAATTTTTCTGTCTCGGGTGACAGGGCATCCCTAACCCCTTGTCTGCGAAGGGGTTACACGAACAGGCATCAGCGGTAGGGTGGGCTCCGCCCACCGTTTTTCTTCTGGTCAGCTCACGCAGGGACGCAGTGACGCAGGGAAGACATTGACCCAACTCGCTCTGTACCTCTGCGTCCCTGCGGCTCTGCGCGAGGTATCATCACCTTCCCTCCTGAATGCGGAAGGAGCGGACCGATCCGGATTCCGCCGAGGCGGCGGGAGTTTTCCGCCTTGAAGCCTCCAGCAAGACAGGGTGCTGCGCACGCCTCATGCGACGTCTGTCTTCACAAACAAGCGTCTCGCTCGCGCCTGGAGCCGGAGACCCCATGTGCGGGCGAATGATCACTCGCCCCCACCCCCGCACGACCGCTTCGGCCGTGCCTGCTTTCCCGGTGGCAACGTCCAGCGCAGCGTGGCGATGGCCTTTCCCCGCCGCAGAGCACACTAAAAAACCACCCGTGAAATGTGTAGGTTTGACCCCTCATCCCTAGGTTTGACCCCTCATCCCTTGACCCCTCATCCCTGTGCCTCATTCCTCCTCTGTGTCCTTGGCGGCTTGGCGAGAAGCGAAGAGAAGGTGTGCATGGCACACCCTACAATCCGTGTGAATCCGTGTCATAGAGGTTTTGCTCCGGGGGATTGGTGGTTGAATTCGGGGCGGGGGGTGGTAGCATAGGGGGCGGAATGTCACGCAATCTTCACAATCTGACTTTCGGAAAGGGTATCCAATGAGCCATATCGAGACAAATCCGCGCGCGGGGCGCGTCACGCGTCGGGAAATGCTGGCGGGGGCGGCGGCGGTTGTTGGGGCCGCGGCGCTGCCTGGGATCGTGCGGGGGCAGGGCGGGACGGCGCTCGGGTCGGTCGGCAAGGTCGTCAAGAACGGGCGGATCAAGCAGTCCATCTGCGGCGGGTGTCTGCGGGGCCTGAAGCTCGACCAGGAGCAGACGGCCAAACTGCTCGTTGAGATGGGGTTGGTCGGACGCGACCTGGTCGGTAAGGGCGAGTGGGACGTGCTTAAGAAGTATGATCTCGTTGCGACGATGGTGCCGGGGGCGGGGTCCATCAAGGATGGGCTGAACAACAAGGCCAAGCATGAGAGCTTCATGGAAGCCTTCCGGACGAACATCAAGGCCGCAGCCGAGTACAAGTGGCCCAACGTGATTACCATGGCCGGCGACCGCGCGGGCGTCGGGGACGAGGAGGGGATGGACAACTGCCGGCTCATTCTCAAAGAAGCGGTGAAGATCGCCGAGGATTCCGGCGTGACGATCTGTATGGAGATGCTCAACAGCAAGGTGAACCATCCCGGCTACATGTGCGACAACTACGCCTGGGCGTTCGAGCTGTGCCGGCGGGTGGATTCGCCGCGGTTCAAGATGCTCTTCGACATCTACCACATGCAGATCATGGACGGCGACCTGATCGCCACGATCAAGAAGAACATCCAGCGCATCGGACATTTCCACACCGCGGGCGTGCCGGGCCGGCACGAGCTGGACGAGAACCAGGAGATCTACTATCCCGCCGTGATGCGGGCGATCGTCGCGACCGGCTACCAGGGCTACGTGGCGCACGAGTATTCGCCCGTCCGCGAGGCCATCCCGTCGCTCGTGCAGGCCGTGCAGGCTTGCGATGTGTGAAATCAAGTTCGAAGTGTGAAGTAATAGTGGCGATTCATGCGTCGAGCACTGATCTCTGGAGGCGGACGACGGCATCGCGGCCGTGGCGATTGCCGAGGCCTTTGAGGACCAGCCCGGAGATTGGCCACAGAGGACAAAGAGGTCATAGAGAAGAACGACGAGGAGAAGATTGGAAATGAGCGCGGGAGAGGGATTCCTTCTCTCTTGATGGGCTTCTTCTCCAGGGCTCTGTGATCTCTGGTCGTCTGCGGCAGAAGCTTCCGTCTTCTCAGCAGTCCGCGGAGTGCGGTTGTCGAATAGACCGAGCAGGAATGGACAGGAGTCGATTCCTGCTCGTTTCATTTCTTGGATCCCAGTGATTGCCCATTCCCCCAGTCTCCCTCAGAAGGAGGCTATGCCCAAATACGCATTTCCCTCAGTTGACCGGCGGGGTCATTAATGAGATTCTGGTCCTGTTATTTCGGAATGCTTGCGAGGTGAGTGTTCCGCTGGCGTGTGTTGTAACTGGACTTTTGCGAAATGGCCATTGTGCAGAAGTCCAGTGAGAAGTGGTTTCAGGATGATCCGGCAGTACGCGAATGAATTGAACGCTTCACGGCAATCACGAGGATGAGGCCGGCGTGACCGTTCGCTCAGAGGAACAACTCCTGACGCGGACGCATGACTACGGTTTCAGTGCGTGGTGTGCAGGAGCTTGATACTTGGGGGGCTGTATTCCATCATGCATTGGTTTGAAGGAGGCGACCGGAGGGCAAGTCGCCTGTCGTGGTCCGCAGGACCCGGCTGAAGGAATGCCTCATAGCCATGCCAATGCGCCAGGCATCCGGATGCGTGTGATCGTCTCTGCACGGGCGGGGCGGAATGCGTCCGCACGGACAATGGGTCGTGCGGAAGTTCCGCTTCGACCGGTTGGGCGGGGAGGTCGCCTGCGTCCGGCTTTCATCGAACTGCGCAGATAGCATCCCGAGCGGCGGACGCCACCGCGGCCTCGTCTGCGTGCGTTCATTGTCATGTGGTACACGGACTTGTCGCGCGTGAACGCGTGCGCCTGTTGGCATGGATCATTCGCCAGGGGAAATGCGTGCAACTGACGGGGGCGGAGTCCGCCCAGGAAACGCCTGATGAACACAATGCGCTCGCGGATGAACACCTGGCCCTTGATCGTGCGTACTACCGAACGCGAGCGGCAAGACCGGTTTCGTTGAGTGTGTTGATACCGAGGATCGCGGGCTGCCGGCCGCGATTGATGTGGGGATATCGAGATGAAGACCGAGCACAATAACCAGACCAGGCCGCAGAAGAGGTCGCTTCGTGACACGGTGTGCATCGTCTTCAGCCACAAAGGCAAGATGCTGACCTTCATGTTCCTGCTGTTCGGCGTGGTGGTCATCAGTACGCTTCTGCAGTCCGGCATGTATCGTTCGGAGGCTCGTCTGCTGGTGCGGCTTGGACGGGAGAGCGTCAGCCTGGGGCCGACGGCCACCATCGGAGAAATCGCCCAGATCAACCGCACGTACGACTGGGAGGTCAACTCCGAGCTGGAAGTTCTCAGGAGCCGGGAGATCGCCGAGCGTGTCGTCGACCGTATGGGGGCGACAGCTTTCCTCGACGGTCCCAGGAAGATCCGATCGGCCGGCGGCGAGACGGCCACGGCCGCCGCAAGACTCACGAATGAGATGCTCAATGTCCTGGACGAAACGGCCAAGCGCCTCAAGGAGGGGCCGCGCAAGCTGGCAAGATACCTGGGCCTCTCGGAGCCCTTGACGGATCGCGACGCGGCCATCGAGAAGGTCCTCGAAAACCTCAAGATCGAGGCTGTGCAGAACACCAATGTGATCGCGTTGGCCTACGAACAGGAGGACCCCGAACTCGCCAAGGACGTGCTCGATGCGTTCCTCCAGGCGTATCTGGAGAAACATCTGTTGGTCTTCTCCTCGAACAATTCCGAACAGTTCTTCGCACAGCAGGTCGCCGGGCTGCAGGACAAGCTCAGACAGACCGAGAGGGAGATGCAGGACCTCAAGGACACGACGGGCATCAGCTCCCTGGAGGACCAGCGTCTGGCGGCGGTGAATATGATCGGGGCGTTGGATTTGGCCATCGCCGAGACGGACGGGGAACTGGCGTCCTCCAACGCGCGGGCGGCGGACATTCAGAAGATGCTCGCGGACGTCCCCGAGACCCTCGTCACGGAGGAGGTCACGGGCTTTTCCGATCATGCGGCGGATCTGATGCGGACCCGGTTGTACGACCTGCAAATCCAGCAGAGGGACCTGGAGGTGAAGTACCCCAACGGGAACCGGATGCTGGAGATGGTTCGCGAGCAGGTTCGAGAAGGGCTCGCCATGCTGGAGAAGGAGCGGTCCAGGCCAACCCGTACGGAGACGAGGACGGGCCTGAACGCCACACGCCAGCAGATGCTGATCGAACTGTTGAAGGAGCAGTCGAATGTCGCGGCGCTGCAAAGCAAAGTCGACAACCTGCGAAAACAGGTGGTGGCGGTGCGGGATTCCCTGCGGCTGTTGAACGACGCCGAGATCAAGACCGCCCGATTGCAGAGAGATATCACGTTGCTGGCGGACGGCTACAGCCGGTATTCGACGAAGCTCGAAGAGGCGCGCATCGAACAGGCGTTGAAGAACGAAAGAATCTCGAACATCAGCGTCCTGCAGGCGGCGACGCTCCCGGTGCTGCCGGCGGGCCCCGGAAAGCTCATCCGTCTGGGCCTGGGACTGGTTCTCGCTCTCATCGGAGGCGTAGGCTTCGCCTTCTTCTGCGACTACATGGATCACTCCATCAAGACGCCCGAGGACGTGCAGGAGAAACTCCAGTTGCCGACGTTGGCCTCCATCCCCCGGACTCGCCAGAACACGGTGCGGCCGACGGGGAGTGCATCTCGTCTGACCCGGCTGGCCGGCAAGATGGCCAGTACGGCTCCCGTGCAGTGGGACCTGCCGCCGCATGTCCGTCGCCACTATGTCTCCTTCCGGGAACGGCTTCTGCTGGAGGCCAATGGGGTCTCGCACGCTCACTACGTGATCGGGGTGACGAGTTGCTCCCGTTGCGAGGGCGTCAGCACCGTGGCGGCGAACCTGGCGTCCTCCCTGTCGGAGATGGGCAACGGGGCGGTCCTGCTCGTGGACGCCAACTCCTGCGACCCGTCCGTTCATCGCATCTTCCGGACGGGGCTCTCCCCCGGATTGCAGGATGTCCTGACGACCAGCCACCAGGACCACGACGAGGGCGACGGAAACGGCAAGGTCATCCGCCGGGTCGCCGGTCTGAACTTTCTCACGGCCGGCGGCGTCAAGGAGTCGGCGAGAAAACCGATCAGTATGGATCATCTGATCCGGTTCCTGGACATCATGAAGTCGGAATACCGGTTCATCGTGGTCGATATGCCGGCCCTCGATGAAGACGGGGCGGCCGTCCGGCTGGCCGGATCGTGTGATGGACTGGTTCTGGTGGTCGAGACGGAACGCCTGCGATGGGAGGCCGTCTCCAAGGCCAGGCAGCAACTCGAGCAGTGGAATACCAACGTGCTCGGGGTACTGCTCAACAAGAGACGTTTTCCTGTTCCCAACTGGGTTTATTCGGCCCTGTAGGACGGGTCCGCCATGTCGACGTGGGGAGTCCTGGATACGCGGGAAGGAGATAGGCACGATGGCAAGGCAGTGGCTCATCAGGATCGTTCGAGATCTTGCCATGCGATGGAGGAATGTCATGGGTACTGTTTACTCGCCGGCAATCTGCACGCAGCCGGGCATCTACTCGGTCGAACAGTTTCATCTGGCTCTGGAGCGGGAGAAAGCCCGGGCGGAGCGCAACGGGCACGGAGTCTCCCTGGTGATCATCCAGACCAGCGGGCACAAATCGCCGGAGCGGCCTCGTCTGGAGGACGTCTTGAAGGGGAGGCTTCGCATCATGGATGAGGCGGGATGGTTCGATCGATCCCGCCTCGGCGTGCTGATGCCGTACACGTCCCGCCAGGGGGCCTGGCATCTGATCGAGGACATGTGCCGGCTCATGCGCGGCGCCCTGTCCCCATCCGATTGCCGGGTCTACACCTATCCGCAGGATTCGCTCGGCGAACATGAGGCGGACGCAGCGGAGGAGACTGCCGGTGCCGAGGCTCAGCATGTCGGATCGGCCGTGGAACATCCGCTCACCACGGTCTGCGGGAAGGACCGCTCGGACGGTCCCGGTCTCGAAGGGGATTCCCTTTCGGGCGAGCCGGCCTGCGGACGTCCGTTTGAACCTCGGCCGGAGAGGATCTCGCCCCTCTGGCAGCGGGGCCTCGATGTCGGCGGCTCGCTGTTGGGGCTGCTGATCCTGTCGCCGGTATTTCTCGTGACCGCCCTTGTGATCAAGCTGGTCTCGCCCGGACCGGTGTTCTTCCGGCAGATGAGGGTGGGCCGGGGGGGAGTGCCCTTTACGCTCTGGAAGTTCCGGACGATGCACGTCGGCGCCGACACCTCCATTCACCGCAATCACATGGCCCGGTTGATACGCGGCGCCAACGGCGAGGCGGCCGCCAAACCCATGGCCAAGCTGGACGGCGACCCGCGAGTGATTCCCTTCGGGCGGATCATTCGTGGAACCTGCATCGATGAATTGCCCCAACTAATCAACGTGCTCCGCGGCGAGATGAGCCTTGTCGGGCCGCGGCCTCCCATTCCCTATGAGGTCCGCGAGTACCTGCCCTGGCAGAAGCGGCGCTTCGACACGGTTCCCGGCCTGACGGGACTCTGGCAAGTCAGCGGCAAGAATCGCCTGACGTTCAACGAGATGATTCGACTCGACATACGCTACTGTAGGACGAAATGTCTGTGGAGCGCCATTGCGATTCTATGCCGAACCCCTGTGGCAATCGCTCACGAGGTTGCGAATGCCTGGAGTCGCTGAAGACTGAGAGAAAGGGAACGTGCGAAAATGGTTGATCTTGCGATCGTCGGCTGCGGGTACTGGGGTCCGAATCTGGCCAGGAATTTCAATGCGATGGCGGACTGCCGGGTGACGGTGATCTGCGACACCGATCCCGTCCGGCTCCAACACATGAAGAAGCTCTATCCGGGCGTGGACATGTGCCTGGACTTTCGCGAAGTGCTCGACCGCTCCGACGTCGATGCCGTGGTCGTCTCCACGCCGACCCGGCTGCACTACGCCATGGCGTTCAACTCGTTGAAGTCGGGCAGGCACGTGCTGGTGGAGAAGCCGTTCGCCACCTCCGTGCAGGAATGCGAGTCCCTGCTGGAGGTCGCCGACGACAAGGGTCTGACCCTGATGGTCGGGCACACGTTCCTCTACTCCCCCACGGTCCGGAAGATCCGGGAGATCATCCGCCAGGGCGATCTGGGCGAACTCCAGTACGTCAGCGCGCGGCGGCTCAATCTCGGCCTGTTCCAGACCGACATCAACGTCGCCTGGGACCTGGCGCCCCACGATATCTCCATCATTCTGTACATCCTCGATGAGATGCCGATCGGCGTCAACTGCCAGGGCAAGGCCCACGTGACCCCGGGGATCGAGGATGTGACCAACATGACGCTGACGTTCGGAAACGGCGCCTTCGCCCTGATTCACAACAGTTGGCTGGACCCGAACAAGATCCGGCAGATGACGTTCGTGGGCAAGCGGAAGATGCTGGCCTACGACGACATCGAGCCGTTCGAGAAGATCCGGATCTACGACAAGCGGGTCGAAGTCCCGCCGCATTACGATTCGCTCGCCGAGTTTCACTTCTCCTACCACCACGGGGACATGTACTCGCCTTCGGTCAAGCAAACCGAATCGCTGAGCCTGGAATGCCAGCACTTCGTCGACTGCATCAAGACCGGGACGCAGCCGGAGTCCAGCGGAGCCGAGGGCCTCAAAGTGGTGCAGGTCCTGGAGGCGGCGTCGAAGTCGCTGAAGATCAACGGCGCGCGAGTGGAATTGCCTGCCGTCCGGCGGCGCGGTCCGGCTCTGAGTCTCGCCCGATGACGAAGCGGCGGAAGGTGTTATACGGATTCGGAAAAGTCCGTGCGCGTCAGACTCTGTGGCATCGGCATCCTGCCGATGATGCATGGGCTCCAAGCCCATGCCACCGTCGCGTCGAGCGTACGAATTGAATCGAATCCGCATTACCCCGGCCGACGATGGGAACGTGAGAAGCATTGACCTTTCGGAAGGGAGGTGTCATTCATCCTATGAAGAAGAAACTGGTTGTGGCGCTCAGTGTGGTCGTGGTCGGTGTCGGCGTGATGTACGTGGGCTACAAGATCAACAGGACTCGGCAGGCTTTGGAGCAGTACAAGGCGTCTTACGGATACGCGACGCCGACCGATGGTCTGGCGGACTGTGTGTTCGAAAGCCCCACGTGGAAGGGAATGCTCATCGATGCGTCCATCATCTATACGGATGGGGCGCACAATGTCAAACCCTATGACATTAATGGGGACGGAGTGCTCGAGCTGGTCGCCAACTCCTACCGGTCCGATTCGCTCCTGACGTACAGAACCGAACCGGCCGATTGTCCGCAGGGCCGCGACCGCTGGGTCCGAGAGGTGATTGATGCCGGCGTGGGGGGAGGGTTCCCGAAGTCGCCGGTGAGCGGCTATGCAAAAGCCATCCTCAGACAGAAGGTGTTGGGCGTGCAACTGGAGGGCGCCCACTACACGGCGATCGGGGACCTCAGCGGCGACGGCCGGGCGGACATGGTCGTTGCGGGCGACCTCACCCGGTACGACGTCGTCTGGTACGAGGCGGCCGCACCCGGGCAGGATGGGCTCGCGTGGAGGAAGCACGTGGCGTATCAGAATGATTCGCACAGGACCTACCACGTCGAAATCGGCGATATCGACGGCGACGGAGATCTCGACATCGTCTTTACCACGAAGACCGACAACAGCCTCGGCTGGCTGGAGAATCGCCGTGCCGATGGACTCTGGCCGGCGGTCATGATCGATACGAATTGCGTCCGCTGTTTCTACGCCAGGGCGGTCGATCTCGACCAGGACGGCCGGGCCGAGATCGTCGCCTCGCAGGATGACGCGTGGGGCCGGGGGGGCAGGCTGCACATCTACAGGCATTCGGGCCGGCCGAGTGCCGCAAGCGATTGGTCTCGGTATGACATCGCCCGCTGTGCGCCGGGCCGTGGGATCAGCGTCTTCATCATGGTCGATCTCGACGGCGATGGCGATATGGACGTTGCCGCGGGCAATCATGAGGGCGACGTCGTGGTTCTGAGGAATCCAGGGCCGGCCGATGTGTATACTCCGTGGGATCATTCTCTTGTGACGGAAGGCTCCACGGAGAAACGCCGCAAGTTGCGGGAGGTCGACGTGGGGGACATCGATGGCGACGGGGACCCGGACATCGTGGTGGCCGATGAGAAGTGCGATTCGATCGTCTGGTACGAGAACCCGGGCGCAACGTTCGTCGCGGGCTGGCGCGAGCACGTGGTGGACCACTCGCCAACGTACCTGCGATGGTGTCACAGCGTCAAGCTGGGGGATGTTGACGGGGATGGAGACCTGGATATCGCCGTAGCCGTCGCCGCCAGCAATGTGTTCCTGTTGTACTTGAACCAGGGGACGTGGAAAGACAACGCTCAACCTGCGGTTATGGCCCTGCGCAAGTAGTCCCTGTTCGTCGATGAAGAAGGAATTTGCGTGACTATCTCGGCTCCCGTCATGCGGCGATTCTGTTCTCGCGCGGTGCGAAGGTGCCGCGGCCGCTGGGAACGCCTCTACTACCGCGTCACCCGTCGAACGTCCGCGGGTCCGCAGCCATTGGCACAGAGACGATACCTCTCCGGCGGCGGAAGCCCGGACCGGCTGGACGGATTGCACAAGGAACTGTTTCCCGGTTCAGCCGAGGCCCGGGTACTCCAGGCGGATTTGATTTGCGATCATCTGTTCGATCTGCTTGGAGGCGGCCCCATAAGACTGAGCGCCGGCGGGCCCGGCTATCAGCCCCTGGACTGGCATCGTGACTTCAAGAGCGGCCATCGATGGGACCCCGAGGCGTTCTATCGCGACATTCGATACGGCCACATCCAGGGTGTCGACGTGAAGACGCCGTGGGAGCTGTCGCGATTCCAGCACCTCGGCGTGCTGGCGCAAGCCCACGTTCTGACCGGTCACCCGAAGTACCAGACGGAATTCGTCAACCAGATCGACGACTGGATTCGGCACAACCCGGTGGGGTTCGGGGTTAACTGGGCGTGTACGATGGATGCGGCCATTCGGGCGGCCAACTGGCTGGTCTGGGCGGAGTGCTTCCTCGCGGACGGTTGCCTGGACAAGCCCTTTCTACGCCGATTCTACGCGAGCATTCGCGAGCACGGACGGTTTGTCCGCAGCCACCTCGAGCGCAGCGACGAAGGGACGGCGAACCACTATCTTGCCGACATCGTCGGACTGCTCTTTATCGCGGTGTACTGTCCCTTCCTTCGCGAGAGCCCGCGGTGGCGCCGGTTCTGCACGAGGGAATTGATCCGGGAGATGGATGGCCAGGTGTACCCCGACGGATGCCATTTCGAGGCGTCCACCTGTTATCATCGTCTGGCGCTCGAGCTGTTCTTTTTCGCCACCCTGCTGGTGGCGACCGATGGAAGGGGATCGGACGACGAGCGCCTCCGGGCGGCCCAGAGCGTGTTCGGCCCCGGCTATATGGCGAAGCTGCACGCGATGTTCGTGGCGATCCTGCACCTTCTGACACCGGACGGACGGATGCCCCAGATCGGCGACAACGATTCCGGCCGGTTCCTCGCCTTCGGCGCCCGCGACGTGCTGGACATGCGTTACCTGCTCGCTCTCGGGGCGGTGTTCTTCCAGGAGCCGCAATTCAAAGTGCGGGAATTCGGATTCGCCGAGGAGGCGTTATGGGTCTTCGGAGGACGCGGCTACGACACCTGGAATCGCCTCCAGGAGCGGTCCGTCTCGACCATCGGAGGCAGGGCATTTCCCGACGCGGGATGGTACGTGATCCGGCGGCATCCCGACTACTGCCTGGTGTCGTGTGGACCCAACGGCGCCAACGGACGAGGCGGCCATGCCCACAACGACAAACTCAGCATCGAGCTTGTGCTGGACGGCCGGGACGTGATTGTGGACCCGGGGACCTACGTCTACACGTCGGACCCCGATCAGAGGAACCAGTTCAGAGCCACCGACAGCCATAACACCGTGGTTGTCGATGGATGCGAACAGGCCGAACTGCCGGCCGATTTGTTCCGGCTCCCGGACCGCGTGCGGATCAGACGCGCTGAATTTGTCGAGGACGCCGAGTGGGCCGGCTTCGCGGGCGCGATCGAGTACGCGGGGATCGAGCACGTTAGAGCGGTGGGAGTGGACAAGGCATCGGGCGCCTGGAGCATCGAGGACCGCGTCTCCAGCCCGCGTCCCATCGGCGGCAAGATCGCATTTCACCTGGCCCCGGGCATGACACGCCACGGCCGGAGCATCCTCGATAAGGACGGGAAAACCCCGGTCGTCTGCATCGAGATTGGGGGCGCCCCCGTGGAGACAGGGACTTACAGATACTCTCCGGAATATGGAGTTGCCGTCAAGGCCCAGAGTCTTTCCGTCCGGATTCCCGACCTGACGAATGTCACGATCCGGACTGTATTTTCGAGGGAACGCCCCGACGTTGGAACATCGGTGGCATCCCGCGCGGACCTGCCTGCAAGCCGTCCCGCAACGGTCGAATGCCGGCTGCACGCGGGTCATTCCGAGAGCCAAGAGATTTCGAGGTAGCATAATGAGACTCCGTGTGATTGCGAAGAAGCTTCCCAAACCTGTGAAACTCACTCTGAAGACTGCTTACGGCGCGATTCCGCCGCGGTTACGCTTGGGGCGTGCGTTCTGGGAAACCTATCGCTTCCTGCAGGAATCCCAGTGGTGGGATGCCGCCAGGCTCCAGGAGTACCAGATGCGCGAGTTGCAGCGTCTTCTCGTGCATTGCTATGAGAACGTGCCGTACTATCGGAGGGTCTTCGACGAGCGGGGTCTCAAGCCCTCGCAGATCCAGTCGCCGTCCGATCTGCGGCAACTACCCTATCTCCGCAAGGAGCAGATCCGAAAGGAGCCCCAGGCGTTCCTGGCCCGCAACCGGCGGCTCGAGCGCCTCGAGTACCGCTACACCACGGGGACTTCGGGCCAGCCGCTGCAATTTCCCGTCGATACGGAGGAGCTGGATCGGGAGTGGGCGTTCGCCTTTCATCAGTGGAGCCGGGTCGGTTACGTGCCCGGCGACGCCCGCGCCGAAGTCCGGGGCCAGCACATCACCGGCCCCAAGCCCTATGAGTGGGACCCGGTCATCCGCGTGCTGCGTCTGTCTCCCGTCATGAAGGAGAAGGCGGTCGTTCAACTCTATCTCGATACGATCCGCTCCAGCGGGATCAAGTTCCTGTACGGGTATCCCAGCGCGCTGACGCACTTCGCCTCCCTCGTGAAGAAGTACGGGCTCTACGCGGACCTGGGGCTCGCGGCCATCCTGTTCGCCTCCGAGACGCTGTACCCTTGGCAGAGGGTACTGGCCGAGGAGGTGTTCGGATGCCGCTCGTGCAGCTTCTATGGCCTGGCCGAGCACGTGGCGATCGCGGGCGAGTGTGAATCGAGCCATGCGTACCACTGCACGCCGCAATACGGAATCACCGAGGTCGATCCGAAGACCGGGGAGATCACGGCCACGGGCTTCCTGAACCACGCGCACCCGTTCATCCGCTACAAGACGGCCGACATCGCCACGCTGCCGACCGCCGACGGCTGCCCCAAGTGCGGGCGGAACTACTTCCCCGTCCTGCCCGACGTGGAGGGCCGGCTTCAGGATTTCGTGGTCACGCCCGAGGGCGTGTCCCTCGGCGCGTGCGTTTTGACGTTCCCCTTCAAGCAAAGACGCGCCATCGGGCGCGTCCAGATCGTGCAGGAGGCGTTTGACCGGGTCATTCTCCGGGCGGCCCCCGTGGGGGATGACGCCGCGGGACCCTTCAAGACCGAGCTGGCCGAGGCGCACGCCGGCCTGCAGCGGATCCTCGGAGAGGGCGTGGCCATCCGCAATGAAATGATCCCTCCGGAGGAGTGTGTGGGACAGGGCAAACTCCGATTCATCGTCTCGCACCTGCCCCGCGAGGTCCGGTGCTTCGACGGGAGCACGAGCCTGTGACCCGCGACCCATTGCGTGTGACTCTCTTTCTTTGGAAACCCGATTGGATTGTGTTGAGGTGACCGCACGGATGGAAACCCTGGATTTGCTCGCTGTCGGCGATATTTCTCTTGCATGTGCGACCGAACACGTGCCGTTCAAGCACATGGGCCGATACCTGCGGACAGGCGACATTGTATTCGGCAACCTGGAGTGTGTGCTCTGCGATCCAGGCACGCCCGCGGAAAAAGAAGTCACCCTGCGTGCTCCTCCCGCCCGTGCGGAGTATCTGCGAGAAGCCGGTTTCAACGTCGTGAGCCTGAGCAATAACCACATATTGGATTTCGGTTCAGCGGGGTTGGCCCAGACCTGTTCCGTTCTCCGGGAGCGGGGTATTCCGTTCATCGGCGCCGGGGACAAGGTCTCTGCGCAGGGATACCGGATCATCGAGTGCCGGGGTTTGAAGGTGGGCTTTCTGGCCTATGGGGAGGCCGATACCTGCCACGTGCAGGACGGTGTCTTCGTCAACTGCATCCATCGCTGCGCCATCCTCGATCAGTTGCGCTACCTGAAGCCATGCTGCGATGTGCTGATCGTTTCTCTGCACTGGGGCATCGAGTACGTGCGGTATCCGTCGCCGGCGCAGGTGGAACTGGCCAGGGATCTGGTCGCCGAGGGAGCCAACCTGGTGCTCGGGCACCATCCGCACGTGGTGCAGGGGATCGAGAGGGTCGGGTCGTCGCTGATCGCATACTCGCTGGGCAGTTTCCACATCAAGCCGTTGAGGGATGACGGAGGGCGACAGTCATGCATGCTGCACGCGAGGATCAGCAAACGCGGCGTTGAGCGATACAGGCTGGTCCCCGTGCAGTTGGACGATGAAGACTTGCCTCATCTTGCCCGGGGCAGGGACAGGAAAGAGGCGATACGTATCATGGAAGAAATCTCCGCGCCGATCCGGGAGAACCGGATCACGGAGAGATGGTGGTTCGAGCAGGTGGCGCCGATCTATCTTCGTGGAAATCTGGGGGCCTGGGTCAAACGTGTCCGCAGGTACGGACCGAGGCACTTCGTGCAGTTCATGCGGTGGCTCGTGGCCGGTTTCACGGTCAAATGCTACCTTGGATTGCTCAGAAGGCGGGTGGGGGCAGATGAATAACGGATTCATGAAGGACATGGCGAAGTACCTGCCCGCGCAGGTTGTGCCGGGGCTGGTGGGTCTGGTGAGCATCCCGGTAGTGACCCGGATCTTTCCGCCCGCGGAATACGGCAACTACAGCCTGGCGGCCGCCACCGTGATGGTTCTGAGCACGCTGTTCGGATGGCTGCCGACCTCGGTGATACGGTACTACCCGGCCTACGAGCGAGAGGGGCGACTGGCCGTATTCAACGCCACAGTCATCAGGCTGGCCGTCGTCGCGCTGGCGGGCCTGGCGGTGCTCTACTCTGTGCCTTTGTGGGTCCTGCGAACGAAGATGTCGGACCCACTGTGGCGGCTCCTGATGATCGGCGGGGGACTGTTCGTGGTGACCTGCGCGTTCAACCTGCTGCAGTGGTTCCTCCGCGCCAAGCGAATGGTCGGCCGCTACAGCGCATTCGCCGTCTGGCAGAGCGTGGCGGGGTTCGGCCTGGGAATGGCTTTCATCTTCCTGCTGGGCGCCTCCATCGAGGGGCTGCTTCTGGGCGGCATCCTGAGCATGGTTCTGGCTCTTCCCTTGCTCTGGCGAGAGGCCATGGGCAGGAACGTCCGCATCCCGCTTCTCGGCAGGATCGACCCGCAGGCGGCCGGAGCCACGTTCCTGTATGGAATGCCGCTGGTGGTGAGCAATCTGGCGGCGTGGATCCTGTCGCTGTCCGACCGGTATCTCATCGGCCTGTTCCGCGACAACAGCGAAGTCGGCGTGTACTCCCTGAGCTACAACATCGCCGACCGGAGCCTCATGCTCCTGGTGACGCTGTTCGTCATGGCCTCGGCGCCTATCGGGATACGCATATGGGAGAACGGCGGGGAGCGGGAAAGCCGGCGGTTCGTCAGCGAGGTGACCCGTCTGTACCTCCTGGCCTGCGTCCCGCTGGTTGTCGGCGCGAGCGTCTTGTCACGATTCGTGATCCAGATCATGGCCGGAGCCGGGTACGAGGGCGGATACAGGATCATGCCGTACGTGCTCTTCGGCGTTCTACTCCTCGGGGTCCAACAACGATACCAGGTCGGGCTGCTCTTCCGCAAGCGAACGAGTCTGATCACGGTCGCGACGATCGTCGCCGGCCTGTTGAACGTGCTGCTCAACATCCTGTTCATTCCCGCGTATGGCTACTTCGCCGCCGCCGTCACGACCCTCGTGTCGTACGCGGCACTTCTACTCCTGACGGTCTGGTTCTCCCGGCGGGTGTTCGTCTGGGAGTTTCCCTGGCGGTCCCTGCTCAACGTGGCCATGGCATCCGGCGTGATGGCGATTGTCGTCCACCTCGCGGGATATGCGATTCGACTTCCTCCGGTGGCGGTGCTGGCGATCTGCGCCTCCGTGGGCACTGTCGTCTACTGCCTGGTTCTGCTGGCGTTGCACGAATTCTCCCCACAGGAATTCCAGGCGGCCTGGCAGGTGGTGCAGACGGTGACCCATGCCGTCCGCGGGCTCTGGCGGTCACCGGCCGGGGTCAAGGAATCCCGCGCCGAGGAGGTGCTATGATCCGAAGGAGGCTGTTGCTGCTCCTGGGGTTCGCCGAAGACGAGACGAAGATGGCCTCGGTGCGGTGGAAGAGATTTCGCCGATGTCTTTCGGGGGGGGCTTTCGCCTTCGAGTGGGTGCCTGTGAAGCTGCCGTATTGTGATGACGCCGCGAATCCGGCCGCCAAGGCGATCCGTGAGTTCTCGGTCCTGCGCCACGCGACGAGACACGCCAGGCAACTGGCGGGCAGCGGAGAATCCGGGGTCAAGACCACCGTGCTGGCGAGCATACCGACCCTGGACCCGCTCTACGTCGGGGCCCTTCTGCGTCGGTCGTGCAACGCGAATACGGAACTGGTGCTTGAGATCCGCGACATTTACGCCAGGCCGGAGCTGTTCGAGTACAATTCGGTTCGCAGACGCCTGGAGGTTTTCAAGGAGGCGTTGCTCATCCGCCGGGTGGACCGGTTCATCTTCCTGACCGACGAAATCAAGCGGCGCTACTGCACCTACTATCCACGCCTGTCCCGTATTCGGGACGGCGCCGTCATCACCAACGGGTACGATCCCGAGGAGTACGGCCCTCCTCCGGCGGCCTCTCCCCGGTCCGACTGTCTCGACATCGGCTACTTCGGGTCCTTCTACGCCTCGCGGAATCCCGAGCTGCTGTTTCAGGCGTTGGTGCTGCTCAAGATGAATCCTCCGGGCGCTGTGAGAGTGCGGATTCACATCTGGGGCGAGCCGGGCAACTATCCTCTCCAGGCGAAGATCGCAGAGTACGGCTTGCAGGAGACCGTGGTGTATCATGGGATCGCATCCCATGAGCGGATCATCAAGGAGTATGCCGGCACCGGTGTGAACCTGATTATCACCCATACGATCGGAAGCAGCTACGCCCTGCCCGGCAAGCTCTTCGAATACATCGGCGCCGCCAGGCCGGTCTGGGCGATCACCGATGACCAAATCCTGCGGGACTTCATCACCCGCCACAACCTTGGATACCTCAGTGCCCACAGCGCCGAGAGCATTGCGGGCACGCTGCGGTCGATCGCGCAGGATCATGTGCAGGCCGGGGGGCTGCCCCATATCGGCCGGGTGGCGGACTTCGAGATCGGCTCGCTCGCACGTCAACTTGAGAGATTCCTGATGGATGGTGAACATGCCCAGACTTGATGCAACACGAATCGCGACCGTTGAGCGGACCGGGGCTCCGCTGCTGGCCATTCTCGCGGGGTTGCTGGGCGCACTGGCGACCGGGTACCTGCTCACGGTGAACATCGCCATCGCGCTGGGCTTCCTGGCTTTCATGACCTTGTTCTGCGTCGTTGCGCTGTACCCGGTGTCGCTGGTCCCCGTTCTGGTGATCCTCACCGTCTTCATCGAGAGGGTCTTGCAGTCCGTCGGCATTTCGGCCGGCGGAAGGGAGCTGGTGAATCTCGGCGGCATCGTCAACCTCTGCCTTGCCGCCGCCATCGTCTTCTACGTAATGACCGACAGGATGCGGCCTTTCGAGTCTCTTCTCACGCCGTCATTCGCTTTGTACCTGGTGGCGGTGGGACTGTCCCTGCTGGTCTCGCTGGATCCCATGATGACGGTCAGGAGCATCGTGAGGATCACTGCCGGCTACTGCATCTACCTGATGATCACCCAATTCGTCACGGAGAAGCGGCAGATCGACAGGCTGATTCAACTCGTCGTCATGGTCAGCGTCATCCCGATTGCCGTCGGTCTGTATCAGATCGCCGTCGAGAACCACTTCGCCATCTCCCGCGACATGAGGATCAAGGGGACCTTCAAGAACGGCATGTCCTACTCCATGTATATGGCCTTTCTGCTGCCCTATATCTTCGGCCAGCTCGCGTTCAGCAAGGCCGGCTGGTTGAAGAGAGGCTTCTTGGCAGCTCTCTTTGCCGCGGGGGTGATGAATCTCGTCTATTCCTCGACGAGAATCGGCCTGGGCGCTTTTGTGCTCGCCATGACGGTCTACGCGCTGCTGACGGACGCCAAGAGGCTCCTGCCGGTGATGCTGGTCGTCCTGTGCTTGTCGGTTGCCATCTTCTTCCCCTTCTTCGTCGACTCCTTTGGCGGCTACTTCAAGACGGACTGGAGTACGTACTTCTCCGATGACGTCCGCTGGGATTTTCGCTCAGAGGATTACCTGACCGCCAGTTCGCTCCACATCCGCGTCTACGTCTGGCGGCATATGGTGCGCAAGCTCATGGAGACCAACCCATGGATCGGCGCCGGCAGCGGGACGTGGTTTGAGAACATCGACCTGAAGACAATCGGCTTTCCCCTGGCCTCGCACAGCGATTACTTCGAGGTGCTCTTCGGCACGGGATTCATCGGGCTGCTGTTCTACCTGTTATTCCGTATCCGGCAGTTGACCCTGCTGGCCCGCTTCGCGGGAAGCGGGATCGAGCGCCGGATCAAGACCATGGTGCTGTTCCCGTGCCTGGCGACCCACGTCGCGTCCCTGGGCATGAGCGTCACGGAGGTATGGCAGGCGTATAACGGCATCTACTGGCTGTCGTGGATCATGATCGGGATCTGCGAAGCGTACTACAAGTGGTTCCGTGCCGAGGAGTCCCCGCCGGAGGCGGTCGCGGAAGTCCCGGCCCAAGTACACGCGATTGAAAGGGTTTCAGGTGGCAGGCGAGACACTGCAGGCGGTTGAAGGGGCCGCTCTCGATGGAAGGGTCGAACCGGTCCCGCAGGGGACGATCGGATTGTCCATCATCATCTGCACGCGGAACCGGGCCCAGTTGCTGCGACTGTGCCTGGGAGCCCTCGTTCATCAGGAGAGCGTGCCGCCCGAGGCGTATGAGGTCCTCGTGGTCGATAATGGCTCGAACGATCGGACGCGGCAAGTGGTGGACGCGGCCCGGCAGCAATTCCCGCGGATTCGGTATCTCTATGAAGAGAGGCTGGGCTTGTCCATCGCGAGGAACGTCGGCGTGGCCCGGGCGGCAGGCGAGATCGTCTGCTTCCTGGATGATGACGCCGTCGCATCCTCGAACTTCGTCCGGGAGATCCTTCGATCGTTCCAGGATCCTGAGGTGGCGTGTCTCGCGGGGAAGATCGAGGCGTCGTGGCCGGACGGCGACGCGCCCGGATGGTTCACGCCTCGATACGGCAACGTCGTTGCGCAGACTTCTTTCGGCGAATCGACCCGGTGGATGAGGAGAGACGAATTTCCGTTCGGGGCCAACATGTCGTTCCGCAAAGAGATCTTCCGCCGGCTGGGCGGCTTCGACGAGAATCTGGGCAAACGGGGCGGGAACAACATCTGGGGTGAAGAAATCGACCTCTGTCACAGAATGCAGAAAAATGGGCTGCGGTTCCTCTACAATCCGCAATCCTGCGTCAGTCACATCGTCGGGCGAAGCCGGGCGACCCAAGCGTATTTCGTCGAGAGCATCTTCGGCAAAGGGGTCACGGAAGGATACCAGAAGCTCGCCCACCGGGGCAGGGTGGTATTTACGGCCTACCTGTTTCTCAAGGCCTGCCGACTGGCCCTGACCTCGGCGTACTATCTGGCGGCGGGTTCCTTCCTGTCCGAGGCCGCCGGATTTCGCCTGCGCTGCACGATTTCGTGGTGCGCCGGATACCTCCACTTCCTGGCCGTGCGGGACGACTTCGGGTCGGTCCCTCCCGCCGACTGAACCTTTGTGCCGCCGAGGACCTTGAATATGCGTCTTCTGTCTACTCACACGACGGTTCCCGCAACGGAACTCCACGCCAGCGAGGCGGGGGAGCCGGCTTCCGCCATCGACGAATCGCTCCTGATCCTCTCGTACGAGGAATCCTCGTCCCACAACGGGCTCAACACGCGGATGAGGGGGATCGCGCGTGCGCTGTCCGCCAGGGGAAAGCATGTCGAGGTCGCCTCGCCCCTCTATGGCGGGCGGGCTCGAATGACGATTACCGGCCCGGACGGCATACGCGTCCACATGGTCCCGGTGCCGGACCTGCTTTCGAAATGGAGGATTCCCATCGTCTCCCGGGCCTTGTCCGTGATCTGTCTGACCGCCTGCATGGTCCGGCACTTCCGCAGGGCGAGAACCCGTTTCGCATGGATTCAATCGGAGCAGATCTACCCGTTCCCCGCGGCGTACCTGCTGGCTCGGAGATGGCACGCGAGGGTGATCCTCGACGACCCGTCGCTGCTGGGGCTCTTCGTGGAGGAGAAACTCAAACGCCGGCGAATCCTGCGAACGCTCTTGCGAAGAAGCGTTGACGCATTTGAGAACGCGGCGTTCAGGCGGGCGCACTGCATCCTGTGCTCCTCCGGCCGTCAGGTCACGGCAATAGGCAAGAGGAGTCGCAAGGCCGGGACCCGCGTGTACCGGTTGTGCAATGGAGTGGACCCCGGGGAGTTCACGGTGGCTTCGAATCGGGGGACCGGCAGCAGAATCTTCTTCAATTGCAGCCTGCCATACTATCAAAACACCGCGGCGCTGCGGAATCTCTTGAAGGTCTTCTCGCACTTCGAGGAACAGGCGTTCCATGGCTATTCGGCCATCGTGGTCGTGAACGATGCGGCGGGACTGCCGTCCGACCTCGCTGCCCAGATCGGGTCGAACCCGCGGGTGCGCCTGCTGTCGAATCAGAAGTCGATTGTCCCATGGCTTCAGGATTGCGACTTCGTCCTGCTGCCGTACGAGGCCGGTCACACGACGACGGCCGGACCCAGGCTGAAGGTCTTCGAGGCCCTCGCCTGCGGCAAGATCGTGCTGAGCACGAAGGAGGGACTGGACGAGGTCGCGGGATGCGTTGACGGCAGGAACGTCATCGTCTGCTCGGATTGGCTCGACATGGCCCGCAAGACGATGGCCCTGATCCGGGAAGGGGACACCGCCCGCAAGCGGATGATTCGAGACGAGGCCCGGCGGTTCGTGGAAACCGAGTACTCCTGGCAGAGCCTTGCGAAGGCGTATGAGAGAGTGTTTCAAGTGTGAAGTGTGAAGTTTGAAGTGTCAAACCCGGGTCCTGTGCCTGGATACTTCAAATTTCTATCGAGGTAACCCGATGCATGTGATCATGATGGGATGCCGAGGCATCCCGGCAACCTACGGAGGGGTCGAGAAGGTCGTGGAGCAGCTCTCGGTGCGCCTGGCCAAGGGAGGCCACAAGGTAACCGTGATCTGCCGGAGCCATTATACGCCCAGAATAAAGACGTATGAGGACGTCCACATCGTCCGGCTCCCGACGATCCCGCAGAAGCACCTGGAGATGATTGTACACACGTTCCTCTCGGCCCTGTACGTGAGCGCGAAATCCTGCGATCTGGTCCACGTTCACAGCGTGGACCCGTGCGTCGTCGTCCCGTTTGTCCGGCTGTTCCACCCGGTGGTCGCGACCTCGCACGGCCAGGCCTATCGCAGGGACAAATGGGGCGCGATGTTTCGATCGCTGTCGAGGCTTGCCGAGAGGATCTTCATCACCACGCCCCGCAAGTGTACGGCCGTATCGAAGACGCTGACGGCCTACTACGCCCAGCGGTACAAGCGGACCGCCGAATACGTGCCGAACGGCGTGACGTTCGAGAAGCCCGCGGGGCCCGAGCACCTCAAGCCGTTCGGGCTGGAGAAGGACGGCTACATTCTGTTCGTCGGGCGGCTGCTGGCGACGAAAGGCCCGCAGTTGCTGATAGACGCCTACAAGCGCGTCCGGCCCGATCTCAAGCTCGTCATCGCCGGCGGCTCCTCCCACACGGGTGAGTACGAGAAGATGCTGCGAAAGGAGGAGAGCGACGCCATCCGGTTCGTCGGCTATCAGTACGGCGAGCCGCTCAGGGCGCTGTACTCGAACTGCCGGCTGTTCGTGTTCCCCTCGTTCATCGAGGGTCTGCCGCTGGTGCTGCTGGAAGCCTTGAGCTTCCTGCGGCCCGTCGTATTCAGCGACATCCCGGAGAACCTGGAGATCGCCGAGGGCCTGGGCATCCCGTTCCGGTGCGGGTCGGTGGACGATCTTGCCGCCAAGCTGAAGTACGCGTTGTCGCACGCGAGCGAGCTGGGGGCTCTGCAACAGGCGACCATCGAGCGGCTGTCGCACGAGTACAACTGGGACCGCGTGGCCGACCAATACGTGCGAATCTATCGCGATGCGACTGCCCGGTACGGAGTGGATTCCGTCCCTGTGCGAGGATGAGGCTGCAATGGGAGTGATTCATGCATGATCTGAATGTGCCGACGTGTCGAATTGCCCCGAACGTGAAGCTCGGGCGGGACGTGGTGATCCGCGATTTCGTGAACCTCTACGGGTGCGAAGTCGGCGACAACAGCCGGATCGGCACCTTTGTCGAAATCCAGAAGGGCGCCAGGATCGGCCGCAACTGCAAGATCCAAAGCCATACGTTCGTGTGCGAAGGCGTGTCCATCGAAGACAACGTCTTCATCGGCCACAACGTGACATTCATCAACGACCGGTTCCCGCGCGCGGTCCGCAAGGACGGGCAGCTCCAGGACGAGCAGGACTGGGTGTGCATCCCGACCCTGATCAAGTCGGGGGCGTCCATCGGATCCAGCGTCACGATCCTGTGCGGAGTGACGATTGGAGAAAACGCCCTGGTCGGAGCCGGCAGCGTGGTTGTGAAAGATGTTCCCGCGGGCGCTGTGGTCGCGGGCAATCCCGCCCGCCTGATTCGATCACCCAATCCTATCATCAAGAATGGAGAATCACCATGACGTATGTTCCACTTCTCGACCTCAGAGCACAGTACACAACCATCCATGAGGACGTCGCATCCGCCTTGTTGCGGGTCCTGGACAGCACGGCCTTTGCCGGCGGGCCGTTCGTCGCGGATTTCGAAAAGGAATTCGCCTCGTATTGCGGGTGCGAGTTCACCGCCGGGGTCAGCAACGGCACGTCCGCCCTGTGGCTGGCCCTGGTGGGGCTCGGCATCGGCGCCGGCGACGAGGTCATCACGACGCCGAACACGTTCATCGCCACCGCCGAGGCCATCAGCTTCTGCGGCGCGACGCCCGTGTTCGTGGACGTCGATCCGGACACGTACACGATGGACCCGGACCTGCTGGAGGCGGCCATCACGCCCAGAACGAAGGCCATCATTCCCGTCCATCTCTACGGCCAGCCGGCGGACATGGACCCGATTCTCGCGATCGCGAAACGGCACGGCCTGCGTGTCATCGAGGATGCCTGCCAGGCTCATGGCGCCGAGTACAAGGGACGCAAGGCCGGTTCCATGGGCGACGCCGGGTGCTTCAGTTTCTATCCCGGAAAGAACCTGGGGGCCTATGGCGAGGCCGGCGCGGTCGTGACGAACAACGGCGAGCTGGCGCAGAAAATCCGCATCCTCCGCGACCACGGCCAGACGGAGAAGTACAAGCACGCGATGATCGGCTGGAACGACCGGATGGACGGTTTCCAGGGTGCGGTCCTGAGCATCAAGCTCAAGCACCTCGACAAGTGGAACGACGCCCGGCGGGGCCACGCCGGCCTCTACAACGAGTTGCTGGCCGACGTGGAGCACCTCATGTTGCCTCGCGAGGCCGCCTACGCCAGACACATCTACCATGTCTACGCCATCCGCGTGCCGCGCCGCGACGAACTGATGGCGGCCCTGAGAGAGAAGGACATCTGGTGCGGAATCCACTACCCGATTCCCATTCACCTCCAGAAAGCCTACGAGTTCCTGGGCTATGCGAAAGGCAGCTTCCCGATCGCCGAGCGTTGCGCCCGGGAGACCCTGTCGCTTCCGATGTTCCCCGAGCTGACGACCGAGCAGATCGAGAGCGTAGCAACGGAAATCAGGACCTTGATGATGGCGGACACTTCACCGGCAACTTCCCGTACGCGCCTGCAGCCTGCCATGTGATGAGACCCTGTTCGTAGTGCCGCCGCAAGGCGTTATCTTCCTCCCCCTCGCGGGGCACCCTGTCTACGCTTGTGATGAGTCGTGACCGACAAGATCGGTAGTGGCTGGGTGCCATGCCTACGGCTTTGCGTAGGCATGTCTGACCTGCGAAATCAGGCATGTCTACGAGGTGTAGACATGGCGCCAAGCGACCGATGGACGTGCCCTGCCGGTTTTGTTCGTAAGAACTCATTCGATGTGCGCGACCGGGGCGGAGTTCTAAGCAAGGCGATCACGCCCGAGGCGGGCATGCAAGGGGCACTTACCGCTTTTCGCCAGCAGCATGATGGATGAATGGCGGGCCCCATCGACACGG
>Ga0209347_1002530_pt1 | contig 23859 bp, 21 predicted proteins | sample AutmiccommuBRH23_FD_187382 | JGI IMG/M metagenome (GOLD analysis project Ga0209347, IMG submission 187382) | Deep subsurface microbial communities from Mt. Terri, Switzerland - Autotrophic microbial communities BRH/23 (SPAdes) (version 2) | ecosystem: Environmental > Aquatic > Deep subsurface >...
ATAACCCCACAGGCCCAGATCGGTTGTGTAGACTAAATCCGTCAGGCTGCCGTTCACGAATGCCTTGCGATTGGTTTCGTTGGTGTAATGGGCGTAGGTGATACCTGCGCCGACCAGTATCTTCACCGGCAGGTCGGGGTAGCTGCGCTCAAAACGTAGTTTGTTCTCCGCCTCGTCCGATCGATAATCGGACAGCTTCGGTCTGGATTCATCGTTGTCCTCGTACTTGTAATTTCTGTTCCGCAGCATGTTCCGGCTCAGCACCCAGGTGTCGAAGAAATGTTCGCTGAAGTGTTTGTATACCGTTCCTACGGTGTAATTCCACTGTTCGTAGATGGGCAGGTAGTCGAGCAGATATCGTTGTGCCTCGGTACCGGTCTCCTGTAATCCGGTATTGAGCGTCATATTGTCAATGGCGCCGATGCCGATGAAGGAGAGCTCATTCTTCTGATCGAGCTGCACCTTGTACTTTACCTGGAAGTCGTTGTAGGTCGGCAGGAAGGGGAGGCCGATCAGCTTGAACAGCAGCTGCAGATAGGACTGGCGTGCCGAGACGATAAAGGTCGATTTCTCACCGATAGGCCCGTCCAGCGTAAAGGCGGCATCCGATGCACCCACGGCAAGCTTGGTATGGATGCGGTCGCGGCTGCCATCCTTCTGGCGGATGTCCATCACCGAGCTCAGCGCGTTGGGGCGACTGGCAGGGAAGGCACCGGTGTAGAAGTTGATCTCCCGGACAAAATCGGGATTGATCACCCCCACGACACCCCCCGAGGAGCCCTGTGTGGCAAAGTGATTGATGATGGGGATCTCTATCCCGTCGAGGTAGAAAACGTTCTCCGTGGGGCCGCCGCCGCGCACGATCAGGTCGTTGCGGTTGGGATCGGTAGCCCCCACACCGGGCAGTGTCTGAAGCACCTTCGACACATCGCGGTTCACACCGGCAGCCTTCTCGATATCCTTTACGCCTACCGTGGCGAATGAAACGGGACTCTCGATCTTTTTCAGGTTCATGTTAGGCCGGACCACGATCTCGTTGATCAGTGTAGATGATTCGGGCACAGCGATATCGATAAAAGCGGTCTGATTGCCCTGCACCTGTATTTCGGCTGAGACGGTGGTCTCAAACCCGACATAGCTGACGATAAGCCGGACAAAACCAGGGTCAACGCCGGTGAAGACAAACTTCCCCTCCAGGTCGGAAGTAGTCCCGGCCAGTGTACCCTGAATCTGGATGGTAGCAAACTCGAGTGGTTCGTTGTTCTTCTCGTTGTAAACGCGTCCCTGGATAGCGCCTTTCTGGGCATAGGTGATGAATACGGTGAAAAGTAAAAGCGATATAAAAATAAGTTTTCTCATATACATAGCGGAATCATTCATGATTGTCTCTGACGTGATCGTTTTTCAGCGTCCGGAATAAAACGAAAAAATAAATAGTTAAGGGATATGCAAATGGTGCATGCTGGATATAAGCTTTTAAACAATTAACCACACCATATGTTCTCCATGTGATCCCTTTTTTTAGGAAAGTATATCAAGAAACACACTCCCTTGTTGCAGCCGGATAGTCTGCCACCTGTGCATGCAAGAATGAAGCTGTTAATGATATCAAATTTGCGGTGTGAAACCGGTTATTTTATGCTATATTTGCATTCGAAAGCTTAGAACGATTATAATTAATGAACAAAATATATTTTTTGCTCATCCTGTTGTGTTGCTGCACGGTGAGCATATTTGCATCCGAACCACCCGCTACGGAGGTAAGAGCCGTCTGGCTGACAACCAACTACGGATTGGATTGGCCGCGAAACAGAAGCAGCCAGGAAGCGCAAAAACAAGAGTTGCTCTCCATGCTGGACCACCTGCAGAAATACCATTTCAATACGGTTCTCTTCCAGGTACGGGCACGGGGAGAGGTCTTTTACCATTCCAATATTGAACCGATGTCGTCGTTGGTTGTTGCCGGAGGCTACGGACGTCCTTCGTTCGATCCGCTGGCGTTAATGGTGGAGGAGTGTCACAAACGGGGCATGGAGTGTCATGCCTGGATAGTGACTTATCCACTGGGCGGTGACAGGCATGTGAGAAGCCTGGGATCGAAATCGGTGATTAAAAAGAATCCCTCACTCGCGAAGAAATTCAAGGGGGAGTGGTTTCTGGATCCCGGAAATCCCAGGACCGATGATTATCTGCTGTCCATCGTGAATGAGATCGTGACCCGTTACGATGTGGATGGGATACACTTCGATTATATCCGTTATCCGGATAACAGGGGACAGTTCCCGGATGACGGGATGTACCGGTTGCATGGTAAGGGTAAGTCGCGTGCCGACTGGCGGAGAGACAATATCACCCGTTTCGTGACAAAGGCATACGACAGGGTGAAACAGGAAAAACCGTGGGTGCAGGTCAGCAGTGCTCCCCTGGGGCGGTACCGGTCGTTGGGCAGCAACGGCCATGGATGGACAGCACTGGAGACGGTGTATCAGGATGCGGGCAAATGGATGCAGACAGGGAAGCACGATGCTTTATACCCGATGATGTATTACAAGGAACAGCTTTTTTATCCGTTCGTGGACGACTGGGTGTTGAATGGAAATAACCGCATTGTTGTTCCCGGTCTGGGTGCCTACCAGATGGTTGAGTTGGGATGGTCGCGCCAGGACATCCTCAACCAGGTGGACTATACACGCCGGAAACCGGTGCACGGGCAAGCCTATTTCCGTGCTGACAATGTACTTTCCAACACGAAAGGCATTCAACAGTCATTGAAGGAATATTACCGGTATCCGGCCAAGCTTCCCGCCATGACGTGGTTGTCCGACTCTGTCCCGGACAGGCCCGGTGATCTCCGGGCTGAGAAGCAGGCCGGTGGGTTGTTTGAGCTCAGATGGCTGACGGATGAAAGAAACAGGAGAGTGACCTACAATGTCTACAGGAGTGAGCGTGATGATTTCAGCAGGGAAAAACCGGAGAACCTGTTGGCAACCGGTTTAAGGGACTCTGTCTTCACCTGTGACGTGGAGGACAACGACAAAGCTTACTACTATTATGTAACCGTTTCGGATTCATATCATAACGAAAGCGAGGCAAGTATACCTGCGTTTTTTTATCACTCTGAAACGGTCAAATAAAGGCGTATAGGGTACAATACGCATGTTGTGCATCTGATCTGTAAAGAAACTGAAGTTGACGTATGAAACGAGCATGAACAACATTTGCACAAAAGATGATAACTATTTGCGAGTTCCAACCGACCTTAGTGTTAAATATAAAAGTTGTCGTATGAAAAGTCATAAAAATGAGATAAATTTGTAGCTATGGATGCCAATCAAAAATTGAAGAAACAGGTGAGGGATGAATTCATGGAGTATCTCACGCTGCATAAACACCGCAAGACCCCTGAACGTTTCGCAATTCTGGACCATATCTACTTAACCAAAGGGCACTTCGACATGGACTCGCTCTACAAATCCATGATTGATGTAAACTTTCGTGTGAGTCGCGCTACCTTGTACAACACCATTGAACTGCTGCTCGATTGCGGATTGGTGGTCAAGCATCAGTTCGGCGGAAACATGTCAAAGTATGAAAGAGCCTATGGCAATGAGAATCACGACCATTTGATCTGTACCACCTGCGGTGAAGTGTGGGAAACCAAAAACAGTGATTTGCTGTCACAGGCACAGCTAAAAAAGATCAAGAAGTTCACGGTAAATTACTACAGCATGTACATTTATGGTACCTGTAGCAAATGCAGTCATGTCAAGAGGATGGAGCTGAGGCGACTGGCCCGTACCGGCAAAGACAAATCGAATAACAAATAGGAAATCAGGTTTTAACGGGATGTACGGATGAACCAAAAACATCCCTCACATTTTTATCAAAGAAAAAATGAAAGTTGACGTAATTTTAGGCCTGCAATGGGGCGATGAAGGAAAAGGAAAAGTGGTGGATGTGCTCACACCCAACTATGAAATAGTGGCACGTTTTCAGGGAGGCCCCAATGCCGGACACACCCTGGAATTCGAAGGAGAAAAATACATACTGAAATCCATCCCGTCCGGCATCTTTCAGGAAGGAAAAATGAATATCATCGGTAACGGTGTGGTTATCGATCCCGCGTTGTTCAGACAGGAGGTTGAGGCGCTGGAAGAGACAGGACACACGCTCACCGACCGGCTTTACATCTCCAAGAAAGCGCATCTTATTCTGCCTACACATCGCCTGCTGGATGCTGCTTCGGAGAAGTCGATGGGTGATTCCAAAATAGGTACGACGGGACGCGGTATAGGCCCGGCCTACACCGACAAGGTGAGTCGTAACGGATTGAGGGTAGGAGACCTCTTCCATAATTTCGAGGAAAAATACCAGAAGGCGGTCAGCCGGCACAAGGAGATGCTGAGTCAGTATCATTTTGATTATGATCTGGAAGCGCTGGAAAAGCCCTGGTTTGAAGGAATCGAAAAGCTGAAGACGTACCACATCATCGAGAGCGAGCATTTTATCAACAAACACCTTGCCGGTGGCGCGAAGGTGCTTGCGGAAGGAGCACAGGGTTCCATGCTTGACATCGACTTCGGCTCCTATCCGTTTGTGACCTCTTCCAACACCATCTGTGCCGGTGCCTGTATAGGTCTTGGTATTGCCCCTAGATCCATCGGTGATGTGTATGGTATCTTCAAAGCCTATTGTACCAGGGTGGGCAGCGGTCCTTTCCCTACTGAATTGCTTGACAATGACGGTCAGTTGTTACGCGATAATGGCAAGGAATACGGATCTGTAACCGGTCGCCCGCGCCGCTGCGGATGGATTGACCTGGTGGCGCTTCGTTATACGGTCATGCTGAATGGCGTGACCAAACTGGTGATGATGAAGAGCGATGTACTGGACACTTTCGAAACCATCAAAGCCTGTGTTTCTTATAACATCAACGGAGAAGTGACGGAAGACCTGCCTTTCGATATGTCAGAAGGCATTGAGCCGGTCTATGTGGATCTTCCCGGCTGGAAGACTGATATGTCGAAAATGCAGTCGGAAGACGAGTTTCCCGAAGAGTTCAACAATTATCTCTCCTTTCTGGAGGAGGAGCTGGGCGTGCCCATCGCCATCGTTTCTCTCGGGCCTGACAGGGCACAGACGATCATCCGGTAAGGATGGCACGGTTTTGGCTTATGAACTTTTAGTTGAAGGAAATGTTTAATTAGAAAAATCACGAAACTATGTCACCAGTCTGGATTCTTTTTATTGCCATTGCCATCGCGGGATGGGTTGTACAGGGTATGTTGCAGAGCCGCTTTAAGAAGTACTCGAAAATACCGCTGCGGAACGGTATGACCGGCAGGGAGGTTGCTGAGAAAATGCTGCACGACAATGGTATTTTCGACGTACAGGTGACCTCTGTAAGAGGACGCCTCACCGATCATTACAATCCGCTCAACAAGACCATTAATCTGAGTGAGCCGGTGTACGCTTCCTACAGTGTGGCTGCTGCTGCTGTGGCGGCACATGAAACAGGACATGCCGTACAGCATGCGGTGGGCTACGGTCCGCTGAAGATGCGGTCGGCACTGGTCCCGGTCATCTCCAGCACCTCCAAATGGGTGATGTGGGTGATCCTTGCGGGCATCATCATGATACAGACCTTTCCTGCACTGATCTGGATTGGTATCGGTATGTTCGCGCTGACCACTCTTTTCAGCTTTGTCACGCTGCCGGTTGAGAAAAACGCGACCAACAGGGCGCTCCGATGGCTGAGCAGTGCCGGAATAACCGACACGAGCAATCACAACCAGGCCGAGGATGCCCTTCGCTGGGCCGGATACACCTATGTGGTTGCAGCCCTCAGCTCTCTCGCAACACTCCTTTACTATATCATGATTGCTACGAGCGGAAGCAGGCGATAATCATCAGGCTTCGTTCCGAAGCAACTGACAAGTCGGAAATATGGCTCATGGAGGTGCCGATAGAATTACTGCGGCACCTGTGACCCGGAAATAATATTCTTTTCAAAGACGGCAACAATTGCCGTCTTTATTTGTTTAGCCATAAATCAAGTGTTTGGCTATGAAGACAATCTTACTGACCGGAGGTTCGGGCATGATCGGGCGAAGACTCACGGAAATGCTCATGGAAAAAGGCTACAAGGTGATCTGGCTCAGCCGGGAACGACATGTGAATGCCCAAATTCCCCGATACAGGTGGGACTACCCAAAAAACGAAATAGACCGGGATGCACTGGAACAGGCCGATGTGATCATCCATCTGGCGGGATCAAACCTGGGTGAGGGTGCATGGACCCGCCTAAAGAAGCAGGAGATCGTGGAGAGCCGCGTACAGACGGCTAAGCTGTTACTGGAAACGATTCAGTTGATGCCGAAAAGGCCCGACGCATTTATTTCGGCATCAGCAGTGGGTTTCTACGGGATGCATAGCAGTGATAAGATCTACACCGAGGAGGATCAACCCGCCCGGAATGATTTTCTGAGCCGTACCTGTAAAAAGTGGGAGGCTGCGGCTGCCGGTTTCCGGGAAGAGCTGGGTGTACGCACCGTGGTACTCCGTACCGCTTTCGTGATCGCTAGGGAGAGCGAAGCTTTCAAAAAGATGATGTTGCCTACCCGGTTTGGTGTAGGAGCCCCTTTGGGTACCGGCAGGCAATATATGCCATGGATTCATCTGGAAGATCTCTGTCTGATGTATCTCAAAGCAGTGGAGGACGGCACGATGCAGGGAATTTATAACGCTGTCTCACCCGAAACGGTCACCAATGCCGGGTTTATGAAATCGTTGGCAAAAGAGATGAAACGCCCGTTTTTCTTTCCGAGGATACCTGCTTTCCTGCTGCGGCTTATCATGGGGGAAGCTGCCGGGATGGTCCTGGAAGGGAGCCGCATTTCTTCCCGAAAAATCCTCGATTCCGGTTATCAGTTTTTGTATCCCACCACCGGCAAAGCCATACAGGCTTCACTCCGGGACATTGTCTTATCCTGAACAAAAACCGCTGCAACGGTCACTGCCGCTTTTAAGTTGAATGATGTCGCATTTGCAGGAAGAACCTCACACGATTTATTTCGCCACAAGAGCCGGATGGTGAATCTGGCTCAGTGAACATTTTCTCACCGAAAAGGAGATATGGCTTATTTTTCCGAATCATTCGGCGGTGCAGATAAAAAGTAAAATACCTAACCGTACACACAATGGAAAAGCTGTTCACGTTACAACGCGTATATACCCATCCGCTGCTGACAGCGGAAGACCTCTCGGTCATCACTTCTTTACACAAAAAGGTGGAATACCATAAAGGTGACTTCTATCTGAACAAAGGTGAGAAACCGGATAGCTACCTGATCCTGGAAAGCGGACTGATGCGTTCGTTTGTATACGATTATGACGGTAATGAGATCACGACTCACTTTTTTACGGAACAGGAAGTAGTGATTGAGGTGTTGTCGCTGTTTAAGCGAATCCCTACCGAAGAATCCATTCAGGCGTTGACCGATTGTATCTGCTGGGAGATTGATTTTGAAGCGTTTGAGCAGCTGTTTCACACCATCCCGGGACTGAGTGAGTGGGGACGTGCCTGGTTTTCGGAAGAACTGTCGCAGTTCAAAAGGCGTTCCGTGGAAATGATCACCCACAGAGCTGCAGAGCGTTACATGAACCTGATCAAGGAAAAGCCACAGGTAATCAGGCAGGCTCCACTAAAGCAAATCGCGACTTATCTGGGCATTACAGATACTTCCCTGAGCCGTATACGGAAAGAACTCTCCAAAGGAAGTTTTCTTGCTGCCCGATAAATTATCCTGTCACAGGACAAGTTCTGACCTTTTTTTATGATTCAATGCATTTTCTTGTCATAGGATAAGTAGTAACGGAAATCCGTGGTTTATATTTGTAATGTAGAATCATTCTAAATAAATTAAATCATTATGGACAAGTTGATTTACCCTTGTATCTGGTGCAACAACAACGCGCGTGAGATGGCTGATTATTACCTGTCTGTTTTTCCGGAGACCGAAATTGTAGATCAAAATCAATGGGTGGTCGTGTTGACAATACATGGGCAACGGATCATGCTGTTGAATGGCGGAGAGATGTTTCGGCCCAATCCTGCTTTATCGTTGATGTATCTTACGGCCAACGAAAGAGAGGTGGAAGGGGTTTATGCCCGGTTAATTGACGGAGGCAGGGATCTGATGCCACTGGATTCCTATCCTTTCAGCCCGAAATATGCCTGGGTGGAAGATCGTTTTGGTGTCTCGTGGCAGCTCTACACCGGCGACGAGAAACACATTATTCAGCAGATAGTGCCCACGCTGATGTTCGTCGGTGATAACAATGGGAAAGCGGAAAAGGCGATCGATTTCTATACGTCGGTCTTTCCCGCTTCAGAAAAGAGAGGCATCATGAGGTATACCGGCAATGAAGGCGAAACGGCCGGGCATGTGCAACATGCGGAGTTCAAGATAAACAATTATCTGCTGATGATCATGGACAGCTCCTATCCACATGCGTTTGACTTTACCGAAGGGATGTCACTTGTGGTGGAGTGTCACACACAGGAAGAGATAGATGACTATTGGGATAAACTCACTGCCGATGGCGGCGTGGAGAGCATGTGCGGCTGGCTGCGCGATAAATATGGCGTGAGTTGGCAGATTACGCCCATTGTAATGAAGGATCTGCTGCAGCAATCACCCAAAGTAATGGAGGTGATGATGACCATGCAGAAGCTGGATATCCGGAGACTTCAGGAAGCTGCTGAGTAGCCGGCAAATACTGCAATTTAAATAAGAGCTCGAGAAATCATGTTACTGTTTTATTCTTTACAAATTCTTAAACACTTACAAATTATGACAAAATTAAATCCGTACCTCAACTTTGATGGTACCTGCGAAGAAGCGTTCAATTTCTACAAATCCGTTTTTGGTGGAGAGTTTTCCTATATTTCCAAAATGGGAGAATTCAATGTCGAAGGGATGGAGGTCTCTGACGAGGATCGCAACCTGGTGATGCATGTGAGCCTGCCGATAGGAGATGATATCCTGATGGGTTCTGATGTGCCGGGTCAGATGAAATCACAGTTCAAATCGGGAAACAATAACTACATCAGCCTCATGCCCGACAGCAGGGACGAGGCTGACCGCCTGTTCAACGAACTTTCATTAGGCGGTGAGGTGGAGATGCCGATGGCAGAGATGTTCTGGGGTGACTATTTCGGAAGCTTCAGAGACAGGTATGGCATCTGGTGGATGATTAATTTCCCTCTGGGTAAATCCTGATTCGTTAACAACAACGACACGGTAAAATGACAGCCCGGTACCTGAAAGTGACTTTTATCAGGTACCGGGCTGTGTGTTACTTCCGGCTATAGTAACATGGCGGGTAGTCCCCGCGCCCGGGAGATGGAGATACCTCCTGTTTTCAGGCTTGCGGATCGAAGAAGGGATACTCCTTCACCGCGAGAAATTCGGTGCCGAGGAGCGTCTTTTCTTTTCGGGAGAGCGGTTTCCCCACTATTTCCTCGATATGATCCACGCAAAAGGCAAAATGACGGAAGTCACCCGGTGGCACAATCACATCGGCACCGGTGTGAAAGGTATATTTCAATGCGGCAATACCCAGTTCCGGATTGCTTACATCGATGGGCTTGACCCATGATTTGGGATAGCTCCTGCGTTCTTCGTCGTTGAGCCATTTCCGATGCACCAGCCCTTTTAAGGCAATCACACCCATACCCCTTCGTTTGGCATCTTTGGCAACACCCGATCCCCATTGAGCCAGCATGTCCATCTGCCAGTTGATGGGGAACATCACGGTGTCGAAATCGTACATCGACATGGCACGCAACGCCTGTATCTGTGAGTGAGCCGAGAAACCTACCTTGCGGATGCGTCCCCGTTGTTTCTCCTTTTCGATCATCTCCATGATGCCATCGGGCCCGAATGCTTTATCCACATCTTCGGGGGTCGTGAGGCTGTGCAGCTGGTAGAGATCGAAATAGTCGGTATGAAGCAGCCGCAGTGATTCTTCGAACTCTTTTTCTGCACCTTCTCGCAGCCGTTGGGTGGTTTTACAGGCGAGGTAATTCTCTTTCCGATAGGGTTTCAAGGATATTCCGAGTTTCTCCTGCGCATCACCGTAGGAAGGCGCCACATCAAAATAGTTGATCCCTCTGTCCAGCGCCCAGGCAACGTAGTTGTCAGACGCCGCCTGGCCGTCCCTGCTTGAAACGATGCCGCCATATACGACCGGAAACACCTCGAAGCCGGTTTTACCCAGTTTGTGTTTGATGCTTTTTTTTACGGCTGTATCCATGGTTGTCCCGGTCCCAGTCAGTGCGGCGGACAACTTTCCGGTTGTTCCGATGGCTATGGCACCGGCAACGCTTCGTTGAATGAATTCACGTTTATCCATGATGTTTATTATTTGGGATTTAGGATTTGCAATTTGAGCTGTCAGTATTAAAAATCAGTCTTCCTATCACTTCTCACTTCTCACTTCTCACTTCTCACTTACACCTTATAGCTTACAACTTACAGCTTACAGCTTACAACTTACAGCTTACAGCTTACAGCTTACAGCTTACAGCTTACAGCTTATACCTTATACCTTACAGCTTAGAACTTAATTTCTTTTTGCGATCCGGTAGAGACGTCCTTCATCCGTCACGGCATAGAGAGCGCCGTCCCTGCCTTCACCCACATCGCGGAAACGTTGTCCCTCACTCTCCAGCAGACGTTCTTCACCCACCACCTTGTTATCCTTGATGACCAGCCGTGCAATATGTTTGCTGTTCAACCCACCAATGAAAAGGTTGTGCTGCCATTCGGGGATGGCAGAGGAACTGTAGAACGTCATCCCACTGGGTGACAACACCGGATCCCAGTAGTGGACAGGCTGCTCCATACCCTCCATTTGGGTGATTCCCTCACCCACCGCTTTCCCGCTGTATTCTATCCCATAGGTGATGGTAGCCCAGCCATAGTTTTTACCCGGCTTGATCAGATTGATCTCATCCCCTCCGCGGGGGCCCATTTCGCTGAGCCACAAATCACCCGTTACCGGATGGATATCCAATCCCTGCGGGTTCCGGTGACCGTAACTGTAGATCTCGGGCAAGGCTCCTTCCGTATTCATAAAAGGATTGCCCGGTACAGGCTTTCCGTCGGCAGTGATGTAGATCACCTTGCCATGGGCCGTGTTCAGTTTCTGTGCGTTGGGGCGTGTAGCCAAGTCGGAGCGTTCACCCGTACTGACAAAGAGATTCCCTTTATTGTCGAAGACAAGGCGGCTTCCGAAGTGCATGCTGTTGTCATAATAAGGGATGGCACGAAAGATGATCCGGAAATCCTCCATCACTGTTTCATCGTCGGAGAGCCTGCCTTTGCCTACGGCCGTCAGTGAGCCCTGCGGCGTACTTTCGGCGAGGGTGAAATACAACACCCTGCTCGTCTCAAAATCGGGTGCAGGAGCTACATCCAGTAACCCTCCCTGACTCCTGTTGTCCACAGCCGGAAATCCGGTAATGGGGGCCCCAACTGATCCTGTGGTTGTGGCAATGCGCAGGGTCCCTGCCTTTTGGGTGATCAGCAGCCGCCCGTCGGGCAGCGCGGTCACCGCCCAGGGTGAAGATAATCCTTCTGCGATGATTGTTGCCTCGTAGGGTGTGGTCGTCTTCACTCCTGCGATCCTGGTCTGCCCTTCGAAGGCAGGTTGATAGTTCGTATTGGGTTCACGGGTCTCTACCGGAGGATAGGCTGTTGCAACCGTATCGTTCTTCTCTTCTTCCCTGTCCTTATTGCTGTCACTGGTCTGTGCCTGACAGGAGAGAATGAACAGGACGGATAAGCACAGCGTGATGATTGTATAATGTTGCATTTGCTTTGGTTTTAGTGATTTCAGATATAACATACTGATGAAACCAATGGTTTAGGGATTATTGTTAAAATGCAGATATTGTCCGTTTTACAGGCAACTATGCAGTATCTCCCTTGTGACATCGCCTGTGACGTTCCTGTTTTCGCCGTAAGCAACACCGCGATCAGTGAACCGTCGGGATACCTTTTCGATGGTCTCCTCTCCGATGCCTTCCTCCGATAACCGGGTGGTTAATCCCAATGAGCGGTAGAACTGTTCTGTCATGGCAATGGCTTTGTCCACCCTTTCTGTTTCTGTTCCTTCGGTAATCCCGAATATACGTTCTCCGTACTGCAGTAGTTTGTCTTTTTTCTGATCTTTCAGCACCCTGAGCAAACCGGGTAGCACGATAGCCAGTGAATGGCCGTGGGTGGTGCCATGCAGCGCGGTGAGCTCATGTCCGATCTGATGGGTAGCCCAGTCCTGGGTGATCCCCATCCGGATAAAATCGTTGAGGGCAAGAGTGGCTGCCAGCATGTAATCGGCCATCAGGTCGTAGTTCGTCGGGTTAGCTTTTATCTGTGGAGCTATCTCGATCACGGAAAGCAGGACACCTTCCGCCCACCGGTCCATCAGGCGGGATTGTCCGGGGGTGGTGAGATACTGTTCCAATACATGGGTGTAGGCGTCGGCAAGTCCGCACGCTATCTGGTGTGCGGAAAGGGAATAGGTCACTTCCGGATCGAGAATGGAGAATACGGGGTAGTTTCCTCCGAAGGCAAACTTTTCCTGTGTCTCAGCCCGGGTGATCACCGCACCACCGTTCATTTCCGAACCGGTAGCGGGAACCGTCATCACGGAGGCAAAGGGTATCTGTTTTTTTACTTCACCGTGCAACACGATATCCCAGGCATCGGTATCGGAGATAATACCTGCGGCTATAAGCTTGGTACCGTCCAGCACCGATCCACCGCCCACGGCGAGGAGATAATCAATGTTATTCACTTTGCCTGTATGAATGGCTTTTCTGAGTGTCTCTACCTGCGGATTGGGTTCTATACCCCAGAATTCCACATAGTTGCGCCCTTTGAGCGCAGCCTTCACCTGGTCGTAAACGCCGTTTTTTGTGACGCTGCCCCCACCATAGGTGATCATCAGATTCACATTATCGGGCAACAGTTCCGATAGTTTTGCGATTTGTCCTTTTCCGAAAACCAGTCGGGTCGGATTGTGAAAGATAAAATTCTTCATATTTTTAATTTTCTTTGTAAAGTGGATGAAACCCGCTATCAATAAGTGTACACGAAGCAAGAAGCGAAGGCAGGTATCATCACTCCTGCTATTTTTTAAAATGTATTTGTAATTGATTGAACATCCCGAAAAATTATTTGTTCATCTATTGATATGGAAAGTAATCAGGAATCAATTCGCAATGGAAAGTAATCAGGAATCAATTCGCATTTTTGGGTTGGATGAATATAATTATCCCAAATTCAGGGGTAAGATCATCGATTTGTATCTGCATGCTTTCACAACCGGTGAATATGCACAGTACATTGAGCCGGAAGTAGCTGAAAGCACCATCGATGAACTGGTGCGCAGGGGATTTGGAAAGATGGCCTTTATTGGTGACCGGTTAGTGGGTGTGCTGCTCTGCCAGCCGTTGTCTTACGACAGTGAGTTCCCGGCAGGCGAGTTCCCCGATATTCCGGTGAAGAATTGTGTCTATCTGGCCGAAGTGATGGTGCATACCGATGAACGGGGAAAGGGGATTGCATCGATGATGATCACCGATCAGATGGAGACCATGCCTAAAATATATGCTCATGCTGTTATCCGTGCATGGGAGAAGAACGAACCCGCTATGATGTTGTACAGGAAACTGGGATTCGTACCTTTTTATGACATCTCACAGACGAAACTCCGTACGCCGGATGAATCCTTCGAGATGAAGAAAATCTATTTGCATAAACCCCGCACACCCATCAAGGGGTAAGAGACTGTTTCAGTGACTGCACGATCATGGACCATTGTCCGGTTGAGAGAGGGTTACAGATAAGATAAAATGAATTCAATCAGCATGAAAGATTTAGTGACAAGAACAATCGATTTACGTTCGGGATCACCGGAAGAAAAACGCCGGGAGATCCGTGATTATTTCCTGAGGACATGGGCGATTGACGAGCTGTTGTACGAGCAGCTGAAATCGGATAAGGTGTTTTACCATCGCGGCGATCCCTTGCGGCACATCATCCTTTTTTACCTGGGGCATACCGCCGTATTCTTCATCAACAAGCTGTATCTGGCGAAGATCATTGACCAGCGAATCAATTCCCGGTTTGAATCGACGTTCGCCATTGGCGTGGATGAGATGAGCTGGGACGACCTGGACAACAATCACTACGACTGGCCTCCCGTCTCAGAAGTACGTTCTTATCGTGATGATGCCAAGAAGATGATCCTGGACGTGATCGACAACACACCCATGGTATTGCCGGTCGACTGGGATAATCCTTTCTGGATCATCCTGATGGGTATTGAACACGAGCGGATCCACCTTGAGACATCATCGGTGCTGATCCGTCAGCTACCACTGGAAGAGGTGGAGGAGGGCCTCTTCGGAGAGCGTTGCCCCACAGCGGACGTGGCACCTGAGAACCGTCTTCTTCCCGTGTCGGGTGCTCTCATGAAGCTGGGGAAACCATCTGATCACCCGCTGTACGGCTGGGATAACGAATACGGGAACTATGAAGAAGAGGTAGCCGATTTTCAGGCTGCCCGATACCTGACTTCCAATGGTGAGTACCTGGAGTTCGTGGAAGATCACGGTTATGAAACAGAGAAGTACTGGACGGAAGAGGGATGGAACTGGCGCAATTACAAGGCGGCGAAGATGCCGCTATTCTGGCGCTGGGACGAAGAAGGTTATCGGCTGCGACTGGTGGCAGAGGAGATTCCCATGCCCTGGAACTGGCCGGTGGAGGTGAACTATCTCGAGGCAAAAGCATTCTGTAACTGGAAGAGTATCAAAACAGGCAGAAATTACAGGCTTCCCACGGAGGCTGAGTGGTATCGGCTGCACGAAGACGTTCAACTGAATGATGTGAGAGAGTGGGAGCAGGCGCCCGGCAACATCAATCTGGCGTATTTCACCTCACCCTGCCCGGTGGATATGTTCGCACAGGGACGCTTTTTTGATGTGACCGGCAACGTGTGGCAGTGGACGGAGACACCCATCACCGGTTTTCCCGGCTTCAGGGTTCATCCCATGTACGATGATTTCTCCACCCCCACCTTCGATGGAAAGCACAACCTCATCAAGGGAGGTTCGTGGATATCTACAGGGAATGAGGCTACGCTGCACGCGCGTTATGCATTCCGTCGTCATTTTTACCAACATGCCGGTTTCCGGTATATCGAATCCGATGCGCCGTTGCGGATACAGCAGGCCGACTATGTGACCGAAGAGGATGTCACCCTTTCCTGTGAAAACAATTGGGGCGATGCCTATACGGATGCACCCAACTTTAGTGTTGCACTGGCAAAAGTGGCCGGTGAGCTGCTGGGGGATAATCCCGATGCCCGTATACTGGATCTGAATGCCGATACAGGGCGGCTGGCCTTTGAGCTGGCGAGGAAGTACCGCGATGTGACCGCGCTCGATTTCACGGCACGTATGATCAGCATACCCATCAAGCTACAGGAGCAGGGTTACGTGCGATATACGATGAAGGATGAAGGTGAGCTGGTCTTCTATCGCGATATTGTTTTGTCGGATTTCGGTCTGACGGAGGCGAGGAGCCGGATCCTTTTCATGCAGGCCGATGCAATGAATCTGAAACCCAATTACACGGGGTATGATCTGATCATTGTGGCCAACCTGCTGGAGGAGCTGAGTGACCCGCTGCAGTTCCTGTCGCAGATCCACACGCGACTGAACGGGAAGGGAATGCTGATGCTGGTATCTGCTTATGAATGGGAGGCAGAAAAAACGCCACGCAACAAGTGGCCCGGTGGCTTCAAGAAAGACGGCGAGCCGGTGACCTCTCTCGACGGCATAAAACGACCACTGGCGGCACAATTTGATCTGCAGCGCGAACCGCAGGTGATACCCTTGTCGCTGAAAAAATCATCCCGTGTGACCGAACAGCGGATAACCGAGTTGACAGTATGGAGAAAGAGAGATTGATGATTTTATTCACTCAGCCAACGGGTGAGTGAACTGAATATATTCTCATTTTCTTTTCTCTTTTTCACCTCGATGTGAGTGGGGGCAAATACCCTGAGCCCCCCGGGGACGATTTTTACGGCGATTTCTTTTTCTGTTTCCACCGGTTCACCGTCCACATGCATCATGCCCGCGCGGGTACGTTTGATGGTCAGCTTTTGGGTGATGAGTGTGGTCATTTTACTGTTCTTGTCGATGTTCTTCGTGAACAGTTGCAGCGTGGTCTGGGGTATTTCCAGCGCATGGAGCGGCTTCAGCAGGGAGACATTCATCTTGCCATCGTCCATGCTCGCCCCGGGAGCGATATAGGCTTCGTTGCCATATTGTGAGGCGTTGGCACAGGTGAGCACGAAGGCCCGCTCCGTGATGGTTCCCTCATCGTAGGTTAGTTCATATTCTTCCGATTTGAAATCGACAGCGCTCTCCAGTATGTTGCGGACGTAGCCCAGCGGTCCCCTTTTTTTCTCCTCGGCAAACCGGTCGCTGATGAATGCGTCGAAGCCGAAACCACAGGTACAAAAGAAGATATGGTCGTTGGCTACCCCGTAATCGATGGTGCGGCGGTTGCCTTTGAGGATGATGTCGATGGCTTTTTCCGAATCCATCGGAATGCCCAGCTCCCTGGCCAGCCCGTTTCCAGACCCGAAAGGGATGATGCCGAGTGTCGTCTCGCTGTGAACCAGTGCTTTGGCTACCTCATTGACCGTGCCGTCGCCGCCGGCTGTCAACACATAAGTAAACCGGTTCTTTACCGCTTCCCGGGCTATCTCCGTGGCATGGTCCGGATAACCGGTGATGCGGATGATGACGTCATATTTTTTCTGATCAAACGCGGCAGCCACCTCCTCGGGAATGTTTTTTTTGGATTCGGTACCCGATACAGGGTTGATGATAAGGCATACTTTCTCTTTTTTCATACGACAGCTGTTTTATCTACAACGTTCAGAAACTCATTTTTGTTTTAACCCTTTTTATTTGCCCTTTCGTGCTTTGTTGCTTACTTTTGCACACTAAAAGAATGTTGTGCCCCGCCTATGAAACCCACCTTTGTTTTAATCGTGATTGTCGTTTATCTCGGCATATTGATGCTAATATCCTGGCTCACAAGTCGTAAAGGATCGGGCAATGATGCCTTCTTCCGCGCCAATAAATCATCGAGATGGTTCGTGGTGGCTATCGCCATGATCGGGACATCCATCTCGGGTGTCACCTTCGTCTCCGTCCCCGGTATGGTGCGCAATCTGGATATGACCTATATGCAGATGGTGTTTGGTTTCTTTTTCGGCTACCTGGTCATCGCCTACATCCTGCTGCCCCTCTATTACCGGTTGAATCTGACCACCATTTACGGCTATCTGGAACAACGCTACGGCCCCCGGTCCTACAGGACGGGTGCCTGGTTTTTCCTGCTTTCGAAGATTGTGGGAGCAGCTGCCAGACTCTATCTGGTGGCTTTTATCCTGCAATCGCTGGTGTTTGATGCCTGGGGTGTCCCCTTTGTGGGGACGGTGGTGGGTATCATCCTGGTCATCTGGCTCTACAGCCATCAAGGTGGTATCAAAACGATTATCTGGACCGACTGGCTGCAGACCCTTCTTTTTATTACGGCGCTCGTGTTGATCGTCTGGCAGGTCTCCTCGAAAATGGGAATGAACCTTTCAGAGATGGTCAGGACGATCAGGGAGAGCAGTCACTCCCGCATCTTCGTTTTTGACGACTGGCACAGTACGCAAAATTTCTTCAAACAGTTCTTCAGCGGCATGTTCATCACGATCGTGATGACCGGCCTTGATCAGGATCAGATGCAGAAAAACCTGACGATCCGCACGCTGAAAGATGCACAGAAGAACGTGGTCTCCTACGGGTTCGCCTTTGCCCCGATCAACTTCCTCTTTCTCTGTCTGGGTGTTCTGCTGCTTGTTTTTGCCGAACAGAATGGTATCACCCTGCCCGGTGTGTCTGATCAGATCCTGCCGATGATCGCCAGCAGTTACCTGGGCTCTGCCGTCCTGGGTATCTTTGTCGTGGGGATCGTGGCTGCTGCCTTCTCAAGTGCCGACTCGGCTCTCACGGCGCTCACCACCTCTTTCTGTGTGGACATCCTCCATATGAAGCCCGTTGTACAATCGAAGGAACAGGAAAACAGGGATATTAAAACACGGCGATGGGTACATATTGCCATCAGTGTGGTATTCGTACTGATAATCCTGCTGATCGAGGCCATCGGCTCAGACAGCATTATCAATGCCATCTACAAACTGGCATCCTACACCTACGGACCGTTGCTCGGATTGTATGTTTTCGGACTCTACTCCAGGGTGAAGCCCGCTGACAGGTATGTCCCCCTTGTAGCCATTACTGCCCCCCTGCTCTGTTTCGTCATTGAGTTTGGGATGAAACAACGGTTTGGTTATCAGGTGGGCTATGAGCTGTTACTGATGAACGGACTGATCACCGGATTAGGGCTCTGGCTGATCACCATAAGAACAAAAACTAAAACAATATAACCTATGAATATTCAATCAGCTGAGTTCATCATCAGCAATACCGATTACCGCTTGTGTCCACCGGACGGAAAGCCGGAATATGCCTTTATCGGCCGCTCCAATGTGGGTAAGTCATCGCTGATCAACATGCTCACCAACCGCAAGGGGCTGGCCCTGACCTCTTCCACGCCGGGGAAGACGATGCTGATCAATCATTTTCTGATCAACGATGAGTGGTATCTGGTGGATTTACCCGGATATGGTTACGCACGCAGAGGAAAAGAGGGCCGGGATAAGATCCGGGTGATGATTGAAGATTACATCCTGGAACGGGAAGCGATGACCAACCTGTTCGTGCTGGTGGATTCGCGTCACGAACCGCAGAAGATAGACCTGGAATTTATGGAATGGCTGGGTGAGCAGGGCGTTCCTTTTGCCATCGTCTTCACCAAGGGTGACAAGCTGGCCGGTGGTCGTCTGAATACCAATGTGAATGCTTATAAGGAGAAGCTGCTGGAGAGCTGGGAGGAACTGCCACCCCTGTTCGTTACGTCGGCAGAAAAAGGGCAGGGCCGGGATGAACTGCTTGACTATATTCAGGGAATCAATCAAACGCTGCACGGTTAACCGCCGCCTAGGTGAAAGAACCACCGGCGATATCGAGCAGTTCATTGGTGATGGACTGTTGGCGCAGCTTATTGTACTCCAGCGTCAGATCTTCAATCAGGTCATCGGCATTATCGGTGGCTATCTGCATCGCCATCATGCGGGCGGCATGTTCCGACGTCACGGAATCGACATGTGCGGTAAACAGTTTTAATTTGAGTGTCTTCGGGATCAGCAGGCTCAAGACGGTCTCCGCATCGGGTTCCACGATATAATCGAGTGCTGGCTCCGTCGGTTTATCCGCCTTCAGCTCAATGGGCAGGAAAGTTTCGTGTATCACGACTTGTGAACTCTTATTCCGGAAATGATGATAGATCAGCTCCACACGGTCAATCGTTCCTTTGAGAAACAGGTCCATCATTTCTCCTGCAATTTGCTGCATGGCCTCATAGGTCGGTTTCCCGCTGATGTCATCGTAGTTTCCCTGTATCTCCAGACCCATATCGATGGTAGCTTTCGCCACTTTCTCCCCGATGGGCCAGACAAGGATATGATCGTTCCCGAGTGAACGGTAGCGCTTCACCACTTCTTCCAGTTTTTCGGCTATATTGTGGTTGAATCTGCCGGCAAGGCTCGTGTTAGATGAAAAAGCAATGATGGCAACACGCTGAATGGTCCGCTGCTCTGTAAAGGGTGAGATAAACTCACGCTCCTCACTCAGGAAAAGGTGCAGCAGTTGACTTAACTTCCGTTCATACGGATAGAGGTTCTGAATGATGTCCTGTGTCTTCCGCAGTTTGGCAGAAGAAACCATCATCATGGCCGAGGTGATCTTCTGGGTGGATCGTATCGACTGAATCCTGCTTTTTAATTCCTTCAGTAATGCCATACGCTTATTGATTCAGAAGCCGCACCGTATCTGCGGCTACGGTTTCGATGATCCGGGTTATGCTGTCATCAATGATTCCTTTTTTCAACTGCTCCAGGACATCGCCCCGATGGCTTAACTCCAGTGAGGAAAGGAATGTTTTCTCAAATTCAGCGACCTTCCCGAGCGGCAGATCTTTCAACAGCCCGTGGGTACCACAGTAAAGAACGGCAATCTGATGTTCAACGTTCATCGGCGAGTAAGACGACTGAACCAGCAATTGTTCATTCTTCTGTCCTTTGTCGATGGTCATCGCGGTAACCGCATCCACATCCCCGCCGAACTTGGTGAAGGCGGCCAGCTCCTGATATTGTGCCTGATCAATCTTCAGCATACCCGCCACCTTCTTCATCGCTTTCACCTGCGCGTTTCCGCCCACACGCGAGACAGAGATACCCACATTGATGGCAGGACGCAGATTTTTATTATAGAGGTCAGTATCCAGAAAGATCTGTCCGTCGGTTATGGAGATCACGTTGGTAGGGATATAGGCCGATACATCGCCGGCCTGTGTTTCTATGATGGGCAGTGCCGTCAGTGAACCACCTCCTTTGACCCTTCCTTTCAGGCTCTCCGGCAGATCGTTCATGTGTGTGGCAACCTCTTCCTGTGATATGATGTTTGCTGCACGTTCCAACAGACGGGAATGGAGATAGAAGATATCACCCGGATAGGCTTCCCGTCCGGAGGGGCGACGGAGTATCAGCGACACCTCACGGTAGGCTACAGCCTGCTTCGACAGATCATCGTACACCACGAGTGCATTTCTTCCCGTGTCACGGAAAAATTCACCGATGGCAGCGCCGGCAAACGGTGCTATATATCGCATGGCGGCCGAGTCGGAGCCATTGGCAGATATCACGATGGTATAATCCATCGCCCCGAAATCGGTGAGTGTTTTCACGATGGATGCGACGGATGACCCTTTCTGTCCCACGGCTACATAGATACAATACACCGGATCTCCGTTCTCTAAATTTTCTCTTTGGTTGAGGATGGTCGTGATGGCAATGCTTGACTTGCCCGTCTGCCGGTCCCCGATAATCAGCTCACGCTGACCGCGGCCGATAGGGATCATGGCATCCACTGCTTTCAGACCTGTTTGCAGCGGGGTGTTCACCGGTTGACGAAAAACGACACCCGGCGCTTTGCGCTCCAGCGGCATCTCCAGCGTCTCCCCCTTGATAGGCCCCTTCCCGTCAATCGGTTCACCCACGGGGGTGATGACACGTCCCAGCATTCCTTCACCCACAAAAATAGAGGCCACGCGGCCTGTCCGTTTGACGGTGAACCCTTCCTTGACATCGCTGGAAGTACCCAACAGGATGGCTCCCACGTTATCCTCCTCCAGGTTCATCACGATGGCCTGCATGCCGTTGTCGAACTCAAGTAGTTCATTCGATTCGGCATTGCGGAGGCCGAAAATGCGGACAACGCCGTCGCTCACACGGATGACGACACCTGTCTCGTCAAATTTAACGTTGGTGTCAATCCCTTCCAGCTGCATCCGTAATACCTCTGATACTTCACTTACCTTGATTGCACTATCTGACATGTTCTCTCCTTGTTACGCTGTTTGCCTGTAAGCTTTTGAATTTACTTCTGATACGGGTCAATTCCCCCGATACGCTTGCATCCCATCTGTAATCACCCAGGTGTAATACAAACCCACCTATGATCCCGTGATCCACAACGGGCTCCAGCTCTATTTTTCCTCCGACAATACTTTCAATCCGGGTGATCAGTCGCTTCTCTGTTTCTTTGTCGATACCGACGGCCGTGATCAGTTGTCCGTACTGTATGTTGTACTTTTCCCGGTATTGGTCAATAAACCGCAGGGCAATGTATTGCATGCTCTCTTCCCGTTCGTTCTTCAGGATCAGATCGATCATCTTGTCGAGTGACGAAGGTACGTTCCCTCCGCAGGCCGTAAGGATGACTTTTTTCTTCTCCTGAAGGGGAAGTGACGGATTCAGGATTACATTGTTTAATTTAGGGACCTCTGAAAACATTTCAGTCAAGAGCTTCATGCGTGCATATACCTCCTCCTGTTGCCCCAGATCAATGGCATACTGCAACAATGAGGTGGTATAACGGGAGGAAATCAGTCCGCTGTTCATTTCATTCAGGATTTGGAAATTTTTATCTCTTCCATCAAGCTGTCGATCAGGCTCATCTGCTCTTCCTTTGTTCCCAGTTTTTTTCGCAGGATTTTTTCGGCCAGATCTACTGAAAGCAGCGTGACCTCATTCCTGAGGCTGAGGAGTACTTCTTCTTTCTCTGCTTCTATCTGCCGGCGGGCGGAAACGATCAGTTTGTCGGATTCCAAGCGGGCTTCTTCCCGGGCTTTGTCTATCAACTGCTCTTGTAGCCTGGATGTTTCCCGTAAGATATTGGCCTGCTCCAGCCGTGTTTTGGCAAGCAGCGCTTCACTGGTTTCCTGTAGTTTGCTTAACTCTTCACGAGCTTTCCGGGCGGAAAGGAGCGATTCTTCGATAAATTTTTTCCTTTGTTCCACCATCTTCAGTATGACCGGGAATCCGTATTTCGTCAATACAAGCACCACGATGCCGAAAGATAGCAACATCCAAAAGATTAAACCGGGTTCAGGAGTCAGCAATGACATATTTTCAAACGATTAAAGGATAAAACCACATACGACCACGGCGAACAGAGCGACACCCTCAATCAGAGCAGAGGAAATAATCATATTCATGCGAATATCAGATCCTGCTTCGGGTTGCCGGGCAATGCTCTCCAGTGCTGAAGCACCTATTTTCCCAATACCGAAACCAGCACCTATCGCCGCTAGTCCTATACCCAGTGCTGCACCAAAAGTGCCTAATCCGGTGGCACTGGCTGCCTGCAATAAAACTGTAAGTAATACCATCTTGTTTTTTTTTAATTGTTTATTGTTTCATTTTAACTTGTTCTGTTTTCAGTGTGCGTCTCTTTTTTGCTATGAGACGCTATCCTTGCCTGGCCGATAAAAACAGCCGAGAGCAGCGTAAACACATATGCCTGTATAAAAGCAATCAGCAACTCCACGAAATCGATGAAAACGGTGAAGATAACCGAGACGAATGTCATGGTACTATTCACGGCTGAACCCATACTCACGGTGACGAAGATAAGCATCGTGAGTCCCAGTACAATAGAGTGTCCCGCCATGATATTGGCAAAAAGACGGATCATCAGGGCAAAGGGCTTGGTCAGTGTTCCCACAATCTCGATCACCGGCATCAGTGGAATAGGTGCTTTCAACCAGGTGGGTACGTCGGGCCACAAAATATCCTTATAATATTCTTTTGTACCCGTCAGGTTCACGGTGAGGTAGGTAATGAGTGCAAGTACCATTGTCACGGCAATATTGCCCGTTACGTTGGCTCCCCCGGGAAAAACAGGGATCAATCCCATCAGATTGTTGGTGAAGATGAAAAAGAATACGGTGAGCAGGTAGGGGGCATACCGCTCGTAATCTTTCCCTATAGAAGGTTTGATCACTTCATCGTTCACCGACAGGATGAACATCTCCATCATCCCGATAAACCCTTTCCTGGCTGACAACGGATTTCGTTTCAGCGAACGGGTTACTGTCATCATGACAACGATAACCAGCAATGAAGAGAGCAGCAATGATAAGGCATTTTTCGTCAGTGAAAGATCCAGAGGACGTACTGCATCGCCGTTGTCAACCGACTCCACAACCTTTCCCTTATATTTCCCCGCCGAAGCTATGCTAAAACCGT
>Ga0209347_1002532_pt1 | contig 23839 bp, 17 predicted proteins | sample AutmiccommuBRH23_FD_187382 | JGI IMG/M metagenome (GOLD analysis project Ga0209347, IMG submission 187382) | Deep subsurface microbial communities from Mt. Terri, Switzerland - Autotrophic microbial communities BRH/23 (SPAdes) (version 2) | ecosystem: Environmental > Aquatic > Deep subsurface >...
GGGGGTTCGGCGTGCCGGAATTTACCTGGGGCATTGAGCAGCACACCGACGAATTGGCTGAGGTCATCGGCATGGACCCGGTGGAGTTCAGGCTTAAAAACGCCTTTGAAAACGGATCGGTGACAGCTACCGGCCAGGTGCTCAAGGGCGTTGGACTCAAGGAATCCATCCGCAAGGCTGCCTTGGCCATTGGCTGGGGAACGCCAAGGCCCAAAGGCCATGGTCTGGGTATTGCCTGCATGCATAAGACTACGGTGACTCCTACAGCCACCAACGTGGTCATCAAGTTAAATGAAGACGGAACAGTAACCGTTCTGCACAGCGGTGTGGAGATGGGGTCCGGCCTGCACACGCTGATCGCCCAGGTAGTGTCACATGAGCTTGAGATACCCATAGACTTTATTTCAGTCCAGAGGACCCAGGATACTGAGACCTCGCCATACGACTGGCAGATTGCGGCCAGCCGGGCCACTTTCTGGTACGGCAACGCTTTAAGGAATGCGGTTTCAGATTTGCAAAGGCAGCTGTTTGAAATAGCGGCCATATTGCTGGACACCCCGGCTACAGAAATGGATATCAGGAGCGGCCTGGTTTTCAAAAAGGGTGATCCTGACCGGAAGCTGTCCTTAAAAGAACTGGCCCTGGGAGCCAAATTGCCGGACGGTACCTGGAAACTCGGTCCAGTAATCGGGCGGGGCAGGTATGTTTCAGAGGAATACGATCCGCTGGACCCCGAAACCGGCCAGAGCTCATGTCCCAGTACCTTCTGGATGTATGCCGCTCAAGCGGCGGAGGTCAAAGTTGATACTGATACGGGGAAAGTTGAGATCTTAAAAATCTGTGCGGCCCACGATGCGGGAAAGGTAGTCAACCCGCTTGGCGCTGAAACACAAATTCAAGGCGGACTGGCCACCGGAATAGGTACGGCGCTGTGTGAGGAAATCCGTATCAAGGACGGCCGCGTGCTAAACCCAACATTTAGGGACTACAAGTTATTAACGGCGGTCGACATGCCTGAGGTGGATGTGCACTTTGTTGAAGAGCCGCACCCTGAAGGCCCTTATGGAGCAAAGGGCCTCTCCGAGCCGCCTCTTGCGCCTACATCGCCCTGCATCGCCAATGCCCTCTATAACGCAGCAGGCGTACGTGTAAGGGATTTGCCCATGACCCCTGAAAAGGTTTACTGGCACCTGAAGGAAAAAAACAAAAAATAAAGGAGCTGTGTTGAAAATGGCAAAGCGCATCTTAAAGGGTGGGACATTAGTTACAGGTGAGGGCTCGTTTGCAGCTGATATTTTATTAGAAGAGGGTAAAATAGCGGCTGTCGGGACAAATCTGTCAGCCCCTGGTGCGGAGGCTATTGACGTTTCCGGCGCGCTGCTGTTTCCCGGTGGGGTTGACATACACACTCACCTTGACGCTCCGCTGGCCGGTACGGTTACAACTGATGACTTTGAGACCGGAAGCATAGCTGCAGCTTTTGGTGGCACAACAACCCTGGTGGATTATGCTCTGCACAGCAAGGGGCAGTCACTAAAGAGCGCTGTAAATGATTGGAAAGCAAGGGCTGAAGGGAAAGCCGTAATTGATTACGGGCTTCACGTTTCCGTGGTAGAGCTAAACGAGTCAATTATAAAGGAAATTCCAGAGCTGATTAGCGAGGGAGTAACCAGTTTCAAGGTTTTCACGGTCTACCGGGGTGCCCTGATGATCGATGATGCCAGCTTCTTCAAGCTGCTCAGACTGACAAAGAAATACAAAGGCCTGGTAATGGTCCACGCGGAAACAGGCGACGTAATTGACGCCTTTGTAGAGGAAGCGCTGGCGGCCGGCAACACCGCTCCAAAATACCACGCTCTTACCAGGCCCGTTGAAACCGAGGAAGACTCCATCGCCCACTGCATAGAGCTGGCTAAAATAGCCCGGGCGCCGCTTTTTATTGTCCACGTCAGCACTGAAAACGGGCTGAAAAAGGTTATGAAAGCGCAGTCAATGGGCCTGGAGATTTATGCGGAAACATGCCCGCACTACCTCTATCTCGGACATGAGGTATATGAGCAGCCTGGCTTTGAAGGTGCCAAATACGTCTGTTCACCGCCTATCAGGGACCGTTACCACAGCAAGTTTTTATGGGACGGGTTAAGAAACGGAACCATTCAGGTCTTAGCGAGCGATCACTGCCCATTCACCTTTAAGCAAAAGCATCTGGGAGAAGAAAACTTCACCAAAATACCAAACGGGGTGCCTTCCCTGGAAGCCAGGTTCATTCTCGGGTATCACGGGGCCACTGAAGGGAAATTAAGCTTGCCCCAGTTCGTTAATGCGGTATCGGCGGCACCCGCCAAATTTGCCGGCATCTACCCGCAAAAAGGTTCCCTTATGCCCGGGTCTGACGCCGACATAGTAGTTTTAGATCCGGCCGGGCAAACGCTGCTAAGTATTGATAATATGCACGAGCGCAACGACTACACGCCATATGAGGGCATGAGGGTAAACGGCAAGATATCTAGTGTTCTGGTTCGCGGGGAATTCGTTATACAGGAAGGAAAAATGGTAGCTGCCAAAGGTTTTGGAAAATATTTAAAACGGGGTACCTATAAGCTTTAGCGTATACATTAGAGTATACAAAATAAAATATAAATTTTTATACAAAACAGGAGGAAAATATGCCTTTTATTAAATTCTATATCTGGCCGGTAACCACCCTTGACCAGCGGAAAAAGCTTGTCAAAGGAGTAACTGATGTTGTAAGCGAGGTGCTCAGTGTTCCGAAGGACGTTGTCACCGTGTTTTTTGACGAGGTTCCCCAGGACCGCTGGGGAATGGGCGGAAAACTTAGCAGTGAAAAAGAAGAGGACAAATAGTCAGCTTAAGATCTGCCTAATCAAAACTATAGAAAGAAGCGAGCGCAATGAAAAAGTTCCTTATTAAAAATGCGTCTTTAGTTGACGGTACCGGCAGCCCCTCATACATTGGGAGCATTTTGATAAAGGACGGAAGACTGGCCTATGTGGGTCCCAATCTGTTTTCAGATGATCAAGCCCTGGAGATAGATGCTGGCGGCCTCTATGCAAGCCCTGGGTTTATAGATATGCACAGCCACTCTTCCCTGGCCTATCTGGATAAGCCTGACATTACCGCCAAGATCAATCAGGGAGTTACCTCAGAGGTTATTGGAGTTGACGGCTTATCTGTCTACCCAATAAGGGAGGATCATGTCAGGGGATGGCGGACGCATCTTTCAGGACTGGAAGGAAACCCTCAGGTTGATTGGTCTTGGCGTTCATTAACTGATTATGTTGAGAAGATGTCCGGAACGGGCACAAATCCCATTCCGTTGGTGGGGCACGGCAACGTGAGGCTTCATGTGATGGGAATGGAGCAAAGAACAGCCACGCCAAAAGAACTTGACCGTATGTGCGGCCTTTTGGCCGAGTGTTTCGAGGAAGGGGCCTGGGGCCTTTCCACGGGGCTGGTGTATGCTCCCTGCACATATTCCAACCAGGAGGAAATGTACGCGCTGGGCAGGGTTGTGGCAAAGTACGATAGATTCTTTGTTTTCCACATGCGGCACGAAGGGCCCAAGGTACTTGATTGCATTAATGAGGTTGCCGGTATTGGCAAAGAGACCGGGTGCAAGGTGCACATATCGCACCTCAAGGCCATGGGTAAAAAGGCTTTTGGCATGGCGCCCCGGATTATAGAAACCATAGATAACCTGCGAAATTCGGGCATTGCCATGACCGCCGACCAGTACCCATATACCGCCGCCAGTACTATGATGCCGGTTATTCTACCGCCTTGGGTGCATGCGGCGGGGCCTGCGGGAATGAAAAGGCTTCTTAGCTCAACGGAGAGCCTGGACAGAATAGAAGAGGAAATGAAAACGGGCTATGACGACTGGGAGAGTTTTTCGGCCGCCGCCGGCTGGGAAAATATATATGTATCTTCGGTTGCCACCGAAAAAAACCAGTGGGTGGTCGGGAAAAGCCTAGTCAATATTGGTGAAAAAAAGGGACTGCGACCTTTTGAAGTGGCAATGAAGCTTATGCTTGAAGAAGACTTTGCGGTCGGAATGGTTTTCTTTGTAATGGATGAAAATGATGTATCAGAGATTATGAAAGCCCCTTGGGTTATGTTTTGCACCGACGGGCTTTTGGGAGGCAGGCCGCACCCACGCACCTTTGCCAGCTACCCACATATTCTTGTGGAGTACGTCAGAAAGAGGCGGACACTGGCCCTGGAGGATGCTATTAGGAAAGGCACCTCGTTGGTGGCCGGCACCCTTGAGCTTAAAGGCCGGGGGTCTTTAAAAGAGGGTTTTGCCGCCGATGTTTGCGTGTTTGACCTGGAAAACCTGGACCAGCGTGCCAACTATGACACTCCGGATGTACACCCCGTGGGCATCAAGTATGTCTTTAACAACGGGAAGCCAGTAATTTGGGATGGGAGCCTTGCTGGAAACCGGCCGGGCAGACCTCTGCTCCGGAGATAGTTCAGCTAAAAAATTTCTTAAAGGAGATCCGCATTATGATTGTGAAGTTGCGCTTTTGGGGCATTGACGGCTTCACCTCATTAAAAGTAGAGGTACAGCTTGCGGGATCAATCTGTACCTTGGCGGATTTCTTCAAACAAGTCCTGGAAGGGGGTATAGGAAGCGGGAAAGACCTGGAGGTAATAGCTAAGGGGATGTGCGGCTCAGGGCAACTGCCAAGGTACTATACCATTCTCGCACAGGGACTCCCCGTGGGGCTGGCAGAGAGTCAGACGGTTCTGGCAGACAATGACGAGGTGTGGATTATTCCTTTGATTAATGGGGGGTGAGCAGCCATAAGACATCTTGACTACCTGGCGGACAATATCAATGAACTCAGGGAAAAAGGTTATGAAATCAACATTCCTGAGATTGGATCCCCTCAGGGCGCGTGGTTTGTGGTAAACGGCAAAAAGATGCTTAACCTGTGCTCGAACAATTACCTGGGGCTTGCAAACGACGTTCGCCTGAAAGACGCAGCCATTGAGGCGGTGAAAAAATGGGGGGCGGGGCTGGGTGCGGTAAGGACCATAGCCGGGACACAAACTATACACCTTGACCTGGAAAAAAAACTGGCCAGGTTCAAGGAAACAGAGGATGTAGTAATATTACAGTCCGGCTTTAATGCCAATTTGGCAGTTATACCGGCATTGGTCGGCGACGGTGATGTAATTTTCAGCGATGAACTCAACCATGCCAGTATCATTGACGGATGCAGGCTGTCCGGTGCCAGGATAGTAAGGTATCCGCACTGCGATACCGGGGCGCTGGAGAAACTAGTAGTGGAATGGAAGGAAAAATCGGGCCAAGGTCGGCATGCTTTAATCATTACCGACGGGGTCTTCAGCATGGACGGCGATATAGCGCCTATAGATCAACTTGCCGCAGTTTCTGAAAAGTACGGGGTTGCGCTGATGGTTGACGACGCACATGGCGAGGGTGTTCTGGGCCATCACGGACGCGGAGTAGTCAACCACTTCGGGATGGAAGGCAAAGTTGATATTGAAGTGGGCACTTTGTCGAAGGCATTCGGTGTAGTTGGCGGGTTTATAGCAGGGCCCAGCGAATTGTGCACTTGGCTCCGCCAGCGCGCGCGCCCCTTTCTGTTCAGCACCGGCCTGTCAACGGCGGATGTTGGAGCTGCCATAGAATCAGTGAGGATACTGGAATCTTCGGATGAACTGGTGAAAAAACTCTGGGATAACAGCCGGTATTTTCAGGAAAAGCTCAAGGGTTACGGGTATAATCTGGGCAAAACACAGACTCCAATTACACCTATTATGGTTGGCAATGAGATGAAGGCAAAGGAATTAAGTTTTAAACTGATTGAAAAAGGGATCTTTATACAAGCCATAGTTTTTCCGACCGTACCAAGGGGTAAGGCAAGGCTTAGAGCAATGATTTCAGCAAGCCATACAAAAGAGGATCTTACATTTGCCGCACATACCCTTAAAGATATCGGGTCTGAATTAGGCTTGTTGTAGGTGTGCTTACAAATTTAAATAAGGAGGCGAATATGTATGCGGCAGATGGCCGACACGGTGCTCGATTTTGAAAAGCTGAGCGATGCCGACCGGGCTAAAATCGAGGACCGGATAAGAGAGACCTTGGGTGATGACCCTGTCGAATACCAAGCTGTTGCCCCTGTTTTGCAACAAAAGTTCAAGAAAATGAGCTATTGGGATCTGGCGATGATTTGGTTTGGGGCCAATATAATTATTGCTACCTGGGCGGTTGGTGCGCTGGCTACAACGGTTTTCGGGCTGGACCCCGTCGGTGCCATCATATCTATTGCCATAGGCAACTTAATGGGTTCTCTTATGCTGGCCGCTACTTCTGCCATGGGTAGAAACGGCAACCCGCAGCCAATGTTCTCGATACCTATTTTCGGGTATAAGGGCGCCAAGATACCTAACTTCCTGCTCTGTTTCACCACACTTGGCTGGACTACGGCAAACACGGTGCTTTCTTCGCTGGCTATTTTTGCTTTAATTAAAATCTTTGCTCCTTCAGCCGGTTCGGTAGTAAAAGTGATGATTGTTCTGGCAATTACCGCAGTTTGTGTGCTCGTGGCAAGTAATAAGTTTATCGTGGCGCGTAATGTAGAAAAATATGCGGCGTACTTAATGATGGCCTTTCTAGTAGTTCTCAGCTACTTCTGCATCAAGGATACGAACTGGGCCGGGGCCGCCTCGGAATTTACCGGCCAAAACAGTTTTTCTTATATCATGATGTTCCTTTCGGCGGCGGGAGCCATCGGAATTGGTTATATCGGAACATGGTCCCCGTACGGAGCCGACTACGCCAGGTATGTCAACATGGAAAAGTGGGACAGGCAAAAGAAGGTTTTCTGGTGGAGCCTGGCAGGCGGCTTTGCGGTGTCGACGTGGATGGAGTGTGTAGGGGCATTATTCGCCTACATGTATAAGACTTTCGACCCTGCCCTGCACGTGGTTAAAACCATCCCCAGCTTTGCTATCCCGGCCCTGATCATCATGATTGCCGGTGCACTGGCCACTGTTGTGCTTAATTATCTGAGCGTGGGTGTCCAGTTGAAGGCCTTGGGCGTGAAAGTCGGCAGGCGGGCCTGCACCTGGATAGTTTCTATTATTGTTTTTATTCTGGCACTTTACAGCGTGTTGTTTACCGATATATCCCATACTTACCATGCGTTTCTTGTGGCCCTGCTGATCTGGGTGGTGCCCTGGGTGGTAATGCAGATAATGGATTACTACATTATTACAAAGGGGAACTACTCTGTCCTGGCGCTTTACGGAATTGAAAAGATTTACCCGGATTACGACTGGAGGGGTCTTGGTACATTGATTGCCGGGTTTATTTTCTCAGGGGCATTTGCCTACGCAGGTAATATGAAACTGTTTGGTGTTATACCACTTTATAGCCCCATAATGGAAAAGTATTTTTATTGCGGTGATATATCGTATTTTGTCGGTGGCGTGGTGACATTTATTCTTTACTGGTTCCTAAAGGTTAAGCCGAACAACGAAATGCTGAAGGATAACATGCCTGTAGGCGGATAGTGAACTGTCAATCTCTACAAAGTAAAGTGTAAATGGGCAGGAGGGTTAGGATCCCGATTAGGATCCTAACCCTCCCCGCTACGTGAAAACACGAACATAACTGCTGGATCCCGCTACGAGAGGCGGGATTTTGCTCAGTGATAATAACGGCGGGAGATGATGAAATGAAGGTCCTGGTAATGGACGGGGTATCGGAAGAGGGATTGGCTCCCTTAAGGCAGAGCCCTGAGATAGAGGTGGTAATCGGCGGCAAGATGACCGAGGACGAATTGGCAGCGGCCATAGAGGAGTACGACGGGCTGATCGTGAGGAGCGCCACCAAGGTAACGGCTGGGGTCATCGAAAAGGCTTGCAGGCTTAAGGTGGTTGGCCGGGCCGGCGTAGGGGTGGACAACATTAATCTGGAGGCAGCCACCCGCAAGGGTATACTGGTGGTCAACGCCCCTGACGGCAATACCATCGCAGCCACCGAGCATTCCATTGCCATGATGATGGCCTTGGCCCGTAACATACCGCAGGCGGTTGGCAGGCTGAAGGATGGTGTGTGGGACAAGAAGGCGCTTTTGGGCGTGGAGCTTAGGGAAAAGGTGCTGGGGATTCTAGGGCTTGGCCGCATTGGTTCAGCGGTGGCCAGGAGGGCCCAGGCCCTGGAGATGGAAATTGTGGCCTATGACCCCTTCATCAGCGAGGATAAGGCTGCCGGCATGGCTGTGGAGCTGGTGGGCCTGGAGGAGTTATACAGGCGTTCCGACTTCATAACCATCCATATGCCCAAAACCAAGGACTCCTATCATATGATCAACGATCGGGCACTGTCCCTGATGAAGGACGGGGTGCGCATAATTAACTGTGCCCGGGGAGGGATTATCGACGAGGAGGCTTTGTACCGGGCCATGACTGACGGGAAGGTTGCAGGGGCGGCTTTGGACGTATTTGAAAAGGAGCCCGAAACCGGGAGCCCGCTTATTAAGCTGCCCAACTTCATAGCCACGCCGCACCTGGGGGCATCAACCAAAGAGGCCCAGCTTAATGTGGCGGTGGACGTTTCAGAGGAGATATTGGCGGCCCTGACCGGCAGGTTGGTGAAAAATGCAGTAAACATACCCTCCATGAATCCTAAGGTCTTGGAGGTGGTAAAGCCCTACCTTGAGATCGCCGAAAAGCTGGGAAGGTTTCAGGCCAATATGATTTCTGGCCGGGTGTCCAAGGTAGAGGTAATTTTTAACGGAGACTTCAACAAAAAGGAAGTATCGCCGATAACCACTGCAGTTGTTAAAGGTCTGCTGGATCCAATACTACAGGAGACAGTCAACTTCGTAAACGCATCCCTGCTGGCAAAAAACCGCGGAATACATGTGCAGCAGCTGGTGAATGGCCTTGAAAAAGGTTATGCCAGCCTGATTACCGTTAAGGTGCAGACCGACAGGGAGGAGAGGTCTATATCCGGGACCCTTTTTGGACCGGGTGATCCGCGCATAGTGCTGATTGACGGCTACAGGGTGGACGCTGCTCCATCTGGGAATATGTTTTACGTACAACACACGGATAAGCCCCGGGTAGCGGGCTCGGTGGCAGCCCTTATAGGTGATTATAAGGTAAATATTGCCACTATGCAGGTCAGCCGCAAGCAAATTGGCGGTAATGCAATTATGGTTATCACAGTTGATGGAGAAGTGTCTGAGGAGATAACTAAGGCCATTTTAGGTATTGAAGGAGTTAAGTCTGTAAAATTGATTAGCCTTTGATTGGTCAATGCACTTATAAATATTCTACTGAAAGTAAGTATTTTTATAAATGAGTGAACCTTCACAAGCTAGCTGATGTTAAGAATTTCGGTGAAAGTATACTGGTGGCATTTTTTTGATTTTTTAGGTTCTAAATAGAACAATAAAACAACAGATCAACGGGGGTGATGGATTTGACCGAAGAATTGAAAAAAACTCCTCTGTACCAGGTTCATCTGGCCGCCGGGGCACGGATGGTCCCCTTCGGCGGATGGTGCATGCCTTTGCAGTACCGGGACATATTGGAGGAGCACCGGGCGGTGCGGGAGAGGGCCGGGCTTTTCGACGTCTCGCACATGGGAGAAATCATGGTACGGGGTGCCGGCGCTGAAAGTCTAATCCAGGGGGTAGTGACCAATGATGTGCAGGCCATGTCCGATGGGCAGGTTATATACAGCCCTATGTGTAACGAAAATGGGGGTGTGCTGGACGACCTGCTGGTTTACCGCCTGGAGAAGGGTAGCTACCTTCTGGTGGTTAATGCCTCCAACAAAGATCGAGACCTTGAATGGATCATTGGGCATGCTGCAAAAGACACTGTAGTAGAGGACATTTCGGAGAAAACAGCCCTATTAGCCCTGCAGGGGCCCCGGGCGGCCGATATTCTGAGGACCCTGGCCGTGTTTGAGCCGGACACCATGGGCTACTACCGTTTTGTACGGGGAGAGGTGGCCGGTGTCGGGTGTCTGGTCTCCAGGACGGGGTATACGGGGGAGGACGGGTTTGAGATATATCTTAATTCCGGTGATGCGCCCGGGGTGTGGCGGGCGCTGCTGGAGGCCGGGGAGGATCATGGGCTGGCGCCGGCCGGGCTTGGGGCCAGGGATACTCTGAGACTTGAGGCCTCCCTGCCACTGTATGGACATGAGCTTAACGAAAAAATCACCCCGCTGGAGGCTGGGCTGGGGCGCTTCGTCAAACTTGAGAAGGGTTACTTTTTTGGTCGGGAGGCGCTGATGCGACAGCAGGGAAAACTTGCCCGCCGGCTGGCAGGACTTACAATGGAGGACCGGGGGGTACCCAGGGCCGGCTATCAAGTTACTGTTAACAGGGAGCAGATAGGTTGGATTACCTCGGGGGGCTACACACCCACCCTTGATAAATACCTGGCCATGGCCTATCTTTCCTCCGGGATCATGCCCGGGGACAGGGTGGCGGTAATAATTAGGGGGAAAGAATACAGTGCGGCGGTTTTGTCCCTGCCACTATATAAAAGACCGCCGAAGAAATAATTCAGGATGCCCCTGCCGGTTGGAGAACGGGTCCGTCGCGCTACTCTGGAGCTGTAACTTTAGTAGATCTTTAAATATAGAAAGGAGGAGCTTTTTATGATTTTGGATGGTTTGCTCTATAGCCCCGAACACGAGTGGATGAAGGTGGAGGGGAAGACAGCGCGTGTGGGGATTACCCACTACGCCCAGGAGGCATTGGGCAGCGTGGTTTTTATTGAGCTGCCTGAGGTGGGGGCAAAGGTGGAGGCCGGCGAAGCACTGGGCGTGGTTGAGTCAGTAAAGGCAGCCTCGGACTACTACTGCCCGGTATCGGGGACGGTTACTGCGGTAAACAGCCAACTGTTTGACGCACCGGAACTACTAAATGAGGACCCCTACGGCCGGGGCTGGATCGCCGAAGTGGAGATGAGTGAGCCGGAGCAGATGGAAAAACTATTGGACGCTGCGGGCTATCAGGAATTATTGGCAGGGGAAGACAAGTAGTAATTGGAACTTTTTAACTGTAGAGGCACAGATATGGGATTACTCTCATTGCCTCTATAAGCTTCTATGTTTTTAAGTTTATTCTTTAGATCATTGGCATTCTTAGCGGGGTGAAATACATGCGTTATGTACTAAACACTGTAGAAGACCAGAAGCTGATGCTGGGGAGGGTTGGTCTTTCCGGGATGGAGGACCTGTTCCGGGATATTCCCCCCGGGGCAAGGCTGCATACACCCCTTGACCTGCCCCGGCCCCTGGCTGAGCCGGAACTTCACCGGCATCTGAGGGAGGTTGCGGGGAAAAACCTCAATCTTGACGAATATGCCTGCTTCCTGGGGGCTGGGGCATACGACCATTACGTGTCCCCCATAGTGGACCAACTGCTGCTGCGGTCGGAGTTTTACACCGCCTATACCCCGTATCAGCCTGAAATCAGCCAGGGAACGCTGCAGGCCATATTTGAGTACCAGTCACTAATCTGTACCCTGACCGGGATGGAGGTGGCCAATGCCTCACTCTATGACGGTGCAAGTGCCCTGGCCGAGGCGGCCCTAATGGCCTGCGAGGAGACCAAAAGAAGCAAGGTGGTTGTTTCAGAATCTGTTCATCCCGAATACCGGGCAGTAGTCCGGACTTACCTCAGGCACCGGGGGATTGAAATAGCTGAATGTCCCTGCACCTGTGGCCTTACCGACCCTGAAACCCTTGCCGGATTGGTTGACAGCCGGACCGCAGCGGTACTCATACAGCAGCCCAACTTTTTCGGCTGCCTGGAGCCGGTTTTGGATTTGGGTGAGGCGTCCCACCGGCACGGGGCTCTCTTCGTGGTCTGTGTGGACCCGGTTTCACTTGGGCTGCTGGAGGCTCCTGGGGAGTACGGGGCCGACATTGTGGTTGGAGAGGGGCAAGGGCTGGGCAACCAGGTCAGCTTCGGGGGGCCGTACCTTGGTTTTTTGGCTTGTCGGCAGAAACTGGTTCGGCGCATGCCCGGCCGACTGGTGGGGCAAACCTTGGATAAAAGTGGGCGCAGGGGATTTGTTTTGACTATCCAGGCAAGGGAGCAGCATATCCGCCGTGAAAAGGCAACCTCCAACATCTGCTCAAACGAGGCTCTGTGCGCACTGGCGGCTACCATCCACCTCTGTTGGCTGGGGAAGGATGGGCTGCGCCGGGTAGCTGAACTGTGCCTGCAAAAATCCCATTACGCTCATAGCCAGCTGGCCTCCCTAAAGGGTGTGAAGCCTTCCTTTAAAGCCCCATTTTTTAAGGAATTCGCGATGCAATTAGAAGAGGATATCGAGGAGGTCAACGGGCGCTTAATTAAGGGCAGGATCATAGGTGGCCTGGACCTTGGGCGCTTTTATCGGAGTTATTCCGGGCACATGCTTTTATGCTGCACAGAGATGCGCACAAGGGAGGAGATTGACAGACTGGCTGCGGGGATAGGAGGTATGAGCATATGACCGAGACTTTAATTTTCGAACAGGGAGCACCGGGCAGGGGGTCGTGCCCCATGCCGGAGTGCGATGTGCCGGTGCAGCCCCTGGAGGAGATGATCCCCTCAGGCATGTTGAGAAAGAGGCCACCTGATCTTCCCGAGGTGGGAGAGAGAGAGGTGGCCGGACACTTTACCAGGCTGTCCCAATTAAATTTCGGAGTAGACACCGGATTTTACCCCCTGGGGTCTTGCACCATGAAGTATAACCCGAAGATAAATGAATATGCTGTCCGGCTGCCGGGATTTGCCAGGCTTCACCCATACCAGCCCGCCGAACAGGTTCAGGGGGCACTGGGATTGATGTACGAGATCCAGGGTTACCTGGCCGAGATTACCGGGATGGACCATTTTACCCTGCAGCCGGCCGCCGGGGCCCACGGTGAGTTCACCGGCCTCCAGATAATCAGGGCCTATCATGACAGCCGGGGCGAAGTTGGACGGCGCAAAGTCATCGTGCCCGACTCCTCACACGGCACCAACCCCGCCACCGCTGCGCTGTGCGGTATGGAGGTCAGGCAGATCAGTTCCGGCCCGGACGGCAGCGTGGACCTGGAGGCACTTAAGTCGGCCCTGGACAGTGAAACCGCCGCCGTTATGCTGACCAACCCCAACACCCTGGGGCTTTTTGAAAGGCAGATTATTGAGATAGCCGAAGCCGTGCACCGGGCCGGAGCGCTTTTGTACTGTGATGGCGCCAACATGAACGCAGTCATGGGTATTTCCAGGCCTGGGGAGATGGGCTTTGACGTCATTCACCTCAACCTGCACAAGACCTTCTCGACACCTCACGGGGGAGGGGGGCCGGGAGCCGGGCCGGTGGGGGTAAAGCACTTTCTAGCCCCTTTCCTGCCTTATCCAGTAGTAGACCGCAAGGCCGGGAACAGAAGCTTTTTCCTGGACTACGACCGGCCCCTGTCTATTGGCCAGGTGCGGTCTTTTTACGGCAATTTTGGCGTGGTGGTCAGGGCCTACGCATACATCCGGGCTCTGGGCGGCCAAGGGCTGCGGGAAGTGAGCGAAAATGCTGTGCTGAATGCTAACTACCTCTTATCCCTGGTCCGTGAAACCTACCGGGTACCCTTCGATCGCCTCTGCATGCATGAATTCGTGCTGTCCCCCCCGGCAGGCTTCAAAGAGGCCGGGCTGCACACCCTGGACATAGCCAAGCGGCTGGTGGACTACGCCTATCACCCGCCCACGGTTTACTTCCCTCTTATCGTTGAAGAGGCCCTGATGGTGGAGCCCACCGAGACCGAAAGCCGGGCCACCCTTGAAGGGTTTGCTGACGCCTTGGTTAAAATCGCCCGGGAGGGACTGGAGGACCCGGAACTCCTCAAGGAGGCCCCCCATGGTACGCCGGTTTCCAGGCTAGATGAGGTTTTGGCCGCCCGCAGGCCGGTGCTGCGCTGGCAGCCCCCGGGGGTTAAATAGATTAAGGGGTTGCCTTACAAGAAGGTGCTCTTGGACCTCCGGTCCGCAGGTTGCGAAATTGTTACCATCGGACAGTACCTTCAGCCCTCGCCCCGGCACCTGGGAGTAAAGGAATTTATAAACCCGGAAACCTTTGAAGAACTGCGCCGCACTTCCTTCGAGATCGGCTTTAAACATGCCGGCTGCGGCCCCTTCGTCAGAAGTTCTTATAACGCAAGGGAAGAGAACATATGCGGGCAGTTTGTTGAACCGGTAAAGCAGGCAATAAACCAAGTTGTCAGGCGAAGGGTGCTATCCCAAATCAAATGAGATAGCACCCTTTTATCTGCGTTTGACAAAACAACCAGCAATCACGTAGTCCATGGCCGGTTATTGATTCTATGACAGTGCCCAAAACCAGAGAGTGGTAAATTATTTACCACCTTTTTATGAATACTCATCACCCTGCTTATTGTTGCCAGGGAGTAGGCCTCCAATAACGCTTTGTGTCCCCAGCGGTATGTGATTTAACACCTGCTGGTTTTTCTTTTTACTAAACCGGTAAAAAAATAACCGCTAAGGCAAGTTTTTTACCATTGCAGGGTATGAATAAATTGAGCCATCTGCTCGTCAATACAAATCAAGCATTAAATTCAACCGTTTAATACCGATTATCAACCATTCAACCGATAGCCTGTACATTGGTATATTTATTGCTCATTTATAGTGTATATCAGGTCTCAGCAGCCGGTAGAAAATAAAAGGGACATGCCAAGGCTTCCAGGGTACAGGAAAAAGACCAAAAAAGTATTATTTTCCAATAAAAAAGCCTTAATCGCGGCAGGAACGGATAACCGGATTAAGTATATATACTTATCCGGTCAAGGGGAGTTGGGTCGTGTGCTTGTTAACCTGGAAACTATCGGTGCATCAATAGTGCAAGGAATGGTGGTGATTAATTCCCAGGGGATAATATGCTATTTTAACAAGGCAGCCGGACAAATTTTTGGAATTTCGCCGGAGCAGGTAATTGGACATAAAATCACCGACTTTTTTAAACATAGCGAACGCTTTCTGGAAGTGCTGGAAACAGGTGAAGATCAACTTAACCGAAAGGTTGAAATAAACGGGAAAGTTCTTCTTTCAAGCCGGACACCTATCCTGGAGGACGGCCGGATTGTCGGGGCAGTCTCTGTCTTTCAGAGGCTTGAAGATGTGGAGGCAATTCACAGGGAACTAAGAGTGGTGCAGGAACTGAATTCAGAGCTGGAAGGAATATTGGAGTCATCCTACGATGGCATTGGTGTTGTGGATTCCCAAGGACGCCTGGTGCGGCTCAACGCAAGCCACGAGAGGATTACCGGGCTGAGTAAGGGCGAGTTGTTAAACAGAGATCTGGATGGCCTCGTAAAGGTCGGTGTTTTTTCGGTAGCTCCCTCGCTAATAACATTACGGGAAAAGAAACGTGTAACTATGACTCAGGAGGTTAAAACCGGCGCCAAGGTTCTGATTACCAGCAATCCGATATTTAACAGCGAAGGGGAGATAATCCGGGTTATCGCTAATATACGCGATATGACCGAATTGGATAAGCTTCGAGAGGAGAGTCTGAAACATCAGATCCTAAGCCAGCAGTATCACTCGGAAATGGAGGCGCTAAGGGCGCAGCAGCTTCTTCCGGAAGATATAGTGGCCCGCAGCACTAAAATGCGCTGGGTGGTGGACATGGCAGTCCGGGTGGCAATGACCGACACCAGTGTACTCATCGAGGGCGAGTCCGGTGTAGGCAAGGAAGTGGTGGCCAAACTAATTCACCGGACCAGCAGCCGGAGAAACGGACCCTATATCAAAATAAACTGTGCCGCAATACCCCAAAGTCTTTTGGAATCCGAACTGTTCGGATACTCTCCCGGTGCCTTTACAGGAGCCCAGAAAAACGGCAAGTTGGGTCTTTTTGAGTTAGCTCAAAACGGTACCATCCTGCTGGATGAGATCGGTGAACTGCCGCTGGAACTGCAGGCGAAGCTGCTTAGGGTGCTTGAAGAACAATCCCTCTACCGTCTAGGGTCCACCAAACCGGTCAAACTAAACGTAAGACTGCTGGCTGCCACAAACAGGGACCTGCAGGAAATGGTTAGTCTGAAGACTTTCCGGCAGGACCTGTATTACCGGATAAAGGTGTTTCCCATTGTGGTGCCGCCGCTACGGCTGAGGCAGGAGGATATTCCCCCTCTGATCAACTTGTATCTGACTAGGTTGAATGACCGCTTTAAAACTAATAAAAAACTCAATTCAGTTGCACTGAGCTTGCTGGAAAACTACCAGTGGCCAGGAAATGTACGCCAGCTCCAAAACCTGCTGGAAACCCTGGTTATCGTCTCTGAAAAAGAGGTTATCGACGAAAGAGAAGTATTGAACCTTTTAGGATCCAATAGCATGGAGAATGATACCAATACTCCGATCGTTGTTAACAGGATGATTCCCCTTGCCAAGGCGCAGGAAATACTGGAAATGGAATTGCTGGAAAAGGCGATGAATAATAGCAAATCCGCCAGGCAGGTGGCAAAGCTGCTCGGCATCAGTCACCCAACTGCTATTAGCAAAATGGCAAAATACGGAAAATCAATAAAAAACAAAAATTTTAATAAATGAAAGCCCGAATTTAAACCGCGAGGAGGGTTATGACTAAATTTATAACGAAATCTTTTCATAGCATGTTCTACCCCAGGGCTGTAGCCGTTGTAGGCGCTTCAACCCACCCGGCCAAAACCGGCAATTTTGTTTTACGGGCAGCTCTGGCCTCAAAAGTGGAAAAGGTTTACCCCGTTAATGCGTCGGGGGCTGGCAACGTAATGGGTTTGCAGGCCTATCGTTCCATTGAGGACATACCTGATCAAAACGTGGACCTGTTTCTCTTTGCCGTCCCTCAACAAAGCGTTTTACAGGGTATAAAATCGGCCATTGCCAAGGGCTGCCGGGCTGCCGTCATCTATACCAGCGGCTTCAGGGAGGCCGGCCCTGGAGGGGAGAGGCTTCAGGAAGATCTAAAGGATATGGCCGATGCTGCCGGGATAAATATTATCGGCCCTAATACCATGGGTTTTTTCCGCGCCGACAGTTTTCTTAACGCCACCTTTATACCTGTTTTTTCAGAGATTTTTACGGAGCCGGGAGATATTTCCGTAGTCAGCCAGAGCGGTGGTGTGGGCGGTGTTATAGCAAACCAGTTTATCGAACAGCACCTGTCTTTGGGCACTCTTGTCTGCCTGGGCAACCGGGTTAATGTTGAGTTTGCCGATATGCTGGACTATTTTTCTGACGACCCAAAAACTTCGGCAGTAGCGCTGTTTATTGAAGGCGTGGATGATTTAGGGCGTTTTTACCATTCGGCTCGGCGCTGCGCGCTAAAAAAGCCGGTGGTGGTTCTGGCAGCCGGAAATACGGCAGACGGCCGGAAAATTGCCCGATCGCACACCGGCAGCATGGCCACCTCGGCTGAAATTTACCGGGCGGCTTTTAAACAGGCGGGGCTGTTGGAGGTGAACAGCGTCCAGGAATTGGTGGATACAATGAAAATAATCAGGCTGAACCCAATGCCTGAGGGAAACCGGTTGGCTATAATCACCCATACGGCCGGACCTTCCATTCTGGCCTCGGATGTATTGGGGCGCGGAGGGCTGAAACTGGCCGATCTTAGTCCGGAAACCAAAACCGCCATCCAGGCCGCAAAGGTTTTACCGGATTTTATGCCTGTGGATAACCCTGTTGATCTGGCCGCCTTTGGTTTTACCGAACATCACCGCTACCTCACGACACTTAAGTCATTATTGGCGGACCGAAATGTCGATTGCACGTTAAGTTTGTGTATGTCGCCCATGGGAGATCCCAACATCGGCAAATTTCCTGTTGAAGAGTACAAAAAATTGGTCAGAGCGTCAAATAAACCGGCGGCCTTTGCCTGGCTGGCTCCGGCAAACCACCACGAAGAATTCAGGCTTTGGTCCCGGGCGGGCATCCCTGCTTACCCAACCTCCGAAAGGGCTGCCGGTGCGCTTGTGAATCTGCTGCGCCATGCCGGGATCCGCCCTAAAACCGGGGATGCCGGCGGGTTTGCAGGTTTCGGCGATGAGTTGTGTGCATATACAGATAGGCTGGTTAATACCGGACGGGATTTCCTGCTGGAAAATGAGGCGAAAGACCTTCTGGAATTGGCGGGAATCGCCACTGCCAAGGCAAGGCTGGCTGATAATGAAGATCATGCGGTAAAACTTGCGGAGGACACAGGCTACCCGGTGGCTCTGAAGGTTGCGTCTGATAAAATCAGCCACAAGAGCGATGTGGGGGGAGTGGCCCTGAATTTGAAAAGCGCCGGGGAGGTCCGCCATGCCTACAACAGTATAGTGAAAGCCGCCGAATCACAGTTTGCCTGCGCCGGACTGCGTGGTGTGACCGTGCAGCCCATGTTGCCCGAGGGCATTGAAGTAATTATTGGCGGCATACGCGACACCACCGCCGGGCCTGTGGTTATGTTCGGACTCGGCGGTATATGGGTGGAGGTCTTGCGGGACGTAACCTTCAGGCTGGCCCCGGTCAATCCTGGAGAGGCGCTTGATATGATCAGGGAAATAAGGGGATACCAGGTTATAAAAGGGATACGGGGAAAAAATGCTGTCAGTGAAGATATTCTGGCCGATCTCATTGTCAGGGTAAGTCAGCTGATAAATCTGTTCCCCATAAGGGAAATAGACTTAAACCCGGTTATTTTTTATGGCGAAAGGCAGTATGCTGCGGCCGACGCCAGAATAACCCTGCTGAAAGGTTAAAGGCAAGATTAAAAAGCGAACCCCCGTTTGATTTTGGTAAAAAACCAGCTTAATAAGCTGGTTTTTTTGATGTGATGGTAAATGTCTTACCATATGGTAAGACATTTACCATCATGAGGGCGTAGATTAATTTAGATAATTTTTTATTAAAACAGATTAAATACAAAATTCAACCACTTAATGTTAAATATCGACCACTCAACCGATCGTTTAGACAGCGGTACATTTCTTGCTTATTTAATATGGCAAAAGTGTTACTTATTCGACACCTGCGACAAAACCGCCGGACGGCAGGGTGGTTATAGTCTAAAAAAACCTTTAAGAAAGGGTATTAAATGAATAATCGTGATGTTGTAATCCTCAGCTCAGTCAGGACTCCAGTGGGGCGGCTGGGAGGATCTTTAAAGGGTATTACCCCCCAGGACCTGGGCGCCCTAGTTGTCCGGGAGGCCTTGCGCCGGGCTGGGATTCCTGCCACAGAGGTGGGGGAAGTGATCGTAGGCCATTCCCGCCAGACCACCGAGGCTTCAAATATAGGAAGGGTTGTTTCACTGATTGCCGGTATCCCCGAAGAAGTTCCGGCCTATACCGTACACAGGCAATGCGCATCCAGTCTGCAGGCCTTTGTCAACGGCTGCCAGGAAATTATTACCGGGTGTGCGGAGGTTGTGGTGTCGGGAGGGACTGAGGTTTTGAGCAGGGCGCCCTTTTATCTGAGAAATGCCCGGTACGGCTACGGAAACGGAAACGGGGTGCTGGTGGACTCTCTCACAGAAGCCGGGCCCGGCGCCCAGCCCATTGACAAATACGGCCACCTGCCCATGGGCCTGACCGCTGAAAATGTTGCCCGGGAGTTTAATATATCCCGGGAGGAACAGGACCGGTTTGCGCTTTTAAGCCAGCAGAGGGCCGCCCGGGCAATTGCCGAGGGCTATTATAAAAAACAAATACTGCCTGTGGAAATAAAAGCAAAAAAGGGAACAGCACTTTTTGAAACCGATGAACACCCCCGGGAAACCACCCTTGAAAAGCTGGCTTCACTGCAGCCGTCTTTTGCCAAGGAGGGTACGGTCACCGCAGGCAACAGCTGTGGCTTCAACGACGCAGCCGGGGCCGTGGTACTGGCCTCGGCTGCCAAGGCCAAGGCACTGGGATTAAAGCCCTTGGCCAGGGTGGTATCCTGGTCGGCGGTGGGGGTATCCCCCCGGATTATGGGAATGGGGCCGGTGCCGGCTACCCGTAAGGCCCTTGACCGTGCCGGTCTGACCCTGGATCAGATGGATTTTATTGAGCTAAACGAGGCCTTTGCCTCCCAGGTGCTGGCCTCCTGCAAGGAACTGGGCCTGAGCGCCGAAAGGATTAATCCAAACGGCGGGGCCATTGCTCTGGGGCACCCCATTGGCGCCACCGGGGCGGTACTGATGACCAAACTGCTTTACGGGATAATGGATCAGCAGGCCCGTTATGGGCTTACCACGCTATGTATAGGGGGCGGCCAGGGGATGGCTGTAATAATTGAGAGAATCGCCGGCTAATAAATAAACCCACGTAATAGTGGTAATTTCTTTTCCAATTTTGGAAACACAATTGCCATAAGCTTAGATCTGTTAAAGGTGTTTTTATGATGAAAGGAGGTTACTTAGGGGACACTGTCTTCATGTGTATTCAAAAATTTAAACAAAAAGAGAGGTACTAATATGGCTACAAAGCTTACACATCGAGAATTGGTTAAAGGCTGGGTCCCATATACTGAGGAGGAGTGTAAAAGGTACACAGAAAAAGGTTATTGGCTTAATCTAACAGGTTGTGATCTTATAGATCGCAATGCCGAATATATGCCAGAGAATTTAGCTTTCGCTGATGATACTAAGGAAATTACCTGGAAACAGTTGCAGCGAATATCCATCAGGATGGCTCTTCATTTTAAAAGATTAGGTCTTGAGTATGGTGATTTTGTTGTCTTGGATTTAATGAACACTGTTGAAGCTTTCTATTTGTTTTTTGGACTAAACCGAATTGGTGCTATCCCAATTATGTGTTTGCCAAGACATCGACACGCGGAAGTGAGGCATCAGGCAAAAATTCATGAAGCAAAGGCTATTGTTATGCCGGTAGGAGAAAAGTTTGATTATACAGGAATGGTCGAAGGATTCAGAGACGAAATTCCAAACGCAAAAATATTTTTGACTGTCGGTGGCAAAGCTCCTACAGGTTGGATCGCAGTTGAAGATCTTTTGGAACAAGAGATAGAAAGTGAATATCCTGATAATTATTTGGAGCAATTTAAGCCGGTACCGGATGATATCATGGTTGAACACTTGTCAGGCGGTACAACAGGGATACCAAAGGGAATACCCAGAACACACAATGATCAGATATGTCAATGGGATTATCAGGGAAGGGCTATTGGATATACTGATGAATCAGTTCCCCTGGTTGTGTTACCAGTATTGCACAATGCTGCCATGGTTGAGCTGTATGGTCCGGCAATTTTTAGAGGGGCACCTACTATTTTATCTAAATCGCCAAAACCGGAAGATATGTTTAAACTGATAGAGAAATATAGGGTAACTCATATCCTGTTAATTCCAATTCAAATGACCTTTTGGATTGAGAGAAAAGATACTACAATGAAAGATTATGATCTGAGTTCTCTTAAGTGTGTAATGGGGGCGGCAGAAAAGGTTAGACCCGAGCTTGTTCATTGGTTTTTGAATGACTTTGGTGTTCAATTTGTTAATATATTTGGCATGGCAGAAGGTCCCCTTATTACAACTCGTTGGGATAGCTCACAAGAAGTTCAGATGCATACAGTTGGTAAGCCAATAATAATTGATCCTGAAGTTGAATTCAGATTGGTTGATGATGATAAAGTTGATGTAAAACCGGGTGAAATAGGGGAAATGATTAGTAGAGGACCATTAACTTTCAAAGGATACTTCCGGGTCACCGAAGAAGAACACAATAAATCATTTGACAAAGATGGTTTTATGTATTCAGGTGACTTGATGTCTCAAAGAAGTGATGGCAGATATGTCGTTGAAGGACGTAAAAAAGATATGATCAAGCGGGCAGGCGAAAATGTTTATCCAAATATTGTTGAGGATAAAATCGCTGAGTTAAAAAAAGTGGCTTACTGTGCCGTTGTCGGAATGCCTGACCAGATTCTAGGTGAAAAATTATGTGCATGGGTTCAACCCAAAAAAGGAGAAACACTTACCTTTGAGGAGCTAATAAAAGGGTTAAAAGAAATAGGTGTAGCGGTATTCGAATTACCTGAACGGTTTGAATTAGTTGATGGTTGGCCATTAACTGCAATTAACAAAATAAATAAGAGACTTTTAAGGGCGTATATTACAGCAAAAGCAGTTCAAGAGAATGCAATAAGCAAAGAGCGTGGAGATGAGTATTTAAAAAAGGATAAATTAACTGTTGATGACGTAATTGAGCAAAAAGTTATCATCGATTTTACTGGAACCCCTAGCTGATTAAAAAGTTAAAAACAGTTCAAGGAGGAAATGGAAATGACTAATAAAGTAAAAATTCTAGGTATTAATGCAGGACCAAGACTTGGAAATACTGCTGTCTTAATAAAAGAAGCATTAAAAGCTGCAGGTCAAATTGATTTAGTGGAAACAGAATTTATTTCAATGCACGAAAATGAGGTTAAACCTTGCAATGTCTGCAAAGGTGCAAGGTTATGTTATGGTGATATCAAGGGTATTTTCCCAGGGCAGGATTTTTACTGTTATCAGCATAAAGACGATAGCGGAAAAATGTTTGTTGACAAATTAAATGAATGTGACGGTCTAATTCTAGGCTCGCCAACTCATGAATGGGATATCTCGTGTGAATGCAAAGCTCTGATGAGTAGACTAAGGCCCTATTGCGAACATGTTTTTACACCATTTAGCGGTAAGCTTCATAATAAGCCTATTGGAGCTATCTCCACTTCATTTAATAAGTTTGGTGGAGCAGAGTCTACACTTTTTTCAATTCTTCGCTGGGGTATGGGGGTAGGGATGATACCTGTCGGATCGGAAACAACAGAGCCTGACCAAGCGCCAACGACCGGACCTTTCGGAGGTCTTGGTTCAGTGAGTGACTCAAAAGTATGGTGGGATCAAGAAGCCATTATGACGGAGAATAGTAGAGTAAGCCCACCTACCATGTCTACTCAGGCACTAAAGGCAGCCAGATGTACTGGCCGTAATGTTGCCAGTGTTGCATTACTTTTAAAGAAAGGAGAAGCAACACTTCATGAGGAGGGAGTTACCTTACCCCATACATCTTTGCCCAAAAAATGGCCAAAATCGTTGTTAAGAAAAGGATCATACATGGAGCATTTGGCCAATGAAGGTAAAGTAATACTAGTTTAGATAGAAGACCAGACACTAATTCCGCCAGGTTAATGTGACAATAAATTAGGATGGGAATAATGACATATGATAACTTGGTGCTTGAACCGGAAGGGGGAAAAGCAAAATGAAAGTTCTTGCTATTGATGTACATGCCCACCCGTCAACAAAAGAGTATTTAGAGGGCAGCTTTGGTTCAGTGCTGCAAAGGACTCGAGAACATTTTAAGCATGATATTCCCATACGTACAGTTGACGAGATGGCCGAAGAATACCGGAGTCAGGGTATTATGGCTTGTCTGGGCGGTTTTGATGCAGAAACGAATATGGGTAGTCCAATGACCTCCAATGACTTTGTGGCGGAAATAGTAAAAAAGCATCCGGATGTTTTTATTGGTTGGGCAGGAATCGACCCATGGAAAGGCAAACTAGCCATTCAGGAAGTAGAACGGGCTGTAAACGTGTTGGGCATGAAGGGAATTGCCGAGGTTCACCCAATCTGCCAGGCCTTTTATCCAAATGACCGCCAGTTCTATCCCTTGTGGGAAAAATGTGAGGCTCTCGGGGTTCACGTCAGTTTTCACACAGGTACAACCGGTGTGGGTTCAGGGTTGCCAGGCGGGGGGGGCTACCGCATCAAATACTCCCATCCAATTTATATCGATGACGTGGCTGCC
>Ga0209347_1002533_pt1 | contig 23838 bp, 27 predicted proteins | sample AutmiccommuBRH23_FD_187382 | JGI IMG/M metagenome (GOLD analysis project Ga0209347, IMG submission 187382) | Deep subsurface microbial communities from Mt. Terri, Switzerland - Autotrophic microbial communities BRH/23 (SPAdes) (version 2) | ecosystem: Environmental > Aquatic > Deep subsurface >...
AGCTGCATGAGACCGCAACCGGCGAGAATGGCGTCTCGACCATGCGGCCGCTGCCTGACGGCCTGGCGATCGCGCCCGGTCAGTCCGCCGAGCTGAAGCCGTTGGGTGCGCACCTGATGCTCATGGGCCTCAAGTCGCCCCTGAAGGAAGGGCAGACGATTACCATCCAGCTCCAATTCAAGAATGCCGGCACGGTGAGCGTGCCGTTCGAGGTGAAGCCGATCGGAGCCAAAGGCGCGCACGAGCACGCGCACTAGGCAGCCGCCGCGTGGCGGGCGGTCGCCCCAGCGGACCGCCCGTGTCACTCAGCCCATGTACCATCAACCCATGTGCCAGCCATGACTGACGGTAATGGACTGCCCGGTTAGCGCGTTGGTGTCGAAGGAGGCGAGAAACAGCGCGGTCTCGGCGATGTCGTCGACGGTGGTGAATTCCTTGTCGACGGTCTCGCCCAGCATGATCTCCTTGATCACCCTCTCCTCGGAGATGCCGAGTTCCTTGGCCTGCTCCGGGATCTGCTTGTCGACCAGGGGCGTGCGCACGAAGCCGGGGCAAATCACGTTGGCGCGCACCCCGTGCTTGGCACCTTCCTTGGCCATGGTGCGCGCGAGCCCCAACAGCCCGTGCTTGGCCGTGACGTAGGCCGATTTGAGCGGCGAGGCCTCGTGGCTGTGCACCGAGCCCATATAGATGAGCGCGCCCGAGCCCTGCTTGTACATGTGCTTGACGCACGCCTTGGTGGTCAGGAACGCGCCGTCGAGATGGATCGCCAGCATCTTCTTCCAGTCGGCGAACGGAAAGTCCTCGATCGGGTGCACGATCTGGATGCCCGCATTGGAGACGAGAATATCGACGCGCCCGAACGCGGTTACCGTCTTCTCCACACCGGCGTTGACCTGGTCTTCCTTGGTCACGTCCATGGCGACCGCGATCGCGGTCTTGTCGTCGCCCAGCTCCATTGCCGCAGCCTTGGCCGCCTCCAGATTGAGATCGGCGATGACGACGCGGCCGCCCGCCTCCACGTAGCGTCTCGCGATGCCATGGCCTAGTCCGCTTGCGGCGCCGGTGACGAGCGCGACCTTGCCGTCGAGCTTCATGGTGCGTGCTCCTTTCAAGTCTCCAGATAGTCGTGAACGACTTTTCCCAGGCCGAGCGTCAGATCGGCGAGGATGTGGGTTGCGGAAATGATCTCGCGAACGGGGAGCGCGGCGACGGGCGCCAGCGCGTGTGGGCGCAGGTCGAGCGCGGCAGGCCCCGTCCAGGCGCCTTTCAGGACCACGTCCTCGAGGCGGTAGTCGACCAGCTCGAGGATGCGCGGGCTGCCGTCAACGTGCGGGATGATCTTCAAAAGGTAGTTCGGCTTGGCGAGCGACTTGGCGACGGCCTCGAGATCGAGCGCCTTGTGCTTGTAGCCCATGGTGCCCGTCGCCACCCGCACTGGGCCGTAGTCGAGCGTGCCGACGAAGGTGTCGGTCTCCACACTCAGCGTCGGCTGGGCGTATTTCTTGGGAAATCCCCACAGCTCGCGGCCGCCGTAGATGGGCGGGCCGTCGTTGAGATACATGGCGAGCGTGTAGTTGCCCGCCGTGTCGCCGAAGCGCACGGGGATGACCTGCCCGGTCTCGGTGTAGTCGCCGAAGCCGGTCGAGTTGGGCATGCGGATGAACTCGTAGTTCACCAGCGGCTCGTCGATGGTGAGCGGCTCGGGCACGACCGCCTTCAGCGCCTCGCGGTCGGTGCGGTAGGTGATGATCAGGTATTCGCGATCGATGAACCGGTAGGGTCCCGGCGGAAACGCCGGGCTGGTGATCGGCATGGCAAACGCAGTCTTGCGAATGTCGGCGATCTTCATGCCCGCTTCCTTTCCTCGGCGATTTCCAGGCTGCGCGTGCAATCGAGCACCGTCACGCCTTCCTTGGGCGGCTCCCGGTTCTTCCAGGCGGGATGGCTGAGCGTGCGGTGAACGTCGTCGCGTCCGTCCTTCCAGTGCTCGTCCACCGAGTAGCGGGAGAACTCGTAGTCGTTGGAATGCGTGGAGTAGGGCGCCAGGCGGTGAATGAGGTGAACGATGGTGACGGCCGCATCGCAACTGATCGACGCCAGCATCTTCCATTCCGCGCTTTCCTTCGCCTTGTCGGGCAGCATCGGAGCCAGATGCTTGATGGCGCGGCGAATGCTTTGGATCTGCTCGAACACGTCGGTGTTGAGGCGGGTGCGGCTGGAATAGCGAATGTCCTTCTCGCGCTGCCACACGTCGAGCAGGGTCTTGGGCATCGGCCCGCGCGCGCTGAACAGATCGATCTGGAAAACCAGCATGTCGGGCCGCGGCCGGTCGGCATCGAGCACGTATTGCAGCGGCGTGTTGGAGACGAGGCCGCCGTCCCAGTACGGCACTCCCTTGATCGTGATCGGGGGCAGGCCCGGAGGCAGCGCACCGCTCGCCATGATGTGCTCGGGTTCGATGACGTCGCCCTTGCCGGTGTCGAAGTAGCGCATGTTGCCGGTCATCAACTCCACGGCTCCGACGCTGAGGCGGATGCGTCCGGAGTTGATGAGATCGAAATCGACCAGCTCGAGCAGCGTCTCCTTGAGCGGTTGCGTGTCATAAAGGCTGAGCGCTTCCGGCGTCGCCGGCGGCATGACGAGCGCGGGAGGCATACGCGGTTCGAAAAACCCCGGCACGCCGACGGAAGCGACGAACGCGGCGCTGGTCTCGTTGAAGAGCTTGCGCGTGACGTCGTCGCCGCCGATCGGAGGCATCGTGAGGCGGCTGGACACCAGCTCCCAGAACTGGCGCAGGCGCGGCACGCGCCGCTCCGGCGGATTGCCTGCGATGATGGAGGAGTTGATGGCGCCGATGGAGATGCCGGCGACCCACTCGGGTATCAGCCCGCCTTTTGCGAGCGCCTCGTAGGCGCCGGCCTGGTAGGCACCGAGCGCGCCCCCGCCTTGCAGGACCAGAACCGTCTTCTCTCGACGTTCAGCAGGCTTGCTCACGGCGACGGCTCCATCGCAACGGCACTCGTTCGAGTGGCAATTGGCAAACGACATTTGCTGGCTTCGTGACGGCGAGGTTGTCCACGAGTTGATCGGTGGCGTCCAGCCGAACAGCACCTCTTAGTCACTGACCGTTGACTGGCTTTCAGACAATTATCTGCTTCTCAAAGAGTGCGTTTGTCACGACAAAACAATGCCGAACAAAAGGGCGTGCTGCCCGAAGCGCGTGCAACGCTATTGTGACAATTAGGATCGTGAGGGTGGAGAGAACAGACTATTCAGGCGCCGCCTATCGGAACGGATTGCGTGACGGACTATCTCTCCTGTAGCGAAGCCCGACGCACGCGCCCGTGTAACCAACGGTTCGTTTGCCGCGAACTGGGTGTGTGCGGGCGGACATCCGTGGGCCGCCGCGTGCGCTCATCGCCAATGAGTGCAGCATTTGTAAGCCAATCTTTACCGAGCGCTCGGTTCGAGCGTGCTCACTAGGGAACATTACTGAGTGTGCGAGGAGGTGACATGGTCCATGACGGTCACATCGCCGAGCCGGCACCTGCGCTCAAAGCGGCGCACGCGGGTCCGCTGATCTATCGCCAGTCGGCGTGGACGCGCTTGACGCATTGGATCTGGGCAACGTGCCTGTTCTTCCTTCTGTTCTCCGGCCTGCAAATCTTCAACGCGCGCCCCGACCTCTATATCGGCCAGCAGAGCGGCTTCGGCTTCGACAACTCCATTCTCAGTATGGGTGCGGTCAATACGCCCGAAGGCCCGCGCGGCCGCACGACGCTGTTCGGGACAACGTTCGATACGACCGGCTGGTTCGGGCTGAGCGGATCCGGTGACGATCTGCAGGTCCGCGGCATTCCCGCAAGCCTCACCATTCCCTCCTATCGCGACCTGGCGACCGGCCGGGTGATCCATTTCTTCTTCGCGTGGCTTCTGGTCGGCACGCTCTTCGTGTGGCTGTGCGCCAGTCTCATCAACGGACATCTGCGCCGCGATCTCGCCCCCACGGCCAAGGACATCGCCGCACTTCCCCGGGACGTCGGCGATCACGTGCGCTTCCGCTTCCACCATGGCCGCAGCTACAACGTGCTGCAGAAGTTGTCCTACGGTGGCGTGCTGTTCATCCTGCTGCCGGTCATGATTCTGACCGGGCTGACCATGAGCCCCGGCATGGATGCGGCCTGGCCGTGGCTGCTTGACATCTTCGGCGGGCGCCAGACCGCGCGCACGATCCACTTCATCACCATGCTGGCCTTGGTCCTGTTCTTCGTCGTGCACATCTTCATGGTGCTGGCGGCAGGGCCTCTCAACGAGCTGAGATCGATGATCACGGGTTGGTACCGCGCCGACCCGGACGTGAGCGAGGACAAGCCATGAGCAAGATCCTTCTCAGCCGCCGCCGCTTCATCGGCCTTGGAACAGCGGGCGTCTCCAGCATCGCGCTGGGCGGTTGCGATCTGTTCGACGGCCTGGCCGACCGCTCCAGTAGCGCGCGCGACTTTCTGGAGAAAGCGAACGATCTCACCTACCGCGTGCAGCGCTTGCTGATTGGCGATGCGCTCGCACCGGAATATTCCGAAAGCGAGATCCGGCAGCCGATGCGTCCGAACGGCTCGACCAATCCCCAGACCGCCGAGTATCTTGCGCTCAAGGCCAACGACTTCGCCGGCTACAAGCTGAAGGTCACCGGCCTCGTAGAGACGCCCAAGAGCTATTCGCTGGCGGAATTGCGCAACATGCCCTCGCGCACCCAGATCACGCGGCACGACTGCGTGGAGGGATGGAGCTGCATTGCGAAGTGGACCGGCACGCCGTTGTCGCGCGTGCTCGACGAGGTGAAACTGAAGCCGGCGGCGCGCTATATCGTCTTTCATTGCTTCGACACGCTGGGGTCCAGTCAGGCCGGCTACTACGAAAGCTGCGACCTGATGGATGCGCGCCACCCTCAAACCATCCTTGCGTACGGGTTGAACGACAAGGTGCTTCCCGTTTCCAACGGTGCGCCGATCCGAGTGCGCATCGAGCGCCAGCTCGGCTACAAGCAGCCCAAGTACGTCCACACCATCGAGGCCGTGGACAGCTTCTCCAAGATCGGCCGCGGCAAGGGCGGATACTGGGAGGATCGCGGCTACGAGTGGTACGCCGGCATCTGACGACGCCTGCGATTGCGCTTGGGCGCTGGTCGAGGCTCCTGCCGCGCGAAGCAAAATTTCTCTGTCACATATGTGAAATAGGCTGAGGCCCTGAAGACGTCTGCAACGTCAGCTTTAGCCTCGAGGCCTCATGCTTGCCCTTCCTTTGCGCCCTGCGATCGCCCGCCTGTTGATGATCTCGTGCTGCGTCGGCGCGCTATGCGCACCCGCCATGGCCCAGGCACAGAAGAAGGCGGGAGCCGCCACCGCCGCCGCGTCCGACAAGCCCGCGAAGGCGAGCGAGCCGCAAGCATTGCCGATCCCCTGGCTCGTGAGCTGCGCGAGCGTCACCGGCACGATGGCCTGCGAGGCCGAGCAGACCCTCACCATCAAGAAGACCGGTCAGATCCTGTTGAAGGTCAGCGTGCGCGTGCCCGAGAAGTCCGAGAAGGGGGCAATGATGCTTCAGTTGCCCCACGGCATGTTCCTGCCCGACGGGGTGACCCTGGCGATCGACGGCAAAGCGCCCAAGAAGGAGCCGATCCAGACCTGCGATCCCAAGGGCTGCTATGTGGGGCTGCCGCTCGACGCCGCATTCCTGAAGGACATGGAGAGCGGCAAGGCGCTGTCGGTCACGTTCAAGGACCTCAAGAAGAATGACATCAAGATCCCGGTCTCGCTGAGCGGCTTCAAGGAAGCTTACGCCAAGCTGATGTAGCCGGGGCTCGGGCCGGCGGCTTCAATTACGCCGGTCACGGCCAACTTGGCTATGAGATTCAAGGCGCTCCCGCACTGCGGTCGCGCGCGATTAACTCTTTGAACAATCGGTGGGATCGGCTGTCCTCTGGGACATGCTGTGGCCCAAGAGCGTCTACGCTTGAGACTTTGCCCTCGGAGTGCCTCCTTGTGTTGCAGGATGCGACGACTAAGGCAAAAACTCTGTCTTCCGTGTTCCTGTCAGAGCGTCGTCGAAGCCCGCCATGTCGTCGTCCGATATTTCGTTGTCCGCGCGCATATTCGTCTTCCTCGTCTACGCCTGCTTGGGCGCGGCGTTCCTGGCCGGGAGCGGCGTCCTGATCCACGAGTTCCAGGACCTCGACTGGCTCGACTTCATCACCACCGACAGTCACCTGTTCCTGTTCTTTCCTACGCTCGGCATCGTCGCCCTGGTCGCCTTCTATCTGCCCTCCTGCGCGTTGGCCGATCTCTATTGGCGCCACATCCGATACGGCAAGCTGCGCTTTGCGGTCGGCATGCTGGTGATCGCGGCGCTGTCCTACTTCATCGCCGTCGGCCTGCTGCAGAGCCCCAAGCGCTCGATGTGGGAGCTGTCGCCGGCGACTTTGACGGCAGATCAGGGCGAACCGGCCGGCTGCGTCAGTACCGGCACCTGCGATAGGCTCCCGGGCTTGCTGGCCTTGCGCAACATGCGCCGGGTCAGCCAGACTCACTTTGGCCTCGCCGAGTTCGTTCGCGATTGTCAGCACGACGAGCTCCTGGATCTGACGCCGGCGCAAGCTTCCAGGCGCTTCTGCTTTGCCTCGACGCCGCTCTCACAAAAGCCCGAATTGAAGACCGATGACGAGTGCTGCCGGGCGCAGGCACTGATGAGCACCATGGTGAGCGACGAGTTCGCCAAGCCCGAGCAGCGATCGCTCACGGCCAAGGTGCACGCCTGGATTTTGCCGCTCAGGATATTCTTCCTGCTCGTACTGCTCGCGATCAGCATCCTCTTGGTGACGCGCTACAAGGCGATGCATCAGCACTACCACAGCGCCATGACGCGGATCGAAATCGGTGTGATCGTCGGAACCTTGGCGGTCCTGTTCTTCCCGTTGATGTCGCAGGCTTTCGTGCAGTCGGCCGAGGTGCTCTACGGCCTGGCCGGGCGCGGTACGTTCAGCCGGATCAGCCCGGTTCTGAGCTTGGCCTTCGGCGCATGGGCACTTCTGATGGTCTTCTTCTTCTATCGCCGCCGCGACAAGGAGCTCGAAGCCTTCGCCAAGATGGCGAGCGCGATTGCGGGCGCCATTGCGGTGCTCAAGTACAGCGTCGTGACGGCCGTGTTCGTGCGCGTGCTGGGCTCAGGGGCCAGTTTCTACACGGTCAACGCGGTGGTGGTTTTGAGCATTGCCGCCATCATCATCGTGCTCTGGCCGCAATCGCTGATGCGCGCGCGCGCAGACGGCTCGGACGCCGAGCAGGTCGACCAAGGGGCGTGACGTCGCCTTACGCCTTCGCTTTATGCCGGCTGCGTGCCGCCGCACCGAAGCGCAAGAACAGCTCCTTCGACGCTGGATTGGTCTTGGCGTCCCACTCCGGGTGCCATTGCAGTCCGAGGCAGAAGGCATCATCGTAGGGGCCGCGCACGGCCTCCACGAGACCGTCCTCGGCGCGGGCTTCCGCCTGCAGTCCATCGCCGAGGCACGCGATGCCCTGGCCGTGCAGCGAGTTGACGATGATCTCGTCCTCGCCGATCCATTCCTTAAGCTTCCCCGAGAGCACCACCGGATGGCTCGGCCCCCACCGCACCTCCAGCGGCAGGCCCTTGCGCTCCCGGTGATCGAGAAAGCCTTCCTGCTCGTGCACCGACTGCAGCAGCGAGCCGCCGCACGCGACGTTGAGCTCCTGGAAGCCGCGGCAGACGGCCATCATCGGGATCTTGCGCTCAATCGCCGTGCGGATCAGCGGCAGCGTGACCGCGTCGCGTTGCGGATCGAGAGCGTCCGGTAGCACCGGCGGCTCGTCGCCGTAGTGATGCGGCTCCACGTTTGAGGGGCTGCCGGTGAAGAACAGGCCGTCGGCCACCTCCAATGCAGCACCGATGTCGATGAGGGCAGGGCCCACCGGCAGCAGCAGCGGCTGGCAGTCGGCGACCTCGGCAAGTGGCGTCGAGTAGCCCCGGTTCACCACATCGAAGGTGTAGTCGTCGATGGCTTTGGTGCAGCAGGGGATCAGAATGATCGGGCGGCTCATGGGAACCGGTGTGGCCTCGCGCTGAATGGAAAAACGAGGATATAGGACGGTGCCCTACCAGCGATCTGACGCAGCGTCGCACAGCATAGCCGAGCGCGCGTCGCCCGTCGCGAGCCGATCAGCTGTTCTCGGTTTCCTCGCGCAGGATCTCAAGCTCAAGCCACTTCTCTTCCAGTGCGGCAAGCTCTGCCTGCTTTGTGGCCAGCGCCTGCGACGTCTCCGAAAATGCTTTCGGATCGCGCGTGTAGAAGTCCGGTGCCTCCAGCTTGCGATGCAACTTGTCGACCTCGGCCTGATGCGCCGCGATCTCCTTGGGCAGGGCCTCCAGATCGTGCTTCTGCCGGAAGCTGAGCCGCGGCTTGCCCGAGCGCTCCGTCCGGCTCTTCTCCGCCCGCGGCTCGGAAGCGGGCTTGGCGGCCGGCTTCGGCTTCGCCGCTCCGCCGGTTTCGGCCACGTTATCGCGCTGGGCCAGCATGTCGGAGTAGCCGCCCAGATACGTGCCCCAGCGGCCGTTGCCTTCCGGCACGATCACGGCGTGCACGATCCGGTCGAGGAAATCGCGGTCGTGGCTGATCAGGATAATGGTGCCGGTATAGTCGGCCAGCATCTCCTCCAGGACGTCCAGCGTCTCCAGATCGAGATCGTTGGTGGGCTCGTCGAGAACCAGCACGTTCGACGGCTTTGCCAGCGCGCGCGCCAGCATCAGGCGCCCGCGCTCGCCGCCCGACAGGGCGCGCAGCGCCGTGCCCGCCTGCACGGGCGCGAACAAAAAGTCCTTCATGTAGGCGACGACGTGCTTCGACTTCGCGCCGATGATGACCATGTCGCCCCGCCCGCCGGTCAGCGCCTCGCGCAGCGTCCAGTTAGGATCGAGGCTGTCGCGACCCTGCTCCAGCGTCGCCATCTCGATGTTGGCACCGAGCCGCACCTCGCCGCTATCGGGCGCCAGCGAGCCGGTCAGCATGCTGACGAGCGTGGTCTTGCCGCTGCCGTTGGGGCCGACGATGCCGATGCGATCGCCGCGCATGACGCGGCAGGAGAAGTCGTCGACGATCTTGCGGCCGTCATAGCTCTTGGAGATGCCCTTGGCCTCGATCACCAGCGCCCCGGACTTCTCCGCCTGCGCCACGTCGATGACGGCCTTGCCGGCAGCCTTGCGATAGTCGCGCCGCGTTTGCCTGAGCGTCTGCAGCTCGGCCATCCGGCGCACGTTGCGCTTGCGCCTTGCCGTCACGCCGTAGCGCACCCAATGCTCCTCGGCGACGATCTTGCGGTCGAGCTTGTGCTGGGCGACCTCCTCCTCGGCGAGCTGCTGGTCGCGCCAGGCCTCGAAATCTGAGAAGCCCAGATCGACGCGTCGCGCCTTGCCGCGGTCGAGCCACACGGTCGTGCGCGTCAGGTTCTCCAGGAAACGGCGGTCGTGGCTGATCAGCACCAGCGCGCCGCGTTGCGACAGCAGCGTGCCTTCGAGCCACTCGATCGTCGGCAGGTCGAGATGGTTGGTCGGCTCGTCGAGCAGCAGGATGTCGGGCTGAGGTGCGAGCGCGCGTGCGAGCGCCGCGCGGCGCGTCTCTCCGCCCGACAGATTCGCTGGGTTCTCGTCGCCCTTGAGCCCGAGCTGCTGTAGCATGTAGCGCGCGACATGCGGATCGTCGTGAGGCCCGAGCCCGGCTTCGACGTAGGCCGTCGTCGTTGCAAACGCGGAGAGATCCGGCTCCTGCGGCAGATAGCGGACGGCAGTTCCCGGCTGCACGAAGCGCGTGCCGTGGTCGGGCTCGATCATTCCCGCCGCGATCTTGAGCAGCGTCGACTTGCCCGATCCGTTGCGCCCGATGAGGCACACGCGCTCGCCCGCAGCCACCGACAGATCGACGCCGTCGAGCAGCGGCTCGCCGCCGAATGTGAGTGCGATATCGGTGAGCTGAAGGAGGGGAGGGGCCATCGGTTGCTTTTCTTAAGTGTCGCGAGGGCGTGTCCTAGCATGGATGATCGTAAAGGTCGCGGGGCCGGGCGCGCGGACCCTTTTCGTGCGTCAACGCGTTCCCCGTGTTAATCGGCAGATAAAGGGACTTTTTGAGAATGCTAGCTGCCGGCCACACGATCCACCGCCACCACTGTCACCACGCCTGGGACAACGGTCTGAAGCCGGTCCTTACAATAGCGCCGGGTGAGACGGTGGCGTTCGACATCACCGATGCGTCCTCCGGCCAGGTAACGCCTCAGAGCACGGCGGCCGTCTTCTCCAATTACGATAGCGCGCGGGTCAATCCCGTGACCGGCCCGGTGCTCGTCGACGGCGCCGAGTCCGGCGACATCCTCGTCGTCCGCTTGGAGAGCTTTCAGCCGTCGGGCTGGGGCTGGACTGCCAACATCCCCGGCTTCGGCCTGCTCGCCGACGACTTCCCCGATGCCGCCCTCATGCACTGGCACTACGAGCCCGACGGGCGCACGCCGCTTCTCTTCGGCGAGGCGGCGCAGATCCCGCTGGCGCCGTTCACGGGCACGATCGGCGTCGCGCCGAGTGAGCCAGGCGCGCATTCGATCATTCCACCGCGGCGCGTCGGCGGCAACATGGACGTGCGCGATCTGGTCGCCGGCAGCGTTCTCTATCTTCCCGTCGAGGTGCCGGGCGCGCTGCTGTCGATCGGCGATACGCATGCCGCTCAAGGCGACGGCGAGATCTGCGGCACGGCGATCGAAAGCCCGATGCAGGTGACGGCCGCCATCGACCTCATCAAAGGCGAGGCGCTTGCGATGCCGCGTCTCGATCGGCCCCAAGGTGCACCAACGGGCACTGCGGACTCGCGCATCTGGATCACGACCGGCATCGGCCCCGACCTGCACGAGGCCGCGCGTGCTGCGGTACGCGGCATGATCGATCTGCTGGCCCGCGAGCGTGGGCTTCCGGCGCTCGACGCCTACATGCTCTGCAGCGTCGCCGGGGATCTGAAGATCAGCCAGATCGTCGACGCGCCCAACTGGACGCTGTCGTTTCATATGCCCCAGTCGATCTTCGGGTGAGAGGCGTCGGCTAGCCGCGCCGGCTCGAGCGCAGAAACGCGCTCACCAGCGCCAGCACCATCACCAGCGGGATCACGAACAGCAGCACGGCCGCCATCGTGACGGTGAGCCCGACGAGCAGGAACACGAAGACGATTAATCCGATCGCGCCGGCGACGATCAGCCCCGCGCCGACCAGCCATGCGCGCCAGCCCGAGAGCACGGTTGTCTTGCCGTTCCAGGTGATGACGAACATGAAGTCGGGCTCCGTCGGATAGGGGCAAGGCACAAAGTGTGGGGTCTGACTATCAGGCCGGGCATAACGTGGGGCTAAGAGCGGGCAATGGCTAGGGGGCCGCGGGCTCCAGGTGCCCCCGAAATCCTGCCGAGGCCGTCCGTCCGTGATGTCCCGGAGGGGTGGAAGGGGCGCCTCTGAGGCCGGTAGAGAATCGGATTACAACGGATGCAGAGCGAAGCAGGGGGTAGTCTGATGAAAGTCGGATTGAGAACACCGAGCCTCAGCAAAAGCATTGCCGCGCGAACCTCTTGGAAGCGCAAGGTCCGCCATTCGGCCGGGCTGAAGGCTCCGCGCGGCTATGGCTGGCTGACCGATCCCAAGAAAGCGGCCTACAACCGCATCTACAACCGAACGACGTTTTCGATCTGGGATGTGCTGAAGAAGCTCATGAAATAACGCCAGATCTGGCGAATTCAGGCGGCGGAGCAGGAGTGCGTGGCCCTCAGGGCACAGCTCCCATAAATGTGCGCCGGGGCACTGACGAAGCCACGGCATCGCCATACATTCAGGCGAGCCGTAAGGCTGATTTTCCGGAGGGAACCGATGCGACATAACTGGTACGTGCTTGCAGCGTTGCTTGGCTTGGCGGTGCCTGCTGCTGGTACGGCGCTGGCTTTTGAGGTCAATACGGTCGGAACGTCGAACCCGGAAGTCGCTCCGCTCTATTCCGACAGCGATGCTGCCGCGAAGGAGCAGGAAGGCAAGCCGATCGAGCCGATCCCCGGCCTCCAGTTCTCGACCAGTGCGACGGGCAATCGCCGTGCCGGCGGTGGCGCCGACAACAACTGGCAGTTCCTGCAGCCGATGGGCCGCCTCACCCGCTAGTCGTCGCGGGCCTTTTGTGATCTTTCGTTTCTGACTGCGCGCCGGGCTCGTCGTCCTGGCGCGCAAAAAGGTGCGCGCGTCTCAGCGCCGGGAACATCCAGGCCCACAGGCCGGTCAAAGTCACCGAGCCCACGCCTCCGAAGATGGCGGCCCCGATCGGGCCCAGGATGCGGGCGGCGACGCCGCTCTCGAACTCACCGAGCTCGTTGGATGCGCTGATGAACAGGCTGGAGACGGCCGAGACGCGTCCGCGCATGGCGTCGGGCGTCAAGAGCTGCACCAGGCTCTGGCGTACGAACACCGAGATGGAATCGGCCGCGCCCAGGATGGCCAGCATCAGCAGCGACAGCGACAGCCAGGTGGAGACGGCGAAGATCACGGTCGCCACGCCGTAGATCGCCACCGCGCACAGCATCCAGAATCCGGCGTTGTAGTGGATCGGGCGCACGCTCAAGGTGAAGGCCATGAGGCCGCCGCCGATTGCAGGGGCGGAGCGCAAGAGGCCGAAGCCGTCGGCACCGACATGCAGGATGTCGCGGGCGAACACCGGCAGCAGCGCCGTCACGCCACCTAAGAGCACGGCGAACAGATCAAGCGAGATCGCGCCGAAAACGACCTTGTTGGACCAGACGTACGACAAGCCCTCCGCGATCAGCGTGAGCCGCGCGCCGCCGCGGTGGGCGGGCTTGGTATTGGCCCGGATGAAGAGCAAGGAGACAGCGGCCAGGCAATAAAGGCCACCGGCTGCAGAATACGAAAGCGGAACCGAGACCGCGCACAAAATGCCGCCGAGCCAGGGCCCGAGCACCATCCCCGTCTGCATGGCGAGCGAGTTGAGTCCGATCGCGCGCGGGAGGATGTCGCGCGGCACGAGCATCGGTCCGAGCGAGGCGCTCGCCGGCATGGTGAAGGCGCGCGCGACGCCGAACAGTCCGGCAAACGTGAAGATGATGATGAGGCTCGGCCGCGACGAGGACGCCTCGATGGCGAGCGCGCTCGAGCATAGGAGCTGCAATCCGATGGAGGCCATCAGGATCTTGCGCCGGTCGTAGCGGTCGGCGGTCTCTCCTGCGAGCAAAACGAGCGCGAACATCGGCAGGAACTGAACCAAGCCGACCATGCCGACGAGAAACGCGCTTTGATCGACGCTGTGGTCGAGGCGCGCGATGGAGTAGACCTGCCAGCCGAGGGTCACGCTCTGCGTCAGCATCGCGATGACGGACAGAAAGCGGGCGAGCAGCAGATAGCGAAAGTCGGGAAAGCGCAGCAATAGGGCGCGCAGGGCGATCGGCTGGCTCATCGCGTCTCATCGGTATCGGGCAGACGGCCGTCGGTGCAGCGCGGCCTGCCTTGGAGATAGTGTCGGGATGGATCCGGGGCCAGCCTTTTGCGCCCGGACTGGCGCTTTGCAAAGGGGGTGGCCTGCGACACCTTCGCCAATAGTCCATTTAGGAAAGGCTAAACGGAAAAGCTGCCCGTCCGCCTGCCTGAAGCCCGGCTTCTGTCGGCTTTTTCATTCGATTTGAGCCTTCGACCTGGACTATATCGCCCTAACGCAGCGAGGAGAGCCCGCCTCATGGCCACAGCGCAAGTCTGGACTCGCGACTATCTTATCGAGCGGCTCGAAGACGCGCTCCTCAACCCAATTCGATCCTTCCGCCCCAAATACCTTCCGCTGATGATGGTCTACTTCGCCTATGGGGCGCTGGGCCTGATAGCGGTTGCGGAGGCGTTCTGGATCAAGAAGGCGCTGACGCTGACGCCGGTGGAGCTTGCCGCGCTCAACGTCTGGCTGACGCTGCCGTGGACCGTGAAGATGGTGTTCGGCGAGCTTGTCGATTCCGTTGCTATCCTCGGATCGCAGCGCCGCGCGTACGTCTTCATCGGCGCCACCTTCATTGCCATCGGTTTGGTCTTGCTGGCGGGAGCGGCAGGCGGCTGGATTGCGTTTGCGAGCCCGGAGACCCTCTACCGGCTCGGTGCCTTCGCGAGCGTGCTCGGCGTCGTGATCCAGGACGTGGCAGCCGACGCCATGAGCACCGAGGTCGTCGATCGCGAGAACCCCGACGGCACGCCGCGCGACAAGGATGAGGTCGATCGCGAGCTCGGCATGGTGCAGGTGATGGGTCGGCTTTCGCTGTCGTTCGGCATGTTTCTGGTGGCCGGGCTCGCGGGCTGGATTGCGAGCGTCTACGCCTACGAGACGGTCTTCCTGGTCGGGCTGATCATTCCCGTCGTCTCCGTGAGCGGCGCGTTTCTCATCTCTTTGAAGCCTGTTCCCACGCGCCCCATCGACTGGCGCATTCTCGGCGGCGGTCTCGTCTACGGTGCCTTCGTCCTGGCGCTCGCCGGCTCGAGCGTCCCCTACAACCAGGAGATCGTGTTCGTCGTCTCGATGGCGGTCGTGTGCACTATGCTGGCGCGCGTCATTCGTGACGTCGATGAGGCCACCAAGCAGACGATCTTCTATGCGGCGCTGATCATCTTCGTCTATCGCGCCACTCCCGCCGCCGGGCAGGGCTACACCTGGTTTGCGATCGACGTGCTCGGTTTCGACGAGGCATTCCAAGGCACGCTCAACCAGATTGGCGCCGGCCTGGCGCTGCTGGGCATGTGGCTGTTCTCCGATGCCATCACCCGCAGGCGGGTTCCCGTCGTGCTGTTGTGGCTCACCGTCATCACCACGCTGTTGTCGCTGCCGAGCCTCGGCTTGTCGCTCGGCCTTGCCGATTGGACCGAGCAGGTGTTCGGCTTCGGCGCGCGCACCATCGCCATCCTCGACACGGCCGTATCCTCGCCGTTCGCCCAGCTCAGCATGATTCCGCTCTTAACTCTGTGTGCGATCTATGCGCCGGAGGGCCGGCGCGCCACGTGGTTTGCGCTGATGGCCTCGTTGATGAACCTGGCGCTGGTAGCGGGCGCCTTGCAGACCAAGTACCTCAACGAGATCTTCGTCGTCGGCCGCGGCGCCTACGAGAACGTGCCTTATATTCTGGCCTGGGCCATCGCCATCGGCTTCGTGGTGCCGCTGGCCGCAATCTTCGCGTTCGGCCGCAGACTGCACTGAGCCCTGGCTCGGCTGCTTTCGTTCATTGATTGATGCGCGTCAATTCTCTGGTGAGGCTTCTCATCGAGACTTCAGCACCTAGATGAATTGACGTGCCGAAAGAGCCCAAGCAACGGAGGCGACCTTATGAAACCGACCATCACCTGGATCCTTATTGCCGACGCCGCGCGGGCTCAGATTTTCTCCAACCACGGGCCCGGCAAGGGCGTCGAGGTCGTCGAGGGCGCCTCCTTCACCGGCGATCACCGCCCCGATCGTGAGATCATGAGCGACAAGGAGGGCCGCTCGTTCGAATCCGTCGGCGAGACGCGCCACGCTTACGAGCCGCGTCACGATCCCCACCGCGAGCTCAAGCGCCAGTTCGCCTCCGAGCTCGCCGGCGCGCTGGAGAAGCGCCTCACCGACAAGTCCTACGATCGCCTGATCCTGGTGGCGCCGCCGGAGATGCTGGGTGATCTGCGCGCCGTACTGCCCGGGCCCGTGCGCGCTGTCATCTATGCCGAGCTCGACAAGGATCTGACCAAGACGCCGATCAGCGAGCTGCCGGATCACTTGGGCAAGGTGCTGGCGGTCTGAGTCTGCCAATCGGGACTGCCATAGGGGACGTGCGATGAGCGATTTGGATAACGGCTTGCGGATCGTCGCGGGCATCGATCTCACCGAGCGCAGCCGCAACGCGTTCCTGCGCGCGCTCGAGCTGGCCCAGCGGCCGGGCGCGTCCTTGACGTTGCTGCATGTGACGAGCGATGCCCTGCCGAGCCAGGTGGCGCACGTGCACGAGACCTATGCCACCGACGTGATGCGCGACCTTTCCGGCAAGGCTCACGCAGAAGGCGTCGCGCATGTCGAATGCGCGCTGGCGCGCGGGCGCGACTACGAGACCATCATCACCGAGGCACACAAGCTCAACGCCGATCTGGTCGTCATCGGAACGCATCGCCCGAGCAGCCTGGTGCAGGACATGCTGGGCACGACTGCCGACCGTGTCTTGCGCCATGGCGGCCTGCCGCTGCTCTTGGTGCGCGAGAAGCCGTCGGGCCCTTATGCCTCGATCCTCGTCGCCGTCGACTTTTCACCCGCTTCCGCTGGCGCCTTGAAGCTCGCGGTCGAGACGTTTCCCAATGCGCGCATCTGTGCGGTAACCGCTTACGGCACCTCGCGGCGCACGCTGTTGGGCGATGATGCCGAGGCGCGCGAGGCTGCCGCCGAGGCGCGGCGCCTGGCGCTCAAGGGATTTCTGGTGGAGGTGCGCGAGGCGCTGGATCCCAAGCTTGCGCCCGCGCTCGATCGCGTCGAGCCCATCGTCGAGCGCGGCTGGGCGGAGGACGTCATCCTGCATGCGGCCGAGACGACGAAGCCGGACCTGATCGTGGTCGGCACGCATGCGCGTGCGGGCGTGCAGCACGCGGTGTTGGGCAGCGTTGCCGAATGGGTGCTCACCGAAGCCCCGTGCGACGTGCTCGCGGTGCCGCCCAGGCGTTGAAGGTTAGTGCTTCGCCCGTAACGTCGGCGCCAGCGCCCAGCCGATGAACGGCGCGGCCGCGAGGGCGATCACGAACGCGACCGGCAGCCAGAACGCGGCATTGGCATTGAGCTCCGGAATGGTCAGCACGGCTGCCACTCCGGCGCCGAAGCCGACGGCGGCAGCCAGGAACGCCAGCAGTGCCGCGATGTAGAACCGCGTGCTCATGGAAACCTCCCTTATGACGACGCGTTCAGCCTCGAACGGGCGCGCTTAACGGAGGGTTCCTGCGGGCGGCACAAATCATCTGAAGCTCTATCGTTTGTGCAACTTGGGGATGGTGCTTCTTGAGCTGGGTCAATGCCGCCCTCGTTGACGACCGTAGTTTGACGGGCATGATGATGAGACCATGATGCAGCGGGCCGGACAGGCCGGTTGCGGGAACCGGGGTTCGCCATGGTTACGCTGGAAGATTGCATTGCCTTTAGCGGCTTGTCGGAGGCCGAGGTGCTGGCGATTGCCGAGCACGAGCATGTGCCTGAGATCGCCGCCGCAGCGCTGGCCGAGTACCTGCTGAAGCAGCGGCATGGCACCGACAAGATCCACACCATGATCGTCGAGGACATCCGCGCCGCCCTGCACCGCGGCGACCGCCAGCACGCGCGCGAGTTGTTCTCGGCGCTGCGTCACTTCATGGAGACGCATCCCGACCAATGGCGACCCGGCAAGCTCGTGTGAGCTTGCCGAGAAAGTAACCTCTTCTCTTACATGGGCATGCAGTCGACGGCCGCCTGGATCTCGGCCGTCGTCATCTGTCGAAGCTGCGTGGCGATCGACCAGCGATGGCCGAACGGGTCCTCGATGATGCCGTAGCGATCGCCCCAGAACATGTCGGCGACCGGCATGACCTCCTTGGCGCCGGCGTCGATCGCGCGCTTCACGACCGCATCGACGTCGTTGACATAAAGATGCAGCGTAACCGCCGATCCCTTCGCCGGGAGCTGCGCGCACATCTCGGGGAACTCATCGACCAGCATCACCCTCGCGCCGTTGATCTCGATCGCGGCATGCAACAGACGCCCGTCCTTGGTGGGCAGCCGCATGATCTCGGTTGCACCGAAGGCCTTCTTGTAGAAGTCGATCGCTTTGGCTGCGCCGTCGCAGACGAGGTGCGGAGACAGCGGCGGGAGGGCGTGGTGAGCGTCGGGCTTCGCGCGTGTCTGGGTCTTGGTGCCGGGTGCCGGCTTCGTCTTGGTCTTGGTCGTCATGAGCGCTTCTCCTTCTTACTGGTACGGTTGAACAGAAACTCCACGTAGCGGCGCAGGTGGTCGATGCTATCGAGTGCGACCTGCGTGCCGTTTTGCGCTTTGGCGAGGATGAACGAGCCCTGGAGAACGACCTGCGTGTGCAGCGCGAGGCTGTTGGCCGTCCAGTCGGCCTTGATGGCGTGCACGCGCATCGCCTCGGCGATGTCGGCCTCGAGCTTTTCGGCGTGCGAGAAGATCGTCTCCTTGCAGGCGTCGCGAATGGCGGGATGGCTGTCGTAGGCCTCCTGCACCATGGTGCCCACGAGACAGGTGAACTCGGGCACCGCGCCTTTGAGGATGGCCTTGCGGAAATCGATGTAGCCGAGCACCCGGTCGAGCGGATCGGCGGGCGTGTGATAGGGGGCTTCAGCAAACAGCGCGCCTGTGGTCTGCGCCCAGTGCTCGGCAGCGGCGACGCCGAGGTCCTCTTTGCTTTTGAAGTGGTGGAAGAACGCGCCCTTGGTGACGCCGGCGGCAGCGCAAAGGTCGTCGATGGTCGTCGCCGCATAGCCCTTGGCGCGGATGACCTGGAAGGCGGCCGCCAGGATCTTGTCGCGCGCAGATGGTTTGGAGCGGGCTTTCGCCATCGAGGACCTCCGTTGGCTGAAACATACCGACCAGTTGGTATGTTTTCAAGCCGAAAGTCTGGGGGCGCCCCCGAGGCCCCGCCTTGCGGGGCTTCGGCGGTGGCGTTTCAGGAGGTGATTGGGTGCATTCGGGTGGTCGTACGGGTGCTGACGCCGCTCCCGTCACCGGCAGATCAGCATCGGCACGGTAGAGTGGGTGAGGACGCGGGTCGCCTGGCTGCCGAGCACGAACCGGGCAAGCCCCCGCCGGCCATGCGAGGCCATGACGATGAGGTCGCATTTGCGGCTCTCGGCCTCATCGACGATGCCCTCGGCGGCGAACTGATCCTTGATGTGCACGGTCTCGACCGGAACGCCGATGCGCTGGGCGGCCTCGGTGACGCCCGCCAAAATCTTGGTCGCGTTGGCGGCGGCGGCCTTCTCATAGTCCTCGACTGGGAAGGCGACGGCCCATTCGCCCGAAACGGCCGCCGTCCAGGGCTCCGTGACGTTGATGGCGGTGACCTTGGAGCCGAGCGTCTTGGCAAGCGTCAGACCCTGTTCGACCGCCTTCTGGGCGAGCTCTGAGCCGTCGGTGGCGATCAGAATATGTGCGTACATGATCTCGTCTCTCTCCTGCCTGCCGCAATCGCCGGGGATGGTCCGGCCGCGTCCGCATCATGGGTTGGAACTGTTAACCGATCGCGAGGCGCCCTGCATCATCGCGAGGCGATGGAGAGCCGACCTTGATGCCGATCAATGGAATGTCGCGCCCGCAACGCTCATGATAGATGAGGTGAGCCATGCGCCTTGCGACCTTCAATCTGGAAAACCTCGAGCTCGGATCGCGGGCGCGGGTCGAATTCTCCCAGCGGGCCGCCGTGCTGCGGCCGGCACTGGAGCGGCTGCAGGCCGACATCCTTTGCCTGCAGGAGATCAACGGCCAGCACGTGGCGGGAGCGGCGCATCGCCAACTCCTGGCGCTCGACCGTCTGCTCGAGGGCACACCCTATCGAGACTACGCGCGCGCGGCGACGACCGGGCCGAACGGGGAGGGCGTCGCCGACGTCCACAATCTCGTCACGCTGAGCCGGTTTCCGATCCTGCGTCATCGCGAGGCTCGCCACGACCTCGTGGAGCCGCTCGTCCACACGAGCATTACCGCCAGCCCCGGTAGCGGCGCGAAGGTGCCGGTCCTGCTCGATCGCCCGCTGCTCATAACCGATGTCGCGCTGCCGGACGGCACCGAGCTCAGCGTCATCAACGTGCATTTGCGCGCGCCGCTCGCCAGCGCGATCGCGGGGCAGAAGTCGGCGCCGTTCACATGGCTCTCGGTGTCGGGCTGGGCGGAAGGGTTCTTCCTCTCGGCGCTCAAGCGCGAGGTGCAGGCGCTGGAGCTGCGGCTCGTGGTGGAGGAGATCTTGCGCGCCGAGCCTGAGCGGCTGATCGCGGTTGCCGGCGATTTCAACGCCGAGGACCACGGTCCCACGCTGCAGCTTGCGCTCGCAGCGGAGGAGGATGTCGGCTCCAACGAGCTGGCAAGCCATGCACTCGTTGTGCTGGATCGTGCCATTTCCGCCGACCGGCGTTGGAGCGTGCTGCACCACGGCCGCGAGCAGATGCTCGACCACATCCTGGCGAGCCGCACCCTTTACGGTCATTTCCGTTCGATCGACGTGCACAACGAAGGCCTCGGCGACGAGGCGTTGGGCTACGGCAAGGGGTTGCACTCGGCCGCCTCCTATCACGCCCCGGTGGTGGCCGAGTTCGATATGAAAATTTCCCGATGATGGCCTCCGGCCCTTTGGGCAACTGGTCCTGGTGCCGGGATTTGCCTATGCTCTGCCAAAGAGAAGAAGCTTGAAAGCGTCATGAGCGGCATGCGGGAAGACCACGAAGACTCGGAGCGAGCGGGACGAACTGGCAGCAATCGATGGGTGCGCAACTGGGCGTCGACCGGACTGGCCGCCGTCTTTATCGTTCTGGCGGCGATTGCGGTTTTGTTGCCTGAGCGCACGTCTGCGCAGGAGGAGGACGTCGACACCGCCCTGATCGTCGCGGTCGACGTCTCCAATTCCGTCGACGACGAGCGCTACCGTCTGCAGATGGAAGGCATTGCCAAGGCGCTGGAGGATCCGGGCGTCACGCAGGCGATCACCGGCGGCGGCAAGGGCGGCATCTTGTTCTCGATGATCACCTGGGCGGACCGTCCGACCGTCAACCTGCCGTGGACGCGCATCTCCAACGCCGCCGAGGCGAAGGTGGTCGCGGCAAAGGTGCGCAGCCTGCCGCGCCAGGGCGGCGAGTTCACCTGCATGTCGCGCATGATGCGCTTCGTCTCCGACAAGATCGTCCCGCAGATCCCCGCCAAGGCGACGAAGGTCGTGCTCGATATCTCCGGCGACGGCCCCGACAACTGCAACGCGGAAGAGCACGTCGACGCCCTGCGCGACGAGCTCGTGCAATACGGCGTGACGGTCAACGGGCTGCCGATCCTGGAAGGCGGCCAGGAGGACGTGGTCGTTCCCGGCCAGCCCTCCGTGCAGTCGTATCTGCCCGAGGAGCAGGAGACGGCACCGCTGGAGAAGTGGTATCGCGACAACGTCAAGGGCGGGCCGGGCTCATTCGTGCTTCCGGCGAACGGCTACTCGGATTTCGGCCGCGCCATTCGCCAGAAGTTCGTGCTCGAGATCACCGAGCTCATGCGGCTGACGCCCAAGCTCGCCCTCATTCAACGTACGCTCGGTCGAGATTTTTGACGCTGTCGAAGTTCTTGGCCTCGGCCTTGCCGCGCAGCGACACGAGCTTGGCGGAGTTGACGTCGGCCTCGTTGAAGTTCGCGCCCGAAACGTTGGCGCCCGTCAGGTCCGCGCCGCCCAGCTCTGCGCCCATCAGGTCGGCGCCGGCAAGATCGGCATCGCGCAGGGAGGAATACTCCAGCACGACGCGCGCCATCTCCGCGTTCTGGAAGTTCGCGCCTTCGAGGTTGGACGAGCGAAAGACGCCGCGCATCAGTCCCATCGACTGGTTGGTCATGTCGGCGGCGAGGTTGGCGTTCTTGAAGTCGGCCCCCTTGAGACTGGCTCGCGTGAAGTCGGCCGCGACGCGCGCGCCTTGGAAGTTGGCGCCGTCGAGCTTGGCATCGCGAAATTGCGTCGAGAACAGGCTCGCGCCCTTGAGGCTTGCGTTGGTGAAATCGGATTCGAGCGCCCAGGCCTGATCGAGCACGACGCCGTCGAGGTTTGAGCCTTTGAAGTTGGTGCCGTTGACGCGGGCCGACTGCAGCTTGAGCTTTCGCAAGTCGAGCCCGGAGAGATCGATGCCGTTGAGGCGCTTGCCCGACAGATCGACGAGGTCGTCGCCAGCCGCCGCGATCGCGGCAATAACGTCGTCGCGGCTCATCACCGTCTGTGTGAAGTCCTCGGATTTGAGATCGAGCTGATCGATCATCTCCTGGGCGCTGGCCGCAGCAATCGACACCTGCAGCAGGCCTGCAGCTAACACCGCGCGCATGAGACCTCGCATGGGTCCTCCTCGAATATGCTTATCGTTCGTAACGACCTGATCGGAGCCTATGGCGCGTTTGGCTATCGAGCGCCACGGCTCGCGAACCTCAAAGCTCCTCGATGCTCGACGCCGTGCAATGCCAGCGCTTGATCTGCCAATTGGGATGCTCGGCCGCCCACTTCGCGAAGTGGGGCTGCGCCTGAAACAAGCAGTTGTTCTCATCCACCCCATAGGCAAGCGGGATGCGGTAGTTCCGGCAGACTTCGGGATCGCCGACCAGGCACGCCGAGATAATGATGGCAATCATGCGAGGCTCCTCGAGGTGACGAGCCAGCCGCGGCCCACGGCCATGCAACATTATTTCATTGGTCGAAGGGCGCGCCGCCGACACAGCTCATTCGCCGCCTGCGCGCTTATTGTTACGCGCCAGCGATCGCCTGTGTGAGATATAAGTATGGGCCGTGGCGCTTGCCGAGGGGATTAACCCTCAGGCGGTCAGCAGGATCTCGCCTTTGCCGATGGTCGCCAGGTCGCCCGCAAACTTGTGCACTGCACCAGAGATCGGGTTGGGTGCGAGCGGTCCCAGCGTCGCCTTCAGATAGCGCGACAGGATCCGCAGGACGACGAGGTCGTGTCGGCCGCCGTCGACGAAGGTCGACAGCATGCGTTCGACCGAAGGCCCGATCAGCGTGCCGCGGCGCAGGAGCATGCCGGGTGCGGGACCGAAACCGCGTTCAGCCCAGATGGTGCCGCCGATCATGCGCGAGGCAGCCTCCGCTCCGCAGCGTCCGCGCACGACGATCATGCCGCGCCGCATGCGGTCGCCGACGCGGTCGCCCGCATCGCCCTCGATGGCGACGATGCCGCCGGCCATGCCGAACTGGTCGCCTGGCCACTGGCCGCCGACGTTGGAGCCGGCCGAACCTTTGACGGTGACGATGCCGCCGGACAGCCCCGCGGCGAGGAACGCCCCGGCATCGCCGCGAACCTCCAGCGTGCCGCCCTTCATGGAGCGCCCGGCGCAGATGCCGACGTCGCCCTCGACGATCATCTTGCCGCCGGTGAGGCCGGTGCCGATGAAGTCGAGATGACCGGTCGAGCCGGAGATCGTGACGCTGTCACCGGCGCTGCCAGCGAGCGTGAACAGATCGCCGACCGTCAGCCGGCTCTTGGTGGTGCCGACGATGATCTTGGAGATCTCGGCTGGCGAGAGCCTGGAAAGCTTGCCGGGGGTGAGCTCGGAAAGATCGAGACGCTCACCGGGAGCCACATTCAAGCGAAACGTCAGACCGCTCATGGCAGCAGCTCCCGCAGGTGATAGTGGTGTTGGCCGAGCTTGCCGCCGTAGTTGCCGGCGCTCACGCGCGCGACGCCCTTGGCCGCGCCGATGTCGGTGATGGTCTTCAACGCAGCGCGCATGGCGTTGGCCACGGACGCCGACGTCAATCCGTCGATCACGATCTCGAGCACCGCGACGATGTCGGGGCCGAGCTCGCTCTTAACGCGCCCGCGCAGCGTGGGGCAGAAGGCATCGTTCGTCGAGGCGATCATGCCGTTGTACTTGGAGCCGACCTTGGAGCCGGAGCGCACGATGCCGCCCGGGAACGGCGTGATGACATCGGGCACCTTGGCGATGGCATCGACGGCGGCTTCCGCCGTCTGCAAAAGGCCTGCACGCTCGGTGCCGAGGATCAG
>Ga0209347_1002536_pt1 | contig 23814 bp, 13 predicted proteins | sample AutmiccommuBRH23_FD_187382 | JGI IMG/M metagenome (GOLD analysis project Ga0209347, IMG submission 187382) | Deep subsurface microbial communities from Mt. Terri, Switzerland - Autotrophic microbial communities BRH/23 (SPAdes) (version 2) | ecosystem: Environmental > Aquatic > Deep subsurface >...
ATCCCAACCGGAAAGATTATCCGGATGCAGGAAATGGCAAGCGCCCCGGGATGCCGTCTGGCTTTTGCCTTGCAAAATACCCTGATTTTGCTTAAAAGAGTCCCCATGGGCCACATATTTGATTTTAAAGACGCAATGAAGTACGAGCGGTGGATTTCCGATGAAAAAAATCGCGTCATACTGGATCTGGAAATTCGCCTCATGCAGTCGATGCTCAAACCGGTTTGCGGGGAGACCCTGCTTGATATCGGGTGCGGCACCGGGATCAGCCTGAGGCCCTACCTCGGCAAGGGAATCCAGCTCACCGGGATCGATCCGTCCACCCACATGCTCGACATCGCCCGGGTGAACCTGGGACACCGGGTCGATCTGTACCGGGGAATCTCCGAAGACCTCCCGTTCGAGGATAACGCTTTCAACCACGCCGTCCTGTTCCTGACCCTGGAATTCACCGATGATCCCGAAAAAGCGATTGCCGAGGCTTGCCGGGTGGCCAAGGATTGTGTCTTCATCGGCATCCTGAACAAGTACTCCCTTGTCACCTTACAACACCGGGTCGCCGGGTTATTCCGCGACTCGATCTACCGCCACGCCCGGTTTTTCAGCGTCGGGGAGGTCCGGTCGATGGTTTACGGCCATACTGGCCGTATTCCGTTTATCTGGCGTACCGTATTGCAGTTGCCGGGAAGTCCAAGAGGGATGATTCACCGGATGGAGTCGAACCCGTATGTCCAGCGAAGCCCGTTCGGCGCCTTCGCGGGAATGATTTCCATACCGGTTCCCCGCCTCCGGACCATCCCGCTGGCACTCAAGACCCGGGTGAACCATGTGCCCGCAACCGGCGAACGGGTGGCGAGCTGCGCGGGGGATTACAAGAATCAGGTGGCCGGGAAATGATGAGCATGGCGCGCTTCAACGCCATAAATTGACAATTCACAATTGGCAATTCACCATTCACAATTGTTTTAAAACCAATGGTGATGGTCCCGTAAAAAACCAATGGCAAAGTAGAAAGTCCAAGATCAAGGCGTCGCAAATCCCGAATCATGGAGTGTACTTGTTCGTACGTGTATGTTTACAAGGCGTAAGCCGCAAATGATGAGGGATGCAGCGCAACGCAGATATTGGACGTTTTACGAAGCCATGGAGGAATTATTATGGAAGCCCTGCTATACGAACCGGTAAAAGACCGGACGGTCCAGTGCATCCTTTGCAATCAGAAATGCATCATCCGGGAAGGAAAACGCGGGCTCTGCAGCGTGCGGGAAAACCGGGAAGGGGCCCTCATCACCCTGGTCTATGACCAGATCATCGCCCGGCACGTCGATCCGATTGAAAAGAAGCCCCTTTTCCATTTTCTTCCGGGAAGCCTAGCCTACTCCATCGGCACGGTCGGCTGCAACTTCCGGTGCCGGTTTTGCCAGAATGCCGATATCGCCCAAATGGCAACCGACAATGACGGCCGGATCATGGGGCAGACCTTTTCGCCGGAACGGATCGTGGACGAGGCGCGACAGACCGGCTGCAAATCGATCGCCTATACCTACACGGAACCGACCATTTTTTTCGAACTGGCATTCGATACCGCAAAACTGGCCCAATCGCAGGGATTGAAAAATATCTTTGTAACCAACGGGTACATGAGCACCGAAGCCCTCGACATGATCAGCCCCTGGCTGGATGCGGCGAATGTGGATCTGAAGGCATTCACGGACGAATTTTATAAAAAACAGTGTAACTCTCGCTTGGGCCCGGTCCTGGAAACGCTTCGAAAGATGAAACGGCTCGGTGTTTTCGTGGAAGTCACCACCCTCCTGATCCCGAGACTAAACGATGATCCGGGGGAACTTGGGGAACTGGCCGCCTTCATCGTGAACGACCTGGGGGATGACACCCCGTGGCATGTCAGCCGGTTTCATCCCACCTACAAACTTCTTGACCGTCCGCCGACCCCGGTGGCAACCCTCCTCCGCGCAAGGGAGATCGGTGTCGGCGCCGGGCTGAAATATGTTTATACAGGAAATATCCCGGGCGACGGGACCGAGAGCACCTACTGTTACGGCTGCGGCCAACCGGTGATCCGTCGGCGGGGGTTTTCCATCCTGGAAAACCGGGTGGCGGACGGCCGCTGCCCTGATTGCGGCGCGGTTATCCACGGGGTGGGACTGGCATGATTCATATCGCCGGTATTTTACGGTCCGTCATGGAAACCGGGGTGCGCTACGGCCGGATGATCAAGTTCAGCCACAGTGTCTTTGCGCTTCCGTTCGCCCTTTCCGCCGTGGTGCTGGCCCATGGCGTGCAGCCGGTGCGCGTCTGGGACGTGGTCTGGATTCTGGTGGCCATGGTGAGCGCCCGGTCCGCGGCCATGGGATTCAACCGGATTGCCGACGTGGCTTTTGACGGCCGGAATCCGCGCACCGCCGGGCGGGAACTCCCTTCCGGAAAACTGTCGGTTCAGGCCACGCTCCGGTTCGTGAGCTTTTTTTCCGTCCTCTTTGTTTTTTCGGCATCCATGCTGGGCCGGCTCTGCCTTTATTTCTCCGTGCCGGTCCTGGCGGTCCTGTTCGGCTATTCCTATACCAAACGGTTCACCCGGTTCTGCCACCTCTACCTCGGATTCGCCATCTCCCTGGCCCCGCTGGGGGCCTGGATCGCCCTGACGGACAGCTTTTCCCCGGGCGTGCTCTTTCTTTCCCTGGGACTCATGGCCCACATCGCCGGGTTTGACATCATTTATGCCTGCCAGGATACCGAGTTCGACCAGCGGGAAGGGCTCTTTTCCCTCCCGGCGGTCCTGGGGGTGGATGCCGCCCTCCGAATTTCGGCCCTGCTCCATCTCCTGTCGGTGATCTGTTTTCTCCTGGTCCACCCGTTTTTCGATCTCCACTGGCTCTACCCGGCCGCGGTCGGGGTCATTGCGCTCCTTTTCACCATTGAAAACGCCATTGTCACCCCCGGCCGGCTCGACCGGATCCACATCGCCTTTTTTCACATCAACAGCGTGATCGGGGTCATTCTCTTTGCCGGGATTCTTGCGGGGAAGGTGCTCCGGTGATGGAGATGGGGGGAAAGGAGATCGTCGTTGCCGTCTGCGGGGCCTCGGGAAGCATTTATGCATTACGGCTCCTGGCGATGCTGGCGGAGATGCCGGTTGGCGTCCACTTGGTTATCTCCGCGGCCGGCCGCGCCGTCATGGAAACGGAGACGGATTTTCGGGGTGGATCGATGGTCGCGTACCTGAAAGGGGAGGGAATCGCTTTTCATGAAGGGGGGCTTTTGAAGGAATACCATCCGGACGATTTTTACGCCCCCCCGGCCAGCGGCTCGTTCCGCCATTCCGGGATGGTGATCCTCCCCTGTTCCATGAATACCCTGGCGGCCGTCAGCGCCGGCATGACCGGGAACCTGGTTCACCGGGCGGCCGATGTCTGCCTGAAGGAAAAACGGACCCTGATCCTGGCCACACGGGAAACACCCCTCAACCGGATTCACATCCGGAACATGGATGCGGCGGCCGCCGCCGGGGCCACCATTATGCCCCTGTCACCGGGATTCTATTTTCGCCCGGCATCAATCGATGAACTGGTGGACGCCATGGTCGACCGGATACTCCAGCACCTGGGGATCGGACGGCCCGGGGGCCGGCAGTGGGGTGTCGATCCAATTGGGTGAACCGTCCAAGGTCCCGCAATGGCGCCGGATTCTTTCCGAAAGCATCGTCACCGCCGGCCAGCTCGGCCGGAAACTGCCTGTTTCCCCGGAAACCGCGGCAACGGTGATCGAAACATATCCGATGCGGATAAACCCCTATTTCTTGTCTTTGATCCGGGAGCCGGGCGATCCGATTGCGCGGCAGGTCGTCCCGGACCCGGCCGAACTCTTTGAGGGCGGCCTGGATGATCCTGACCCGCTGACCGAAACCGCCCAGTCCCCGGTTCCCTGCCTGGTTCACCGGTACCCGGACCGGGCGCTCTTCCTGGTCTCCAACCAGTGCGCGGTCTATTGCCGGCACTGCATGCGCAAACGCGCGGTGGGGGGATCCGGCCAGGTCACTCCCGCCGCGATCGACCGGGGAATCGACTACATCCGGTCGACCCCCGCAGTCCGCGAAGTCCTCCTTTCGGGGGGCGATCCGCTCCTCCTCTCCGATAACCGGTTGCGGGAAATCCTCCGGCGGTTGCGGGAGATTCCCCACGTGGAATTGCTGCGGATTCATACCCGGGTTCCGGGGGCGCTTCCCCAACGGGTGACCGGCCGGCTCGCCGGAATGCTGCGCCGCTTCAATCCCCTGTATCTCAATATCCAGTTCAACCATCCGGATGAATTGACCCCGGAAGCGGTTTCCGCCTGCGCCCGGTTGGCCGACGCCGGCATCCCTTTAGGGAGCCAAACCGTACTGTTGAAGGGGGTAAACGATCGGCCCGAAGTGATGATCGAATTGATGCGAAAACTCCTGGCCAGCCGGGTGCGGCCCTACTACCTGCACCACCCGGACCCGGTCCGGGGAACCGGGCATTTCCGGGTGCCGGTGGAAACCGGGCTGGCGATCATGGCGCATATTCGGGGAAATATTTCGGGAATGGGGGTGCCGTGTTACGTGATCGATCTTCCAGGCGGCGGCGGGAAAGTCCCCCTGCTGCCGGATTACGGGATACGTTGTGATGAAGACGGAATGGCCGTCCGAAATTTCGAGGGAAAGTGGTTCCGGTATAATTTCTAACCGCGGGTCTTGCAGGTTTCTTCCAGGGCACCGTTCCCAGACTTCTTGATCCGTATAACGACCGGTTTGTAGCGGTCCGATTGTTTCGCTCCTTTTTCCAACAACAGGATCGTCCCGATAGCGATGGAAAAGCCGATAAAGCCGAGAACAGCCGCGGCCGCCGACGGATCGATTCCCGAGGATTTTCCCCAACTGTCACCCACGACCGCCCCGAGAACGAGGATGAGGATCGGGAAGATATAAAGGAGAAACGAAAGCTGGAGCATTCGTGAGGTCTTTAGATCGATGATGACGGTATCCCCGGCCCGTGCATTGGCCGGATTGACTGCCGTGAATTCAAGATCCTTGCCGCCACCCAGACTGTGGCAGGTATCCCGCTCCGTTCAGCCCCCGCACCCGGCGGTCCGCCGGGTCTTCACCTGGGCATAACCGCCGTTTACTTCCGTGACGATCCCGATTTCAGTAGCCATGATTCCCTCAAATAAAGATTTTTTTCGCTCGTGCTCGTATCAAAAAACAACCGGCGGGAAGACCGTATTCGGCCGTTCCCGCCGGAAACGTTTTTCTGTCTTTACAACCCGGTTATGACGCTTGCTGCTGTTTCCGGTTATCGGCCATGTAGCAGATCACCCCGCACTTCAGACAGCGGGCCGCCTCGGAACGCGCGGCTTCCTCGGAGTACCCGAGCTCGATTTCCGGGCATTTCGCGGTGACATCCGCCGGAGCGCAGACCGGCATGATGTTTCGAGCCTTCGGTTCCACGTTCTCGAGATGGTCGATCCGCTGGACCACCGTATCCAGGGTAATGACATTTTCCGGGAGTTTGAGATCCAAGCCGTACATGATCATGTGGAGCGATGCCGCGGACCGGCGGCCGCCGGCGATGGCGCGAATGGCGGCGCTGTAATCGGTGATCGGATCACCGCCGGAGAGGAGGCCTTTTTCTTCGCTGTATGCCGGGTTCTTATAGGGCTGAATTCCTTCCCAGCGGACCGGTTCGTCGGATTTCGCCGGAGATGATCCTTCTTCTTCCGAAGTCGCGGTATCGATTTTCCGGAAGATCATCTCCGGCAGGCGCCCCGAATCGATGATCAGGTTGCCGGCGGAAATGACGTAAGTCGACCCGCCGGCCAGATCCTGGTACTCGATGGCAGTCAGGCGGTCTTCCTCGCCGATCAGCCGGGTGATCCCCGCATTGAACATGACATTGGCGCCTTCGGCTTCCAGGGCGAGGATCTGATCTTCGGTCAATCCGCATTCGGCGCGCGGCGTCCGGAAGACCACGGAGATCGTGTGGGCGCCCAGGTGCCGGCAGATGTTTGCGGCCCGTGAAGCGATTTCACCTCCCCCGGCGATTACCACGTCCGAGCCGATGTTGAGCTTCCGGCCATTGTCGAGACCGGTCCGGATAAGATCGATGAGCAGGTAGACCCCCGGGACCGGTTTTTCGGTCTGGGCGTCGGTTTGTCGTTCGGTCCGGCTGTCCCAGCCGCCCGAGGCGAGCAGTATCGCTTCATAACCGTTTTTCAGGAGCGAGGCGATGGTAAAATCCCGGCCCAGGATCATGTTGGTGGTCATTTCCACACCGAGTTCCCGCACCCCTTCGATATCCCAGTCGAGGATGTCGGCGGGAAGCCGGTATTGGGCGATTGCTTTTCTCAGAAGGCCGCCGAGCTTGGGGGTCGCCTCGAAAACGGTGGGCGAATGGCCGAGCCGCGCCGCGAAAAATGCCGCCGAAAGTCCTTCCACCCCGCCGCCGATGACGGCGACTTTCCGCTGAGTTTCCGGCGCCTTGAACGGTTGGGACCGCTCGTTCCGCTTCATCTCGTAATCGGCCGCATACCGCTTCAGGTTATTGATCCCCACCGGTTCGTCGACCAGGTTGCGCCGGCATTCGGTCTCGCAGGGGCGGGGGCAGATCCGGCCGATAACCGTGGGGAACGGATTCCGTTCCTTGATGACCTGGACCGCCTTGCTGTAATTTCCGGCGTCCATATGCCGGATGTAGGAAGCGATGTCGATGCCGGCCGGGCAGGCCCGCTGGCAGGGGGTGGTGCAGTCGTCGGTGGCGTACTCTTTCAGGATCCGCCGGGTGACGGAGGAGAGCTTGATAATGTGTTTCGGGCAGACCCGTTCGCAGGTGCCGCAACCGGTACACCGTTTTTCATCGACCACCGGCAGTCCGTCCGAACCCATGGTGATCGCATTGAAGGGGCAGGCCCGCATGCAGGACCCGAGGCCCAGGCATCCGATGTTGCAGACTTTCATCCCGCCATAGAGCAGGGAGACGGCCTGGCAGTCGCTCAGCCCGGCGTACTCGTATTTCATGGCCGCTTCCCCGGTGCCGTAGGTACACCCCGGCCGGGCGATATCCGGCTCTTTGGCCTCGAACGACATCCCCATCAGGGCCGCGATCGCTTGCGCCAGTTCGGCATTCCCGGCCACACAGGAGGTCGGGGGGGACTGGCCGGCCACGATCGCCTCGGCGTTCGCACCGCAACCGGGAAAACCGCATCCGCCGCAATTGGCACCCGGGAGAATGCTTTCGAGCTGGAGGATTTTGGGATCCACGTAAACATAAAAGATCTTTGAAGCCGCGGCCAGGCAGGAACCAATAATGAGCCCAAGGCCGCCCATCATGAAGATTGCATCAAACATGGCGTTCTCCAGAAAAATATAAGAAATTCCTTGCACTGAATTCCGGACGAAAAAAAAATCAAGAGGGTCATATAGCATTCTTTTCGACCCTTGTCCAACCTGAAATCGGGATTTGCAAGTGCATGAATCATATAATTTTCTCCGGGATTTTCAAAGGATAATTTGCGTTCGGCCGCTGTTTATACCGGGGTATTACCCCGGCGGGAATCGAGGGTTTTTTGAAATGATTCTCTCGTCGCTACGTCCCGAAGTGTGTGCCAGGACCGGGTATTTAACGGTTTTCAGCGAATTCAAAGGTCTTGTGACCCGGCGTCGAACGGATTGCATGCTTGACGAACGGAAATCGAAGGGTCTAAAATGGGCGCTCATTTTGCCGAGGGAACGAAAAAATAACGCAAACGGAACGGAGAACAACGCCGGGTCATAAAGCGTTGCGTCATGGTCTTCATGGGTTCATCCGCTTTCAGGAGCCCGCCAGATAATCGACAGGACCGGGTCGCCGGAATTTCACCGATAAAGGAATTTTGTTTTATGGACGATTACCGCCAGGCCGTGCGGGAGGCGGCCGATTTCATCTTGAAGCGGCTCGACAGAGTACCGGAAATCGGCATCATGACCGGAACAGGTCTCGGTGAGATCATTGCCGGCATCGACCCTTCGGCGACATTCGATTATGCCGCAATTCCCAATTTCCCCGTGGCCACTGTGGAAAGCCATCCCGGTCGGATGGTGGCCGGGGATATTGCGGGACGGCTGGTGGTCGCCATGCAGGGGCGTTTCCACCTGTATGAAGGCTATCCTCCCCCAATGGTTGCCTTTCCGGTCCGGGTCATGCGGGCGCTTGGTATCCGGACCCTGATCGTCACCAATGCCGCGGGAGGATTGAACCCGGATTTTTCACCCGGCGCTATCATGGTGATCACCGATCACATCAACCTGACCGGGGAAAACCCCCTGGTTGGGCCGAACGTGGAAGAGTGGGGCATCCGGTTTCCCGATATGACGCAGGTGTACAGCCGGGAATTGATCGAATGGGCCCGGAAAGCGGCAAAGGAACAGGCCATATCCCTGCGCGAGGGGATCTACGTGGGGTTGAAGGGACCTTCACTGGAGACGCCGGCCGAAATCCGGTTCCTGAAGCAGATCGGCGGGGACGCCGTGGGACTGTCGACCGTACAGGAGGTGATCGCCGCCGTGCACGCCGGCATGCGGGTCCTCGGCCTTTCCATCATCACCAACATCAATGACCCGGATCATCCCCAGCCGGCGACGGTGGAAGCGATCATCGGAGTGGCCGCCGATACGGCAAAAACATTGGGGACCCTTATCTCTTCAATCATAAGGAATATCGATGACGAACACGCCCGATGATCTTCTGATCGTTAACGGCACGGTCCTGACCATGGATGCCGACGATACCGTCATCCGAAACGGTGTGGTGGCCATTTCCGGGGAAAACATCCGATATGTAGGGCCGGCCGGAGGGGTTAATCCCCGGCATGCCGCCCGGATTATCAACGCCCGGGGAGGGATTGTCATGCCCGGGCTCATCAACACCCATACCCATGCGGCCATGACCTGTTTCCGGGGGTTGGCCGACGACCTTGAACTGATGACCTGGCTCAACGACTATATTTTCCCGGCCGAGGCCACACTGGACCATGACAAGGTTTATACCGGGACAATGCTGGCCTGCGCGGAAATGGTGCTTTCGGGGACCACCTGCTTTTCGGACATGTACCTGTTCGAGGATGCCGTCGCCGATGCCGCATCGGCTGCCGGAATGCGGGCGGTGGTCGGTGAAGTCCTCTACGATTTCGATTCGCCCCATTACGGTTCCATTGAAAACGGGTTCGCCTTCACGGAGCGGCTTATCGAAAAATGGAGCGGCGATCCCCTGGTCACCATCGCGGTCGAACCCCATTCGCCTTACCTCTGTTCACCGGAACTTCTCCGGAAAGCCGCGGCACTTTCGGAAAAGCGCCAGGTTCCCCTGATTATCCACGTAGCGGAAACCGCGGGAGAGGTGAAAACCATTTTCGAGCGCCACGGCAGATCCCCGGTAGGGCATCTGGCCAATATCGGGGTTCTTTCCCCCCGGTTGCTGGCGTGTCACTGTGTGGCCCTGACGCCGGATGACATTGCGCTCCTCAAATTACATGACGTAAAGGTATCCCACAACCCGGAGAGCAACATGAAACTGGCGGCTGGAATCGCCCCGGTTCCGGCGCTCCTCGATGCCGGGGTCTGCGTGGGGTTGGGAACCGACGGGGCAACCAGCAACAATAATGTCGACATGTTCATGGAAATGGATACGGCCGCCAAGATCCACAAGGTGGCCCAGGGGGACCCGACGGTGATGAATGCCCCGACTGTGCTGCGGATGGCCACGATAGAAGCGGCCCGGGCGCTCGGACTTCAAAAGATCACCGGATCGCTGGAAATCGGGAAAAAAGCCGATATCATTATAGTGGATACCCGGAAGCCCCACATGACGCCCATGTACAATATCCATTCCCTCCTGGTCTACTCGGCCTCCGGCGGTGACGTGGATACGGTGGTGATCAACGGACGTCCGGTAGTGGAAAGGGGACGGCTCCTGACCATGGATATCGACACGGTAATCGGCCGGATGAACGACATTGCCGGAGAAGTCCGGGCCATCGACCACTGGCGGCGGCAATAAGCGCCGCGAGGATGACAGATAGAATCGGATTGACATTAATGCGGCCATTAGATAAATCTACACATTTTCGATCGGGATGCGGATACTGGAAACCAGAGTACTCGCCAGCGGGGGCTTATGAAGGATTATTTCATATCCGGGACGACCCGGCGGCGGCTCCAAGCACAAGTCCTGGCAGCCGCGCTGGCATTTTTGTTGCTGACGGGCGGGATTGCCAGGGGGCAGGATACCCGTATGCTCCCGGATTCACCGGATGGTACCACGGAACCGGCGCCTGAGTCATTTGATGGTTTCGGCGAATTTGATGAGTTTGCTGAAAAAAAGGATGCCGAAATTTTCGATCCATTGTCCGGCTATAATCGGGCGATGACCACGTTCAATGACAAGGCCTACCTGTGGGTGCTGGAACCGACGGCGAGCGGGTACGCCATGGTCATCCCGGTGGTTGCCAGACGGTCCGTGAACCGGTTTTTCCGGAACCTGGGGTATCCGGTCCGGGTCGTCAACAACGTATTGCAGTTAAAGGGAAGACCGGCTGCCGAGGAGACATTCCGTTTCCTTATCAATACCACGGCCGGAATCGCCGGTCTGTTCGATCCGGCGCAAAAATGGTTCGGACTCGAAGCCCACCCCGAGGATTTCGGGCAGACCCTGGGGCGTTATGGGGTGGGAGGTGGATTTCCCATCGTGTTGCCGTTTCTGGGACCCTCAAACCTGCGCGATGCCATCGGCCTGATCCCCGATGGGTACCTCTACCCGATCGATTACCTGGACAACACCTATGTGGCGGTCGGGATTACGGTCTACGAACGGATTAATTTTATTTCCCTCCGCCTGGGGGAATACGAGGAATTGAAAAAAGACGCCCTCGATCTTTACATCTTTCTGAGAGATGCATATGAACAAAACCGTAAGAAAGAAATCAGGGAGTAGCCAAATGAGACATCTTGTGAGCGTCCTTATTTTAAGTCTGTTTCTGGGGTGCCTGTTTCTGGCGCCGCCGGCATTCGCCCAGTCGGCCGGGGATGCGCCGGCCCAAGCCCAAATGGACCCCAAACCCTTGCTGAAAAGCAAGATCGACGCGGTCCTCGATATCCTCAAGACGGACATGCCCGATGCGGAAAAGCGACGGGAGATTGAAAAACTTATCGATCCGGTGCTCAATTACGGACTGATGGGAAAGCTCGCGCTCGGCCCCGAAAACTGGCCGAAACTTTCCGAGCAGCAGCGGCAGGTATTTATCGAACGTTTTGTCGATCGCCTGAAAGCCTCTTATTTCGATAAGATATCCATGTACCAGGGAAATTCCGAAGCGCGGATTACTTATAAAGATTCCCGGACCGAAGGGAACAAGGTCCATGTCCCGGTCGTGGTCGCCGCGGCGGACAGCACCGTCAACATGGTTTACAAATTCTTCCAGTCCGATTCCGGGTGGCAGGTTTATGATGTGGAGATCAACGGCGTCAGTATCGTCCAGAGTTACCGCTCCCAGTTCAACCAGGTGCTTGCCCGGGGTTCGGTCGATGACCTGATCAATGAACTGAAAAAGCCGGTGGAACCGAAGAAGACCCAGTAATCCGGACAGACCGGGGCAAAAAGTATTCAAATCCGAAATCCGTAATGATGTGCGATTTCGGATTTCTTTTGTAGACATATACGTTAATGCACGCAAACGGAAGCCAGTATCCCCGTCAGGGTGCAGTTAACTGTTTAGACTATTCAAGCGACCGGCTTTACCGGCAATAATGATTAAACTTTGTTCATCAGGTACCAGATGCGGATGAAAAAACGAACGGACCCGACAATGTGGTTTTTCGACCGGATCGTACTTAGATATCCGGTTATCGTGCTGTCGTGCCTGTTCATCGTGATCGCGGTGCTCGGGTACCATGCGCGGTATTTCCGGATCGAGGCATCCTCCGAAACGCTGATCCAGCAGGATAACAAGAATTATCTCTATTACCAGAAAGTCATCGCGCGGTACGGGTTCGAAGACTATGTGGTGATCACCTACACGCCCAGATCCGGCGATATCCTCGATGATGAAGCCCTTTCCCGGATCGCCCGGCTCAGGGATGAAATCGCGCGGCTCCACCATGTCGATTCGGTCCTGACCCTCCTCGATGTCCCGCTCCTCGAAAGTCCGCCGAGACCGTTGCGGGAAACGATCGCAAATCCGATGACCCTTTCTGATCCCGGTGTCGACAAGGGGCTGGCGCGAAAGGAACTCCGGACCAGCCCCCTTTATGAAAAGCTCCTGGTCAGCGAGGACCTGAGAACCACCGCCCTGCAAATCAATTTCAGACCAGACCCGTTGTACGACAATCTTTGGAAGCAGCGGCAGCAACTCCGTCAGAAAATCGAAAACGGAGGGCTGACGCCGGAAGAAGAAGTAGCGTTCACAAGGGTTCGGCAGGAAATCGAACAACACCGCGGCAGCATGGACAAGATGCGGCATGACGATATCCTCGCGATCCGGTCGATAATGGTGAAATATGATGACCATGCCGACCTGTTCCTCGGGGGATTGAGCATCATCGCCGATGACATGATGCGGTTTATCATGAACGATATCGAGGTATTCAGCGGCGGCGTCTTCCTTTTCCTGATCCTTGCTCTTGGGCTCATCTTCAAGCGGGTCCGCTGGGTTCTCCTGCCGATGATTTCCTGCGCCTTTTCGGTGATCTCCATGGTCGGCATACTGGGGCTTTTCAGGTGGCCGGTCACCATTGTGTCGGCCAACTTCATCGCCCTGCAGTTGATTATTACCATGGCCATATCGATTCACCTGGTGGTCCGTTTTCGCGAACTGATCCGGGCCAATCCTCATGCCCGCCACCGGGATCTGACCCGGGAGATGGTCCTTACCATAAAAACTCCGATTTTCTATGCGGTTCTGACGACAATAGCCGGGTTCAGTTCGCTTCTCTTTTCCGGTATTCTCCCGGTGATCACTTTCGGGTGGATGATGTCCGCGGGGATTTTGATGTCGCTGGTGGTCACGATGATTTTCTTTCCGGCCGCCCTTCTTCTGTTCAAGAAAACCCCGCCTCCGCCTGCCGGGGGAAGCTCCCGATTCTCCCTGACGGACATCAGTTCCCGGTTCACCGAGAAACACGGGCGCGCGGTCCTGGTCGTCAGCGCCGCGGCCCTGATCCTGAGCGCCGTCGGTATCTCCCGCCTCCGCGTGGAAAATTCATTTCTCAATTATTTCAAATCGTCGACCGATATCGCACAGGGGCTCAAGGTCATCGACCGCCAGCTTGGCGGGACCACTCCGCTCGACATTGTTATTGATCTGGGTGAGCCGAATAATGCCGGCATCAAACCAGAAAATGCCCCGGCGCCCGATAATACCGCGGGCATCGACGAATTCGGTGAATTTTCCGAGTTCGACGGCCAGGCAGACCCCGCCAAGTACTGGTTCACCCCGAACCGGCTGAAACGAATCGAGGCGGTTCACGATTACCTGAACGGACTTCCGCATACGGGAAAAGTGTTGTCGCTCGCCACCCTGTATAAAATTGCCGAGAAGATCACCGACGGTCCGCTCGACACGTTTGAACTGTCGCTCCTTTTTAATCAATTTCCGGAAAGATACCGCGATCTGCTGATCAATCCGTATGTATCGGTCGAAAATAATCAGACCCGGATCAGTCTCCGTGTAGTCGATACCCATGAAACGCTCCGGCGGAACGCCCTGTTGAACGATATCGACCATGAATTGAAAAATCAGTTCGGTTTCGCTGATAAGGACGTCCATCTGACGGGGATGCTGGTGCTTTATAACGACGTGCTTCAGCAGTTGTTCGATTCCCAGATTCTCACCATCGGCCTCACCCTCCTGTTATTGATGGGCATGTTCCTGGTCCTTTTCCGGAGTTTGAAAATCTCCCTGATTGCACTTTTCCCGAATCTGCTCTCCATAACCTGCGTGCTCGGGGCGATGGGGTGGCTCGATATTCCCCTCGACATCATGACCATTACCATCGCATCGATCAGTGTCGGGATCGCCGTGGATGACACGATTCACTACATCCACCGGTTCAGGCGGGAGATCCGCGTTGACGGTGATTACATCCGGACCATGCACCGGTGCCACAGGAGCATCGGATACGCCATGTTTTATACATCGGTCACCATTGTCGCCGGCTTTTCGATACTGGTCCTGTCCAATTTCATCCCTACCATCACTTTCGGCCTGTTTACCGGGCTGGCCATGGTCATTGCCCTGCTGGCGGCCCTGACGCTTCTTCCGAAACTGATCATTCTTACAAAACCGTTCGGTCCCCACGGCGAAGCGGCGGAAAGCTGATCGAAACTTTTTGACGATACCCGCTTTTCGATTATAATAAGTTCAGTTTTCCGGACCGCCGAAGCAGTTATCCAACCACAATTTAGGCAAATTACGATTCCGTATATGTCTGTTACAGAATCCGTCGGACAGTCCCCCGAACCCGGGCGGCGCCTGATCGCGTTCCGGGGGGACGATTTTACGTTCCGCCTCGAACTGTCGATCCCGATGGCCGGCACGGGATGGCTCCGCACCAATATCGGCCATGCCCACAGGGCTCGGCGGGAAACGATCCGCCAGGTCGATGCCAATGAAAAGCCGCTGCACATGGACTGGTTCGATATTCCCATGATTTCTTCCGATCCCGTCCGATTCGAACTGACCCTACCCCTCTGCGAAGTCGGCCACTTCCAGGCGAAGGCGTATTTCCTTCCCGATTCCGATGGCCAGCCCGTGTGGCCGGCGGGGGAAAATACCACCATCAACGTGGAACCGGCCGAAACCGTGTGCGGCAATATCATCTACAACGCATTTATCCGACAGTTCGGCCCCAACAAGAAGACCCGGCGGGACCCGCCGGCCCAGTTTGATTTTGATAACCTCGACGCCGAAGGGTATACGGTCATCCCCCCATCGGGGACGTTCCGCAGCTTCATCCGGGAACTCGACTTTATTGTCCATGAACTCGGCTGCCGTTACATCCAGCTGCTGCCGATCTATCCCACGCCGACCACCTACGGGCGGATGGGACGGTTCGGGAGTCCCTACGCGGCCCAGAGTTTCAAACTGGTCGACACCGCGCTGGCCGAGTTCGATTCCCGGGCCACCCCGCTGCAGCAGTTCATGGAACTGGTTGATGCCATTCATCGCCGGCATGCAAAACTGATCCTCGACATTGCCATTAATCACACCGGCTGGGGGGCGCGCATCCATGAGACCCATCCCCACTGGGTGAAACGGGGGGTCGATGGCCGCATCGAGGTCCCCGGGGCCTGGGGGGTCTGGTGGGAGGACTTGACCAAGCTCGATTTCAGCCACCAGGACCTCTGGCAGTTCATGGCCACGGTATTCCTGACCTGGTGCCGCCGGGGGGTCGACGGGTTCCGGTGCGATGCCGGGTACATGATCCCGGTCGACGCGTGGCGGTATATCGTGGCCCGGGTCCGGGAGGAATACCCCGATACCCTCTTTTTCCTCGAAGGGCTGGGGGGTTTGATCTCCGCCACCCGCGATATCCTGAATGTGGGAAATTTCAACTGGGCCTACTCCGAGCTTTTCCAGAATTATGACCGCGGGCAGATCGAACATTACCTCCCTGATGCCGACGCCATCTCCTGCCAAGACGGACTCATCATCCATTTCGCGGAAACCCACGACAATAACCGGCTGGCGGCGGTTTCAACCACCTATGCCCGGATGCGGACCGCACTGTGCGCGATGCTTTCCCATTGCGGCGGGTTTGCCTTTGCCAACGGGGTGGAGTGGTATGCCACGGAAAAGATCATTGTCCACGACGCCAACCCGCTCAACTGGGGTGCCGAGGTCAATCAGGTCGACCATATCCGGCGGCTCAATACGATACTGAAGGTGCACCCGGCGTTTTTCGACCGGGCCGAACTTGCGTTTGTCCAGGAGGGCGGGGGCAATTTCCTTGCCGTTCACCGGAGGCACGCGCCGACGGAAAAAGAGGTGCTGATCGTGGCCAACCTCGATCACGAGCGCGGGGTTCTTGCCCGCTGGCGACCGGTGGTCGAACCGATGGCCAATGGCGTTTTCATCGACCTGATCGCCAGCGACCGGGTCGGCATCGGGCGGGAAGGGGACGCACACACCCTTGGGCTGGAACCCGGGCAGGTGCGGTGCCTCTCTCCGGTGGAAACCGACCTCGCCGACATCCGGCGGGCGGAATCGGAGGGCATCGACGTTCCCCCCCGTATCGGGCGGCAGCGCCTGCGGGCAAAGGCGCTGGATGTGTTCCGGTATTTTCACGGGATCGGCCATCTGGGCGATTTCGACCCGGATGACGCCGCCGCGCGGCTGGGCGACGATCCGGAAGGCTTCTGCCGCCGGTATAACCGGGAAAGCACGGAATCGCGGGTGATCGCCTGGCACTGGCCCGGCGACCTGAAGCGGGAGGTCATGGTACCGCCGGCCCATTTCCTGCTGATCCGGGCACCGGTCCATTTCGAGGCCCGACTGACCCGGGAAAACCATGTCTCCGCCATCGAACACGCCCTTGCGGACAATCGGGGCGGTTACTTCATCCTGTTTCCTCCCATTTCCGTGGAGGAGGGGCACCAGGCGTTCGAACTCGACCTGACCCTTTATGAAGCTGCCGGCACCACGCACACCCGGGCGCCCCTGCTTTACCTGGGACACCCCGAATCGCTCCGGGTCGATCTTCACCTGGATCGAAATGCCCTGACCGCCGAAGGGTACACCCTCCTGGGAACCAATGGCGCCGGGGCGTTGATGCGGGCCTCATCCCGGTGGGGGTATCTCCATTCGCGCTACGACGCCCTTCTCGCGGCCAACCTGAACACGGAAATGCCGGTCGACCGATGGATCATGTTCACCCGGTGCCGGGGGTGGCTCGTCTACCAGGACTACTCCCAGGAGATCCGGACCGACTGCATCGAGCAGCTTTCCTATGATTACAGCGGCACGGTCCGCTGGCAGTACCGGATTCCCACTGGTCTCGGGCAGCACATCTTCTTTTCCGTCGGCATGGAGATCGTGCCGCGCCAGAACCGGGTCCGCCTTCATTTCCACCGGCACCCCAGTGTCTCTCCGGACCAGCTTCCGGACGACCGTCCGGTCCGGCTGATCCTGCGGCCGGATATCGAAAGCCGGAGCTTCCACGAAACCACCAAGGCCTATACCGGGCCGGAACAGAAATTTCCCGCGTTTGTCACCCCCCGGGAGTGGGGATTCGGATTCTCCCCGGACCCGCATCATCAGCTGCACATCGATATGGTTGACGCCGTTTTCGAATGGGAGCCGGAATGGGCGTACATGGTCCGTCGCCCGCTGGAGGCCGAACGGGGCATGGATCCGGATTCGGACCTCTTCAGTCCGGGCTGGTTCCGGGGAGATCTGGCCGGGGGGGAGACACTTGTCCTCGATGCCCGGGTGTTGGGAAATGATGATGGCAAACCTGCGACCCCGCTGCCGGAACCGTTTACCTTCACATGGAAAAATGAAGTCCCGTCAATCCGGGTTGCGGATGCCATGGCCCTGGCCATGGACCAGTACGTGGTCGACCGGCAGAGGCTCAAGTCGGTCATTGCCGGGTTCCCGTGGTTTCTCGACTGGGGGCGCGATTCGCTCATTTTCTGCCGGGGTCTGATCGCCGCCGGAAAATTCGAGGCAGCCGGGGCGGTGATCAAGCTGTTCGGCTGCTTCGAGGCGAACGGGACCCTGCCGAACATGATCTGCGGGCAGGATGCCCGCAACCGGGACACGTCCGATGCCTCGCTCTGGTTCATGATTGTATGCCGGGATTATGTCGCGGCGGCCGGCTCCCTTGATTTTCTGGACGAACCGTGCGGCGGCCGGACCATCCGTGAAATACTGTTTTCCATTGCCGCCGGGTATGCCGCCGGCACGCCGAACGGGGTGAAAATGGATGCGGATACTGGTCTGATCTTCTCTCCGTCCCATTTCACCTGGATGGACACCAATTTTCCCGCCGGCAGCCCCCGGGAGGGGTACCCGATTGAAATCCAGTCACTCTGGCATGCGGCGCTCGAATTCCTGTCGACAATTGCGCCGCCCGATGGCTTTCAGAAAACGCTTAACCTGGAAAAATTGGCCAAAAAAGTGGCGGCCTCGGTCACGCGATTTTTTTACCGGGCCGATCTCGGGTACCTTTCCGATTGTCTCCATTGCCATCCCGGGACCGCTCCGAAAGATGCCATCGCCGATGATGCCCTCCGGCCCAACCAGCTGTTTGCCATCACCATGGGGGCGGTAGTCGACAACGCGGTCTGCCGCGACATCCTGGCGGCCTGTTCGGAACTGGTGGTGCCGGGGGCCATCCGGAGTCTGGCCGACCGCCCGGTGAGGTACCCCCTGGAAATCCGGCGGAACGGTGAACTGCTCGGCGATCCGTTTCTTCCCTACCGGGGGCGCTACCTGGGGGACGAGGATCATAGCCGCAAGCCGGCCTATCACAACGGGACCGCCTGGACCTGGGTATTCCCCTCGTATTGCGAAGCCTGGGCGGCCGTTTATGGCGAGGCGGGTAAACGGACCGCGCTTGCCTGGCTGGGAAGCAGTTCGATATTGATCAACCGGAACTGCCTGGGGCACCTGCCGGAGATCCTGGATGGCGATCGGCCCCATTATCAACGGGGGTGTGACGCCCAGGCATGGAGCGCCAGTGAACTCTACCGGGTATGGAAGAAGTTGACGGAAGAGAAGAGAGTGGACTGAGTGGACGGAATGGACGAGGTGGACGAGGTGGACGAGGTGGACGGACAATACGAACCGAGATATTGGTTTTCCCGTCCATGTCGTCCACTCCGTCCATCAGAAATCCGTTGACTTCAGTCCACCAAAAAATTTTTGAATTTCCGAACCCCATAAAGGCAGGGAATGAACATGAGCCATGTGAAAACATACCAGGTTTTCCCCAGGGTCCCCAAGCGGCTGGCCTTCCTTGAACGATTGATCCGAAATCTGTGGTGGTGCTGGCGGCTCGATGCCGTCGAACTGTTCCGCAGGGTCGATCCCCGCCTGTGGGAGCAGTCCGGCCGGAATCCAATCGTTTTCTCCACCCTGATTCCCCAGGAACGGCTGGAGAAGCTTGCCCGGGACGAAGGGTTCCTGGCCCACCTGGACCGGGTGCAGAAACAGTTTGAAAAAGAAATTTCCACCCCGGTCGATTATGCCGATACCCCGTACGGCGCCAGGGGTACACTGGCCTATTTTTCCATGGAGTACGGCATACACGAAAGCCTCCCCTTTTTTTCCGGAGGACTGGGCGTCCTTGCCGGCGATCATCTCAAGGCCGCCTCGGACGAGCAACTGCCGATGATCAGTCTCGGGCTTTTATATCGCAAGGGGTACTTTCACCAGTTTCTCGATCATGAAGGGTGGCAGCAGGAAGAATACCCGGAAACCGATATCTATCACCTGCCGGTCCGCCGGGCCAAGGACCTGTCCGGAAAGGAGATGATGATTTCGGTCTCGGGGCCGGAAGGAGAGATCCACGCCCAGGTGTGGGTCATTTCGATCGGCCGGGTCCCGCTCTACCTGATTGATACCAACATACCGGAAAACTCCCCGGAAAAAAGGAGTTTGACGGCGCGGCTCTATCCCGGTGAGTCCGGGCTCCGGCTGGCCCAGGAGATCCTTCTCGGTATCGGGGGGATGCGGGTGCTTGAATCCTTGGGGATCGTCCCCGCGGTATGCCATTTGAACGAGGGGCATTGTGCTTTTGCCTGCATCGAACGGCTGGCCCAGATCATGGAAGCAACCGGGGTCGATCTGGAAACGGCCCTGGAGATCGTCCCCCGGTGCATGGTCTTCACCACCCATACCCCGGTGGCCGCGGGGCATGATGAATTTCCGGTCTCCCAGGTCCGGCCGTACATGGCGCCGTTTGCCCGGCGGCTCGGGGTCGATGTCGAAACCATTCTCGGATGGGGGCAGTCGGAACGGTACAACCCGGACGGCAAGGTCTCCATGTTTGTCCTGGGGCTCCGGTTTTCCCAGTTCTGCAATGGGGTGAGCCGGCTCCACGGGGCGGTGGCCCGCCGGATGTGGTCCTATGTCTGGCCCAAGAGGCCGGTGAACGAAGTCCCCATCTCACATGTCACCAATGGGATCCATATCCCTTCCTGGATTTCGATCGAAAATTACCTCCTGTTCGAGCGCTACCTCGGTCCGGACTGGTACCTCGCCAACCTCAGCGAAACGGACCTGGTCAACCGGATCGACCAGATCTATGACGAGGAACTGTGGCGGGCGCGGGAGATGAGCCGGTCCCGCCTGGTGCGGAGCTGCCGGCTGCACATGGTCCGGCAGTACGGCCGCCGGAATGCCCCCAAGGCGATCATGGAGCAGGCCGAAACAGTCCTCGATCCCGAAATCCTGACCATCGGCTTTGCCCGCCGGTTCGCCACCTACAAGCGGGCCTACCTGCTTCTCATGGAACCCGAGCGGCTCGATGCGATGATCAAGTCGGCCAAATCGCCCGTCCAGTTCGTGTTTGCGGGAAAAGCCCACCCCAAGGACAACGAGGGAAAGGACCTGATCAAGCAGGTCATCCAGTTCGCCCGGAAGCACAATGTCCGGCAGCGATTTATCTTCATAGAAGACTATGATATCGATATCGCCCGTCACCTGGTCCAGGGCGTCGACGTATGGCTCAATACCCCCCGGCGTCCCTACGAGGCGTGCGGCACGTCCGGAATGAAAGCAGCGGTCAACGGGGTGCTGAACCTCAGTATTCTCGACGGCTGGTGGGACGAGGGGTATCGGGAGGACCGGGGATGGCGGATCGGCAATGGCGAGGAATACGAGGACTGGGGGTACCAGGACGCCGTGGAAAGCCGGGCGCTCTACAATCTCCTCGAAAATGATGTCATTCCGGTCTTCTATGAAAAGAAAGTGGGCGATACCCCCGAGCGCTGGGTTGCCATGATGAAGGAATCGATGAAGATGGCGCTGCGCGACTTTTCGACCCATCGCATGATCCAGGATTATGAGCGGGATTACTACCTGCCGGCGGTCGGCAATTATTACCGCCTGATCGCGGACGGTGCCAAAAACGCACACGGACTGCTGGAACAGCGGCGGCGATTGACCCGCCTATGGCCGAACATCACGATCAGCACCCCGGTCAGCGAACTCGATGTCCCCTTCCGGGTGGGCGACCGGTTTCAGGTTACCGCCGAGGTGTTCCTGGGCGAACTGACACCGGAAGAGGTGGATGTGGAACTCTATTACGGTCGGGTCCGCTCGGTGGACGAGATTATCGACAGCTCGATTGAAAAAATGGTGGTTTCAGAAGATCGCGGCAACGGGCGGTACCTGTATGCCTGCAAAGTCCCCTGCAGCTTTGCGGGACGGTTCGGTTTTACGGCCCGGGTTGTCCCCACGGGGGACGATTACCTGAAATACACCCCCGGGTTTCTCACCTGGGCGTAAGCGAACTTGAACTTCGTGCACGTGAACGTACCCATGCACGTGTTCGTGCACGGAAGTTGACCGTCCCGTGGAAAAGAATGCCACAATAAAGGTGAGATTACGGGTAACTATTCAGATATCCCGGATTTTGCGAAAAGCCAATCCGTGCACTTGCAGCACGTTTAACGTGCACGCTCACGAAAAACCGCACCACTGATTATAGGATGTGCTGACGAAGGAAGCGCATCGGCTGCGTACCGAAAAATTAACCGGGTTTCCATGCGGGAACTGCCAGTTGCTGAATAGCGCACGCGCATCCACGCCAGAGGGCTGATTAAATAATGTTACCTGAAAGAACCAAAAACCCCCGGGTTCTCATCGTTACCCCGGAAGTGACCTATCTTCCCCAGGGAATGGGAAATATCGCCAACTACCTGTCGGCCAAGGCCGGCGGTCTGGCCGATGTATCCGCGGCCCTGATCAGTAAGCTGGCGGCACTCGGCGCGGACGTCCATGTGGCCCTGCCGGATTACCGGGGGATTTTTCACAGCAATATCGGCCCCATGTGGGATTTGTACCAGAAGGAACTCGCAACCTACCGGAAGTATCTTCCCGAGGAGCGGCTCCACCTGGCCGAGGACCGGGTTTTTTATTACGTCCACAACGTCTATTCCAGCCAGGCTGTTGAGAACATTAAAATCGCCCTCGCGTTTCAGCGCGAGGTGATCAACAACATCATGGCCCGGGTCCATCCGGACCTGGTCCACTGCAACGACTGGATGACCGGGCTGATCCCGGGTTTTGCCCGCCGGATCGCCGTTCCCTGCCTGTTCACCATCCACAATATCCACACGGTCAAATCGCACCTCTCGGTCATCGAGGACCGGGGAATCGACGCAGCCGATTTCTGGCAGAACCTGTTCTACGAAAGCATGGCCGGGAGCTACGAGGATACCCGGGATCACAACCAGGTCGATTTTCTGGTCAGCGGGGTGTTCGCCGCCCATTTCGTCAACACGGTCAGTCCGACGTTCCTCGATGAAATCGTCAACGGGCGGCATGATTTCATCTCTCCGCCCTTGCGGCGGGAACTGACGAATAAAGTCCGCTCGGGCGTGGCCACCGGCATCCTGAATGCGCCGGATCCCACGTACAACCCGGCCGATGACACGGCACTCCACCGGACCTACACGACGGAAGATCACCCGGCGGGCAAACGGGCCAATAAACGCTATCTCCAACGGGAACTCGGGCTGATTGAAGATGAGGCGGCGCCGCTCTTTTTCTGGCCGTCGCGTCTCGACCCGGTCCAGAAGGGGTGCCAGCTCCTGGCGGACATTCTCTACCACGTGGTTTCCCGCTACTGGGACCGGAACCTGCAGGTCGTCTTCGTGGCGGGGGGAATTTTCCAGCAGCATTTCATGGCGATCGTCGATTTTCACGGGCTGGAAGAACGGGTGGCGGTCTGCAATTTCAGCGAAGACCTCTCCCGGCTGGCCTACGGAGCGTCCGATTTTATCCTGATGCCGTCGAGTTTCGAACCGTGCGGCCTGCCCCAGATGATCGCCCCCAAGTACGGCTCGCTTCCGGTCGCCCACGACACCGGCGGGATCCACGATACGGTTAAGCACCTGGATGTGGCCAGCGGCAGCGGAAACGGGTTTCTTTTCCAGCACCATGACACCGCCGGGCTTTCCTGGGCCATCGACCAGGCAATGGCGTTTTACAGTCTTCCGCCGGAGGTAAAGAACGCGCAGATTTCCAGGATCATGGAAGAAAGCGCCGCCAGTTTCAACCACGAGGTGACCGCCCGGCAGTATATCGATCTGTACGAAAAGATGCTCCAGCGGCCGTTGATCACGACGACGTAAACATGTATATTCGCAAAAATTAAAAAGGTCTTAGACCCCATGTCTTCTTCCGGCAGAACCGATCTCGTCCCGCGCTGGCGTCGGATCCTGGAACTCGACTCCTACCTGAATCCTTTCGCACCGGTGCTTGAGCGCCGGGCGAACAAGGTACGGGAAACGGAAAACCGGCTGACCGGCGGGACGATGACCGTTGGTGAATTTGCTTCCGGACATGAATATTTCGGAATGCATTTCCGGGATAATCACTGGATTTTTCGGGAGTGGGCGCCCAATGCCGACGCGATCTTCCTGGTCGGCGACATGACGAACTGGGTTGAGGATCCGGCATACGCCCTTGCGCGGAAACCCGACGGCATATGGGAAATCCGGCTCCCCGCCGACCGGATGCATCACGGCGACCTCTACCGGCTTCGCATTCACTGGCCGGGCGGGAGCGGGGACCGGA
>Ga0209347_1002537_pt1 | contig 23809 bp, 19 predicted proteins | sample AutmiccommuBRH23_FD_187382 | JGI IMG/M metagenome (GOLD analysis project Ga0209347, IMG submission 187382) | Deep subsurface microbial communities from Mt. Terri, Switzerland - Autotrophic microbial communities BRH/23 (SPAdes) (version 2) | ecosystem: Environmental > Aquatic > Deep subsurface >...
TGGCTTGCCGAGGTCCTGCGCTGCATAGGCGGGGAAGTAGAAGAAGTCGGCATCGAGCCCGACCTCGGTGCCCTCGGGGAAGAAGGAGGGGATGAACGAGGCCTGCTTGTGCATGTAGCAGCCGGGCGGCGAGGCGAAGAGGCCCTTGGGGCTGTCGCGGAAATCGGTGGAGGCGACGGCACCGGCCCCGCCCTGCACGAAATCGTCGTTGCGCACGAACCAGCCGAAGTCCTCGATGGCGGCGACGACCTTCGGGTCGTCGAAGGGCAGTTCGCCGCGCGTCCAGGCGTCGTAATCCTCGGGCGTGTTGATCCGCAGCATCAGGTCTTCGACCCAGTCTGTCGCGGGCCAGCCGGTGGCGGCGCCGGAACCGAGGCCGATGCACCAGGGGGTCTCGCCCTCGTCGACGATCTGCTGGGTCAGGGCCTTGAGGTCCTCCATGGTCTCGGGGATCTCGTAGCCGGCATCCTCGAAGTTCTCGGGGACGAACCAGACGAGGGATTTCAGGTCGACCTTGTAGATGAGGCCGTAGAAGGCGTCGGTGCCATCGGGGCCTTCATGGGTACCCAGATCGACCCAGGACGGGCCGGCGGCGTAGTTTTCCAGCACCCAATCCGCGGTTTCCTGCCCCAGCGGCGTGATATGGCCGCGGCGGGCGAGGTCGGCGACCAGGCCGGGCTGCGGGAAGATGGCGATGTCGGGCGGGCTGCCGGCGCCGGTGTCGATGACGATCTGCTGCTCGAAGCTGTCCGAGCCGGAATAGCGCACATCCGCGCCGGTGGCGGCGGCGAAATAGGCCACCATGCTGTCCATCAGCTCCTTGTCAGGACCGAGCCAGGGGCCGAAGATAGTGAGGGTCTGGCCGGAGAGGTCTTGCTTGAACGCCTCGTAACTGGCCCAATTGAAGCGCGGATCCTCGCCCGGGGCGAAGACCAGATCCTGCGCGGCGGCGCCTTGCGGGGTGGCAACCGCGGTGAGCGCAAGCAGGGCAAGCCCTGCGGAACGGCCAGCTTTCATTCCATCCTCCCAGACAGTGCGCAGGGTGCGCGGCCATCGGCGCGGCGGCAGCCAAAGCGCTTTGATACTGGCGGAAGATCACCCGTATCGGGCGAGTTGTCAACGCCCCGCCGCAGAAGGGCCGGACCGGCCAGACCCTTTTGCAGATGCAGAAAAAATCGCAAGCTGCGGGGAATTGACGCGGGGAGATGCTGGCCCTAGGCTCCGTCCTCGCTGCCAAAGCGCTTTGGATATCCCGCATGAACCTCAAGGAACTGTCGCAGATCCTCGGCTTGTCGCAGACCACGGTCAGCCGGGCGCTGAACGGCTATCCCGAGGTCGGTGAGGCGACGCGCAAACGGGTGCAGGAGGCGGCAGTGCTGCACCATTACCGCCCCAGCGCCCGCGCCAAGGGGCTGGCGACGGGGCGGGCGATGGCGATTGGTCATGTGATCCCGGTCTCGACCCGGCATGAGATCGTGAACCCGGTCTTTGCCGATTTCATCGCCGGCGCCGGCGAGACCTATGCGGCCAAGGGCTATGACATGATCCTGTCGGTGGTCGATGACGACCGCGAGGCGCGCACCTACCGCGACATCGCCGCCAAGCGGAATGTGGACGGCATCCTTGTCCACGGGCCGGAACTGAACGATCCGCGCGTCGCGCTGCTGACGGAGCTTGGGCTGCCCTTCGTCGTGCATGGCCGCGCCAGCGGAGTCGCCCTGCCCTATTCCTGGCTCGACGTGAACAATACCCGCGCTTTCCGCCGGGCGACGGACTTCCTGCTCGACCTCGGGCACCGGCGCATCGCACTGGTCAACGGGCTGGAGGAGATGGATTTCGCCCATCGCCGCCGCCGGGGCTATGAGGCGGCGTTGCAGGCGCGGGGAGTAGCACCCGATCCGGCGCTGATGCGCTCGTCGGAGATGACCGAGACTTACGGGCATGAGGCGGCGGCGGCGATGCTGCTTCTGCCGGACCCGCCCACCGCTTTCCTGACCGCCTCGATGATCTCTGCGCTCGGCGTGCGACGCGCCATCGAGGATGCCGGGCTGCAGATGGGGCGCGACGTGTCGATCGTGACCCATGACGATGACCTTGGCTATCTGCGCAATGGCGATGGCGCCGATCCGATATTCACCGCCACCCGCTCCTCGGTACGCGAGGCGGGGCGGCTGGCGGCGGCGATGCTGCTGGAGCTGGTGGCCGACCCCGAGCACGCGCCCCGCAGCCGGCTGATGGAGGCGACGCTTGTGGTGGGCCAGTCCACCGGCCCCGTGCCGCAGCAGGCGCAGGCCGCACTTTCCCAAAGGAGATGACCCATGCGCTTCCGTAGAGGCGACTTTCCCGAAGGCTTCGTCTTCGGCACCGCCACCTCGGCCTATCAGATCGAGGGCTCGGCGCTTGGGGGGGCCGGCCGGTGCCATTGGGACACCTTCGCCGCGACGCCGGGCAACGTGATCCGGGGCGAGGACGGCGCCCGCGCCTGCGAGCATGTCACCCGCTGGCCCGAGGATTTGGATCTGGTGCGGGACGGCAATTTCGACGCCTACCGATTCTCGGTCAACTGGGCGCGGGTGCTGCCCGAGGGCCGGGGCGCGGCGAATGCCGAGGGCCTCGATTTCTACGACCGACTGGTGGACGGGATGCTGGAGCGGGGGTTGCAACCCTGGCTGACCCTGTATCACTGGGACATGCCGTCTGACCTCGCGATGCGCGGCGGCTGGACCAACCCGGATGTGGCGGGCTGGTTCACCGATTATGCGCGGCTGGTGATGGGACGCCTCGGCGACCGGATCACCGCGACCGCAACGATCAACGAGCCGTGGTGCGTGGCCTGGCTGTCGCATTTCCTGGGGGTCCACGCGCCGGGCCTGCGCGACATCCGCGCTGCCGCCCATGCCATGCACCATGTGCTGCTGGCGCATGGCACGGCCGTGCAGGCGCTGCGGGCCGACGGGTACCGGGATCTGGGCATCGTGCTGAACATGGAGGTCTGCGCGCCCGCAAGTGACGCGCCCGAGGACCACGCGGCCGCCGCAACGCAGGATGCGATCTTCAACCGCTGGTTTCTGGAGGCAATCACCCAAGGCACCTACCCCGCCGAGGCGCTGGAGGGGCTGGAGCCGCATCTGCCGCGCGGCTGGCAAAGCGACATGGGCCGGATCGCGCAGCCGCTGGACTGGCTGGGGGTCAACTACTACACCCGCCGCTTCCACGCGGCGGCCCCCGGCCAGCCTTGGCCTGCGTCGCGCGAGGTGCCGGGGCCGGGGCCGAAGACCGGATCTGGCTGGGAAATCTACCCGGAGGGCCTCGAGCAGTTCCTGCTGCGCACCGGCGCGGCGGTGGGCGATCTGCCGATCCATGTGACCGAGACCGGCATGGCCTGGCCTGACCGGATCGTGGATGGCGCCGTAGACGATGCCGAACGCATCGCCTTCATGGACGCGCATCTGGCCGCGGCGGGGCGGGCGCGAGAGGCGGGGGTAAACCTGAAAGGCTTCTTCTGCTGGTCGCTGCTGGACAATTACGAGTGGGCCGATGGCTATGACAAACGCTTCGGCCTCGTGCATGTCGATTTCGAAACCCTGTCGCGCCGGCCCAAGTCATCCTATCTTGCGCTTGCAGATGCCCTGACTCGGAGACCCTGATGACCGATGCCCCGCTATGCCTTGTTGCCGATGTCGGCGGCACCAATACCCGTGTCGCGCTGGCAAGCGCGGGGCGGATCGTGCCGGATTCGGTGCGCCGCTACACCAATACCGGCTTTGCAGGGCTGGATGCAGTGCTGGCGCAGTTCCGCGCCGATGAGGATTGCGCCGTGCCCGAGGGCGCCTGCATCGCGGTGGCGGGGCCGGTGCGGGGCGGCGTCGGCCGGCTGACCAATCTTGATTGGGCGATGGACGGGGCGGGACTGGCCGCGGCGACGGGGGCGCGCACCGTGGCGGTGCTCAACGACCTGCAGGCGCAGGGCCATGCGCTTGGCCATCTGGCGCCCGAAGCGCATCGGGCGATCATCGCGGCGGCGGCAGAGGCGGGCGGTTCGCAGCTGGTGATCGGCGTCGGCACCGGCTTCAACGCGGCCCCGGTGCATGAAGGGCCGGGCGGGCGCGTGGTGGTGCCGTCGGAATGCGGGCATGTCACCTTGCCGGTGCGGGATGAGGCCGATCTGCGCCTGTCGCGATTCGTCGCGCGGGAGCATGGCTTTCCGGGCGTGGAAGAGGTGTTGTCGGGCCGCGGCATCGCCCATATCGACGCCTGGCTGGCGGCGGAGGCTGGCGAGACCGGGACCCGTGATTCGGCCAGCGTGCTCGCGGCGCTGGAGGCGGGCGAAGAGCGCGCCCGGCAGACCGTGGCAACCGCGGTGCGGATACTGGGCGCCGTGGCGGGCGATCTGGCGCTGATCCACCTGCCCTTCGGCGGCGTGCACCTGATCGGTGGCATGGCCCGGGCGCTGGTGCCCTTGTTCGAGGAGTTCGGCTTTGCAGCCGCCTTCCGCGACAAGGGGCGCTTTGGTCCGCTGATGGCCGATTTCCCGGTGTCAGTGATCGAGGACGATTTCGCCGCCCTGACCGGATGCGCCCGCTATCTGGCGCAGCGGATGGGCGATGCCCCGGCCCGGCAAAACTGACGCAGCCGTCAAACCTATCTTAACCCGGCGCACGTAAGCCTTGTCTCACCCGAACGGACGGAGGGGGACAAGGTGAACGCTACGACCGACCATATTGCAGGGCTGGCGCGATGACGGCGCCGCTCTCGCTTGCACCCCGGCTCGATCTGCCGGCTGCCAGCCCCCTGTCCGAGGCGATCCGGGCCCGAATGGGGCAGGCGCTGGACCTCGACGCGGGCAACGTCGCCCATCTGGGGGGCCTTTGCCTGCAGGTGCTGCTCGCCGCCGCGGCCAATTGGCGCGCCGCAGGGCAGCCCTTGCGCATCAGCCCCCGATCTCAGGCCTTCGAGGAAGCCGTGGCGATGTTCGGCCTCGCGCCCGCCCAACTTGAATCGGGCCAGCTGGAATCGGAGGGCGGGGCATGAGCCTGACCATCCTGGCCGTCGATGACAGCCGCACCATCCGCGACATGCTGAAACTGGCGCTCACCGATGCCGGCTTCACGCTGCACCTCGCCGAAGACGGTGTCCACGGGCTCGAAGTGCTGGCGGGGATCGCGCCCGACGCCATCATCTCTGACATCAACATGCCGCGGCTCGACGGCTTTGGCTTCATTGAGGCGGTGCGCGGCCAGGACCGGCACCGCGGCACCCCGATTCTGGTGCTGACGACGGAAAGCGCGCCGGAACTGAAGGCGCGCGCGCGCGCGGCCGGCGCCACCGGCTGGATCGTGAAGCCCTTCGATCCGCCCAAGCTGGTGAAGGCGCTGCAGATGGTCGCCGGATGAAAGGGGCACATTCGCATGACACATGACCCGATGGCGGACATCCGCGCCTCGTTCTTCGTGGAGTGCGAGGAACTGCTGGAAAGCCTGCAAGATGCGCTGTCGGTGATGGCGGATCATCTGGAAGGCGACGGCACGCAGGATACCGAAACGATCAACGTGGTGTTCCGCGCCGTCCACTCCATCAAGGGCGGCGCCGGGGCTTTCGGGCTGACGGCCCTTGTCTCTTTTGCGCATCGCTTCGAAACGGTGATGGACGAGCTGCGCTGCGGCCGGCTGGTCGTGGATCATGAAGCGATGAAGCTGTTCTTCCAGGCCGCCGACATGCTGGCCGATCACGTGCGCCTTGCCCGCAATGACGCGACCGGATCGCCGCCCGGCTCCGAAACGCTTTTGCTCGCGGTCGAAGCGTTGATGGGAGAGCGGGCGCCCGAGGTCGAAGAAGAGGTCGAGTTCGCCCCCATGGGCCTGAGCTTCGATCTGGCGCTGCCGGATCTGGAGGATCTTTCCGATACGGCCGAAGCAGGCGACGCTGGCCGCGGCTGGACGGTGCATCTGCGCCCGCGCGACGGGCTCTATGCTTCGGGCAACGAACCCTTCCACCTGTTGCGCGCGCTCGCCGATCTTGGCACGGCCCGGGTTACCTGCGATCTCTCGGCGCTGCCGGGCATCGAGGACTTGCAGCCGGAAAGTGCCTGCCTGGGCTGGATCGTGCAGCTGACGGGCGAGATCGAGGAAACCGATATTCGCGCCGTGTTCGACTTCGTCGAGGATGTGGCAGAGATCACGATCGCCGAGACGCCGGAGCAGGCCGGACTGGAAGCTTTGCCGTTCCTCGAACCAGAGCCAGAGCCCAACGTCGTCCCCACCGGGCCGACCGCTGGTCCGCCCCCGGAACCCGCGCCGTTTGTAAGCGCCGCACCCATTTCCCCCGTCACCCCGACCCTGACGCTCCTGCCCGGCGCCAGCTTGCCCGCAGCACCTGCGGGGGTGACTCCCCAAGAGGCGCCGACAGAAACCCGCGCGGACTCTCCCGCCGAGCGGCCCGCGGCACAACCTGCGCAAACCGCACAGGCACCCGCCGAAGCAGTCGCGGCCACGGTGCGTGTCGATCTGGACCGGATCGACAGGCTCGTGAACCTCGTGGGCGAGCTGGTCATCAACCAGGCCATGCTGGCGCAAAGTGTCACAGAGGCCGGGCTACCGGCAAATTCGGCCGTGATGAACGGGCTTGAAGCCTTCATGATGCTCACCCGCGACATCCAGGACAGCGTGATGATGATCCGGGCCCAGCCGGTCAAGCCGCTGTTCCAGCGCATGGCCCGGATCGTCCGCGAAGCCTCGGCCGCTGTCGGCAAGGAGGTGCGGCTGCGCAGCGAAGGCGAAGGCACCGAGGTCGACAAGACGGTGATCGAACGCCTCGCCGATCCGCTGACCCACATGATCCGCAACGCCGTCGACCACGGGCTTGAAACGCCCGACCGCCGCCGAGAGGCCGGCAAGCCCGAGGAAGGCGTGGTCACGCTCTCGGCCCAGCACCGATCGGGCCGGGTCGTGATCGAGGTCGCGGATGACGGCGCAGGCATCGACAGGCCTCGGGTCCGCGAAATCGCCATCCGCAAGGGGCTGGTCCCGCCCGACACGGTGCTATCGGATGCCGAGATTGACAACCTTCTGTTCTTGCCGGGATTTTCCACGGCGACCCAGATTTCTGCCCTCTCCGGCCGCGGAGTCGGCATGGATGTGGTCAAGCAAGCCATCGGCGCTCTGGGCGGGCGCATCGCCATCACCTCGGAGCGCGGGCGCGGCACCCGGTTCTCGATCAGCCTGCCGCTGACGCTCGCGGTGCTCGATGGCATGGTGGTGCGCGTCGCCGGCGAGACGCTGGTGATCCCGCTTTCCTCGATCGTGGAGACGGCAACCCTCGCGGCAGAGGATATCCGCTCGCTCGGACCCGAAACCAACGTGATCCACATCCGCGGCGGCTTTGTCCCGCTGTTCGATCTGGGAACAGAGCTCGGCTATCGCGGCCCAAAATCCAGCTACGAGGGCGGCATCGTGCTGCTGACCGCGCAGGAGGACGGCAGCCGCGCCGCGCTGGTGGTGGACGAGATCCTCGAGCAGCGCCAGGTCGTCATCAAGGGGCTGCAACATGGTTATGGCAATATCCCCGGCGTTGCCGCCGCCACCATCCTTGGCGATGGCCAGATCGCGCTGATCCTCGACCCGGGCGACCTTGTCGAGAATGCGACCGGCCGCACCCGCACTGCCGACCCCCTCTTGGCCCTTGCAGGATGACATCATGATCGAGACCAGATCCCAGTCCAGCACCGAAGTCGAACTGCTGTCCTTCCGCCTCGCCGAGCAGGAATACAGCGTGGACATCATGTCGGTGCGCGAAATCCGCGGCTGGACCCGCGCGACCCCCCTGCCGCATTCGCCGCCCTTCATGCGCGGGGTCATCAACCTGCGCGGCACGGTGCTGCCGGTCATCGACCTCGCCTCGCGCCTGGGAATGCCCCCCGTCGAGGGCGACGCCCGCAACGTGATCATCGTGGTCCATGCCGGCGGCCAAAGCGTCGGGTTGCTGGTCGATGCCGTGTCGGACATCCTCGCCCTGCCCCGCACCGCATTGCAGCCCCCGCCCGAGCTTGCCGCCGATCTGGCGCATAGCTTCGTACAGGCCCTGACCATCGTCGATGGGCGGATGATCCGCGTCCTCGACCTGTCGGCCGTGCTGCCGACCTACCAGACAGAGGCCGCATGAGCACCATCTTCCACCACTCCGGCGGGGCCAGCCTGCCCGATGTCGCGCAGATGGCCACCATCGCCAGCATCGCCCATGCCGAGGCCGGGATCGTGATCGCGCCGGGCAAGACCAGCATGGTGCAGTCACGGTTGGCCAAGCGGCTGCGCGCCCTCGATCTGCCCGATTACGACAGCTATCTCGCGCTGGTGCAAAGCGAGGCGGGACAGGACGAACGCCGCCGCATGATCTCGGCGCTGACCACCAACGTCTCGCATTTCTTCCGCGAGGCGCATCACTTCGAGACCCTTCGCAGCGAGGCTCTGCCGCCGCTTGTGGCGAAAGCGCGGGCGGGCGGGAGGGTGCGGCTGTGGTCTGCAGGCTGCTCCAACGGCCAGGAGGCCTGGTCGATGGCGATGACGGTGCTCGACCTGATGCCCGACGCGGCCGACCATGACCTGCGGATCCTTGCGACAGACATCGATCCGCTGGTGGTCGAAAAGGGCCGTAGTGCAACCTATGAGGCGCAAATGGTGACGGGCGTGGACCCGGCGCTGCGCAAGCGCTTTTTCGAGCCGGCGGGCGGCCAGCAACGGCTGATCGGCGCCGCGCGCTCGCTTGTCAGCTTTCACGAGTTGAACCTGCATGCGCCCTGGCCGATGCGCGCGTCCTTCGACGCGATCTTCTGCCGCAACGTGGTGATCTACTTCGATGCCGAGGCGCAAGACCGGCTCTGGCACCGCTTCGCCGAGGCCTTGACTCCGGGCGGCTGGCTGTTCGTCGGCCATTCGGAACGGGTTCCGGTCGCGCCAGCCTCCCGCTTCACCACCGCCGGCATCACCACTTACCGCCTGCCGCTGGCGGCGGGCACCAGATAACAAGGGGCAAGGCATGGCACTCAGGGATCAGTTGCGGATCATGGTCGTGGACGACATGTCCACCAGCCGCGGTCTCATTACCCAGGCGCTTGATGCAATGGGCATCCGTCAGGTCGGCTATGCCAGCGACGGGCCGGGCGCGCTGGCCTCGATCGAGAAGGCGCCGGTGCATCTTGTGGTGTCCGACTACAACATGCCGGGCATGGACGGGCTTCAGCTGCTGCAGGCGCTGCGCGGCAATCCTCGCACCAAAGGCGTCGGTTTCATCTTGATCACCGGCCGGGCCGACCGCGAGATTATTGAAAACGGGCGCCGGCTGGGCATGAACAACTTCCTCAAGAAGCCCTTCCTCCCGCAAGAGCTGCGCAGCTGCATCGAAGCGGTCGTGGGGCGGCTGTGAGACCGCCCTCCTCCAGCCACCGCTGCGCATCGGCGCGCCCCGATGCCGCGGGCGCCAGTCCAGGCCCTGCGCGCGGCTCAGCCATCGGGCCCGACCACCGCGACATGCCGCTCGATGCGCTTGCGCAGCGCGTCGCAGACGAGCTCGACACCCTGGCCCAGCTATCCGCCGGGGTTCAGACCGCGCTATCCCTTTGCCATTTCGCCGAGCATACCGACATCGAGGCCATCCGCGGGCTGCAGGGCATCGACCGCATCACCCAGAGCCTTGAGGATCTGGGACGACTGATGGCGGCTGTTTCCGGCGAGATGCCCCCGAATGTGCGGCTGCACGCGGTGCCGATCCTGTCGCGGCTGCGCCTGCACGAGTTGGTGACAAACCTCGCCCCCGGCGCGCCGGCCCCGGTGCGCCAAGCAGATCTGCAAGGCGAGATCATGTGGTTCTGACCGAGAGGCGATGCATTGCCTGCCGCGTCGTGCGACATCCCGACTTTCGGATGCCGGCGCGCATTTGGCTTGGAAGGCCGTCTGCGAATGCGAGCGCGGGGACCACGGTCGCACGGGACGAACGGTGCTAGGCGCTGCCGGGTCCGAGCCTGCGTGAGCAGGCGTTGCCACCAAAGCAACCGGCCCCAGAGAGCTGTCACAAGGCCGCCCCCTTCGCAGGCCAGGCCATGCTCGCCGGGATGACCGAGGGGGCGGCGCAGGTATCGGTGCGCGGACTCTTGTCGGGAGATTGCGCGAACAACAGAACCAGTTAGCGGCGCTGGCCTGCCTGGTTGCGGTGGCGCGGGAGTGCTCGAATCTCGCCCCTCCGCAGCCAGCGCAGCGCGGGGATTGCGCAGAGACCGCGCACCAGGATCGCCTTGGCTGTCAGGCGTGGGCGGCGGGGCAATTTCGAGCTGACACGGCCCGGCAATCCACCAGACGGCCGCGCAGCCGCAGCATCTTGTGCGGAGCCGATCCGAAGCACTGGCGAGGTCACGGCGCCGGCGGGGCGGACAGGTCTCCCGGGACTCGCCCGACCGTTATCCCGGCCGCGCGCCTCAAGAATGCTTCATGGGTAGAGACTTGAGCGGCCCGCAGGCGCAGGCCTTGCCAGAGGACGGGGCAGACTGCGCGCAAGCTCGCAAAGGCATTTTTGCGAGGCGGCGGCGCCCCCCTCCGAGGTCGACTGAAAACACGCGCCTTTGCGCTGCGCCGCAGCAGGGTGGCTGCGGGGTGCGCCCACGAAGCGCATCAAAGAGCCCTGGATCTGCCTGCGGTTCGCTGCGCCCGCCTCTCTCCTTAGCCGCGCAACGAGGCGGCGCAGAGGCATCGCGCCCCGCGACAACAGCGACCCGGAGCGCGGCGGCTCTGGGTATTTGCCTGCAAGAACAAGAGGCGCCTGCGCACCATCCCCAGAATGCGGGAGGACGTCGCCCGGCACCCGCGGCCCGCAGTTCAGAACAGCTCCACTTCGTTGCCGGGCCGGGCAGCGGGGACGGTTTCGATCACCAGCGCCTCACCCAGCAGTTTCTGGCGGGCGCGACCCTCGGCCGGCCAGAACTGCACCCGTCGCGCCTGGGTGCCACCGAGGCTCTGGCCGGTGCAGGCGATCCCCTCTCGGCGCAGGAAATCCAGGACGAATTCGGCATTGCGCGCCCCGACATCCGACAGGCCGGCGATCATCCGGGCGCCGCCGAACACCTTGGCCTGAAACCGGGTGCGCTGCGCGCCGGCCTTGATCAGCGCGTTGATCAGAAGCTCCATGGCGTTGATGCCGAAACTGGCCGCCGGCGCGCCCGATCCGGTGCCCTCGGGCAGCAGGAAATGGTTCATGCCGCCGTGGCCGCTGCCCGGATCGTAAAGGCAGGTGGCGACACAAGAGCCGAGGATCGTGGTGATCGAGCCATGCGCCCCGTCGCCAACCGCATATTCCCCTTGGGTGATGTGGCGCGGACGCGATTCCGGGGCGGAAGGAGAGGCCGGACCGGACCGCGTGGAGGGCAGCGTCATCGCACCGCCCTTTCCCGCGCCGCCGGATCCTTGCCCGCGAGAGCGAGAATCTCGGCCGCGATTCCGGACAGCGGCACGGCGCGTTCGGCCGCGCCGATCTCGAGCGCGACGCGGGGCATCCCGAACACGACGGAGCTGGCCTCATCCTGGGCGAAGGTGCGGGCGCCGCTGGCGCGCAGGGTGGCCATGCCCTCGGCCCCGTCGCGGCCCATCCCGGTCAGGATCACGGCTACGCATCGCGCGGCTATCGACCGGGCACTCTCGAACAGCACGTCGACCGAGGGGCGATGACCGCTGCGCTTGTCACCGGGCAGAAGCCGGCAGCGCGGGGGATCGCCCGCGGTCAGCGTCAGATGTGCCTCGCCACCGGGAGCCAGATAGACCTGCCCCGGCAGCAGGGGCGCGCCATCCGAGGCAAGCGCGATCTTGGGCGCGATCCGGGGCGCAAGGCGCTGCGCAAAACTGGCAAGAAAGCCCTCGGGCATGTGCTGGGTGATCAGCGTCGGCGGGCAATCGCGCGGAAAGCCCTTCAGCACGGTTTCCAACGCATCGACCCCGCCGGTGGAGGAGCCGATCAGCACGAAACGCCCGTTCCAGCGGAAATCGCCGGGCGGAGCGGCAACGGTGCGGGTGCCGGGTTCACGTACCCGGGCCCGCGCCGCGACCACGAGCAGGTCGGCGAGGTGCAGGAAGCCTTCGGGCAGGCGGTCGGCCGCAGGTTTGCCGATGCATTCGATCGCCCCAAGCGCCAGCGCCTCGATGGCCGCCGCCGATCCGCGATGCGTTTCGGTCGAGATCATCACCACCGGCATCGGGCGCAGCCGCATCAGCTTTTCCAGGAATTCGAGCCCGTTCATCCGCGGCATCTCGACATCCAGCGTCAGCACGTCGGGGCTGAGCGACTTGATCTTCTCGCGGGCGTCAAAAGGATCCGACGCCTCTCCGACCACGGCGATGCGGGGGTCACCCTCAAGCCGGCGACGGATCAGATTTCGGATCGTCGAGCTGTCATCGACGATCAGCACGCGGGTCGGCGAGGTCATTCGGCGGCGTCTCCGGCTGGGGCGCGCGTCGGGCGCGGGGCGAATCGAATGACGGCCGGCGATGCGCGCCCGTCACCGCCGACCCTCTCGCCAAGGGCTGAAGATTCGTTTAAGCTCAACCCCGAGGCCATTCTCGGGATTGCGACGGGCAATCAGGACCACGCCTTTGCAAAGCCACGACGATTCATCATGAACGTCACAATGTCGCCCCAATCGCCGCTCAATCTGAAGATGAAGAACAGGCGGGACAGAGATCCGGCCGGGCCTGCCGCAGCGCCCGGACCACTGCTGTCGCGTGGCAAGGAAGGTCGAGAAATGCGCATTCTGGCTGTTGACGACGACGAGATGATCCTGGAGCTGCTGTCGGCCAGCCTGGGTGCTGCGGGCTTTGCCGATCTGACTGTTGCAGGCTCTGCCGCGCGGGCGCTGGAGCATATTTCGGCGGCGCGGATCCCGTTCGACTGCTTCCTGCTGGATATCCAGATGCCCGAGGTGGATGGGATCGAGCTGTGCCGCATGATCCGGCGCAACCCGGTCTATGCCGCGGCGCCGATCGTGATGATCACCGCGATGTCGCAAAAGTCCTATATCGACCGCGCGTTTTCCGCGGGCGCGACCGACTATGTGACCAAGCCGTTCGACCCGGTCGAACTGGGCGCGCGGATCCGGCTGGCCGCGAAGATGGTTGAGAGCGAGCGGGCGCTGACCGAGAACCGCTCGGCCGTGGCGACCCTGCGCGCGCAACTGGAGCGTGAGCGCTTCGTCGATCTGAACGAGCCGATCTCGATCCCCGATGTGGATGCGGTGATCGACCTGCAGGCGCTGGAGAACTATCTGCTGCAACTGTCGCGCAGCGGCCTGTTCGCCACGTCGATCTTCGCCTTCAAGATCGTCGGCATCGAGACCATCTATGCCTCGACCTCGCCCATCGACTTCCGCTACCTGCTCACCGACGTGGCCGAGGCGGTCTCGACCGCGCTGCGGACCCATGAACGCTTTGTGGCCTATGCCGGCAACGGCGTCTATGTCTGCGTCGCGCATGGCCGCGGCACCCTCGACCTCGAGGTGATCGAAGGCACGGCGAACCTGATCGTCGAAGAGATGGCGCTGACCAACAGCCGCGGCGTGCCGCTGAAGTTCCGCCTGCGTGTCGGCTCGCCGGTGCGGGTCGGGCTGGTGCGGGCGGGGCGGGGTGCGGTCGATGCGCTCTACGTCGCTATCGAAAGCGCCGAGCATGAGGCCCCCAAGGTCGAGGATGGCCGTTCTGGCGAACACTGGAGCCAGTTCAGATTGGCTTGATGGGGCACGCGGGCCGGGTTAACGTTGCGGCAGCCGTGGAGGGTGCCCTTGGAACGTGACTCTGTGCCCAGTGAAACCCGAAGCATGATTGCCGGCAGGCTGTCGGCCCTTCGCATCCGATTTCTCAATGTGATCGAGGCGCGCCTGACCGAGGTCGAGGTGCTGCGAGATCTGTTGGACGCGGGCAGCCTGTCCGAGGCCGAGCGCGTGGACAGCGTGCGCGCGATCTGCTTTGCCGCACACAAGACGGTGGGAGTGGCTGCGACCCTCGGCTTTGGCGATCTGGGCCTGCTCAGTCAACGGGTCGAGCTTGCGGCCACGGACCACCTGGAACAGCGCGAACCCCCGACGACATTGAGGATGGTGATGGCGCTGACCGATGACATGCTGGGCGAGATGGCGCTGATCCTGGCCGAGGCCGGGCGCTGACGAAGCCCCGCAGATCAGCGCTGCAGATCTGCACCGCAAACTCAGGGCCGGCCAGAGGCGCGCCACAGCGCCTTGATTTCCTCGGCAAGGCTCATCGGATCGAAGGGCTTGGTGATCACCCCAAGCGCGCCGAGCTCGCGCAGCGCCTGCACATCCGCCTCCAGCGCCTTGGCGGTCATGAAGATCGCCGGCACTTCGCCAAGACCCGGCAGCGCCCGCAGCGCCAGCAGCGTTTCTTCGCCCCCAAGGCCGGGCATCATCACATCCAGCAAGAACAGGTCCGGCCCATAGCCCGGCGCGGCGGCAATCGCCTCTGCCCCGGACAGGAACTGGACGATCTCGAAGCCGCCCACCGCTTCAAGCGCGATGGCGGCGATCTCCTGGATATCGGCATCGTCTTCGACGTGAAGGATCTTGCGTAGCTGGGTCATCGGCGGGTGTCGTCCTGTCGGGGGCCGGGGCCGGATGCGAAACTGAGGCACCCCGCAGATGCCGGGCCGGGCCGGGAACGTCAATATCGGACTGCTCCTTGCCGCAGGGTCAGGCGACGTTGCGCGCACTATGCCGTTCGAGGTCAAAGTAGAACTCGCTGCCCTGCCCCGGCCGGCTGTCAAAGCGGATCTCGGCGCCGTGGCGTTCCACGATGGCCTTCACGATGCTGAGGCCAAGGCCCGACCCGCCGACCTTGCGCCGGTCGGAACTGTCGGCCTGGGTGAACCGCTCGAGAATACGCGGCTGCGCTTCCAGCGGGATGCCTGCCCCGCGGTCCTTCACATAGATCCGCACCTTGCCGCCAAGGTCCGACAGCCCCACCTGAACGGTATCGCCGGGCTTGGAGAATTTCGCCGCGTTCGACATCAGGTTGGTCAGCACCTGCAGCAGCCGTTCCGGGCTGCAATCGACCAGAACCGGGCGGTCGAGGCCGACGCCGACAAACTGCACGCCGAACTGCGCGCCATAGCTGCCGTTCATCTCGATGGCCTCGCGGATCACCGCTGTCAGGTCGCTGTGCTCCATGCGGAAATCCATCATGCCCGCGTCGATCTTTTCCAGGTCGAGAATGTCGTTGATCAGCACGATCAAGCGGTCGGTATTGCGCTGCGCGATGGTGAGGATCGAGCGCGAGCGTTCCGACATCTCGGCCGCCGCGGTCATCGTCAGCAGCCCCAGCCCGCCCTTGATCGAGGTCAGCGGGGTGCGCAGCTCATGGCTGACCATCGCCACGAATTGCGATTTTGCCCGCGCCGCGGCCTGACGCTCGGTGATGTCACGCAGGACGGCGACATAGCGTGCCGGGTTGCCCGCAGGGGCGACCAGCTGCAGGGTGATCTCCAGCGTCCGGTCCTCGCGGTCCTGAAGCTCGTAGGTCAGCGCGCTTTCTTCTCCGCTGTTCAGCCGATGCAGATCGCGGCCGATATGCCGAAGATCGGCCATCCAGCCGACATCGGCCAGGGTACGGCCCTCATAGCATTGCCCCTCCCAGCCCAGCCGGATGATCGCCTTGCGGTTGAGGTAGATGAATCGCAGATCGTCGGGCGAGAACATCCAGACCTCATCTTGCAGCAGGTCCAGCGTCGCGCGCAGCTGGGTCTCGGCATCGGCCATCTTCACCGCGGTAATATCGGTGCGGATCGCAAAGGTTTCGACCAGCCGGCCACGGCGGTTCACCACCGGCACCAGTGTCGAATGCGTCCAGCGCAGATTGCCATTGGCCTGCCGCCAGGCCGTTTCGCCCGACCAGGACTTGCCCTCGGCGAGCCGCGCACCGATCTGTTCGCTGCGGCCCGGTTCGGGGGCCATCGGCGGAAGCTCTGCCACCCGGCGGCCAAGCGTTGCATCGCGGCTAAGGCCGGTGACATCCAGAAACCGGTCGTTCACGGAGGTGATGCGCCCGACCGCATCGGTGATGTTGACCATGCAGTGTTCGTTCACCGCGGCACGATAGCGCTCCATCTGTCCGTGCAAGATGCCGTAGCGGCGCTTGCTGCGCAGCAGCACCGCGATCAGGCTTGCCACCAGCAGCCCGACCCCCAGCAGGGCCAGGGGCGTCACCGCGGACGAATATGACGGACCAACTATGCTCAGATCGTACATGCGCCTACCTCTGACGAAACCCGACGAAGGGCCAGACCTCTCGGACCGATCCCAACGGGCCCCTCCGGCCCGCCGCCTCCACCCTGTTCTCCCGCTGCTGACTCCCGGAGGGCCATCAGCCTGCAGATCAGAGGGTGCCGCGGATGATTGGCGAATTCTGGACCGAATCTGGTGCTTATTCGGGCAAGCTGCCCTCCCAATACGGCGAAATAGAGGCAGTCCGCCGCCGATTCCCGCCCGCTTGGCCATTTCCAACGCAGATCTTGCGGCAGCCCGGTCAGGCGGCGGCCTTGAGGAAATCCGCCACCAGCTTGTCCAGCCGCGCGCGGGACTTGGTGATATGGCGCCGAACCCGCGGATCGGTCGCGGGCTGGTCGCGGGCGCTGAGGCCATAGACCGGCACCGAGGGCTGCAGATCGTCGATCTGGTCGAGCAAAGAGATGCCGCTGCCATCGGGCAGCTCCCAATCGATCACGATCAGATCGAAGCGGCGGGCGCGCAGCAGCGGGCCGGCCTCAGCCAGGCTGGCGGCCCCCAGCACCTCGGCATTCGCCCCGAAGGCAGAGCGGAACACTTCGGCAAAATCCCCGTCATCCTCGACATGCAAGATCAGCGGAACATGGTCGGACCGGGCCCCCTCGGGCGGGGCATCGCTGCCTTCCAGGCGCGGCGGTACGTCGCTTGCCAGCGGCAGCGAGAACCAGAACACGGTCTCGCCCGGCGCGCTGTCGAAGCCGATGTCGCCCTCCATCCGCTCCACGATCTGGCGCGAGATGTTCAGGCCGAGCCCTGTGCCGCCCTTCGCGCGGGTCGAGGAACTGTCTGCCTGCGAGAACGGCAAGAAGATCCGGTCGCGGAAATCGGCCGGAATCCCGGCGCCATGATCCGTGACCGTGATCCGCACGTTCCCCCCGTCGCGGGTCACGCCCACCTCGACGGTGCCGCCGCGCGGCGAAAACTTCGCGGCGTTCGACAGCAGGTTCGCCATCACCTGTCCGAAGCGGTCCACATCGACCAGCGCCCGCAGGCCGGGATCGGCCTCGGCCATGCGCAACGTCACTGCAAGATCGGCGGCAAAAGGCTGGGTCGCAGCCACGCTCTGCTCCACGAGCGCGCCGATATCGGCATCGACCAGCGTAAAGCGCGACTGCCCCGACGAGATCTTTTCCAGGTCGAGAATGTCGTTCACCAGCGTGATCAGCCGGTCGCAGTTCTTCTGGCCGATCGACAGCAGCCGTTCGGCCTGCGCTGGCAGCTCGCCCGACATCGAGCCCAGCACCAGCCCCAGCGCGCCCTTGATCGAGGTCAGCGGCGTGCGCAGCTCGTGGCTGACGGTGGCGACGAAGTCGCTCTTGATCTGCTCCATCTCCTTGCGGTCGGTGATGTCCTGAATCTGCGCGATGAACACCGCTCCGTCGCCCGGCTCCCCGCCCGTCAGCGAGATGCTCAGAAGGCCCCAGACCAGGCGGCCATCGCGGCGCAGGTAGCCGTATTCGGACTGGTGCACCTCCAGCGAGCCATCCAGCAGCCGCGCCATCATCGCCGGGTCGAGCGCGGCGGTCTCGGGCGAGGCAAGATCGCCCAGCAGGCTGCCGCAGAGCTCGTCCTCGTCATAGCCGGTGAAGCGGCACAGCGCCCCGTTCACCTGCACAAAGCGCCCACCCCGGTCCAGCAGCGCCATCCCCACCGGCGCAAGGTCGATCACCGAGCGGAACTGCGCCTCGCTGCGGCGCAGGGCCTCCAGCGCGCCCTTCAGCTCGGTCACGTCGATCTGCACGCCCAGCAGCCGCAGCGCGGTGCCATCGGCGTCGCGCTCGGGCACCAGCGCCTCGGAGCGCATCCAGCGCTGGCTGCCATCGGGCCGGCGCACCCGGTATTCGGTCACCGACCGGTCGGTCTGCCCGGCGATGCAGGCCGCGTCCGCTGCCGCCACCAGCATCCGGTCCTCGGGGTGGATGCCCTCTTCCCAGATCTTCCGGATGTTTGCAGAACCGGCATCGGCATCAGGCGGGTAACCCATCAGCGTCAGCCAGTTGTCCGACACGATCTGCGTGCGCTCGATCAGGTTCACGTCGAACACCGCGATATGGGCGCCGGTCAGCGCCATGTTCCAGCGGCGTTCGGCCTGCTGCAGCCGCATCTCGGCCAGCTGACGCACGGTGATGTCGCGAATGATCGCGGTGAAGCGGCTTTGCCCGTCATCGGTGCGCCAGCTGTTCAGCTGGATCTCGACATAGACATCCTGCCCGCCAGCGCGGGGGATACGGAACCGCCGCCCCTGCGGCGACAGCGCCGCGGTTTCGGCCGCCGAGGGCAGCCACAGCCGGGCAATCGATTCGATCGGCACCAGATCGGTCAGCGGCCGTCCCAGCAGATCCGCGGGCGCCGCGCCGAAGATCGGTTCCGCCGCCCGGTTCAGTGCCAGGATCCGCCCGCCCGCATCCAGCAGCAAGATCCCCACCATCGCCGTGTCGATGATCGAGCGCGTATGCTCTTCTTGCGTCGCCAGCTCTCGGGTCTTGATCTCCACCTGTTCGGTGACGATCTCGGCGCGGCGCAGCATCACCGACAGCAGCGTGCCGATCAGCGCGCTCAGCGCAAAGCCGACCAGCAGCACCAGCGTCGGCTCTCCGCGGGCCACGCTGGCATCGAAGGCAGGGGTGCTGGCATAGGACAACTCCCATTCGCGCCCATAGATCGGCAGGGTGCGCCGGTCCGTGAACTGCGCCGGTGGCATCCTGTCAGCCGCGTCCGGGACGGTGACGTTGTCGAACACCTGCCGAAACGCCTCGGGCGCGGCCTTGTCGTCGACCGACAGCGTCAACCGGTCTGCGTCATCCCCGAGCACCGCCCCGAAAAACAGGTCTGCCACGAAGGGCGCATAGATCCATCCGGCAAAGGATGCGCGCCGGGCCGCCAATGTCTTGGGCACGCCGCCGCGGCGATAGACCGGGCGCAGCAGCACGAAGCCGGGCCCCGCAGTCGCATCTTGCACAAGGGTGATCGGTGCCGAGATGGTCGTGTTGCCGGAATCGCGTGCCTGCAACGCCGCCACGCGCCGGCCCTGCTCGAAGCCCAGGTCGATGCCAAGCGCAGCGCGGTTCGCGTCCAGCGGCTCGACCAGGCGCACGACCAGCCGCTCCGGCAGGCCCGTCTCGGGATGCACTTTATAGGGCAGTCCCAGATCGGCGCTGACCTCGACTTCGAAAGCCGGGACATCGGCGGCGCTCACCGGCACGATCAGCCCCAGACCCGACAGGCCCGGCAGCGTGTCGGCGATATCAAGTTCGGTCACGAAGCGCCGCCACTCGGCCGCCTCCATCCGCTCCGACGCCGCCAGCAGGCCCGATCCGGCATCGAGGATATGGGCATAGGATTGCAGGCGGTGGCCCAGAAGGCGGGTCGTGTCATCGACAAGTGCCGTGAACGCCGCCGAGTTGCGCTGATGCAGCACATGGCTGAGCGAGGCCCAGGCGTAGAAGGTGGCACCCAGGCACAGCGAGACGCACAGAAGGCCCATCACGCTCATCCGCGCGACCGGGTGCCCGCGCCACAGGATCGGTGCGCGCTGGTGCCAGGGCGCGAACAGCATCAGCGGCACCACGATCACCACCCCGAACAGATCGCCCAGCCACCAGGTCTGCCAGTTGTGGAGGGCCGATCCGGGCGGCAGGCTGCCCATCAGCCACAACGCCCCGGTTCCGAGTGTCGCCGAAACAAGGCAGCCAAGCGGACCGAGGATCAGCGCCAGCACCAGCACGTCGCGCGGCGAGCCAAGTCCAAGCGGGCGTCCGAAGCGCCGCCGCACAAGGCTGGCGGCCAGCACCGCTTGCAGCATCGCGCCAAGGGCGATCAGCGCCGGGATCAGCAGCGCAGCCGGATCGAAGGCCCGCTCGAACACCCCGCCAATGTGACAGTTGATCAGGAACGACCCGAAGAACACGCCCGGCCACAGCCGGCGCCCGGCCAACAGCAGCATTGCCAGCGCGATGCCCGAGGCCGGCCAGATGATGGTGGCATAGCCCGGCGGCACCGCCAGCGCCGTCCCGCTGAGCCCGCCAAGCGCATAGGCCAGCGCCAGCAGCACGGTTCCGGCAAGCCATGCCGTCACACCGCCGCGGCGCGGCTCGGCCCCTGCCGTGCCCCCGGATCCTGCCAAGGCCCCGTTATCTGTCAACCTGGCCGATCTCCTTCCTGCAGCATCGGGTGTCGCCAGTATCTGCGCATGATGCCACCCCGCATTTCAACCCTCAGTTGTCAGCCCTGCCCAAGATTCGGGGGCTTGGCGATAAAACTGCGCTGCAGGGGCCTATATCCGAAACGGTGCGGCGGGGGGCAATCCCCGATCTGCCCCTGGGAAGGCAGATCGGGATGCGGCGCCGCCACGTCAGTCGATGTCGAAGACCACGCCCTGCGCCAGCGGCAGCGCGCGCGAGTAGTTGATGGTGTTGGTGGCGCGGCGCATGTAGCCCTTCCACGCGTCCGACCCGCTTTCGCGCCCGCCCCCCGTTTCCTTCTCGCCGCCGAACGCCCCGCCGATCTCCGCACCCGAGGTGCCGATGTTCACATTGGCGATCCCGCAATCCGATCCGGCAGCCGAGAGGAAGGTTTCCATCTCGCGCAGGTCGGTGGTGAAGATCGAGGAGGACAGGCCCGCGCCAACTTCATTATGTTTGTGAAGAACGCCTTCGAAGTCATTGAATTTCATCACATAAAGGATCGGCGCAAACGTCTCTTCCAGCACCGGCCCCAGCTGGTCCGGCATCTCGACCAGCGCCGGCCGCGCGTAGAAGGCGGCGTCGCTTCCAACAGTCACCCGCTCGCCGCCATGCACGGTGCCGCCTGCCGCGCGGGCCGCTTCCAGCGCCGACTGCATCGCGGTGAAGGCCGCACCATCGACCAGCGGGCCGACAAGCGCTTGCGTTTCCAATGGGTTGCCGACAGACACCGACCCGTAGGCCTTGATCAGCCGCGGCACGAGCGCGTCATAGATGCTGTCATGCACGAACAGCCGCCGCATCGTGGTGCAGCGCTGGCCGGCGGTCCCCATCGCGCCGAAGGCAATCGCCCGCAGCGCCATGTCGAGGTCTGCCGAGGGACAGACGACGCCGGCATTGTTGCCGCCAAGTTCCAGGATCGAGCGCCCGAACCGCGCCGCGACCGTCGGGCCGACTTGCCGGCCCATGCGGGTCGATCCGGTGGCCGAGATCAGCGCCACGCTTTTGTGCGCGACCAGCGCCGCGCCGACATCGGCGCCGCCGATCAGGACCTGGCTCAGATCCGCCGGGGCATCGCCAAAGCGCGCCAGCGCCTTGTCCAGCACCGCCTGACAGGCCAGTGCGGTCAGCGGGGTCTTTTCCGAAGGCTTCCACACCACCGGATTGCCGCAGACCAGCGCCAGCGCCGTGTTCCAGGACCAGACCGCAACGGGGAAGTTGAAGGCCGAGATGACGCCGACCACCCCCAGCGGGTGCCAGGTCTCCATCATCCGGTGGCCGGGCCGCTCGGTCGCGATCGTGAGCCCGTAAAGCTGGCGCGACAGGCCGACAGCGAAATCGCAGATGTCGATCATCTCCTGCACCTCGCCCGCGCCTTCGGACGGGCTCTTGCCCGCCTCGATGGACACGAGCGCCCCGAGGTCGGCCTTGGCCGCCCGCAGCTCCTCCCCCAGCAAGCGCACCAGCTCACCCCGGCGCGGGGCCGGCACCAGACGCCACGTCAGGAAGGCCGCCCCGGCGCGGGCGATGGCGGCGTCGGTTGTCTCGGCCGTGTCGGACACCAGCGCCGCCACTTGCTCGCCGGTCACCGGGCTGAAGCTGGCCATCGTGCCGCCGATGTGGCGGGCCGGATCGGCGCCGAGGCGGGCAAGGATGTCGGTGGCTTTGGCGGCAAGATCGGTCATGAGCGTCCCCTTCAGGATGTCTGGGCGGGCGGCGCGGATGGCTTGCGCTGCCCTTCGGTCATGATCATATCACACCATATCCCCGGCGGATCGCGCGTTTCCCGCCTGACATGATGCGAGACCGGAATGACCCTGCGCCGCAGCCTTGTGCCCGACACCCCTGCCCTGCAAAGCTTCGAGGCCGCCGCCCGCTATGGCAGCTTCACCCAGGCGGCGGCGGAACGGAACCTGACCCAAAGCGCCGTCAGCCGGCAGATCCGCGATCTGGAGGCGCAGCTGGGGATCAAGCTCTTCGACCGGGTGCGCCAGCGGGTGATCCTGTCCGATGCCGGCCGGCGCCTGCTGCCCGAGGTGCAGCGCCTGCTGGCGCAGGTGGAGCAGATGACGCTGCGCGCCCTTGGCTCGCGCGATCACACCGGCGTGCTGGCGGTGGCGACGCTGCCGACCTTCGGCGCCCGCTGGCTGATGCCGCGGCTGCCGGGGTTCCTCGCGGCGCAGCCGGGCACGCAGGTCACCGTCGCCTCGCGCGCCGGCAGCTTCGATCTGGCGGCAGAGGGGTTCGACCTTGCCATCCATTACGGCCAGCCGGTCTGGCCGCAGGCGAGTTGCACGTACCTCTGCTCCGAAACCGTGGTGCCCGTCGCTGGCCCGGCGCTGGCGGCAGCGTTGGCCGGGACCGGGCCCGAGGCGTTGGCCGCGCAGCCGCTGCTGCATATGGAGGCGCGACCGAAGCTGTGGGCGGACTGGTTCGCCGCGGCGGGGCTGGATTCGGCGGATGCCTTCCGCGGCCACCGCTTCGACCAGTTCTCGATGATCATCGAGGCGGCGGCGGCGGGGCTGGGGGTGGCACTGGTGCCGCGCTACCTGATCGAGCAGGAATTGCGGGACGGCCGGCTGCAGATCGTCGCCGGCCTGCCGATGGCGACGGATCTGGCCTATTACGTGGTGCTGCCAGAGGGCAAGATCGCCAACCCGCTCTGCCGCGCCTTCCAGGACTGGGCGCTTGGCGCGGTCAGCCCGCAGAGCCGGGCCTGAAGCCCCAACCCCGTTGACAGGCGCGGTGGCGGTTTGCATAGCTGTCACATTGTCCGACAAACTTGCCGGCCCGCCCCTGCTTGCGGAGCCGCAGAAGGCTCAGGGAATTTTGCATGAAGATCGAAGGCGTAGCGGCACTGGTCACCGGCGGCGGGTCGGGCCTGGGCGAGGCGACGGCGCGGGCGCTGGCCGAGGCAGGGGCGCGGGTGGCGCTGCTGGACTTCAACCATGAGGCGGCGGCGGCGGTCGCGGCCGAGATCGGCGGGATCGCGGTGCACTGCGATGTCGCCTCGGCCAGCGCCGAGGCGGCGGTGGCCGAGGCCGCCGCGCAGCACGGGGCGGCGCGCATCTTGGTGAACTGCGCGGGCATCGGCCCGGCCAAGAAGATCCTCGGCAAGGCCGGCACCATGCCGCTGGAGGATTTCGCCCGGGTGATCGAGGTGAACCTGATCGGCAGCTTCAACATGCTGCGGCTGTTCGCGGCGGGCGCGTCAGCGCTGGACCCATTGGACACGGGCGAGCGGGGCGTCGCGATCAACACCGCCTCCATCGCCGCCTATGACGGGCAGATCGGCCAGACGGCCTATGCGGCCTCC
>Ga0209347_1002540_pt1 | contig 23796 bp, 34 predicted proteins | sample AutmiccommuBRH23_FD_187382 | JGI IMG/M metagenome (GOLD analysis project Ga0209347, IMG submission 187382) | Deep subsurface microbial communities from Mt. Terri, Switzerland - Autotrophic microbial communities BRH/23 (SPAdes) (version 2) | ecosystem: Environmental > Aquatic > Deep subsurface >...
ATCTTGAGCGCGGCGCAACCCTCGGCGGTCGAGACATCGGCGGCGACGCCGACCACCTCGGCCTTGGGCGCGGCAGCCTTCACCGCTGCGACCGTCTGATCGAGGCTCACCTGCTTGCGCCCGTTGACGATGACGCGGGCGCCGGAGCCGGCGAGCCCCTCGGCGATGGCGCGGCCGATGCCGGCGGTGGAGCCGGTGACGAGGGCCGTCTTGCCGGTGAGGTCGATGTTCATGAAGATGCCTCCGGAGATGGGGGAAAGAGTGTGCCCGAGAGATTTGCCGCCGCCGGCAACGGTTCAATGGGGGCAAATCACCTCAGGCAAGGGTGGGGAGCGCGTTGATGAGCAAAGCTGCAATGGCCATGCGGATCGGCCTCACGGGCATTATCATATCCGTCGTCTCGGTGAGCTTCGGCATGATTTCCGCCTATATCGCCGGCCTGTGGCTGTTTTTGAAGCGCACACCGATGGCCCTGCGGGCGTTCACCTTCGCGCTCCTGTCCATCGGACTGGTGTTCATGGGCATCCTCACGTGGGGACTGCACGCGCTGCTGCTCGGCACCGACCACGCCTGGGCGCAGCTTCCGGCGAACTCAACGGCGATCCCATATCTGACCTTCCTCTATCGCTGGCACGACCCGCTGGGCTGACGCGCCTGCCGGCCCGTCAGGGAGCACGACGGGCAACGGCTACCAGCGCATGGCCTCCTCGGGCACACGCATGAGCTCGAAGCACATCGGCGTCATGTCGATCAGCGTGCGTGCTGCCGCGAGATAGCTCTCCGGTGGCAACCCCTTCCCGCCCGGGACCCGGTAGATGGCGCCGTCGGCCGCGAACAGCACGTCGTCGCCGGCGCCGTGCACCCATTCGATCATGCGCAGGCCTTGCGCCTTCAGCGCGGCTTCGAGCCGATCGCAAACGGCCCGCAGGTCGGGCGCGCGCCAGGGATCGTGAAGGTTGATCGCGAACGCAGGCCCTTGGGCCGAGCGCGGAAGGCCCTGCTGGGCCCCAGGCACGCTCTGCGCCGATTGAATCGTGACGCGCTGAGGGATCGGCACGTGAGCAACGGGCGTCATCCGGTTTTCCGGCTCCATGATCACGATGTGCCCGTTGCTGAGGAACACACCGCCGCCGGTCCAGTGGCCGAAGGCGGGCCAGATTGCCAGCGCGGTGAAATAGGGAACCGGGCTGACCGCGGTCCAGGTGCCCGTGTTCTCCTGCACGGGCGGAGCTGCGGCCGACGACGGCATGCCGGCAGCGTCATGTAGATAACGGGGCAACTTGCGCCCGCGACGCACGAGCTTCCTGGCCGACTTCGACGACGCGACCTTGATGGGATCATAGCCGGCGCCGAGCGCGGCTGCCCCACCGCGCGCCCTCACCCGCAACCGGCGCTCCGCGGCCGAGGCATGATACTGCGCGGCCCAGTAGATCAGCAGGCGCCCGTCGGGCGAGAGATCGTGGAGACGCACGAGCCCCTTCATCCACTGACCGCACATAAAGGTGTCGTTCGTCAGATCCCAGGCGATGAGGCGGTAGTGCGTGCGCGGCCCGCGCCGCAGGATCACGGCGCTCCGAGCGTCAGCCGCAAACAGCACGTCCAAACGCGTGCGGTAGGTCGGCAGAGACGCATCGGGCTCCATGACCTTGTGGGCAGCCTGCGCCGCCCGCCCCTACAGCGGAATGTTGTCGTGCTTCTTCCAGGGGTTCTCGAGGGTCTTGTTGCGCAGCATGTTGAGCGAGCGGCAGATGCGCCGGCGCGTGCCGTGCGGCAGGATCACCTCGTCGATGTAGCCGCGCTCGGCGGCCACGAACGGGTTGGCGAAGCGCTTCTGGTACTCGTCGATGCGGGCCTTGATCTTCTCCGGGTCGCCCAGCTCCGAGCGATAGAGGATCTCGGCGGCACCCTTGGCACCCATGACCGCGATCTCAGCCGTCGGCCAGGCGTAGTTGATGTCGCCGCGGATGTGCTTGGAGCTCATGACGTCATAGGCGCCGCCGTAGGCCTTGCGGGTGATCACCGTGATCTTGGGGATCGTCGCCTCAGCGTAGGCGTAAAGCAGCTTGGCGCCGTGCTTGATGAGGCCGCCATACTCCTGCGCAGTGCCCGGCAGGAAGCCCGGCACGTCGACGAAGGTCAGGATCGGAATCTCGAAGCAATCGCAGAAGCGGACGAAGCGCGCTGCCTTGCGTGAAGCGTCTGAATCGAGCACGCCCGCGAGCACCATAGGCTGGTTGGCGACGACGCCGACGGTGCGGCCTTCCATGCGCGCAAAGCCGGTCATGATGTTTCGGGCATAGGCGCCCTGGATCTCGAAGAAATCCGCCTCGTCGACGACCTTCAGGATTAGCTCCTTCATGTCGTAGGGCTTGTTGGGATTGTCCGGGATCAGGGTGTCGAGGGAATGGTCGACGCGATCGGGGCTGTCCGACGTCGGCAGCGTCGGCACGCCGGACTTGTTGTTGGACGGCAGGAAGTCCATCAGCCGGCGCATCTGCAGCAGCGTCTCGACGTCGTTCTCATAGGCGCCATCCGCGACCGACGACTTGGAGGTGTGGACCTTGGCGCCGCCCAGCTCCTCGGCCGTGACGGTCTCGTTGGTGACCGTCTTCACCACGTCGGGACCGGTGACGAACATGTAGCTCGTGTCCTTCACCATGAAGATGAAGTCGGTCATGGCCGGCGAGTAGACGTCGCCGCCGGCGCACGGGCCCATGATGACGGAGATCTGCGGGATGACGCCTGAGGCCATGACGTTGCGGGTGAACACCTCGCCGTAGCCGCCCAGCGCGTCGACGCCCTCCTGGATGCGCGCGCCGCCGGCATCGAACAGACCGATGATGGGCGCGCGGTTCTTGAGCGCCATGTCCTGGATCTTGGTCATCTTGCGGGCGTGGCTCTGCGAGAGCGAGCCGCCCAGCACCGTGAAGTCCTTGGCGAAGACGTAGACCACGCGGCCATTGATGGTGCCCCAGCCAGTGACGACGCCGTCTCCCGGGGTCTTGTTTTTCTCCATGCCGAACTCGACGCAACGGTGCTCGACGAAGGTGTCGAACTCCTCAAACGAGTTCTCGTCCATCAAGAGCTCGATGCGCTCGCGCGCGGTCAGCTTGCCCCGCTTGTGCTGGGCATCGATACGGGCCTGTCCGCCCCCGAGACGGGCGTTGGCGCGGCGCTTCTCAAGCTCTTCGATGATGTCTTTCATGGGCCGTCCTTTGCGCGAGCGCCTGGCGGGCGCCCCAGATCGACAGGCCTCATAGCATGCACTGGCGCCTGCGCAAACGCGAAGGCTCCATCCGATGAGGCCCCACAGGTCGCAGCGTTACCGGCCCGTGCAGACCCAGCGCACCACGCCGCAGCCTTTGGTATGGCCGCGGCAGCTTCTCAGCGCGTTGGCTTCCGCGGCAGCCCGGTTGGGTCCCCAGGCCGTGCCCCAGCCCCCACCGTTGCCGACGGCCAAGGCGCCGCACGAGTTGCGAAACCATAGGGGAACGCGGCAATCGCGCGCGTACTTGCGGCAGGAAGACAGGGCCTTCCTTTCGGCGGAGGCCCGTGAGCCGTAGTCAAAGGAATAGCCGTGAGCACCCGTGGAAGGCGAATAGGCAATCGCGCCGTAAAGATCGCGCGCATGTGCAGCCCCGGCGAATGCCAACAGACCCACGACGACGGCGACCCGACACAGGACATCACGCATGGCAGAACAGCTCCCCGACAGCTCAAAGCGCCAGTTTAGGCGACCTTTGGCTCGTCTGGAAGAAAAGTTCCGGATGCGGACGGAGCCGGAGCGCCAGGCCGGCGATCAGCCCGCCACCCGGTTGCGGCGGTAGCGCAGGAAGGCGCGGGATCCAAGCCAGATCTCGATAGCGCCCCCGATCAGGAATACGGGCCCGAGGACAACCATGATCACGTCGAGACCGGCATCGGTGAGGTAGCCGAAATGAACGGCAACCTGCGCCGCCGACCAGACGGCGAGAACCGCGATCACCACCATGGCGATCCGCATCAGTCCCGGCTGCTCGCGCCACAGGTAGGAGTTGCGCGCGCCGCCCCAGCCCGCGAGGTTGCTCACGATGAGAAGCGGGAATGCTATGGCGCAGACGATGTCGAGTGACAGCTGGTAGTCACCAAGCAGGCGCATGGGCGTCTCATTGGAAATGGGGGTTGGATGTAATGGCGTAATAGCCGGCTTGCCCGGCGCTCACACGCTCCCGCGCGTGCGCATGAACTTCATGAGCTCCATGTAGCTCAGCACCAGAATGGTGACGGAGAGCATGAACATCGGCAGCCCGAGCCCCATCGACAGAAAGCGTTCGATACGGCCAGAAAGAAACCCATAGCGAACGGCGAGCTCCGCTGTCGCGCCGAGCCACGTCAAAGACAGGAACACGAGGCCGATCCGGGCGAGGAACGGGTTCTCGCGCCAGAGGTAGCCCATCACGCCGCCCTCACGGTTGTAGACGTTGGCACCTATGATCAGTGGCAACAGAACAAATGCGACCGCCGCAGTCGTCAAATCGATTTCCATGCTCATCATCGACCGATCCTCTTGTGCGTACGGCGGCGATCGGAGGCGCGAGAAGTGGGCTCGGGGCTGCGCATGAGCCGTTCCGCTGGTTAAAGATGCGACGGCCTGCAAGGTAAGCTTGATCGAAGGGCGTGCCTGTTCCTCAGGGAACAACGCGGGTGCTGCTTGCAGCTCAGGCGGGTCGGAGCAACTTCAACAGCCGGCTTGCGGCGCGCATTTCCTCCAGGCGCCGCGCCCGGCGCTCGGCCGCCTCCACGTCGACGCCCCACTGGCGGATCTGCCAGTCCTCGTCGATGTGCGCGGCCGTCCAGGCTTCCTCGGCGGAAAGGCGCCCCGTTGCGTGCGCCAGTGCCAGCAAGGCCGAGCCCGTCAGCGTCGTCATGACATGCAGGCTGGTCAGCATCAGCGCGTCAAAGGGAGCGACAGCCGCCGCCACGCGATCGAGCGCGCTCTGCTCCTGCTCCAGAGGCATCACGCCCTCGGCCAGACGGAAGCACGCGCCCAGCTGGTCCTCGGCCCAGGTGAGGATCGGGTTCCAGGCCTCGTTCTGCAGCCGCACCAGGCCCTCGGGCGCGTCGGCGCGATAGCAGATGAGATCGCTGCCGGCGAACTTCACGATATCGTCCGCGACCTGGCTCATGTGCTGCGCGACGCCGTCGACGGCAGTCATGACGAGCTTCGTCAACGGCATGGTCGCCGGATTGATGTGCTCGCCCTGCGCGGACCATTCCTCGGCCATGGCATTGGCGAGCGCTTGCGTCGGCAGGACCAAGGGGCGCTTGGCCGGTGTGCGCAGGACGCGGCCGTCGAGCTGCAATTGATAACCGGCGTCGTCGCCTGCAGCCGGGCCCACCGTGACGGACTTGTAGAAGCGCTTGGGCAGCGGGGCCGCCTGCGGCTCCTTGCCGGGCTGCTTGGGCCGATCCTCGCCGTTGGCCGTCACGCCGCCTTCTCCCGACCTGCGAAGTAGGCGTCGATCCCGGTCGCCAGATCCTCGCTGTTCTCGATCACCGCGTGCGCCCCGGCGCCGATCAGTTCATCGAGCAGGTGATAGCCCCAGGCGGCGCCCAGCGCGCCGACGTTGGCTGCGCGCGCCATCGCCATGTCGTAGGTCGTGTCGCCGACCATCACGGTGTCCTCGGGCCCGACGCCGCATTCGGCCATGGCTGCATGGATCATCGCCGGATGCGGCTTGGAGGGATGGTCGTCGGCCGTCTGGATGGTGAGGAAATGATCGGCCCAGCCCTCCCGCTCGAACAAGCGGTCGACGCCGGGACGCGACTTGCCGGTGGCGATGCCCAGCAGAATGTCGTCGCGTACGCTGAAACCAGCGATGACGTCGGCGATGCCGGGAAACAGGGGCTCGTGATGCGCGGGGTCACGCCTCAGATCGACGAAGGCCGTGCGGTAGCGGTGGGACAGCGCAGCGCGTACATCCTCGCTCTGCTCCGGGGCCAACACGGCAAAAGCCTCCGGTAGCGACAAACCGACGACAGAGAGCGTGTGGGCACGTGTCGGCGCTGCGAGGCCAAGCCCGCTGAAGGCGTGCACCATCGCCCTGCAGATGCCGTTCTGGCTATCGACGAGCGTGCCGTCGCAATCGAGAATGACGAGTTTCATGGGGCGGCTTATAGCACTGGGCCACGGCGCTTTGGAACCGAGGCCGATATGGCCGTTAGACCCATTGCGGCGAGCCGATCCTTAACGCTTTGCCTCGGGATCGGTGTATTTCTCCGCATCGAGCCCAAGCAGCTCCCAGGTCCGCTTCATGTGATCGGGCAAGGGCGCGGTGATGTCGATCTTGCCGCCGGTGAAGGGATGCGGCAGCACCAGACGGCGCGCGTGCAGGTGGAGCTTGTTCTCGATCTGCTCGGCGGGAAGGTTCTCGTCGCCGCCGTACTTGTTGTCACCCACGATGGGATGGCCGATGAGCGCCATGTGCGCGCGCAACTGATGCTGGCGGCCTGTGACGGGCTTCAACGACACCCAGGCGGCCTTGTTGGCCAGCCGATCGATGACCGAGTAGTGCGTCGTCGCGTGCATGGCCTCCACCTGCTCGCCGGGAAGTGCCTTGCGGACGCGATCGCCGTCCGGGCCGGCGGCCTTGACCAACGGCGCCTCGATCTTGCCCTGGTGAGGTCTGGGAACGCCTTTCACCAGCGCCCAGTAGGTCTTGGCGGCGGAACGGGTCTGGAAGATGCGCCCGAGCTTGGCGGCGGCATCGCGATGCTTGGCGACGAGCAGCACGCCGGTCGTGTCGCGGTCGAGGCGATGCACCAGACGCGGGCGCTCGCCGAAGCGGTCGGCCATGCCGGCGAGCATGCCGTCGATGTGACGCGTGGTGCCGGTGCCGCCCTGCACCGCGAGACCGAACGGCTTGTTGAGGACGAGAATGTGGTCGTCCTCAAACAGGATCATCTTCTCGATGCGATCACGGTCGGCTTTGGACAGGCCCATCGGCGGCTTGAGCGAGGGCGCGGCCTTTTTCGGTGCCGCCTGCACGATCTTAGGAACGCGCACCTCCGAGCCCGCCTCCAGGCGCGCGTTGGCGGCAACGCGCTTGCTGTCGACACGAACCTGTCCGGTGCGCAGGAGCTTCTGCAGGTAGACGTAGCCGACGTCGGGAAAGCGCAAGCGGAACCAGCGGTCGAGCCGTAGCCCGGCCTCGTCCGTCTTTACCTTGATGGTTTGAACGCGCTCGCTCATGGTCCGGCCCAGCCCTCGAAACGTCCCACATAGAGGGCCTTTGGGCCGGCCACAACCGGGCCGTCATGAAAATCGAGCGGATTGGGCCGCGGCTACTTGCTGCTGCCGGCGGCGGCACTGATGGTCCAGCCTGCGAGCCAGCCAATGATCAGGCCGGCCACGTTGCTCCCCATGTAGGACAACATATCCATGGTGCTGGCATCGTCCGGGCTCTCGAAGGTCATGTGCCCGACCACCCAGGTTGCGACGTGCGGACTGACAAAAACGGCCGCCAGACCGGCACCGATGATCGCAAACACCATGGCGATGACGTAACGCATCAAAACTCCCCCCGAAGCTCTTCTACCCGTCGCGGGCTACTTCACTTCCCAGAACCAGATCTCTCCGGCGTTAGCGTAATTAGAGTAGTAGCCGAGCCAGGAGAACCACTCGAGCAGCCATTTCGCCGAGGAGCGGTAGCCATTCCATACGTCGATATGGTCGCCGGTCGCGCGGCCGCTGTCGGAGGAGCGCTTCCAGTAGTCCTGGAAGTAGATGATGCCGGTCCGCCCGAACAGGTGGGGGTAGTAGTCCGCCGCGGCCGCTCCTTGGTACTTCTCGATCGGCCCGACGCCGGGAAGATTGGCGCGTGCGATCTGGTTGGCGAGCTGGCTGGCGTTGATGAAGTGCATTTGCGAGCGCGGGTGCACCGCGCACGAGGCCGCGCCCGAGAGCTGGTTCTCGGTGACGCCGGCGCGGCGCAGGGCAACGCCCATGCGGATCGCGCACTGATTGTGGAACACGGGAAAACCCGTGTGAACGAGCTGGCCTTCCATGTTGGTGAGCTCGTGCGGCGCGATGCACGGAGCCGTCACCGATTCATTGATGGGGTGACCACGCCACAAATCGATGAACTTGACCATCGTACTCCCCCTTCGACGGGTCTCTTCTTCCGGCCCTGCCGCCAGTATAGGGGCCGCGCGGGCTATGGGCCAGACACCCCCTTAGGCGGGTTTTGTGCATGTTTTTTGGCGGGTTAACCCTGTAAAAGCGAGATACGGCGGCCACGCCGATGGACATTGAGGGCCGCGCATGAACCGGTGGAAGCTCTCTGACTTCGATACCTTCGCAGATGAAACCTACCCATTGCCGGGGGGGGGCCTCGCAACGGCAGGCGGAGCACGCCGCACTACGGAGAATGCACGTGCTCGATCTGATGCAGCCCCGTCACGTGTCGGTGGGCCATGCGGGCATTCAGGACCAGATCATCGTGCACCGGCCCGATGCCAACGGCTATCGCTTTCACCATCCGATCCCGCCGCCTCCCGGATTGATTCTCCGTCTGGCCTGGAAGCTGGGGCTTTTAAGCAGATGATGTATGAGCAGACGACCTAGCGCTTGGTCCAAGCAGCGACATCGTGGACATTCGCCCACCCAGCCTCCGAATAGCCGACGAGGCGCGCGCTGTCATGACGTTTGCCGAGCGCGACGATCCTATCGATAGATGCAAGAGAAAGCCCCCAATCGCTCATGCCAACTTGGCCAGCCGCATTGGGATAAGGCTGATAAGCGATTCCGACCTGCTCGAATTGTTGCAGTAGGGACGCATAAGTCTTTGCCTGAGCAGGGTTGTTCTTGGTGATTTCGTACAAATTCGGGCCGCGGAACGTCGCTATCAGAAGCCCTCCACGACCCAGCGCGCCGAACAACTTGTCGAAAAGGATTTGCATCCTCTCGTAGTCAAAGTGCGTGAACACAGAGCCGACCCAGATCACGTCCATACCTTCCGGCAGCTCGATGTCGGCAGGTTGCTCTGCCGAGAGCACCGCTTCTCCTTTGAATTGTTGAGCGCAGAACTCAATGCAGCTGGCGTCAATATCAACAAACGTAAGATGGGCCTGCGGAAAAAGAGCACGGAGATAGCGCCCAACTCGCCCATGGCCACAGCCGAAGTCCATAATTCTGTATACGGCCTCCTTACGAGAGAGCGCCAACATCGCAAGGATAACCCTCAGCGCGCTTTCACCGACCAGATCATAATCATCCAGTGTAGGATTCGATTTGAACATATGATCCGCTGGATGGATCGTGGGATCGACTCCGCGCTGCCGATAGCCATTCCAAAGCGCAATTAGCTTGTCTATTTGCATTGGGTGTCACTCACTTCAAAATACTCAATTGAAATACGTCTACGGGTCGATTGGAGGCTCTAGTCACCCTGACGCTTCTTGCGCAGGCTGGCCCAATAGGCGAGGCGTTTGCCGATCTCGCGCTCGAAGCCGCGGTCGGGCGGATCGTAGTACTGCGGGCGTTTGCCCATCTCGTCGGGAAAATAATTCTGGCCCGAGAAGGCGTCGGGCGCGTCGTGGTCGTACGCGTAGCCGGCGCCGTAGCCCTCCTCCTCCATCAGCTTGGTCGGCGAATTGAGGATGATCTTGGGGGGGCTCAGGCTGCCGTGCTCCTTGGCGGCACGCATGGCGGCCTTGTAGGCCACGTAGGCGGCGTTCGATTTGGGGGCGGTGGCGAGATAGATCGTCGCCTGCGCCAGCGCCAGCTCACCCTCGGGGCTGCCGAGAAAGTCGTAGACGTCCTTGGCCGCCAGCGCCTGCACGACGGCTTGCGGGTCGGCCAGGCCGATGTCCTCCACGGCCATGCGCACGAGGCGGCGCGCCAAAAACAGACGGTCCTCGCCACCATCGAGCATGCGCGCGAGCCAGTAGAGGGCGGCATCCGGATCGGAGCCGCGCACGGCCTTATGGAGCGCGCTGATCAGGTTGTAGTGACCTTCCCGCGACTTGTCATAGAGCGGCGCGCGTCGCTGAACCAGGCCCGTAAGCGTGGCGCGATCGATCGCCGGCTGCCCCGACGCGACGGCGGCAAACACCTCATCGGCCAGGTTGATCACCGTGCGTCCATCGCCGTCGGCCATGGCGATGAGGGCCTCGCGAGCGTCCTCGTCCAGGGGAAGCGGACGCCCCTCCTCTTTCTCCGCGCGCTTGAGCAGCTCCTCAAGCGCCTCGTCGCTGAGGCGATTGTAGGTGAGAACGGAGGCCCGGCTCAGAACGGCGCTGTTGAGCTCGAACGAGGGGTTCTCGGTCGTTGCCCCCACCAGCGTGATGGTGCCGTCCTCCATGTAGGGCAGGAAGCTGTCCTGCTGCGCGCGGTTGAAGCGATGGATCTCGTCGACGAACAGCAGCGTGCCGCGTCCCTGCTCGCGCCGCGCCTTGGCACGGTCGAAGGCTTTGCGCAGGTCCTGCACGCCGGAGAAAATGGCCGAGAGCTGCTCGAACTCCAGCTTCGTCTCATGCGCCAGCAAGCGCGCGACCGTGGTCTTGCCAGAGCCCGGTGGCCCCCAGAGGATGAGGCTCGGCAGCCGCCCGCTGCGCAGCATGCGCGTCAGCGTGCCCTCGGGCCCGACCAGATGATCCTGGCCCACGACCTCCGACAACAACTTCGGCCGCAGCCGGTCGGCCAGCGGCCGCGGCGCGCCTTGCTCCAAGCCTGCAGCCTCAAACAGCGTTGCCACGTGCTACCCGGCCAGTTGGAGGTTCATCACGCGCCCGCCGCGGTTGATCGTGACACGCCAGACCCGGTGCGGGCTGCGGGTGATCTTGTCGAGGCTGACGACGTCGTTGATCTTCTCATCACCGATCTGGACGATGACGTCACCGGGCTGGAAGCCGAGGCGGGCTGCGATGCCGTCGCGGCGCACCGCGATGATCACCACGCCGTCGGTCTCGGTCAGGTTCAGCTCATCGGCGACGCTCGGCAGAATGTTGGAAACACGCGCACCGTCGAAGGGGTGGTTACCGGACAGGTTGCGCACGTCGTCCTTGCCGGGCTTGGGTGCGCCCACCAGCGGCAGATCGATCTGAATGACCTTGCCCTTGCGGATGACGCGCAAGCGGCTCTTGTTGCCGATGCCGCGCGTGGTCAGGCGATAGTGCACGGAGTGGGAGTCGGCGACCTCGAAGCCATCGACGCCGATGATGACGTCGCCGAGATCGAGACCGGCTTTGCTGGCAGGCCCCCCGTCCGTCAGCCGCGTGACAACCGCTCCTGATATGCGATCGAGGTTGAGCCCGTCCGCCATCTCACGGGTGACCGTCTCGAGCTGGGCGCCGACCCACGGGCGCTCGATCTTGCGCCCTGCAATGGCGTTGTCGGCGTAAAGGCGGACCAGGTTAGAGGGAATGGCGAAGCCGATGCCGACCGAGCCGCCGGTCTGCGAGAAGATCATGGTGTTGATGCCGACGAGGCGCCCGGTCATGTCGACGAGCGCGCCGCCCGAGTTGCCGGGATTGATCGCGGCGTCGGTCTGAATGAAGACCTGGGTATCCGACTGCGCCATCTCGGTTCGCGTCAACGCGGAGACGATGCCGCTGGTCACGGTCTGGCCGACGCCGAAGGGATTGCCGATCGCCAGCACGATGTCGCCGACCTCGAGCTGGTCGGAGTTAGCGAACTCGAGAAACGGGAAGTTGCCCGTGCCGCCCTCGATCTTGAGAACGGCAAGATCGGTCTTGGCGTCCTGGGACACGATGCGCGCGTCGTACTCGCGCTTGTCGGCGAGCGCGACGCGGATCTCGGTTTCCTTGCCGCCCTTGATGACGTGCGTGTTGGTGACGATGACGCCGTCGGGGCTGATGATGACGCCGGAGCCCAGCGAGCTTTGAATGCGCTCGCGCGGCAGCCCGAAGCCGTCACCGAAGAAGTGCTGGAAGAAGGGATCGTTGGCGAAGGGCGAGGAGAAGGTGCGCACGCGCGAGCGCACGTAGACGTTGACCACCGCGGGTGCGGCCCGCTTCACGATCGGCGAGTAGGAATACTGCAGTGCTGCGCGCGACGGAGGCGGCTCACGCTTCTGCGCCAAGACGTCGGGAGCGGCGAAGCTCACCACGCAAACCAGGATCAGCGCGGCGCCCAACAGGCGCCCCGGCAAGGGTACTCTCGTCGATAGCATTGTTGGTCTCCGGCTCAACAGCCTTGGTCCCCGGACAGGATCGCGACAGACGCGACCAAACGAGATCGGGCCTTCTATAGGACACGCAGGGCTTGCGAGAAAGCCTCCGCCCCGCAAGGTCATTAAGCCACGGCCCGATCCGCCAGCGAGCGCCGAGTTTCCGCAACCGGAAAGGCCAGAAAAGGGCCTTTGTCGCGGCCGATCAGCGCTCGCCCCCGTCAAATCACGTGCAAGGCCCTGAGGCTGGAGATGGCCGCTTTGACCGCGTCCTGCGGCGAGTGAAACGACTGCTCGAGCAGCTTGTGCGCCTTTGCGTTCGAGACCGGGCGCGGATGGTTGAGCTCTGGCAGTGCCGGCTTCAGCCGCCGATCGACGAGCGCGATGACGCGCACCAGCCAGTCGGGAAGCTCGCGGCGCGGCACTGTCGCCTGCAGGTCGGGCAGGGTCTCCGTCATCAGCCGACCGATCTCGATGAGGCGCATGAAGCCGTTGGCGGACAGGAACCGCTGGCCCGCAGCCTTCGGGCTCGTCATGGCGAGGGCGTGGGTGACGGCCACGTCGCGGACGTCACTGATGGGAAACCCGATGCGAGGTGCGGCCGGATAGGCGCCGATCGCCATCAGCCGCAGAACCTCGTGCGAACTGGAGATATCGGCATCCACCGCCGGGCCCAGCACCAAGGCGGGGTTGACGGTGGCGAGCTCGGGCGCATTGGGCGTCGACTTGACGAAATCCCAGGCGGCTTTCTCGGCCAGTGTCTTGGAGACCACGTAGGAGGTCACGTCGGGCCGCTCGGGGTTGCTCCAATCCTCCTCGGTGAACACGTAGCCGGGCTCGGTATCGGGCCAGGGCAGTGAGGTGGCGACGATCGATGACGTCTGCACCAGCCGCTTCACGCCCGCGCGCGTCGCCGCCTCCAGTACGCGCAGCGTTCCCTCCCGCGCAGGGCGGATGAGATCGTCGGGAGCCTTCGGCTCGTTGAGGGGAAACGGCGAGGCGACGTGCAGCACGTACTCGCAGCCGGAAAGGGCCGCGTCCCAGCCCTCGTCGCTGAGGAGGTCGGCCTGCACGAACTCCACGCCGCTCGCATCGGCCCCAGCACGGCCGACGCTTGCGATCACCTCGTCCTTGCGGGCGGGGTTGCGCAGCGTGGCGCGGATCTCATGGCCGCGGCGAATGAGCTCGGTGATGCAATGCTTGGCGATGAAGCCCGAGGCGCCGGTGACAAGTACGCGTTCAGCGGCCATTGCCCTTCTCTCCCTCAACGGATCGGCAACGAGGCCACGCGCCAGGCCGCCACCGGCCCGGCGATCCGAAAGTCGTGCGCCCAAATGTAATCCCCCCGGCGCGATCTGCGCCAGGGGGACGACGTCTCAAAGATTTAAAGGGGGGATCAGCCCTCGGCCTGCTCGGCCATCATGGCTTCGTGGCGCTCCTTGTCCTCGCGGCCCTTGACGGTCTCGTCGCGGTCGACGAGCTCGATCACGGCGCGGGGAGCGCTGTCGCCATAGCGGAAGCCGGCCTTCAGCACGCGCGTGTAGCCGCCGTGACGGTCCTTGTAGCGCGGGGCCAGCGTGTCGAAGAGCTTCTTGACCATGTCCTCGTCGCGCAGGCGGCTCGCGGCCAGACGGCGCGAGTTCAGGTCGCCGCGCTTGGCGAGGGTGATGTACTTGTCCATCACGCGCTTCAGGTCCTTAGCCTTCGGCAGCGTGGTGACGATCTGCTCATGCTTGATGAGGGCGGCCGCCATGTTGGAGAACATGGCCTGGCGGTGGGAGGAGTCGCGGCTGAAGCGCCGACCCATCTTCTTGTGTCGCATCGTGTTTCACTTTCTCTGAGGTTGTTACGGGGAGGTTCTTCGGCCTCACCTCGTCGGCTTCAAAAATCGAAGCTGACCCAACCATTGCTTTTGCGGTCGGGTCAGCGAGCGTCAGCTTAATACTGGTCCTCGAAGCGCTTGGCCAGCTCCTCGATATTGTCCGGCGGCCAGTTTGGCACTTCCATGCCCAGATGCAGACCCATGGATGCCAGCACCTCCTTGATCTCGTTCAAGGACTTGCGCCCGAAGTTGGGCGTGCGCAGCATCTCGGCCTCGGTCTTCTGGATGAGATCGCCGATGTAGACGATGTTGTCGTTCTTCAGGCAGTTGGCCGAGCGCACCGAGAGCTCCAGCTCGTCCACCTTCTTGAGCAGCGCCGCGTTGAAGGCGAGCTCTGGGTGCCGGGTCTCCTCGACGGCCTTCGTCGGCTCCTCGAAGTTAATGAAGACGGCAAGCTGGTCCTGCAGGATACGGGCTGCGAGCGCTACGGCATCCTCCGGCTTCAGCGATCCGTCGGTCTCGACCGTCATGGTCAACTTGTCGAAATCGAGGATCTGGCCCTCGCGTGTGTGCTCGACCTTGTAGGAGACCTTCTTAACCGGGCTGTACAGGCTGTCGACCGGGATCAGGCCGATGGGCGCATCCTCGGGCCGGTTGCGGTCGGCGGGGACGTAGCCCTTGCCGATGTCGGCGGTGAACTCCATGCGGATCGAGGCGCCCTGGTCGAGGGTGCAGATCACGTGGTCGGGGTTCAGGATCTCGACGTCGGAGCCGACCTCGATGTCGCGCGCGCGGACGGGACCGCCACCCTCTTTCTTCAGCACCATGCGCTTGACGCCTTCCGAGTGGATGCGCAGCGCGATCTCCTTGATGTTGAGGATGATGCTGGTGACGTCCTCGCGGACGGAGGGAATAGAAGAGAACTCGTGCAGCACGCCGTCGATCTGAACGGTCTTGATCGCAGCGCCCTGCAGCGAGGACAGAAGCACGCGCCGCAGCGCGTTGCCGAGCGTCATGCCAAAGCCGCGCTCGAGGGGCTCGGCAACGACGGTCGCCACCTTGGTCCGGTCGCGACCTGACGCCACCTCAAGCTTGTTGGGCTTGATCAGGTCTTGCCAGTTCTTTTGGAGCACGTTCACCACGGGGAGCCTCGCTTGACGTAAGGCCCGCGCTCATCGGGAGCGCAGGCTCTAAGATACGGTCGAAGGGCCGTCGCATGCAGGCAACGGCAAGTGGCGCCGGGCAATTCCGGCGCAGGTCGTGAAATCAAACGCGACGACGCTTGCGCGGACGGCAACCGTTGTGCGGAATGGGGGTGACGTCACGAATGGAAGTGATCTGAAAGCCGACGGACTGAAGCGCGCGCAGCGCCGACTCGCGGCCGGAGCCCGGACCGCAGACCTCGACCTCGAGGATCTTCATGCCGTGCTCCATCGCCTTCTTGCCGGCATCCTCGGCGGCAACCTGCGCCGCGTAAGGTGTCGACTTGCGCGAGCCCTTGAAGCCCTTGGTACCCGAGGACGACCAGGCAATCGCATTGCCCTGCGCGTCGGTGATAGTGATCATCGTGTTGTTGAACGATGCGTTGACATGCGCAACGCCCGACGTGATGTTCTTCTTCTCGCGACGACGAACCTTGCCACGCGCCGCTGTGCTGTCTTTAGCCATTCCCTAAGCTCTCCTAAGACCGCGGCGAGCGCGGTAACGTCATGCGCAAGCGGGGAGCTGCGATAGCGCGCTCCCCGTAGTATCGATGCATCAAGCTTTCTTCTTACCGGCGATCGGCTTGGCCGGCCCCTTGCGGGTGCGCGCGTTGGTGTGCGTGCGCTGACCATGGACGGGAAGCCCCTTACGGTGGCGCAGACCGCGGTAGCAGCCCAGATCCATCAGGCGCTTGATGTTGGTGTTGACCTCGCGACGCAGATCGCCCTCGACCAGATAGTCGCGGTCGATGGTTTCGCGGATCTGCAGCACCTCGGCATCGGTCAACTGATTGACGCGACGCTCGGCAGGGATGCCAACCTTGCCGCAGATGTCTTCCGCGAACTTGGCACCAATGCCGTGAATGTATTGAAGCGCAATGACGACGCGCTTTTGCGTCGGGATGTTGACGCCTGCGATTCGGGCCACCCGTCTCTCCTGAAGTCTTCTATCTGCCGCCGCAGCGGACGCCTTGCCTGATTACGGTCAATCCCGGCCAGGGCTCCGCTTTTAATCCTGTACCTGCGCCAAAAAACGCACCCTTCCAGCCCGCCTGTCATCGAGCCGGAATTCAAAAGGAGGTGCGTTAGAGCGGGGTGTTGTAGCTGAGCCATAGCCAGCCGTCAATCGGCACATAACGGTTTTTTTAAGGCGCCGAAATCCCCGCCAAAACGGCCTCCACTTGCTTCGTCACATCGGCGATCGGGGCCATCCCGTCCACCGTCTTCAGCTTGCCCTTAGCGAAATAGTAACCAATCAGGGGCGCCGTCTCACGATAATAGGCCATGAGCCGGTTCCGGACGGTCTCGGCGTTGTCGTCGGCGCGGCGTACGAACTGGGTCGAGCCGCACCGGTCGCAAACGCCCTCCACCTTGGGCTTGCAGTTCGTATCGTGGTAGCCGGCCCCGCAATCGGCGCACATGTAGCGCCCCGAGATCCGGTCCACCAACGCAGCATCATCCACCTTGAGCTCGATCACGGCGTCCAGCTTTTTGTTCTGGGCGCCCAAGAGCTCGTCCAGAGCGGCTGCCTGCTTCAGCGTCCGCGGAAAGCCGTCCAGGATGAAGCCATTGGCGCAATCGGGAACGGTAATGCGCTCGGCGATGATCTTGATAACGATCTCGTCGGGAACCAGCCCACCGGCCTCCATGATGGCGCCGGCCTCGACGCCGACCGGCGAACCGGCCTTCACGGCTTGGCGAAGCATGTCCCCGGTCGAGAGCTGAACCAGACCCCTCGTCTTGGTGATCGCCTCGGCCTGCGTTCCCTTGCCTGCTCCGGGCGGTCCCAGCAGGATCAGGTTCATCTCCTCCCCCTCGTCGCGCCTTTGAGCTTAGCTTTCTTGATGAGGCCTTCGTACTGATGGGCGAGCAGATGGCTCTGAACCTGAGCCACGGTGTCCATCGTGACGCTGACCGCAATCAGGAGCGAAGTGCCCCCGAAGTAGAATGGCACGCCCGCATAGGAAATCAGGATTTCGGGCAGCACGCAAACAGCGGCCAGATAAAGGGCGCCGACGACGGTGATGCGGGTGAGCACGTAGTCGATGTACTCGGCCGTCTTCTCGCCGGGGCGGATGCCCGGAATGAAGCCACCGTACTTACGCAGGTTGTCCGCGGTCTCTTTCGGATTGAACACGACGGCCGTGTAGAAGAACGCGAAGAAGACGATGAGCGCCACGTAGACCAGGATGTGCAGCGGCTGGCCGCGCCCCAAGGAGGCTACGAGGTCGTTGAGCCACTCCGGCCCCTGGCCCGCCGAGAACTGCGCCGCGGTAATGGGCAGCAGCAGCAGCGAGGAGGCGAAGATCGGCGGGATGACGCCGGCGGAGTTCAGCTTCAAGGGCAGATGAGAGGAATCGCCCTGGAACATCCGGTTGCCGACCTGGCGCTTGGGATACTGGATCAGTAGGCGGCGCTGAGCGCGCTCCATGAAGACGATAGCGGCAACGGTGGCGAGCATCAGGAGAAGCAGGCCGATCAGCAGGGCGACCGACAGCGAGCCCGTACGGGCGAGCTCGAACAGGCCCACCAAGGCGGCCGGCATGCCGGCGACGATGCCCGCGAAGATGATGAGCGAAATGCCGTTGCCGACGCCGCGCTGCGTGATCTGCTCACCCAGCCACATCAGGAACAGCGTACCTCCGACCAGCGTGATCACCGTGGTGATGCGGAAGAACCAGCCGGGGTTCATGACGACAGCGCCGGCGGCGCTCGATGACCCTTCAAGGCCGATGGCAATGCCGTAGGCCTGGAAGGCCGCCAGCACCACCGTGAGGTAGCGGGTGTATTGGTTGATCTGCTTGCGCCCCTGCTCGCCTTCCTTTTTCAAGGCCTCGAGCTTCGGCGACATCGAACTCATGAGCTGCATGATGATCGATGCCGAGATGTAGGGCATGATGTTCAAGGCGAAGATCGCCATCCGCTCGACGGCACCGCCGGCGAACATGTTGAACATTCCAAGGATGCCGCCCGCGTTGGCGTGGAACGTCTGGGCGAACGCCGTGGGATTGATGCCCGGCAGCGGAATGAACGTGCCGAAGCGATAGACGATCAACGCGCCAAGCGTGAAATAGATACGCTTCTTGAGGTCTTCGGCCTTGGCGAAGGCGCCGAAGTTCAAGTTGGCGGCAAGCTGCTCGGCAGCGGATACCATGGCTCGTTTCTCCCGACGTTCGCGCCCCGAAAGACGCGCTGCGCCCCTTTAGCGGGCCCCGGGGTTAGATGGGTGCCCCTGCCTGGCCCGGCAACACCGTTCGAATACCCCACTCGAACCGATGCCGGACGCGACCCTCATCTTCCCTTAGCTTCCCAGCCCTGCTGCCGCCAGCGAAGACCGTTAAGCCGATTTCGCCGCCTTCTTGGCCGCCGACTTCTGGCGCTTGGCCTCGTCCGCTTCCAGGACCTTGGGCTCGATCACGGTGATCGATCCGCCGGCCTTCTCGACAGCAGCCTTGGCAGTTTCAGTCGCGTGGTTGACGGTCAGCGACAGCTTGGCCGTGATCTCGCCGTTGCCCAGGAGGCGCACGCCATCCTTGGGGCGACGCAGGAGGCCAGCAGCAACCAGCGCTTCCAGGTCGACCGGCTTGCTGGCGTCGATGCGCTTGGCATCGACGGCGCTCTGCAGCGCACCGATGTTGATCTCGTTGAAGTCCTTGCGGCGCCACTTGTTGAAGCCGCGCTTCGGCAGGCGCCGGTGCAACGGCATCTGGCCGCCCTCGAAGCCGCCGATGGCGACGCCGGAACGCGCGGTTTGGCCCTTGCCGCCGCGTCCGCCGGTCTTGCCGACGCCGGAGCCGATGCCACGGCCGATGCGAACGCGCGTCTTGCGCGAGCCGGCCTTGTCTTTGATCTCGTTGAGCCGCATGGGCCTCAAGCTCCCTTAGGCTTTCTTTGCCGCCGGCTCGTCGACGATGCGGACGAGGTGGGGCACTTTGTTGATCATGCCGCGCACGGAAGCAGTGTCTTCCAGCGTACACGTACGGCGAATCTTGCCGAGGCCGAGGCCGCGCAGCGTCTTCTCCTGAATACCCTGCCGACGGCTGGGGCTCGCGATCTGCTCGACCGTTATCGTCTTCTTGGCAGCCATGTCACTCAGGTTCCCTGCTCAATTGTTCCAGCCTGGCCAAATCAAGCCTCGGCTGCGGCCTCGCCGGCGGTTGCACCATCGCGGCGACGCGAAACGATCTCGCTCACCTTCTTGTTGCGCCGGGCAGCCACACCACGCGGGTTCTCCTGGCCCTTGAGCGCATCAAAAGTTGCGCGCACCACGTTGTAGGGGTTGGTGGAGCCGAGCGACTTGGCGACAACGTCCTGAACCCCGAGCATCTCGAACACGGCACGCATGGCGCCGCCGGCGATGATGCCGGTTCCCGGAGGAGCCGAGCGCAGCACGACCTTGCCCGAGCCGTGACGGCCCTTGCTGTCGTGGTGCAGCGTGCGCGCATCGCGCAGCGGCACGCGGACGAGCCCGCGCTTGGCGGATTCGGTCGCCTTGCGGATCGCCTCAGGCACCTCGCGCGCCTTGCCGTGGCCGAAACCGACCCGGCCCTTCAAATCACCTACGACTACGAGGGCTGCGAAGCCGAAGCGCTTACCGCCCTTGACGACCTTGGCGACGCGATTGATGTGAACGAGCTTCTCAGTGAACTCGCTCTCACGCTCCTCGCGATCCCTACCGCGGTCTCTTCCCGGTGCACGTGCCACGTTGCAATCCTCTTCCCTTAGAAGCTCAAGCCGCCTTCACGCGCGGCATCGGCCAGCGCTTTGACGCGGCCGTGATACAGATACGCACCGCGATCGAAGACGACCTCTTTGACGCCGGCCTTGATCGCGCGCTCGGCAACCAGCTTGCCGACGGCCGTAGCCGCATCCTTGTCGGCACCGGTCTTCAGCGAACCCTTGAGGTCCTTCTCCAGCGTCGAGGCCCAGGCGAGCGTCTTGCCCGCCGCGTCGTCGATCACCTGCGCATAGATGTTCTTCGACGAGCGGTGCACGCTGAGGCGTGGCCGCCCGGCGGAGTGCTTGCGCAGCGAACGGCGAACGCGCGCCTTGCGCCGGTCAAGCTTGTCTTTAAGCGTAGTCATGGCCAGCGGTCCTTACTTCTTCTTGCCTTCCTTGCGGAAGATATACTCGCCCTGATAGCGGATGCCCTTGCCCTGGTAGGGCTCCGGCGGCCGCGACGCGCGGACGTTAGCCGCGAACTGCCCGACGAGCTGCTTGTCGATGCCGGAGATGGTCACCACCTCCTGCTTGGCGCCGCCTACCTTCACGTCGAGGCCGGAAGGAATCGGATGCACCACATCGTGGCTGTAGCCGATGTTGAGTTGCAGGTCCTTGCCCTTCATCGCCGCGCGATAGCCGACGCCCTGGATCTCGAGTGTCTTGGAGAACCCGTCCGTGACGCCCTTGATCAGGTTGGCGATCATCGTGCGGGACATGCCCCACATGCTGCGCGCCAGTTTGGACTCATCAACCGGCGTCACCTCGATGCCGGCGTCCGTCTTCTCGAGCTTGATCTGCTCAGGCGCCGAGAAGGCGAGCTCCCCCTTCGGCCCCTTCACCTTGATCTCCTGGCCCGATACCGTCGCCGTCACGTTGGACGGAACCGGGACTGGCCTTTTACCGATGCGCGACATAGCCGCTCCAAATCCTCAAATTTAGGGTCGGGGCCTTCGCCCCGAACGCGTTCGTTAGAAGATGCTGCAGAGAACCTCTCCGCCGACGTTCTCCTCGCGCGCCTTCGAATCCGACATCACGCCCTTGGGCGTGGAAAGGATTGCGACGCCGAGGCCGTTGGCGACGGTGGGGATGTCTCGCACCGGCGAATAAACGCGACGGCCCGGGGTCGAAACGCGCTTGATCTCACGAATGGCCGGCTGGCCGTTGTGGTACTTGAGCTCGATCTCGAAGGTCGCGCTCGTACCCTTCTGCTCCACGCGCGTATAGCCGCGAATGTAGCCTTCCTCTTCAAGAACGTCGAGCACGCGGCCGCGAATATTGGAGGCCGGGGTCACGACTTTCGGACGCCGCCGCATCTGCGCATTGCGGATGCGGGTCAGCATGTCGCCCAAGGGATCGTTCACTGACATCGCTTCTTGCCCCTCTTACCAGCTCGACTTGACCATGCCCGGAATAAGACCCTGGCTCGCCAGGTCACGGAGCTGGTTGCGACACATTCTGAGCTTGCGATAGTAGCCACGCGGGCGGCCGGTGAGCTCGCAACGGTTACGAATGCGGGTCGGCGAGGAGTTGCGCGGTAGCTCTGCGAGCTTCATGCGCGCAGCAAAGCGCTCCTCGGCCGGAAGCTTCAAATCGTCGGCGATGTCTTTCAGGCGCTTGCGCTTGTCTGCATATTGCGCAGCAAGCTTGCGACGCCTGTTGTTCTTCTCAACCGAACTCGTCTTGGCCATCTATATCCTCCAAAGGCCTTTCGGGCTGATCCCGAGGTCCTCTAGCTGCGAAACGGGAAATTGAAGGCACGCAGCAGTTCACGCGCCTCATCGTCAGTGTGTGCCGAAGTGCACACGATCACGTCCATGCCCCAGATCTGATCGACCTTGTCGTAGTCGATCTCCGGGAAAACGATGTGCTCTTTGAGACCGCAGGCATAGTTGCCACGGCCATCGAAGCTCTTTGGATTCAGACCGCGGAAGTCCTTCACGCGCGGCAGCGCGATGGTGACGAACCGGTCCAGGAACTCGTACATGCGGTCGCCGCGCAGCGTGACCTTGGTGCCGATCGCCATGCCCTCGCGCAACTTGTAGGTGGCGAGCGCCTTGCGGGCCTTGGTCTGCACCGGCTTCTGACCGGAAATGAGCGCGAGATCGCCAGCAGCGCTCTCGACCTTCTTGCGGTCGGCCACCGCCTCGCCGACACCCATGTTCAAGACGATCTTCTCAAGCTTGGGGATCTGCATGACGTTCTTGTAGCCGAACTTCTCGCTCATCGCCGAGCGCACCACGTTCTCGTAGAGCGCCTTCATGCGGGGCTTGTAGTCGGCGGGGCGCGCTGCTGCGGGAGCCGCGGCGGGCTTTGCCGCGCCGTCCTGCTTGCCGCCCTTGGCCTTTGCCGGTTTTGCTTTGTCAGCCATGGCTTATCGCTTCTCCGGAATGACTTCGCCGGAACGCTTGGCGAAGCGCACTTTCTTTCCGTCCTCGAGGAACTTGTAGCCGACGCGGGTCGGCTTGCCATCCTTGGGGTCCTCGATCGCCAGGTTGGAGATGGCGATCGGAGCCTCCTTGGAAACAATTCCGCCCTCTTGCGAGGCGGTCTGCTTCTGGTGACGGCGCACGACGTTGACGCCACGCACGACGGCGCGGTTCTCCTTAGGCAGCATGTCGACGACCTCGCCATGCTTGCCCTTGTCGCGGCCGGCGATCACGATCACGTGGTCGCCCTTCTTGATCTTGAGCGACGACATCACAGCACCTCCGGCGCGAGCGAGACGATCTTCATGTGGTTCTTTGCCCTCAACTCGCGTGTCACCGGGCCAAAAATACGGGTGCCGACCGGCTCGCCCTGCTGATTGATCAGCACCGCGGCGTTGCGATCGAAGCGGATGAGCGAGCCATCGGGACGGCGCACGCCCTTGGCGGTGCGCACGACGACGGCCTTCATCACCTGGCCCTTCTTCACGCGGCCCTTGGGGATCGCCTCCTTGACGGAGACGACGATGACGTCGCCGACGGTCGCATACCGGCGCTTCGAGCCGCCCAGTACTTTGATGCACTGAACGCGCCGCGCGCCCGAATTGTCAGCGACGTCGAGATTGGTCTCCATCTGGATCATCGCGTTTAGTCCTTTCCAACCGCCGCCAAGCGGCCCTCAATTCCCTGGTCGAGCCCAAAGGCCCGGCTAATTCCGTCCCCGCGCTACACTAGGTAGCCTCGTTGACCATCCAACGTTTGTTCTTCGAGTACGGCGCGCACTCAACGATGGAGACGCGGTCGCCGATCTTGAAGGCGTTGTTCTCATCGTGCGCGTGGTACTTCTTCGTCCGGCGCACGGTCTTCTTGAACAGCGGATGGGTGTAGCGGCGCTCCACCTCCACCACGATCGTCTTGTCGTTCTTATCGGAGACGACCACTCCGTAAAGCACCCGCTTCGGCATCTTCAATTACTCCTTCGAGGCGCTCTGAGCGCCGCCCACTCGCTTGGAGCGGGCAATCGTCTTCACGCGGGCGATGTCGCGGCGCACGGCACGCACGCGCGAGGTGTTCTCGAGCTGCCCGGAGGCCGCCTGGAAGCGCAGGTTGAACTGCTCCCTCTTCAGCTTCTCCAACTCGTCATCGAGCTGGTCGAGCGACAGATCCCGCAAGCTTTCCGCCTTCATCGTTCGTCCTCACTCGTCCTTATCAGCCCAACCGCGTCACGATGCGCGTCTTGATCGGCAGCTTGGCCGCGCCAAGCGTCAGCGCCTCGCGCGCCACCTGATCGGGGACGCCATCGAGCTCAAACATGATCCGGCCCGGCTTCACACGGGCGCACCACAGCTCGGGCGAACCCTTGCCGGAGCCCATGCGCACTTCCTGCGGCTTCTTCGTCACCGGCAGGTCCGGGAAGATGCGGATCCACACGCGTCCGGCGCGCTTCATGTGGCGCG
>Ga0209347_1002541_pt1 | contig 23781 bp, 19 predicted proteins | sample AutmiccommuBRH23_FD_187382 | JGI IMG/M metagenome (GOLD analysis project Ga0209347, IMG submission 187382) | Deep subsurface microbial communities from Mt. Terri, Switzerland - Autotrophic microbial communities BRH/23 (SPAdes) (version 2) | ecosystem: Environmental > Aquatic > Deep subsurface >...
GCAGCTGTTACCGTGGCTGTGCCCCCGGTATCAGACTTGAGAGTGACAGAGGCATTTCCGCTGCCATTTGTAGTCGCACTGGCTGCCGACAGTGTGCCCAGGTCGGCGGAAAAGTCCACCTGTTCCCCGCTCATGGGGTCACCATTGTTGTCTTCCAGTTGGACTGTTATGGTAGAGGTAGTTGAATTATCATTGGGCACAGCGGTCGGGGATGCACCGGCGGTCAAGGTTTGCGGCGTCAAGACCGATACCGTGGTCTGAGCGCTGGCGCTGCCGGCAGTGGCTGTCAGCGTAACATTCGAGCCCCCGTCGTTGTTGGCCTTGTAAGTAACTGATGCGCGGCCGTTGCTGTCGGTCGCCACACTGCTGGCCGAGAAGGAACCGACAGCCGGGGACCGCGTAAAGTTAACAGTCTGCGCGTTTATAGGCTGTCCGAACTGGTCGTATACATCTGCCGTTACTGTGGCCGAATCAACGTTATCGTCTTTAATCACAGCTTTGGAAGAGGCCATATTAACGGTAGTCGGCACCTGGGTGGAAGTAAGAGTAACTCTGGCCACGTCAAAAGCGACATCCGAACTGGAAAACCCTGCGACCCGGCTTTCATGCCCCAGCCATAATCTGTATGCAACCCCTGCCACAACCGGCGTAGTCAGGCCGGTTTTCAGGTTGATTGTTTGCGGAGTCCAGTCGATGTTAGTATTGGCAGCGGTCGCGCTGTTTAACGTGCCGGAACCCATTTCTACCTGGTCACTATTCCTGATCACCTTCCACTTAACGTTAGAAGCCGTAACATTGTTGTTTCCGATTAGCTTTTTCCAATAAAAAGTGGTAACGAGCGTATCGGATGCTGAATTGTAGGCAGCCGGAACAGTAAATGTGTGCCAGACATAAGCTGTCTGTAGTGTATCCTGTGAAGCACCCCGGCGGGACCTCCATGAACCGATGGCCGTCCCGGTAGGGTCAAATCCATCACTTGCTACATACCAACCGGCCGTGGTATAGCCCTGGTTCGTAGTCCAGGTACCCCCGGTCGTGGTCTCATTCCAGTTGGCCCATACGGTGCCGGTACTGTTCAGCCCGGCGTCGGGCTGGGGCAGTAGTTCAATGGTTGTTACCCCGGCGGAGGCCGTAAACACGTTCTGGAAAACAAGACCGAAAACAAGGACAATGCCCAATATAGCCATAATGGCTTTCCGGGCTGCCTTGTTTTTCGATAACTTTTTGTATTTGTCCAATGCATGGTTGAATAAATTGTTCATAGTACCAACCCCATGTCATTCACACGGAGAGACTCCCGCTTATTCTCAGACCGGTTATTTCCATGTCCAGACCTGGATACTGTTCCTACCCTGATCGGCCACGTAGATAAGGCCTGTGTTATCAACTGACAAACCTGTAGGCATCAGTAAACTGCTCTCCTTTTCATCTCGGCCCAATCCAAAACTGCCAACATCGCCGCCGTTTTTATCGAATATCCTGACGGTTTTGGCAAGGGTATCGGCGGCGTAAATATTGCCTTTTTCATCAACTGTCAACCCTTTGACAGTTGACAGCGGCCAGGTGGGGCCGCCGTCAAAGGCCATAATAATGCTGCCGTCTGGTTTCAGGAGTTTTACATTATAATTACCCCCGTCGGCCACCCATACCGTGCCGTCTTTGTTGACGGCTAGACCCTGAGGAGCACTGAGTCCAACACTTAAGGGTTTAATCATACGTTCCAGCTTACCATTTTCCGCAAAAACCAGGACCTGATCCCTGGTCATGTCAGTTATGTAGACTTTTTTCTCCGGAGACACGGAAACTGCAGCCGGACCGGATTTTTCACCGGGCGCAAGCCAAGTTTTAATATACGCCCCGGTGGCAGAAAATTCATATATGGCTCCTGCACCCAGATCAGTTACGATTATCCTATCATTATCTATTATCCCTATCCCGTAAGGATAACTCAGAGTTTTCTCTGAACCTGGCCCACCGAACTCAAAAAGGTATTGACCCTCTTTACTGAACACCTTAACGACCCGGTTGCCGGCATCAGCTACGAAAATCCTGCCCATATGGTCCGCCAAAGCATAAACTGGGTCCTTTAATTTGTGGGCCCCTCCCGTTATTTCATAAAGTAAATGAACATCACCTTTCGGCGCGAGCGGCTTATCACCATCATCACGGGAAAGGGAAAAGAAAACCACAACGCCGGCTATGACTGCAAGAATCACCGCAATGCCCAATAAGTATTTAACCTTCATCCTTTTCCTCTCACTTACTGTAAATGTCCAGCCTGTTGCATAAACTTACGGATTACTTTTTATGACATGACTGGCAGGTTCCGTAGTTGTCCAGCCTGAGTATATTTTTATCGGAAACCGTTGTCCCGCTAGGCGGCAGTGATATATTGAAGCTCTTCGACGTACCATGTGCGTAATGACATGTCCCGCAAACAACCGCAGTCCGCTTATCCGCAGCCGAGGCGCCGGAATAATACTGGAGCGGAAGATTGTCACCACTGGTGGGGAACAAATCTCCCGATTCAACGGAATAAACAGTGAAGCCAACTGTCACCGGATGCCTGTAAACGCTTTGGTAAACTCCGCCTGGTTCATGGGCAGTACCTTGGTCATAATCAAGATGGCAGGAGGAACAAAATTCGGAATTTCCCGAAACATAGTACGCCTCCTCCCCTTCTGTGGGGTCGCTCCCAACAACGGCATATGCTGTCAAACTCACGGTCTGCGGGTTCCAGTCGTTGTTGGCCGGGTATATTGTCTTTTTAATCAACCTGTAATTATCATTTTGACCGCCATGAGCGGTGTGACAGGATATACAGGTAAAGGTAAGTATCTTCGTGGGATCGCTCCCGTGTACAGGAGTATCTACACTGCCGGTATCATTAACATTATGCATCGAAGAGGCAAATCCAGAAAGAATCGGTCCGGCCAGGGAGTCAGCCCATGTCCCTCCACCGACATTGACTTGCCCACTCTCCACGTCATATTTGCTCTGAGAATTACTGTTAGAGTGGCATGACATACAGAGTTCATAATAAGTAGCCTGCCTAAGCAGTTGTGATTTCAAGGCCGCGTGAGTGACATGGCATGATCCGCACATAACCGTATCAGGTGTGAAATTGCCATGGGCATAGTCGTTTTGTTTGCGTTCGGAGTTGGAGACATTATTAAAATCAACAGGGAAGGAACGAACGACGGTTAAATAAGAACCGTTGGCAACTTTAAAATAATAATTCTTGTACTTTGTTGCGCCTGTAAGGGTCACAAATTTGGTCGTGCCGGTCCCGTTGTTTTTGGACATAGCGCCGCTCCAAGCAAGACTCCCACCGCTGGGGACGACATCATTGGCCCAATAGCAGTCAAACGGGCCTCCTGAAGCTGAGTCGTCCCAATAAACAGAAATATCAACTGTAGCCCCCTGATCAACATAACGGATATAAGCACTTGGTCCGTCGGCAGCTAAACCGACAGTGACAAAAAGCCCCAGGGTCAGAGCAGAGAATATGAACATTATTAAGTATTTTAGTTTAATCCTCATACCGTCACCCCCCTTGAAACAAACGCCGTTAATATCCCCAAACCTGTATCCGGTTGTTGCCCCAATCAGCTATAAAAATTTTTCCGGAATTATCAATAAATATTTGGGTTGGGTAGAGCAGTTCTCCATCCCCAAACCCCTGCTCACCGAAACTGAACAGATAAGCGCCGCCTTTATCGAAAACCCTCACCGCCCCGGCTAGACTGTCTACCACGTAGAGTCTGCCGAGTTTGTCCACAGCAAGGCCTCTGACCATACCGAAGGACATTCCTGGAGCATATAATTCAATCACATTCACCTGGCGGTTCTCTTTATCATCAAGGGCAAATACCTTGACACTGGCCTGTCCTGCGTCACTAACGTAAATCCTGCGGTTCTGTTCATCCACTGCTATCCCATGTGGGTACGAAACGTTTTTTATCCTCCGTAAAAGTGTCGCATTTTTGTCGAAAACCAGAACCTGTGCGCCACCGATATCACCTACATAAACATTTCCTTTACTGTCGACATAAACCGGTCCCGGTTTAGCCAAACCGGTTTTGCTGCCGGCCCCGATAAAAGTTTGTATGAACCTGCCGTCAGCAGCAAACTGCTGAATCCTGCAGTTGCCTGTTTCCGCTACCAGTACTCCACCATCGGGTAGAATGCCGATTCCATACGGATATGTCATCTTACCGGGTAGTTTACCCTCGCCTCCGAAGGCATTCATTTCTTTCTTACCTGAGGCAATCACTTCTACCGTATGTAAACTGTTGTTACTGGCATAGATTCTGCCATTACCGTCAACAGCCACGGCCATCGGGTGTGACAACTTATTCTTACCTTCATAGAAACTATAGAGGTAACCGGGCCCATCGCCCAGTGGCTGTACCGCGGGATGTTCAAAAGGCCTTTTCCCGGTGTAATAGAAATATCCAAACAGAACGGCTGCCGCGATAAAAATCAGCAGCAGGATGACCAGTATTGTCTTGACCTTAATGGTGGAGCACCACCTTTACCCTCATGTATGCTTTATTTGCTCACCAGTGTATTTAGGGCCCTTTCTGCCTCAAAGAACCCGGAGGAAATCTCCAGTGTCTTTTCGTACGAGGTAATAGCGTTTTTAGTGTCATTCATTCTCTCATATGTTTGGCCAAGCCAATAATATGCCAAAGGGTTTCCGGGATCCCGTTCAGCCGCAGTTGTCAGATGTTTTTTGGCCATCACGTAATTACCGGTGGCCAGAAAATTACGGCCCAGGTATAGGTATGCCATCCTAGTTTCAAACCCTTCATTTTGGCCTATATACCTGCTCAATAAGTTGGTGGAATCTTTATATTCCTTCTGCTCAGATAACATCAGGCCCAGATACAGGACTGCCAACTGGTTGCCCGGCTCCCGGCGCATGATATCCCTCAGCGCTTTAATCGCTCCGGTCTCATCCCCATCCAGGTAATCGGCCATGGCCAATTCGGTCTTGGCCGTGGTGCGCTTAGGATTCTTAGCCAGAGAGTCCCGCAGGATTTCCTTCTGATACTCAAAATAACCCGGGTGACCTGTCCAGAACCACCTGTCCCCGACAAAAAAACCAACCGCAATAAGAATAACAGCACATATAACCAGGATAGCAGCGGCTGTTCTCCTACTCACCTGCTTCTCCAGGTCAACTTTTATCTCGTAATTAAGCAAATCACTCACCCGCTGAACGCCCACCATCAAAACTCACCTTATATGCCAATTTATTTATAGAAAATATCCAACTTGTATCCGGCGGCGACTTCACCGGTTCCCTTCGGTGACTCAGAATTGTAAATCATCACCACAGCGGTTCTCAGACCGACTGCGTATTTGAGTATGGTAGTATTGTTAACCGTTTCCTCAATGGCTGCACTCCAGCCATAGCCGGCCATCTGTCCGTTGTAGAAATCTTTGACCTGCTGGACTGTCACATCGGTCCTGCGGGTGGAGAAGACCCGTTTGGCGCCTTCCATAGCAGCCTGGTCGAACCATGGCTCATTGGCCCAGATGGATGCATCCTGGGGCAGTGACCACTCAACCCCGGCATAGAGCGGGACTTCGGGAGGAACTGAGGTCACAAAATTCAACATATGGCCTGTCGCGTGACAGGATATACAGTCAGTTGTTCCTGCTATATCAATGGTGTACCTGACCTTGGAATTAATGCTCTTATGACAGGTGTCACAGGTCAGGGCAGTTTTTTGAGTAGTGGTGTCATAAGTTTTCTGCGTCTTTGGATTGCTTAAATGCTCGAAAACCAGATTCCCTTGGTGACACGTGCCGCATTTGTTATCAATAGTGGCGCTCTGGTGTACCACAACGTGGTCGAAATTGCTGTGGCAGGCATCACACTGGGCATTCTTGGCGCTGATGGCTGCTTTGACGTCGTCCCTGATACTCTGGTGACAGGTGAAGCAGTTATAGGCAGCGCCGAATTCATCCGTCCTGGCCTCGTGTTCGGTGACCAGATCGGAATTATGACAGCCGGTACAATCCAACTGGGGATTTGGCACAAAGGAAGTGGCATGTTTGGCTGCTACATCAGTGTGGCCGGCTTTTCCCGTATCGTGGCAGTTAAAGCACAGGTCGGTACCGTCGGTTCTGGTGGTGACAACACCGGGAGTGTAAAATTTATGGCAGTCTGACATAGAACATGATACGGGTTCAGAACCGTACCCAGTTCCCCATGCAATATTAAAATACGGGCTCTGGTACTGGGTTGTCCCGTGATCTTTATGGTCTACCGGTTGATGGCAGGTGTTACAACTGACGGACTTGTGGCACCGCGAGCAACCCGAAGTACCGGCAGGTGAATTGCCGCCGTCGTGATAACTATGAATCGCTGGCGGACTAGTGTTGACACTGATTGGGCTTTTAAACCATCCTATGTCGGTAACATAAACGGCAGTCCAACTGGGATAGGTGTGACCGGAAGTCATGAACGGGTTATTATGACAAGTATTACAAGCCTGCTGAAGTACCGGCGGAGCCACAGTAAAGCTGTCCACTATAGTACCGTGACATTTACTGCAGTCACTGGAATTGGCTATTGCCGTACCGGTAAATAATATCGACATCATCAGAGTCAGGCATAAAAGCAAAAGTAACCTTTTCATTATTTACCCTCCCTTTAGAAACCTACAATAAATTAATGATGGTAACATCTACAAAATATATATTACTGCCCAATGGCAATTTATTATCGAATTGGAAGGTACCATGCCATTTTTACATTAACAAATTATAACATGTATTTCTGGCATGAAATATAGAAAGCGAAACCTTTTGGTCACAACGACAAAATAAACATAATTAAGTCAATATTCTACATTTCGTAAGAGGATAACAAGTGCCCAGTGCAAATACACCGGGCACTTGTGCCAGATGAAATTAATTGCTTTGTTGTGAAGGCTTGTTATTTGCAGCTGCACCATGGCAGTCGAAGCATACATTCCGGTTCTTCTCCCTCAACAGAACTGTTGAAGTTGACGTGCTGGACGTCCCTCCCGCACTGTTCTTGTATGTAGCTGCACGGTTCCATGATGGGCTGTTAGTAACAGTTGTAGAAGTACCGTGGGCCCTATGACAGGTCACGCATGTTAACTTGTTATTCACAGACAACGCAACTTTGTACACGGTTTTATTCACAACCGCCTGTACACCGGTAGCATCATTATCCATGGTGAAGTTCATCCTGTGCATATACCTGTTGACAACACCTGAAGCATCATTGACAGCGTTCTGTCCGGCATTGTGAGCGGTCTGGTTGAACAAGTCATGACACCCGGCGCACCAAACACCGGCGTTATCTCCATAGCCGGTAGTAACCCTGGTCTTAAATTGGTTGTTGCCAACACCGCCGTCCCAAGAGTTTGCTACAGCAGTAAAGGTCCAATCATCATGGTCTGCAACAGCAACTGTAGCTGCGGGGAGCTCAGTCTTCAGCAAACGTGGCATAATAGTACCGTTGCCAGGAGTATAAGCTCCACCGGCATGGGGGTCATGGCAGGAACCACAGCGGAAATTGCCCACCAGATTGGAAGCGTCAGCACCACCAGGGATCTGGGTGCCGGTGGTCCAGTCGCCATTGTCATAGGTTTCAACACCGTGAACGGAGGAGTTTGCCACATAGTTACCTGCAATAGCGCCATCAGTCTCGTTATAATTAGCATTATCAAAATTAAAGGATTTTGTAAACCCGCCTGAAACTGATGCAATAAAGCCGGTAGCAGAGGTTATTTTGCCATCTTGGGCATTGTACGGGCTCTTCAGAGGGTCATTATGGCAATAAAGACAGAATTGGGTCTGGTTACTGCCATAAATCAACAGAGCAGCTGCAGAACCGGCGTGAGTTACGTGACACTTGGCACAGCCTGTGGTGTCAGAGGCGAAATCACCGTGATAATAAGGTTCTACCGCAGCATTAGCTGTCATGGCAGTTGCCAGCATTACCAGAACAGCCAGTAATACTAAAAGAATTGATTTTTTCATCATTTTCACCTCCTTTCAAAATTATTTGACTTTGTAAACCAGCACTCGTTTAAAAGAGTGTTCCAAAACATACATCCTGCCCAAATCATCAAAGGTTACATCGGTTGGTAGCGTAATCTCTTGAACCTGGTCGTCTTTCAAAGGCTGGCTCTCGGTTACCTGCAATACAATGTCACCGTTTGCATTGAGGGCAGAGACCCTGTAAGCTACACCTTCCGCGGTGTACAACCTGCCCCCCTTATCAAAAGCCAGGCCTCTCGGCACTGCCAGGTGCACATCTTTATCTTCCTGTTTTTGGGGAAGCTTCTGAATAAATTTGCCTTCCAGGTCATAGACGTTAATCCTGTTGTTCATCGAATCGGCCACATACACTCTGCTATCCCTCACAGCTATACTGTATGGGAAATACAGTTTCCCTTCTTCTTTGCCGTATCCGGCAAAACTTTTCACTGATTTTTTGGTTTTCAGATCGTATTTTTCTACAGTCATGGCTTTGTTATCAAGAAGGTACAAGAAGTCTTGGTTAACTGCCACATCTGCCACCAATACTGACTTTTGCAGCTTAATTCTATCAACAATCAATCCTTCAGGATCCATGATGAATATCTGGTGGGATTCCGAATCAGCAACGTAGAGTTTAGAACCATCCCAAAACATACCGGCGGGGCTGAGCATCTCCTTAGAGGTAATATCTTTTTGGTGCTTGCCGTTTAGGTCGTAAACCCCTATTCTTTTGTTGTTGTAATCGGAAACATAGATGGAATTATCAAACACCAGAACCTCATGAGGGTTATCAAACTCCTTGTCCCCGCCGTAAAAAGCAAACGCGAACTCGTATTCGGGCAGACTGACCTGTGGTGCATTGGCTTTGATAACCTCAACTGGGTTAAGTCGCTTGAAGTACAAATATCCGAATATGCCGACTAAAACCAGAATAGATACCAATATTAAATTAAGCAGCTTGGAAGTTGATATTTTTTTCATACCTGCCACCATTCTAATTTAATTCTTTCAACAATGTTTTTGCTTCCTGGTAATCAGGCACAAAGGACAATGCTTTAGTGAGGGTTTCTTTGGCCTCTTTGGACTTCTTCATAGCAATGTATACTTTCGCCTTTTCAACCAATATATCGGCGGCTCCCGGTTCAAACTTTAAAGCGTTGTCCAGTCGTTTCAGCGCCTCTTCGTACTTCCCTTCTTCCCTGAGGATCATAGCATACTGGACGTTGCCGAGCACATAATAGGGGGCTTTTTTAAGTAGAATTTCCAACGCTGTTTTGGCCGCCTTTTTATCACCGGTTTCCTTTTTAAACATGGCATAGTTAAGGAGTACGGCATGGTCTTTGGGGTACTTTTTTATTAAGTCGGAAAAGAGTTTGTCTGCTTCCTTCTTATTCCCCTGTTGATACAAAGTGACGGCATATGCCAGCGCGGCAGTACGATCTTTGGGGTTTTTCTTATAAGCAGCTGCCGTCTGATCAAATCGCTTTTCAAGAATGGTTCGGGTTTCCGCCGGTTTCCAGAAAAACTTGTTACCGATGAATAAACCTGCAGCTATCGTTACGATAACCGCTGCCAAAACAACCAGCACTGCTGTCTTAACAGATACCTCGTTGACTTTTCGTTCCATTCATTATCCTCCTGTTGTACTGTTTATTAAAGGTATCGATGTCTTATGTACCAGCTTTTCGGTTTACCGCTTTGGTCTTGTTGTTCTCGCGGGGAGGAACCTTCGTAGTGATGCCGGAATCCTTTTTCTCGTTCTTATCCGGCACGGTTCGGTGAATCGAATAGTATTTCAGATCTTCTTTACGTCTCTCACCGTGACATTTAAGACATAGCGCATCTTCCGGGAGCAGTTTGAAATACTTGTTCTCAGTACCATGGGGCCCATGGCAGCTTGTACAATGAACAGTCCCGCCATGCCAAGGGTCTTTATATTTCTCTCCAAAAGGGTGGTTAATCCTGGCTTTAGCCACTTTAGTGTGGCAGTTGTTGCACATAGGTTCCTGCTTATCCTGCAGGAGCGGCTCCCACTGTGATCCGTGCGGTACATGGCAGTTAGTACAGGCGCCAAGGCCATTCTTACCCTTGGCTTTAGTGGCATGCTTCAGTTTCTCATAAGTATTTTGCAGTCCCTGATGGCAGATATAACACAACTGATTACCAGATTTTCTTTCCAGTTTTGGCCCCTGACCAACATGGGGGTCATGACACCCGTCACATTCCAGGAGGCCGTTCCCTACCGGGTGATGAGAGGGTTTCACGAACTCAGACCTGAGCTGCGCGTGGCATAAATAACAGAGGTCGGTCCTGCTCTCAGGCAGGAGCGCCGGTTTGGGAGATGCGTGAGGCACATGGCACTTGGTACACTGCTCTTTAACAGGTTTATGTACAAATCCGGTTTTAAGCTTTTCGCTTATCCCAACATGGCAGGCCAGGCATAGTTTATTACCGGGTAAAAGCAGCAGTTTAGGGGCCGGTGTGGCGTGAGCTCCGTGGCAATTGACACAGTCCCCGTTGGCATATGGTTTATGCTGGACCGGAAGAATTGACTCGTTCTGGCGGTCATAGTGGCAGGTGTAGCATAACTGTTTCCCAGGCAGCTTAGTCATTCCCCTGTACTTAGAGGCATGAGGCAAGTGGCAGTCAGAACAGGCACCAATTTCGTATGGTTTATGCTTAAAGGGGAAATTGTAGAACAGATCCATCTTGTGACAGGTTGTACAAAGATTGGCCGGCGAAGTTCTTAACATAGCGCGGTAATCCGAGGAGTGGGGGTCGTGACAGTCTGTACAATGACCCAGTTGATACGGTTTATGCTGGAATTTGTATACTGTCTCGTCCATCTTGTTGAAATGACAAGTTGAACAGAGATTATCAATATTAACAACAAATTCGTGCTTGCCAGTCCCCACTGTATGTGGGACATGACAGTCCGTACAGTACCATTTGATGAAAGGGGAATGCTGATATTTCCTATTAAAATCGCGGCTTTTATCGGAATGACATGTCCCGCAAACCTTTTTATCTGATTCCCTATCGGTGAGTTTTGGCTTGCCATCAGTAGACGTCAGTTCAAATGTCTGTAATAGAAGGCCTATCTGCTTGCGGATGGCAGGCACGGTTATCATAATTCCTATCACCATCAGCAAAAGTAAGCCGAATACCAATGTCCTGTTACGTCCCATCTGGACCGGCTCCTTTCACCGTACTGTAACTATATCGTCTGATCATTATTGGTATTCTGTCAGTTTTTAAATTTATAAAAAATAGAATGTCAATCAAGGATTGCCGGATCCTTCCAAATACGCAATTTTCCCAAAGTGCACAGAATATTTGCACCATAATTATACACTAATCAGCCATTCTTGCCTAGATATAATTTACCAATTTAGGTTTGACTATCCAGTCGAAAACAGCGAAGAAAAGCAGGAGATTTGTTCTCCTGCTTTAATATACGAAATTTTGACAATCTAAAAGTAGGTCGGGGTACCAAAACGATTTCTAAATTTTACTCAAATGGCACATGGAACAATGTGTTGTTTCATGACAGTTCCAACAGCCCTCGTTGCTGGCTCCCTTTTCTTTGACCACCGAAGGGTGTATTTTCCTCCAACCACTTGGGTGGACCTTCCCCACGCTCGCTTGACCCGGTGAAGAGGGCGTTGCACTGGTTCCATCTTTCTGCCCCGTCCCACCGGAAGAGTCTGGGGCATTTCCACCGGAGCTGCCGTTGGGTTCTTCCAGATTACCATGGCATTTGGCACAATATGTGGAAACTGCTTTGTCTTTTGGTCCGGGCTTAGCACTGTTATGACACACCAGACAGCCTGATATGTCACCCCCGGCAACATCCTTCTTATGAACTATCCGCCAATCATCAGTATGGCCCCCGGGCTTTTTTTGATGACAATTATAACAGAATACATTTCCCCTGGCGTACCTGGCCGTCAGATCTTGGTTGGGTACGTCTTTTGCCTCAACAGAATACGAGTGGCATTTGTTGCAGTAATCCACTCCTGCTTTAGCCAGCTTACCGTGAGTACCAAGGAAGTTTTGTACCTTGTGGTCCAGCGGCTTGCTGATTTCCAGGTGACACGCCTCACACGCCTGAGTCACATTGCGCTTAATATGGCAGTCCAGGCACGTGTTCATCTTTGGCTCGGTATAATCCTTAGCCATCTGTTTCTTGCCGGTCTCGGCGGTCCATACCGCATAGTTCCCGTCATCCGTTAGTTTCCGGGCCACAATGTTACCGTGCGCTACCCCGCTGTGGCAGTCAACACAAAGCACTTTTTTAGCCGCATGTTTGTCGTGCGGAATAATCAAGTCCCCAGACGGGGTAAAGTCCCTATTGCCGGAGTGGCATTGGGTACACACCATATCTTCGAGCTTATGACTCATCTTAATGGGTGGCTCGTATGTCCCGGTAACGTATATAGCAAGTTCTTTAGCCGCAGACAACTTATGTACTAACAGGTTTCCAAGTCCTGGTTTGATGTGACAATCTGTACAGGAAACATTCAGGTGGGAGGAAGCCGACCAAGTCACATGTTCGGGATTCATCACATGACACTTGACGCAGAACTGTGGACTCATGGTTAATTTAAGGGCTCCGGCGGTGCTAAGCAGCACCGCCAGAATTAACCCGCTGATCAAAATCAATGCTTTAAGCCGTTCTTCAACCGAACCCGAAGTTAGTTTCTTTAACATCCTCCACCGGGGCATCACAAATTGCTCCTCTCCAGGACCTTTTTAAATCTATAAGTTTTAAACGGCCTAGAAAAATCGCTGCTGGAGCAAAGTGGTACGATCAGTGCAGAATCCTGTACGGCTACTTAAACCAGTGACACTTGTTGCAGGCAACTTCCTTGGCCGGAGACTTGAGGGTCTCACCGGCTTTAGGTGCCTGAATGCTGTGGCAGGCCATGCAGTTCTTCATCTCTTTGGCTGCCACAGAAGCTTTATGATTGGGCATCCATACTGATTTATCCTGGTGATCCTTAGGTTTCTTGCTATGGCAATTGATACAGAACTCGTTTTCCCAGGCAAAATCCTTAGCCTGAACGCCTGTTGACTTATTGCTCTTAACGCCGTCAGCTTTAAACCCGGGAGTAATTCCGATACCATGACAGTTAACGCAGCCTTTGAAGTCTTTTTCAGCATCAAGACCATGGCTGTTCAACCAAGTAGGTTCAGCGTGGCTTTTCGGAGTGAAAATGCTCTTATGGCAGGCTTCACAGGACCAGGTAACACTTTTAACTCCTTCTACACCAAACTTGGCCGGATTGATGTGGCAGGACACACAGGTATCCATATCAGGCCTAACTGTCTCTTTGGTCATGTTCTTCTTGCCGTCCTCATCGGTCCATGCCGATAGTTCACCATCCTTGGTGGCCTCCCTGCCGGCGATGTTACCATGGGCCACCCCGGAATGACACTTGACACAAGCTACACCTTTCTCACCGTGTTTTTCGTGTGGTACGATGAGGTCACCCGACAGCGTAAACGTTCGCGTGGTGACTGAGTGACACTGTTCACACAGGTGACTGGGTAATTCGTGTTTCATCTTAATGGGCAATTCTTCTTCGTAGCCGGCTGTAACGTAATCATACAAATGCCCGGTGGCTACAATCTTTTCTTTCAGGATATTGATCACGCCTGGTTCCATATGGCAGTCAACACAGGCAATTTGGCTGTGGGATGAGTATTTCCAGGTCACATACTCTGGAGTCATGGCTTTATGGCAAAGCTTGCAAAACTCCGGTGACATTGTAAGGGAAATCCCTCCAACCGTTGCCACCAGCAGAAACAGTAAAGATCCGCTGACCAAAATAAATAATTTTAACTTATCTTCAGTTTTTGACAGGTTAAACTTCAACTTGTCCTTTAACCCCATTTTCAAGTAAGCCTCCTCACCCATCTAATTAGTTGTACCCCATCATCACATCTGAGGCAAACTTAAACGACTCTTGCGAGTCACATCACATAATGCCGACTATCTATGTCGGCTGTAAGAAATACGGAAAGCATAATTGCATCTTTAGAACATTCTACGCAAAAATATAAAACCCTTCCCGCTTTTTGAATTATTTGACTTCTCAAATAAATTCGTCAAATTTAAAACTTTCTTTTCCCAATGTAATCTGCAATCACCCCGAGAGAATCGACCGCCCGGCCTTTAGGTAAAAGTTTTAGCTCGTGCTTTGCCTTGAATAAGTAACAATTAGATACATTAATAGCTTTTTGAATGGCTCCACACTCTTTAATAGTATTAATAGCCTCTAGGACTTCACCCTCCTTTTTGTCCTTATTCTCTATGATTTCCGCCAACCTAAGGCGGTTAGGTGACTCCGCCAGGGCGAAAATTGCCGGTAAAGTGACTATGCCCTGCCTTAAATCACTTCCAACCGGTTTTCCCAACACCTGCTCACTGGCGGTAAAATCCAGGACATCATCAGTGATCTGGAAAGCCATGCCGAGAAAATACCCGTACCTGGCGAGAGCTCTCACATGATAGTCAGGCGCCCCACAGGCAACAGCGCCCAGCTGGCAGCTGGCCGCTATGAGCAGCGCTGTTTTTCTCTTTATTCGAAAAAAATAGTCCTTAATATTCTGTTTCGGATCAAAACTTGATACAATCTGTTGAATCTCACCTTCACACATCTTAACACTGATATCCGCCAGAACAGTACTGATAACCCGATTGTCACAACTAGCTATCAGTACCAGAGACTGAGCGAACAGATACGTCCCGGTATAAATAGATATCTGGTCACCCCAGCTGGCTTTGACGGTAGGGATACCACGCCTGGTATACGAATCGTCAATTACATCGTCATGAACCAGGCTGGCCATGTGAATTAGTTCCAAGGCCATAGCCAGGGGCAACAGCTTATCCGATTTATACTGATAAGTTTTACCCGCAACAAGGGCAAACGCTGGCCTTAACCTTTTACCGCCAGCATTAAGCAGTTGAGCTGAGGTCTCAGTCAACAAAGGGTCCTGAGTTTTAACGATTTTTTGTAGTTCCCTGTCTACGGCTTTTAGGTCATCCTTTATTACTTTAAAAAGCTGCAACGCTTTCATCATTCCACCCGCTTGTCGTAATCAGGCCTTTTTTGTAAGAAAAATGGCGGCTTGTCACTTGCATTATATTCGCTATATCATATAAAATTCCTGCCGCCTTTGAAAATAAGTGTTCGCAAAAAAGGAGCAGAATAATCCTGCTCCGGTAAAGTTTTCACCTTTTATCAACATCTTTGGACGTCTCATCCAACTCCCTTTTAAAGTCATTGGTTGTCTTTTTGAACTCATTTATTGTCTTACCAAGCGATTTTCCTATCTCCGGAAGCTTACTCGGACCAAAAATGATAAGTGCAACCACAAATATCAGGATTAACTCTCCAGGCCCAAGACCAAACATAAGCATCACCTCCGCTCATTATGATTTGCGGAACCTTCCACAATTAACATGTTGTCACAATTACTGATAATGTTATTATCTCACACACATTTTTAAAAGTAAACCTGACAAAATGTTCATGAACCTACAAGATATACTTACCCGAAAAAATTGCGTTGCTCTCCCAGTTGTGTTATAATATTATCTGTTTACGGGAGCGGATTGGGCCTGGTGGCTCGCCTGGTCTTCAAAACCAGTTGACGGGCAGCGATCCTGTCCGTGGTGGGTTCGATTCCCACACGTTCCCGCCAACTATCATACGAAGGCTAACGAAGCGCCCGTTAATTTGGCAGGCGGCTTCGTTTTTTGCTTTCACCAAGTGGATCATTGAATAATATATATTATTATATATATAGGAAGGTTTTTGGAGGCAGGTCAAATGTCAGGAAAACATACTTTTGCAGTACGGGACTTTACCCGCTTTTCCCTGCTTGCTTCTCTCACAGCCCTGATGCAAATAGCACCCGGTCTAATCCCAGGTCCCGGCCATGTCCTGAGTGCCCTGGGTACGCTCCCGGTAGCCGTCGCCGCATTTATCAGTCCCCGGGGAGGAATGCTGGTAGCATTCGTATCGGCTTGGCTGACCTTTATGGTCCAGCCATCAGAGGCGCCTATTCTGATACTCTGTACCGGCCCACTGGGCGTGATTTTGGGAACAGGCTTACACCGCTCCGCCAGGCCCATTACAAGTATAGTCATGGGTACATTGACCCTTGGCTCCGGGGTACTGGTTCTGACCTTTGGGCTGGGTATGCCCGCTTTTGGCCCGCTTCTCTCCGACAGTAATATAATCATCTTTACCGGTTTCGTAACAGGGTTTTCTCTCCTATATAATTGGGCCTGGTTCAGGTTTCTCAGGTCGCTCCTGAAAAAGCTCGGCAGAACCGGTTTTATCCCTACGCCACAAATTGGGAATAAGCGAACATTATTGTAAATAATACCATAACCAGGGCGCTGACAGCAATAGTCAACCGGAATGTAGATTTCCTTTGGAAAATATCACCCATAATAATATACAACGGAAACAGAACCAGCATAAACCTTGGCATACTTAATAAACCTGCGTGCGGGGCTCTGGAAGTCAACGGGACAAAAAGTCCCAGGGCAAGATAAAGAAGATATTCAGGGCGCAGTTTTCTCGCCCCAACCGCCGTTAGAACCAACGCAAATATAGTGAACATCAGGTCAGTCAGGTTTCTCACCATCACTATGTTACTGATAACATTTTCCCAGGCCAGGTACAAGTTAGCCCAGGGTAGGTCTAAGGAACGCTTCCAATAGTGCTGAGCAGCCAGAAATGAAAACGGATTGCCGAATGTCTTCCATAGATAAAGCATGTATAAAACTAACCCCACCGGAACCAGGCCCAGGTAAAGGGAATCCCACCTTACCCGCCCCAGCTTATACCGGATATCCTGAAGGTATATGACAACCAATGGGAAAACGAGTAATACGCCGGTATTACGGGTGGCTGATGCCAACAGCCCTATAAATGAAGCGGACCCCCATTTTCTTTGCCTGGCCAGTATAAAACAAGCCAGGACCAGTGCCAGAAACAGCGATTCGGTGTAAATAGCGCTAAAAAAGAAACCGGTTGGGAATAGAGCCAAATACCATACCGCGCGAAGTGCTGTTTTTTCATCAGTGTCCAGCCTGACCAGGTAGTAAAGTAACATACAGACAAGTAAAAAAGACACATTGGAAATAACCGCACCGGCCCACGCCGGAGTAAAGCCCAAAGATGTCATTTTTTTTATCAGGACCGGATATAGAGGAAAAAAAGCTGCTGACTTCAGGGTATAGCCCTCAGTGGCTATTCTCATATACCATCTGCCATCCCAGTGACTGAGATTGGTAAGGACCACCTGCCAAGAACCCGCTTCCCTGCCCACGGGGAAAAACACTTTGGCCAGGTAACCGGAACCAATAACAAGCAGTTGATGCGTAATAAAGATGGGCATGATTTTGGCCGTAATTGAAGTCCGGACCCGATACCATAGGATTTCGATTAAATGTACTTTAGAGACTAGACTTGCCTTGACCATACTCATAGCTAGTATTATAGCCGGGTACAAATGAAGGAATACAAAATATATGGAGATTTTAAACCCCGTCTGAAGCTAACCTTCAGACGGGGTTTGTTAACCATAATGCAGCTTGAAGTATCGGATAAGAATCATATTATTCTATCATAACTCTGTTTAAGCTGACACTGAATCAGATTCCTTTTTGAACTTCCGCTTCAGGAAACCGCCAAGCTTGCGTTTGAGGTCATCCATAATGGTATAGACTACCGGTATCACGATAAGGGTGAACAGAGTCGAAGTGATGAGGCCGCCAATTAAGACCCAGGCCATGCCTGACCGGTATTCAGTCCCCTCACCCAGAGCCAGGGCGGTTGGCAGCATCCCGAATATCATTGTCGTTGTTGTCATAATTATCGGCCGCAGCCTTGTTCTACCGGCTTCCACCAGGGCTTCCCGCAGGGACAGGCCCCGCTCCATCAGGGTATGGGTATAATCTATCAGCAGTGTGCCGTTCTTGGCCACCAGTCCGTCCATCATGATCAAGCCAATCATAGAGAAGAGGTTCAGTGAGTTGCCGGTTATGGCCAGGGCACCAAAGGCTCCCACCACGCCCAGAGGAAGGGCCATCATCCTGATAAAGGGTGTCAGGAAGGATTCATAAAGCATTACCAACACCATGTAAACAAGCACAATGGACAAAATAAGGGCAGCAATAAGGTCGGCAAAGGTCTCCTCCATCCCCGCAGCCTGACCTGTAAAGTTGATATGGTAGCCTGGCCCGGGCTTGATTTCCCCTACTTTTTTCTCGGCCTCTTGGAGAAAATCGTTCAGCGCTCTCCCCCGGAGATTCCCGTTTACAGTAATGACGCGCTGCCTATCCTTCCGGTTGATTTCAGTGGGTCCGCTGCCGGTCCCTATTTCCGCTACCTGTTGAAGCTGAATAACAGCGCCGGACATGGTGGTTATCGGCAGGGTTCTGATTTCGTTAAGGTCTGATTTATTCACTCCTGATACCCGAACAACAATGTCGGTTTCCTCGCCAGGCTGCCGGAATTTGCCTGCCTTATCCCCATTCAAACTGGCCCTTACAGCCCGGGAAACTTCGTCAATGGACAATCCCAGAGAAGCAGCTTTACGACGGTCAACTTTAACCTGGACTTCGGGCTGCCCCAGGCGGTAGTCAATGTCTACATCCTCGGTTCCGGGAATGTCGTTCACGACATTCTTGACCCGTTCAGAGAGGACAATCAGTTTTGTGACATCAGGACCTGATACTTCGATTTGAATGTCCCGTCCGGGTGGGCCCATGCTGTCCGCTTCAGCTACGGTAATCTTCCCCTTGATAAACCCGTCGCCCCATCTGCGGATTTGGTCCCCGATTTCCCAAACAGACCTGTCACGTTCTTTCTTTGCGTAAAGTTGTAACCCGACCCTGCCTAGATGGGACCCGGAAGAAGAAGCCTCCATCCCTCCGGCCGAACCGAGGGTCGCGTGGTAGTATTTCACTTCCGGAATCTTGCTTAAGAATTTTTCAACGTCTTTCAGCACCTCATCAGTCTTCTGAATCGGTGTGCCAATAGGCAGTTCAAGACTGACTGTTAATTCACCCGCGTCCATTTTCGGCATCTGTTCTGCGCCGATAAATCCAAGGGTTGGCAGAAATAAGCTGGCAACGAACAAAATACCCACTACTGCAAGTACGGTTTTTCTACGACCCAGTGACCATTTCAGGAGAGACAGGTATTTGGTTTTGACAGTGTCACCCAACGGGGCAGTTTTACGCCAAAACCCGCCGAACAATGATTTGCGCCCACTCGGCACCGCACTGCTGCCGGGCTTGTCACTAGGTTGGCCGCCAACCCCATCGTTTCTCTTAAAGAGCCTGGAAGCCATCATAGGTGTCAGGGTAAATGAAATAAATAACGAGAAAACGGTGGCAAAGACTACCGTCAAGCCAAACTGCCGGAAAAACTGGCCGACCATACCGGACATAAAGGCTATTGGCGTAAATACAACGATATCTGACAAGGTAATGGCCACCGCCGCCATCCCTATTTCCATCCGCCCGTCGATAGCCGCTTCCTCCGCATTTTTGCCCATTTTTAGATGCCGGTGAATATTTTCCAGAACCACAATTGAGTCATCAACCAGAATCCCAATACAAAGCGCTAAGCCCATCAAGGACAGCATGTTGAAACTAAACCCGGCAAAGAACATCATCATTAATGCCGCCAGCAGGGAAGTAGGGATAGCGAGGGCAACAATCAGAGTGGACCGCCATTCTCTCAGGAATAAATACAGGGCCAGGGCGGTGGTAAGAATTCCTTCAATTATGGAATTCCTGGTATCATTTAGAGAACTCCTGATCATCAAGGAACTGTCCCGCGAATTAATTATCTTTACATCATCAGGCAGTTCTTTCTGGAGGCTTTCTATTTCCTGTTTTACCTTCTCGCCTACCTCCACGACAGATGCGTCACTTTGTTTGAACACCATCAAGGAAACGGCGCTTACACCGTTAACCCGGCTGTATTCCCTTACTTCCTGAAATTCGTCCGAAACAGTAGCCACAGCCGACAATGGTATGGTACTGCCATTACCAAGGGGTATATCAAGACTGTTAATATCATCAAGTGTTTCAAATTCCCCCAGAACACGCACATTATACTCAGCTTCCGGCCTGTCAAGCCTACCGCTGGGCTGGTTAAGGTTCTCGCCCCGCAGCCGGTTGATTACCTGGTTAATCGATAAACCATAACCTGATAATTTGGCCTTATCAACGGAAACATTAATTTCCCGGTTTTGACCGCCGACAACCGTTACATCGGCAACACCGTCTAATCTCTGCAGGCGGTCCTTTAATATATCTTCCGCCATTTGTTTGGTCTCATGCAGAGGCCGCTGGCTTTTCAAGGCCAAAATCAACACCGGCTGGTCATTCATGTTGAATTTATAGACTACCGGGGCGTTGGCGTCCTCCGGGAGCATCCCTTTGACCATATCCATCTTCTTCTGTACATCCATAGCAGCCTGATCAGAATCAGCCGACATCTCAAACTCCAGCGCCGTATATGTAAATCCCTCAGATGCCCTCGAAGCGATAGTTTTCAATTGACTCACAGATGCCAACTGGTCCTCTATAGGCTTAGTTACCTGAGTCTCTATTTCTTCAGCCCCGGCTCCAGGATACGAGGTAACCACATAGACCACAGGAAAGTTTACATCCGGAAAAAGCTCCACCTTCATTTTGTCATATGTATACAACCCCAATACTACGAAAACCATGATAATCATAGACATCATGGCCGGCCTTTTAATTGCAAGTTTGGTTAGATTCAAGGTACTTCCTCCCCCTCATCGCCGACTGACTAGTCGGTCTGATTCGATTGTACCATAAGGCCTTAAAGCCAGTCAATTAATTTATTGTTAAAGAATTACAGCCTTGATGAATTCATCTAGCACCTAGCACCTAAGAAAATCGGGCCGCCCAATTCCGGGGCTGCCCGATTTTCTGCTTTTACAGTATCTTACTGAGGAAGGATTTCGTCCGCTCGTGCCGGGGATTTCCGAAAACCTGATCCGGCGTACCCTCCTCAACGATAACACCTTCATCCATGAACAATACCCTGTCCCCCACTTCCCTGGCAAAGCCCATTTCATGTGAGACAACAACCATGGTCATGCCATGATGGGCCAATTCTTTCATAACGGCAAGGACCTCTCCCACCATCTCCGGGTCAAGGGCCGATGTCGGTTCATCAAACAGCATCACCTTAGGTTTCATAGCCAGTGCTCTGGCGATAGCCACCCTCTGCTGCTGCCCGCCTGAAAGCTGGGCCGGGTAATTACCTGCTTTGTCTGCCAGGTCGACCCTATCCAGCATTTCGGCTGCAACTGATTCCGCCTTAACTTTAGGCAGCTTACGGACTTTTTCCAGGGCCAGGGCCACATTTTGCTGTGCGGTCATGTGTGGGAACAGGTTAAAGAGCTGGAATACCATCCCTACTTCTTCACGAACTTTATTGATATTAGTTGCCGGGTCGGTCAGGTTAAACCCGTCCACAACGACCTCGCCACCGGTCGGTTTTTCCAGGACATTAAGGCAGCGTAGAAAGGTACTTTTGCCTGAACCACTGGGGCCGATAACAACCACTACCTCGTTGGGTTTGATATGGCAGTCGATACCTTTTAATACTTCGAGTTTTCCGAAGCTTTTGCGGAGGTTACGCACGTATATCACTCTTGCCGAACCTCCTTTCGAGGTATGCAACGAACTGCGAAAGAATCAGTGTCATAATAAGGTAGAGAGCAGCTACAGGTAATAAAGCCTCCCAAACCCTGGCGGTATCCCCCATTACAATGGTGCCTGTAAAGGCTAATTCTTGCAGAGATATTACCGAGACCAGAGATGAATCTTTCAGCATAGCGATAAATTCATTCCCGAGGGGAGGAATTACTCTTTTAAAGGCCTGTGGGACAATAATGTACTTCATAGACTGCGCATAAGTCATACCCAAAGAACGGGAAGCCTCCATCTGCCCCCGATCGATTGACTGAATTCCGGCCCTGAATATTTCGGCGATATAAGCTGCACTGTTCAGGCTTAGGGCGACAAATCCAGAAACGATAGTTGGGAAATCACCTATCGAGGGCAACACCGCATAGTGAAAAATAATAATCTGGACTAAAAGTGGAGTCCCCCTAAAAAGGTCAACATATACCCTGCCGAACCAATTCAGTGATTTATTAGGAGATAAACTACACAGGCTGATAATAAGTCCCAAAACCGTACCTACACTAACAGCGACCGAGGTCAGTTCCAGGGTCAGCCAGGCTCCTTTTAAAAACATTGGGGCATAGTCTGTTATGATGTCAAACCTTATTACTCCCAGAGTCATCATAGATGAAATCACCTTTCCAATTCTTCTTGCAAGAAAAAGGCGTAATGCCGGAAAGACATTACGCCGGGCTTAGATTACTGTTGTTTGCCAAAATATTTTTCAAAGATTTTATCGTACTCGCCGCTAGCTTTTATTTTATTAATACCTGAGTTGATTTTTTCCTTCAGCTCGGTATTACCTTTTCTGACAGCAATACCATAAAACTCTTTATCAAACTTGGCATCTGTAACAATTTTCAGTTTGGCTTCCGGGTTCTCTTTCAAATAAATCAACACAACTCCGGAATCTGCAACAGCAGCGTCAACCTTGTTGTTTCTCAGTTCCAAGAATGCAGCGGGGTTGTTGGGAAATCTCTTAATACCCGCATAGTCTTTACCAAGGAATTTTTTCAGGGCCTCATCCCCGGTTGTCCCCTGTTGGACTGAGACATTCTTGCCTTTGAGGTCATCAACTGATGAAATGGTTGAATTTTCGGGGATAGCGATATAGTTGGTGGATTCGAAATATGGGTCTGAAAAATCCATTTCCTTAGCCCTATCAGGGGTAATCGTAATAGCTGAAATAAGCATGTCATTTTTTTCTTTGATTGAAGCAAAGATGCCTGACCACGCAGTATTTACGTATTCGACTTTAAATCCTTCCGCTTTTGCTACAGCATTAAGTACATCAATATCAAACCCCACAATTTCACCGCTCGGTTTTATTGATTCAAACGGAGCGTAGCTGGCATCAGTACCAACTTTATAAGTCTTTACCTCATTGGCGGTTTTATCAGTCGCCTGGGTGTTTCCGCCCTCGGTGGCAGCCTTCTGTCCACATCCAGTTACCAAGACCATGCCTAAAACCATGATACACAGGGTAATAACCTTGAGAAACCTTTTCATTTTCATCCTCCTTTTTAGATTTTTCGTTCTATTTTTTCAACCTAAATAATTTCTTATAAAGCATCAAAAATCCTGCCATTGTCGATTATTTTTTTCTTTATAATTTAACATATCAGCACTGAGGTGTCCTCAAACCTTGACACATATAAATGAGTATGCCACAATTAAAATAGTGACTAAATCAGGGAGTGAGATATGGGCACGAGAAAAATACAATTATTTGCCGACCTGGCCTTGGTTCTTGTAGCTATGGTCTGGGGCGCCACCTTTGTTACTGTTAAAGAAGCTATCAAGTATATTGAGCCTTTTTACTTCCTGGCTATCAGATTCGGGATAGCCACCCTGCTCATGCTGGCATTAACTAACAAAAGGATTTTCAAGCTTTCACTGCCGCTCTTGCTGAAAGGCTTCCTGATAGGTGCTGCGCTATTTGCCGGCTACGCCTTTCAGACCATTGGCCTGAAATATAC
>Ga0209347_1002544_pt1 | contig 23753 bp, 15 predicted proteins | sample AutmiccommuBRH23_FD_187382 | JGI IMG/M metagenome (GOLD analysis project Ga0209347, IMG submission 187382) | Deep subsurface microbial communities from Mt. Terri, Switzerland - Autotrophic microbial communities BRH/23 (SPAdes) (version 2) | ecosystem: Environmental > Aquatic > Deep subsurface >...
CGTTGCGCTGCATCCCTCGTCATTTCACGTACGAACAAGTACGCTACATGACTCGGGATTTGCGTCGCCTTGATCTTGAACTTTTTACTTTGCCATCCAAAATTGACTTTTTACGAGTTCATCAACTTTGTAATAAGGAGGATTTCCGGCTCAAGTATCACAACCAATAACGCCAAGGCTTCGGCGGCCCATCAAGGATCTGTTTCCGTTTATTGATACAAGCGATACAACCGCATCCCGGTGTCATTGGATGCGGTCCTTTTTCACTGGCGAGCTGCATGCTCGCATCGATCATTTCCATGACCAGGGACCATTCCGCGTTCCTGCGTCTTTTTCGGCTTTCCGAATCCATGTCTTCCTATAGAGACTTTTTGTCGCCTTGGAGCAGTGGAAGTAACGATTCCAGGTGATGTAAAACATCAAATTTTTCCGCAAACATCCGCAGCTGATCGATGTCTAATGGTTGAAATTTGGGAGGCAGCAGGTCTGCGGAAATTGCCCTGAAAAGCCAGCGGTGAAGCGCGGCATTCCGTAAAAAGATAACGCCATGGCGCCGATAAGCGCATGCGAACTCTTTTTTCCGAAAGAATGCGGTGAATTATGGATATGACATGTTTGAGTTTAGGCGTCGTCATTTCAGGTTTGCTGCACCGATAGCAAATGTTTTTTTAGTGTTCAGAATTAAATTAAGGCAGAAGTCATCAAAAATAAACACTTTTCTGTCTTGCGGCAGACGTATGCAGTTATTCGACCCCGCTTTCAGCCGGCTCCGCAAACTTCTCCTCCAGATATTCCATGAAGGCCTTGCACAGGGGGGAGGGGGTGCGGTCCTTATGATAGGTCAGGTAGAAATTGCGGGTCAGGTCGAGCCCCTTGACGTTTAGCGCCTTGAGTGTTCCGGCGGCGAGTTCGTCTGCCACGGCAATGGTCGAGAGTATGGAGACACCGATTCCGGACTTGATCCCCTGGATCACGGAGGCCGTGCTTCCGAGTTCGGCGGCGATGTGGATCGCATCCAGGTCGACATGATGGGTCGCGAGGCTTTTCCGGAGCGACTGGAGTGTTCCGGAACCTTTTTCCCGCAGGATGAACGGCTCTTCGAGTATTGATTTCAAATCGATACGGCTCTTTTTCGCCCATTTGTGTCCGGCGGGAACGATGAGCCGCATCTCGTCGGCGATCAGTTTCTTCTGCACGATCCGGCTCCGGTCGGCTTCGGCCCCGACCACCCCGAAATCGAGTTCGGTATTGAGAATGTCCCGGATGATCTGCTCGGTATCGCCCACCCGGATCGATATGTTCACCTTGGGATAGCGCCGGGTGAATTCCCCGATCACCCGGGGGAGGATGTATCCGCCCGGGATGGTGCTTCCCCCCACGGCCAGCTGTCCGCTGACTTTCCCCAGGAATTCCGCCATGGCGGTTTCGGTTTCATCGGCCAGGGCGATAAGTCGCTCCGCGTGGGCGTAGAGCAGCTTGCCGGCTGTTGTCGCAATCGCCTTTTTCCCCATCCGGTCGACCAGCTGGCACCCGAAATGGTTTTCAAGTTCCTTGATGTGGCTGCTTACCGTCGGCTGCGTCAGGTGAATGGCTTCGGCTGCCCTGGAAAAGCCTTCCAGTTCAACAACTTTCTGAAAAATTCGGAGTTGCCAGAGGTCCATCGGTTTCCCGCTTCTGCTGATGATTATTGTTCAGGTTGTCACCGGATTTCGGTTCGCGCGATAGAGATTTTCAATGATTCAGAGCAAGGTCCATAGAAATAAACAATTTGCCTTAATGCTGTGAAACAGTTTAAGATTCTGTCTATATCACTGCACCAGGGAGAATGCAACGGCCATGTTCACAGGTCTTTTCACCGATAGAAAAAATCTTGGACATCGGCTTGGCGGTTTGAAACATCCCCCTGATCCACCTTCGAAGGGGGATTTTGGACCGAGGTTCGCAAAAAGCTCCATTTGAACAGTTCACTGGAAATGCAGACAAGCGATACCATTTAAGATCCCGGAGGATCCATGAAAGAAATTGATGCCCGTAAACTGGCGTGTCCCGCACCGGTCCTGCTGACCCGGGAAGCCATTGAGAATGAAAACCCGGAGGCGATCCGGGTCATTGTGGACAACGACGCGTCCCGTCAGAACGTCAACCGCTTTTTGACGTCAAAAGCATATGAAGCGAAGGTGGAAACCGTCGGCGACCTGTTTCACGTGATCGGCACCCGCCAGGGGGGCGCCGCGGTTGCCCCGGCAGCCGACCTGAAACCCGTGGCGGCCACCGCCGGCGACCGGAAAATACTGGTGATGATCACCACGGACAGGATGGGATTTGGCGACGATACCCTCGGGCTGAAGCTGATGATTAATTTCATCGGCACCCTGAAAGAGATGGGAAAGGAGCTCTGGCGGCTCATCCTGGTGAACAACGGGGTGAAACTGGCCGTGGAGGGGTCGGAAGTTCTGGGCGCGCTGGAGGGTTTCGAAAAGGAGAGGATAACTATCCTGGTCTGCGGCACCTGCCTGACTCACTATGGCCTGCTCGAAAAAAAGCGGGTCGGCGAAACGACCAACATGCTCGACATCGTTACGGCCATGCAGCTGGCGGATAAGGTGATTACCATCTGATCTGATCTGGCAGGTCAGGTTTCCAGTACCGGGCGATCCAACGGTTTCTGGGCGTTTTGCAGTCTGGCAATCCGTCCCATGGTCCAGACAATCCGTTCGAAAAGGCCGGTCAACACAAGGAATGTCGTCCGGTCGTGCTGGGCGATATCCGCTTCCACGTGCAGGTGGGCGGCGCGGATCGACTGGAAAACTTCGCCCTTGTCCCGGGTCATGCGGATCAATAACGCCGTATCGGCATCGTCACCGGAGACGTCGGCATCGCAGAGGGTGTGGAGCAGAAAATCGAGACTCTGGAGAAACGTGTTCTGGAAAACCGTCCGCAGATCTCCGGTCCATTCCCGGCAGATCTGGGCGAACTGATGCAGAAGCGCTTCAAGCGCCTCCATCTGATTCTGCTTGTTCCGCAGCAGCATGAGCAATTCCATCCCTTCACCGGACAACGGCTGCCGGACCAGTTCCGCGGCCTCGGAACCGATCTCCTTTGATACGGATAGAAACGAGGCGTGCAGGGCATTGAGCACCTTCCCCTGGTCGTCTTGAACCGGATCGAGGAGCGTCGCCGAATACTGCGGCAGACGGCATACCAGGCGGGCCTGCTCCCTTGCCAGGAGGCCGAGATGCAGTTCCGGGGCGCCCCCGAAGTCGTCGCGCAAAAAAACCGTCCGGGACCATTCTTCCTCCCGGGTTGCCGGCCAGATGCGCTCGATGCCCCCGGCAAAGGGGGTCAGCAGGAATGATAAGACAACAGCGCCGCCCCAGTTGAAAACCAGGTAAACGGCCGCCGCCTGCTGTTCCAGGGGCAGCCCCAGGCTCCGGACCAGTGCGTGGACCAGGGGGAGGCCGGCCAGAATCTCCAGGTAGAACAGGAAGACAAAGACTACTCCGGCAGTGAAATTGAAAAAGACCTGGGACATGATCAGTTGCTTTGGCGTTCCCCGGAGCGTCGCGGCCAGCAGCCAGCTGGCCACTCCGGAACCGACATTGGTGCCGTAGATGATCATCATGGTCTGCTCCATGGTGAACAAGCCTACCTGGGTCAGGGCGATCGCCAGGATGGATACCGCCGTGGAAGACTGAGACAGGGCGGTGAGCAGGGCACCGGCCAGAAATGCAAGAATATAGGAGGAATGGCTTGAGGAAAGTACGGCCGTGAACCAGGGCATTCCGGCCAGCGGTTCGGCCCCGGCGCGAAGCATGATCAAACCATAGAAAAGCATGGCCCCGCCGAACAGGGTCTGGGAGACAACTTCCATTCGCCGGGGTTTTTTAAAGGCGAAGGAGAGCCCGGCCAGACCGAGCAGGAACAGCACGGCCACTTTGATGTTCAGCACCGCCAGGATGATCATGATCCCGACGCCGGCATTGGCCCAGAAAATGACCAGCATGCCGCGTCGAACCGGCAGGATTCCGGCGCCAACGAGGCTGCCGGTGATAAAGGAGAGGGCGGACATCGACTGGGACAGGAACCCGGCCGCAAAGCCGAGGAGGCCGGCCCGGAAGGAGGTGCCGACCCATCTTGCAAAATGGAGGCGGAACCGGCGGCCGGCCATCTGCTTCAGCCCCGAGCCGAGCAGGTGCAGGCCGACGAAGAAAATCCCGATGCCGCCGATAAGGTTACCGATTGCTTCCATTCATGGTCCCGTTGGATCTGGATGAACTCGTAAAAAGCTATCTGGTTATTCGGAAAACACCAGTGGGCGGGTTTGAAACCGCCCCTACATCGAAGCGGCCGTAGAGGCGGGTTTGAAACCCGCCTGATTCCTTCCAGGCAAAGAGTTTACTCGATTTACTGGAGCGAACACTATCACGAATTTAAAACATGAGTTCCTTGGAAGTCGGTTTTTGATGGCAACGTAAAAAGCTCCACCAAATCTTATAAAAATGGCAAGGCGCGAGGTGACGAGGGATGAAGCGCAACGCAGAAGTTGGACTTCCAAGGAACTTGATTCGGCAACTTGTCACCAACTCGACTTTCGTCTTTCTTCTGGATTCTGGCTTCTGGATTCTGGCTTCGCTTCTCGGGCTCCAAGTTCCTTCCTGTAAAAACGTGGCCCAGCCGAGTTGTCAGCTTTTTACGAAGCCATCAATCATCCTTTCCTTACAAACATACGCAACTGATTTTTTCCGTTCACCTGCCGGTATTCTATCTTTTCAGTTTTGCCTTTGACGATCATGACGCCGATGTCGTCCGGTTCGGCGTCTTCGATCATGTTTCCTTGTTCACCGGCGCTCTCAAAAAGAATCTCGACATTGTTATGCTTCTCCGAATAGGCGATTCTCAGATCGACATCGATTGTTTCCGATCGGGATCTGCATAGAATCAGCAACTCCTCGACAATCAGGAGAATTTCGTTGATCAGTTTGCGCGGGAAAACATGTTTTTCGCAGAACTGCTCAATCCCGGCGTTCAACTTGTACAGATCGAAATCCGGAGTGTCGATATGATCGTTGAAGCTCCGCACCCGGTTGATGAACGCCCGGGTTTTTTCTTTCAGCGGGTTTTCGAAAATCTGTTCGGGTGGACCCTCTTCGTAGATCAAGCCCTCGTCCATGTAGAAAACACGGTTGGAAACATCGCGGGCGAAATCCATTTCATGGGTAACGATCGCCAGGGTCATTCCTTCCCGTGCAAGGCGCCGGATAACGGCCAGCACTTCGCTCACCATTGTGGGATCGAGCGCGGAGGTCGGTTCGTCGAAAAGAATGATTTCCGGATCCATGGAAAGGCACCGCGCGATGGCGACCCGTTGCTTCTGACCGCCGGAGAGTTCCTCGGAATAGCTGTCGGCTTTTTCCGCGAGCCCGACCATCTTCAGCAGTTCCATCGCTTTGCCGCCGGCCTCTTCTTTCCCCTTGCCGAGCAGTTTAACGGGTCCGATTGTCAGATTCTGGAGCACGGTAAGGTGATTAAAAAGATTGAACGACTGGAAAACCATTCCCATTTTCCGGCGCATTTTCGGCACGTCGGTTTTCCTGTCCAGAATATCGATTCCATCGATGATGATTTTCCCGCCGGTGGGCGTTTCAAGTAAATTAAGGCAGCGCAGAAACGTGCTTTTACCGGTTCCGGAAGGACCGATGATCGAAATGACTTCACCCTTGCGGATCTCGACATTGATATCCCTCAGTACGGTGACGTCGCCGAATTTTTTTTCCAGGTGCTTGACGCTTATCATTTACGATGCCCGGCTTGTTTTCAGTTTTGGATTGCTCATCCGTTCCACGTATTCCAGCGATAACATGAGCAGCCAGGAGATGATGAAATACAGCACGGCGACCATGATCAACGGGAAGAACGCATCAAAGGTGCGGCTTCGGATGATATCGCTCGCCTTGGTCAGATCCTGCACCGCGATGTAGCCGACAATGGACGTCATTTTAACGAGGGATATCATTTCGCCTTTATAAACCGGCAAAATTCTCCGGACTGCCTGGGGAAGAACAATGTAGACAAACGTTTTTACTTTCGAAAAGCCGATGGCGATCCCCGCTTCGGTCTGCCCCCTGTCGACGCCTTCAATTCCGGTTCTGAACATTTCGGAAACATACGCCGCGAAATTCAATCCAAAGGCGATGACCGCAACAAACAGCGGATCGATATCGACCGAGGCAAAGACGACGTAAAAGATGATCATCAGAACGACCAGTACCGGCGTACCCCTCAAAATCGAGATATAGACCTGCGCCGGAACCCGCAATATGCGTTTTTGCGACATTCTCATAAAGCAGATGAGTCCGCCGAGGAGCGTGCCGAACAGTGTCGCCAGCACCGATATGACCGCAGTGGTCTTCAACCCACTAAGTATTAATAAGTAGCGGCTTTCTTTGATAATGTTGCTGTGAAAACTTTCCGCGATTCCATGCAGGAAGGAATTTTTCAGAAGCGATTCCGTTTCTTCCGGTTTCCGATCATCCATATTCTTTCTGGCGGCTACCACGGCGGTTCGGAACGTGGCGTAAGGATCGGAAAAGTCGATCTGTTTGGCCCGCTCTTCGCTGATGCCGATACCGTCGGCAATCATGCTTACCTTGCCGGAAACCAGCGCCGGAACCAATGCCGGAAAATCGATCATCATGATGTCCAGACGATAATCGCCCCATTCCGCAAACCGTTGGATCATTTCGATATCGAACCCGACATACTCGCCGTTCATGTAGGCCACGTAAGGCAAGTCCTCGACCGACACCCCGACTTTTAACTTCTTTTTGGAAACCGGGTTGCTGAAAGACGGCATGATCGCCGCTTCGGGATCTTCGATGAACCAGCGCTGGCGCATTTCATCGTATATTCCGTTCTCCCGGATGGTTTCAAGAAACCGGTTGAATGCCTGCCGCAGTTCGGGATTGCCTTTTGCGAACCCGACCCCCAGCGGCATGTCAAAAACATTGTCGCTTAAGACGCCCAGTTCGGGATTGTGCTTGATGATGATGCCCGCGGTGATCAGATCGATCATGATGACGTCGATCTTCCCCGTTTTCAGCGACAGGATCATGTCGGACGAATAATCGTACAGGAATGCTTTCGCTTTCGGATAATTCCGGGCGACAAACCCGTCGTGAACGGTTCCGGTGAAAATGCCGATTCGCTTATCGGCGATGTCCTCCAGCACCTTCAGCGTGGCGCCGGACGTTTTTGCGCTGGTCTGATCCGATTGCAGGGCATATCCGCCGGTTGTAAACACAAAAAACGAAACCACGAACACGGCCATCGATTTAAAAATAATGTTCATTGACGCCTTTTTACTGATCAGTACATATGCGAACGGTTTTGGTCTTTGTGTCGGGATATGAATCCCCTTCCAAGGAGCTTCCTGATGATGTGGGCTGTCCCGAGTAGGTTGGCTGAGCTTGCGAAGCCCAACAAACCGGGATGTTGGGCTTCGAAAGCTCAGCCCAACCTACGCATGGAAGTTATTCTCTGTAATAACGAAGCGTAGCGGAATTCTGAGTTTTTTTACGGAACCGTCTTTATTCCCTGACCAGCGCCGCAATCCCACCGACATAATACGGTTCGGAAAAGAGCACTTTTCCGGCGCGTTCTTCCGTGATGGTGATGCATGCGCCGATCATGTCTACTTTTTTGGCCACCAGCGCCGGGATCATCGCCCCGAAATCCATATCGACGATTTCGAGCTTCTTGTTTAATTTTTGTGCAACCAGTGCCGCAATCTCAATATCCATACCGACGATCCGCTGCGATCCATCGACAAACGAAAACGGTTCCGTAATGGCCGCGGTACCGAATCGGAAGACACCCTCCGTGCCGGTTTGTATTTCCGGCATTGGTTTCGGCGCTCCCTGATCCGGCAGCCAGCGCTTTATCATCAACGCGTATTGGCCGCTCGCCTTTAATTCGCTGATTATGGTATCGACCGTATTTTTCAGTTCTTTATCTTCGAGACGCACGGCAAAGCCGTAGTTATCCGTTGTAATCATCTGGGGGAGAACGACCATTCCGGAATTTTTAGCGGCGATATTCTTCAGGATCGGTTCATCGTAAGCGGCCGCATCCGCTTTGCCCCCCTTTACCGCCATGCAGGCATCGAGAACGCTGTTAAAGTACTTGAATTGGGCATCCGGAATTTTTGACAGCACCAGTTGATCCGCGACGGTTCCGGTGGGAACGGCAAACTGCTTGCCGTTAAGCTGGGAAAGATCGGAAATTTTTTCCCGTTCACTGCATCCGATCGATGTCATCAAAAGCGCGGCGGTAAGCAGGGTCATTAATAGGCTTTTAAGGGTCGTTATCATTTATTCCATTCCTCCAGTTAGTTATGTGAGCCATGTATTTATACGAATACCCGGAGTCGCTGGTTCCCAAGCTCCAGCTTGGGAACCCAATATTCAAGCCTGAAAGTAGATATCCAGGACATTCCGGTCATCATAACGATGATAGGCCATGGCGCTGCTCATTTTCCTTGCCAGGAGAATCCCCAGGCCGCCCACCTCCCGTTCGGCAATATCCAGGGTGGTATCCGGCGGCGGCTGCGCCAGGGGATCAAAGGGCCGGCCCGGGTCGGTCACGCGCACCAGAAACCCCTTTTCCGGCGTCATGCCGCAACCCACGGCCACTGTCCCCCCTTTTCCGGCCTCAAAGGCATAGTGGAAGACATTGAGCAGCACTTCTTCCAGCACCAGGTCGATTTTCATTTCCACGGACTCGCTCATGGCCGCGGCCCGGGCGTGCTCCAGGACAAAATCGCGGAACTTTTCCAGGGACTCAGGCCTGCCGGGCAGGTGCAGCCATGTCAGCGCCGATTCATGCGGCGGCTTCAAGGGCTTTCTCCAGGGAGGGAAATATCGGAAAAAGGGTAGCGAAGCCGGAGATTTCAAACACCTCCCGGACCATCTCCTGCAATCCGGCCAGCACCAGTGCGCCCCCGGCAGCCTTGATCCGCTTGCCGATGATCAGAAAGCTGCGTAGACCGGCGCTGCTGATGTATTCCACCCCGGAGAGGTCCAGCACCAGACGGGTTTCTCCCTGGTCGATACACGCGCCGCACGCCTTTTCGAAATCCTTGGCGGTGACGCCATCCATCCGTCCGGTTACATTGATAACCATCGTTGTGCCTGTTTTATGACCGGTGCACTCCATGATGCCTCCCTGGCTGGTAATTTGATTTTAGTTGGGCGTCGCATGATCAGCCCACTCTGATACTCGGCGCTGCTGGTTCCCAAGCTCCAGCTTGGTAACCCATGGATCGGAATAGGTCAATTTGATACCCCCACAATCCCGGCCTTCCCCCTCGGAGGGGGGAAGGGGAAAACCCCTTCGGCGCGGCCCTGCTTTTATCGATTTAATTCCTTCCACTTCATCATTATCGATCGAAATAAATCCACATCGGGCATCATTCAAGACTTTCTTTATCAGTCGGTCATCATCCCTTTGCGGCCATCTCCGACACCCCTTTGTAGTGCAGGGCCAGGATGGTGATATCATCGGACTGGGCGGCATCCCCGGCGTGGGCCTGGACGGCGGCCATGAGCCGTTCCACCATCCGCCGGGGCGTTGCGGTGGTCAGGGGCGCCATTTCGATCAGGAGCCGCTCCTCGGAAAAGAGCTTCTGCCCGGCGTCCATCGCTTCGGTCACCCCGTCGGTGTAGAGCAGCAGCCGGTCATCCGGGCCGAGCCATACGGTGCGGGTCGAAAAAGCAGCTTCCTCCATTGCCCCCAGCACAAGGCCCGGCGGCATCGGCAGCATCTCCGGGACGCCGCCCGCGCGCAGCAGCACCGGCGGGTTGTGGCCGGCATTGGAATAGAGCAGTTCGCCGGTGGCGACGTCCAGCATGCCGCAGGCGACAGTGACGAACATGGCCGACTCATTGTTCTGGCACAACTCCACGTTGACCCGGGCCAGCACATCTGCCGGGGTCAGACCCTGTTCGACGATCCCCTTCATCAGCGTCTTGGTCACGGCCATGAACAGGGCCGCTGGAACCCCTTTGTCCGATACGTCGCCCACGGAAAAGAAGAGGTGACGGTCATCCACCATAAAGAAGTCGTACAGATCGCCCCCCACCTCCATGGCCGGCTCCAGGGCGGCGAACAGATCGAATGCCGATTGCTCCGGAAAGGGGGGAAAGTGCTTGGGCAGGAAGTTCATCTGGATGGCGCGGGCGATCTTGAGTTCACTTTCGATCCGCTCCTTGGCCCGGCTCGTCTCAGTGATGTTGGCGATGTATTCCTTCAACGCCAGCCGCATCTCGTCGACCGAGCGGGTCAGCACCTGCACCTCGTCGCCGGTGTTCATGACCGGAAGCGCGACATCCAGGTTCCCCCGGGCAATCTCCCCGGTGGCGCCCACCAGTTTTTTCAGCGGCCGGGTGATGGAGCGGGAAATGGCGACCACTACCAGGAGGAGCAGGGTGAACCCCGCCGCCGCGATGGCCAGCACCATCCGGTTAAGGGACCAGATGTCGGCGAACAGTTCGTTTTCAGGGATCATCACCCCCACGGACCATCCGGCGGCCGGCACCGGCGCATAGGCCAGCAGGGAGCGGCGCCCCGTATGGATGCTGGTGAAGGCCGCATGCCCCGACCGGCCCCCGATCATCTCCCGTCCGATGGCCCGCAGTTCGGGCCGGTTATCATCGGCCGCCACACTGAAGACGCTTTCGCGCATGATCCGTTCCTTGTCCGGATGGGCCAGGAACGCGCCGCTGCGGCTGATCAGAAATGCGTAGCCTGTATCGTACAGGGAAATCTTGTCGATCTCCGCCACCAGTTCTTCAAGGGAGATGTCGGCCGTCACTACTCCCCGGAACTGACGCCGGCCCGCCGACCGGTCGTAAAAGGGATGGGAATAGGTCGACATGAGGATGCCACCCCCGCCGTCGTCGAAGTAGGGCTCGCTCCAGACCGGCCGGTCCAGCTCTTTGGGAATCAGGTACCAGTCCCAGAGAAAGTAGTTGTATGCTTTGCTCCCCAACTGGGTGAAGGCGACCTTGCCGTCTTCCGCGTGGAAGAAATAGGGCGCGTGGAACCGGATGGCGGAGTCGAATGCATGGGGTTCGAAGGCCGCGGCCGCGCCGAAAATCGCCGGTGTACTGGCCACCATGTCATGCATCAGGGGGAGCAGCAGATCGTCGGTTATCGGCTTGCTTTCCAGGTGCATGGCCACCATCCGGGGCGGCGTCTCCACCGCGCGTAGCTTGCTTTCGATCCGCAGCACCGTGGTCTGGACCATCTGCATGGCCACCTCGCGCACACCTTTCAACACCAGCTGCCGGGAGTAGTAGTAGTTATACCCAAAGGCGGCCAGGAAGATCAGGCTGGTGCTCGCCAGGATGAATAGGGCCAGGCGGAAGGCCAGGCCGCGTTGTTTAGGGGGTCGAGGGGGTCGGGTCATAAAACTCCAGGAAATCGGGAATGGTTTCAATGATGCCGCTCTCGCGCAGCTGCCCGGCGACGAACCGGAATTCCGCTTCGGTCAGTGTTCCCATGGGAGCCGTGCCGCCGGCCGGCCGGATAATGTCTCCCATCCGGGCGAGCATCCATTTCTGGTGCCCCCGGTTGGTGGGGAGGTTGGCCGCGTTCACGCGGGCCATGACGATTGTCAGGGCCTCCTCGGGATGGTCGAAGGCATGGCGCCACCCTTCGATCGATCCCTGCACGAATGCCCGCACCATCTCCGGGTCGCGAAGCAGGGTTTCTTCCCGGCAGTAGATCCCGTCTTCGGGAAAATTCAGCCCATGGTCGGCCAGGAGAAAAGTGTTCATCTCATCGGCGTCGATCCCGGAATTGAGGATGGCGTAGTATTCGTTGTACCACATGGCCGAGGCCGCATCCACGCCGCCCATCAGGAACAGGTTCAGCGTGTACCCCTGGGGGACGATGGTCACATCGACGTTGTTGCGCTGGAAAAAAGCCAGTGGCTGAAGATTGAAGTCTTCCCAGACGCTCACCCGCCGGCCGTTAAAATCCCGGGGGGTCCGGATGCCGCTCGCTTTTCGGGCGACCAGCATCAGGGCCGACTTCTGGACGATTTGGCCCACGTTGACCAGCGGCGTCCCCTGGTCGCGCCGGGCGATCCCCTCGGTCAAAAAGAGCGTCCCGAAGTCGACCTGCCCGGCCGCCAGCTGATCGCCCGCCGGCTGCTCTGGTCCGCCCCGCAGTATCGTCACCGCAAGGCCGCGCCGCTTATAAAACCCCTTCGCCTCGGCCACGTAATACCCAGCGAACTGGGCCTGGGGCGACCACTGGGGGAGAAACGTGACCGGTTTGAGCGTTTCGGCGTGTGCCGGCGTTGGCCCAAGCAGAATGGCCAACAGGCAGACGGCAATCATACCCGCTATACCGGAAATGGCTTTTGTTCGGATTTTTATGCTTATCACCTGGTCGATCCTCTTTGGTCGATCCGATGCGCTTCCTTCGTCAGCACATCCTATGATTAAAATTCAGAAATCAATTGTGAATGGTGAATTGTTAATAGCCAATTGTGAACGGCGAAAGTACCGTATTCGTAGGATGCGCTGACGCAGGAAGCATCGCTTTATCATCAGCAGTATTGTCCCTCCAGCATCCCCGCCACCGATTCATCGAAAAGTTCCCGTTTCTGAACCCGGTCGAAGGTGGCCATCAGGTCGGGGACGCGAACCCGGCATTTGCGTTCCCGGCTGTAGTCTTCCACGATTTGTCCCCGGTGCATCATGATGATCCGATCCGGCAAATCGACGGCCTGCTGCATGGAGTGGGTGACCATGAGCGCGGTCAGCTTTTCCCGCTCGATGATGATTTTGGTGAGTTCCGCCACCTTTGCGGCGCTTTTCGGATCGAGCGCCGCCGTGTGTTCATCCAGGAGCAGCAGTTTCGGCCGGGTCCAGGCGGCCATGAGCAGGGTCAAGGCCTGCCGCTGTCCCCCGGAAAGGGTCCCGATCGGATTGTCCAGCCGGTCTTCGAGTCCCATTTTCAGGGTCCGGACCCGGTCGGCCACATCATCCCGGAACGCCCGGGTCACGGCGAAACCGAGTGACCGGCGTTCCCCCCGCTTCATGGCGATGACGATGTTTTCCGCAATGGTCATATCCGGCGCGGTGCCGGCGAAGGGATTCTGAAAAACGCGCCCGATGAGGGATGCCCGCTTGTATTCCGGCCAGGCGGTGATGTCGCGATTATCCAGGTGAATGCTTCCGGAATCCGGTTCGAAGCTGCCGGCCACGGCATTGAGCAACGTGCTTTTCCCCGAGCCGTTGGTGCCAATGATCCCGGTAAAGCTCCCATCCTCAATGGTGAGGCTGACCCCCCGCAGGGCCCGGACTTCATTGGCGGTGCCGGCATGGAAGGTCTTGGAGACCGATTCAATTTTCAGCATGGCGAAGTCCTCCCGTAATCTTGTTCCTCAACCTGCCGAATCCCGCGGGGGCGATCAGCGCGGCAAACACGAAGAATGCCGTGACCAGCTTGAGATCGTTCGGGTTGAGTCCCCAGCGGAGCGCGATGGCGATCAAAAGTCGGAACAGGATGGTCCCGAGGATGACCCCGACGATGGTAAGCCCGATGCTCGTCCGCCCCACCAGCGCTTCGCCGATGATGATGCTGGCCAGTCCCCAGACCATCATGCCGATCCCCATCTGAACGTCCGCGAATCCCTGGTATTGTGCCAGGAGCGAACCGGACAGCGCCACCAGTCCGTTGGCCAGGGCCAGGCTGAAAATGACCATGGTGTCGTTATTGACCCCCTGGGCCCGGACCATCTGGGGATTGCTTCCCGCAGCGCGCAGGGCCGTGCCCTGGTGGGTGAGAAGAAAGCGGCACAGAATGATGCCGATCAGGATGACGATCAGGCCGCAGGTGATGAAAACCGCCAGGTCGCCCATGGGAACCTGCCATCCCAGGATGCCGATCCGGGAAGCGCCCCCGGTGATTTTTGCAAGAATTCCTTCCGCGCCGGTTGAAACGGTTGTGACATCGAGGAGCGGGATGTTGCTCCGTCCCATGACCCGGAGATTGATGGAATAGAGGGCCGTCATCACCAGGATCCCGGCCAGGATTTCCTGGATTTTAAACCGGGTGTGAAGGATGCCGGTGACCGATCCCGCCAGGGCGCCCCCCAGGATCGATACGCCGACCGCCAGCCAGGGGGAATATCCCCGGGCGATCAGCAGGGCGGTGATGGCGGCGCCCAGGGTGATCGATCCGTCCACGGTGATGTCGGTAAACCGGATCATCCGGAAACTGATGAGCATCCCCAGCGACAATAGGGAAAGGATAAGTCCCATGGTGAACGCGCCGATGACCAGGCTCATGACAGCACCTCCGGGTTTTGCAGGGGGGAAAACCAGCAGGCGCCGCGGATCAGGGCGCTTTCTCCGATTCCGATAACCGGACGGGCATCATCCGCCAGGTGCATGACCGCCAGGGGAGGGGGGCCGTTAAAGAATTTTCCGATCGCCGCGTCAAGTTCGATGTTTCCGTTCGGCAACGGCTGGTAGGGAAATACCGCCGCATGAATGTGGGCGGTCATATCGGGGGCGGACGGCAGGGGCGGAAGGCGCGCGCCGCTTGTCCGGGAGACGATCCCCGCGAGCAGGGCCTGCTGATGGGACCAGGAACGTTCGCCGCAATAGGTGAGCCAGTCCCGGATTTCCGGAAAGGGGATCTCCCGTTCCGCGCTGATCCGTCCGGGAGAACGGATCAGCGCCGTTCCGACCAGTCCTTCGATTTCGCCCAGTATAACAAACCCGGCCGCTTTTCCGCCGGTTTGATCGAGGATGGCGCTCAATAACGCGGAAACGGGATAAAACGGTTTTTTATCCGTGGGGGCAAAGCGGAATAAACGGCGCATCTCCCCGTTGAAATGCAACGCCTGGATGCACTGCATCCGCGGAACATATTGCTTTTCGGCGATCAGGTAATCCGGGGTTCCCTGTTCGTCCGGCGGCTGAAACACAACATTGCCGGCCACGGCGAGAAATTCCCCGAACTGATCCCGGGCGTCGTCAAACGCGCCGGCCGCGCTTCCGATCCCCAGCGCGTAACTGGTCGCCGGAAAATCGAGCGCCGTGACCGTGGTTTCCCCGACCGCCTGCCAGGGATGCCATGTTGCCGGTTCGGAGACCGTCAACATGGCGCTTTCATTTAAAACGAACCGCTCGATTCCGGTATGTTTTCCCGCGGCTTCCGCATCACGGGTACCGGCCGCCGGCATATCTTCCGGAAATCCCTTTCCCAGCCATGCCTGAAATCCGGAGGTGCCCAGGGTCTGCTCCACGAAGGCGGTGGGGTTCGCGATGGAAAAGCGGCCGCTGACCGTGGCCAGTTCCTTATGCACCAGCAGGAGCGCCCGGATTCCGGCGGAACTGAGGAACACCAGCTCCGAGCCATCGATGACCAGGTGATGCCGGCCTTCCCGGATCTGCCGCAAGAGCGTATCGGTGAAATAGTCCGCCCAGGCGGCGTCCAGCCGTCCGTTTGCCCGGATGAGCAGGTAGGGTCCGCGCTGTTCACATTCGATTTTCATCGAGTATCCTTCATAAAAAAGTACAAAAGTACCAATGGAACTACCGCTCTGCACGCGCCAACGGCGCGATCCATTCCAGCCTGGGGCAAAGCCCCAGGTCAATGGTACGTCATCATCCCTTCAGGGCTGAAGGCCCGATCCATGATTCATATTACCCGTCAAATCATTGATAAAGGTCCGGATTGTCGGTCCAAGCATAGGTGCGGTCCGTGGCATTCTCTTTGATAAAGCGGGCTTTCAGCCCTTATTCTTTCATTTTCCGGGCTTTTGAACCTGGGGCGTTGCCCCAGGCTGGGATCAGCCGCGCCATCGGCGCTGCAAGTCATATCGCAACGCAGAAGTTGGACTTCCAAGGAACTTGATTCGGCAACTCGTCACCAAATAGCTCAAATTGGTTGAATTTCGTCTTTCTTCTGGCTTCTGGATTCTGGATTCGCTTTTCAGGCTCCAAGTTACTTGCTGTAATAACGACGCTTGGCGGAGTTCTGAGCTTTTTACGAGACCATCTTAATTCAGTTTCCATATATCGTCGCCTTCCCCTTCAGCTCGTCCGAAATCCGCAACTTATACCGCGCTGCCAGTTCCGGGTTCAGAATCAGTTTCTCGGACTCGGTATTGTTAAACGGAATATCCTTCGGGCTTTCTCCCCGGAGGATCCGGACGGCCTTTGCCGCCGCTTCCACTCCCGCGTCGTAATAATCCCGGGCCAGGCAGATGGCGCCGCCGTCTTTCATCTGGGCGCTGTCGAAAACATAGACGGGCAGATTCCGTTCCGATGCTTTCCGGGCAATCAGTGCAAATCCCGGCCGGGTCAGATTGTCGACCACCTGGGCCACCGCATCGATATCCTTGCCGCACATTTCAATGGCGCATTGCGCCACGTCGGCGCTGGAGCTGACCGGTACGGCGATGAGTTCCATCCCTTCCTTTTCCAGGGCCTCCTTGAACCAGTCTTTATAAAGGACACTGTTGACTTCGCCCGGGGTAAAAAGGGTCCCCACGCGCCGGGCATCCGGCAGGGTTTCCTTGATGATCCGCGCCATGCCGGCAAAGGGGGAACGGGTGCTGATGCCGGTGACGTTCGGCAGATGGTCGGTTTCGCTTTTCCCGGCGCCGGCCTGCACCCCGTCGCCCACGCCCGTAAAAACGATCTTTGTCGCTTCGCCTGCCTGGCGCAGGGCCGCCTGCAGCGTCGGGGTGGAAACGACCAGGAGCAGGTCCGGCCGGTCGGATTTGATGGAGGTCATGATGCTCGACAGGGTCGACATGTCCCCCTGGGCATTGAAAATGCGCTGGGTATAATCCCGGCCTTCCACGAATCCGGCGTTCCTGATCCCATCGACAAGTCCTTCCAGGCACCGCTCGGCAAATTCGGTTTCGCTGAACAGGACCGTGCGGAGTTTAAACGGCTCGGCCGGTTTTACCGGTGTTGTTTTCTGTTTCGGTTCGATCCGGTTGTGGACGTTCGTCGGCATGATCGGCAACTGGGAGGGGGGAACCCCGGCGATGACTCTGGCCGCAAGATGGCCCGATTGCCGCCCCCAGTCGAAATAGCTGTCCCCGATGGCGCCGTCGGCCCCCTTTTCCACCAGGTCGACATCGGTTGTGTAAATCGGAATCCCCGCGCTTCGCGCCGCCTTGTGTATGGCGGGAAAACCGGTGACCGCCAGGTTGTCGGCGGAAAGGATGATCGCCCGGGCGCCGCGCTGGATCACCGCCCGGGTTGCCATGGGAAGATCGGAAACCGTTGAGGCCGTAGCTTCCAGGATGGTCACATGCTGATCGATCCCTGCCTTCCGGAGCTTTTCCACGGAGATGAGGGAGTTCATCTGGGACGCATCGTAGACGATCCCCACCGCCTGCAGGGCCGGATCGTACTTTTTCGCCATTTGGAGCACCTGGTCGACCGGCGGATCGTCATGAACGCCGCATACGTTCTCCGGGCGCCCTTCCTTAAAAAGCCCCAGTTTTTCCGGATCACTGGAGACGGTAAAGATCAACGGGAAATCAAGATCCTTTTTTACAGCGGTGATGAATACCGGGGTCGAGACGGTAACGAGGGCATCCGGTTTGTCCGCTTTCACCTGGTCCAGGATCTGGGAGAGCTGGGACATATCCGCCTGGGCGCAGTATTTTTTCAGGATGAAGTCTGTCCCGTTCCGCAACCCCATTTCGGACAATGCCGCCTCCACACCCCCCATCGCCTGAAGGAGCGCCGGGTTTTCCACCAGGTTGATAATGGCGATTTTTGCCGGAGTCTGGTTGTCACTTCGCAGATTGAAAAAAACATCCGCCCGTTTCAGAAGGTCGACCGGCGCCGTGATCCCGGCTTCTTTCATCGCCGAATGATCGAGGGTCAGTTCCTTCTTTTTTCCGGGAGCAATCGGAATGCCCGCGGGAGATTCCCCCAGAAGGATACGGGCGGTCAGTTCGGCAAGATCGCGTCCGTCACTGTAGGGGCCGGGGCCGCAGGAAATAAGCGAACCCGTTCCCATCAAAGAGATATCCTCGGCTATTATGGGGACTCCCTGCTGTTTACAGGCTTTGACGATGGCCGGCATCCCGTTGGCCACCGTGTTGACGGCCATGGCAAAAACCAGGTCGACATTCTTTGACAACAGTCCCCGGATATTTTCCGGAACTTCACTGGTGCTGTAAACCGCCACTTTAATCAGTTCGATCCCCCGCCGGTCGAGGATCTTTTGCAGGTTGACGACCTCTTTTGCGGAATTTGCCTCGGAAGGATTGTAGAGCGTCCCGATCCGTTTAGCGTTCGGAAACAATTTTTCGGTCCAGTCAAACAGTTCTTCCGTTGGAACCGGATAGGCGATGCCGGTCACATGCGGCAAATGGTCGTCAAAGCTTTTGCCGGCCCCGGCTTCCAGTGGGGCGGTTACAATCCCGAACGTAATATTGACGCCATCCGAATGGGCAATGGCATTGCTCAGGCTGGGCGTGGACAGGGCAACGAGAACATCCGGATTTTGCCGGACAAGGCTTGCGGTTGCCTGGGGGAGAAAGGACATATCCCCGTTGGCGTGCTGCGTGATCAGGTCCAGGTTCTGTCCTTCAATGAATCCCAGGCCCTTCAGTCCGTCTTTAAACCCGCTGATGGCGATTTCAAAAATGGGGGCCGGGACAATATAACTGAGTGCAACCCGGTAGGTTTTGCCCGGTTCGGGGACAAGCGGCTTTTCCTCGGGAATCTTTTCCTCCCGGGCCAGCAGCGACTGAACCGATGGCGTCATCTTCCATGAGCCCCCCAGGGATGCAAGGAGATCTTGATTCAGGCCGAGTTGCTCCGGGACCACGTTTTCAATCCGGAAAACGGACGGCTTTTCGCCTTCCAGTATGGCGACGGCAATGTCGGCCGTATATTGTCCCACGGTAAAATAATCGCCGCCCAGTCCGAACAGGGCGCCTTTTTCCGCATCGGTCGGATCATTGGTGATAACGGGAACGCCGGCCTGTCCGGCCAGGTTGATGATCAGCCCGATCGATGCCATGGCGACCGTATCCCCCCCGATCCAGATCGCATCCACGTTTCGGGCGGTTACGGACCGCGCCGCCTCGGAAACCTCGGAGGTGTTGGCGGCAATCGCCTCGACGAGTTCGATCCCGAGTTCCTTGCAGATTTCCCGGGCTTTCTTCAGGCAGGCTTCCGAACATTGTTCCCCGGGATTCCAGACAACGCCGAGTCGTTTCAAGCCCGGGTTCATTTCATGGGCGATGCGGATCGCGCTTTTCACCGGCTGAAAGGTGCCGATGCCGGCCATGTACGGCGGGTGCTGGTCCGGTTCCGGGCCGGTGATCCCCACTCCCGTGCCGTACGGATCGGTCACGCCGCCGAACACATGCGGTTTTTGGGTTGAAACATTCGCTTTGGAAAAGACCTGCAGTGCGACCGTGCTTGACGTGATGACCATGTCATAGGGGCTGTTGGCGATATCACGGGCAATGGCATTCGCGGTTCCGTAATCTCCCTGGGGATTGAACAGGCGGATGTTTTTCCCGTCCGGCGCCCGGTATCCCTTTTCGTCCAGCCGGCTGATCACACCGGCCACGTGGGTATCAAGCAGCGTTGTCGACGTGATCTGCATGATCGCGATCGACGGATAGGCCCGCGCGCTTTGTTTCACATGGCTTTCCCGCTGCCCCCGGTCCGACATCAACAGAAGGACGGATGCCGCCAGAATAAGACCGGTGACCAGCCATAGTTGCTTGATGATGTTTTTCATCGGCTCCCCTGCACGGTTTTAATAACGAAAACGAGTTCGTTATATATCATTTTTTCTAATCGACAGTTCAAGGGAATTTCTTTAATTGAATGAATGGAATTTTATAATCGGCTTCAGAAATTTATTTCTTTTATCTATACGAAATAACGTCTATGGGTAAATCGAATAAAAAATGAAGTTGTATCTATTTCCTGATATCAATCTGAGGTTTATGGATTTTTGGGGTTGACATGTCGAACGGCAGGGGGTGTATATGGATCATTCTTAATTGATTTTGATGCACTCGCAAAAGATCGTTTCTATCTTTACCGCCATTCCGACGAGCGGGATTTCAGTGTTAGAGACTTAAATTCCGGTTTCGCCGGAATGACAAAATTTGGATTTTTCACATAGGCCATCATTCTGGAATTAGCTTTGGTTCAACGCCACAATGGCTTATTTACCAAAATAACCATAATGAATGCCGCATAATTGTGAGGATAATCTGTATGCCCGAAGATAATCGAAAAAAGGCCAATCAAGGTTCCTGTCAGGCTTTTGTCTACACAGAGGGGAAGACCGATTGGAAACACCTTCAAAAGGCTATGCAGAAACTTAATTTAAGTTTAAACATCGGATTTTATGATAAGGACGACTGCATTGGGGACCGCAACCTCCTCGAACATTGCAGGAGTTTGTCCAAAACGATTTATACTCAAGAGAAACCACTCATATTTATTTTTGACCGAGATAATCCTCAAGTTGTGAAGGAGGTCAGTGAGAACAATACTCCATTTAAGCACTGGGGTAACAACGTCTATTCATTTGCAATCCCATTGCCAAATCACCGATTGCACTATGAGAATGTGTCTATAGAACTTGACTACACAGACACGGAAATTAAAACTCCAGATACAGAGGGAAGACGGCTGTATTTGTCATCCGAATTTATAGAGATAAGTGGAAGGCATATAGGCTACCCTTCAATTAGCTACGGTAATAGACATAAGCTGAAGGGAATTACTGAGCAATTTAAAGCTAAGATTCTCGATTCCGATATTTTTGATGAAGATAGTAGGAGTTTGGCATTATCGAAAACTGATTTTGCAGAGAACATCCATCGGGATGCGCCAGCTTTTGACACATTTGATTTTAGTCCATTTTTGGAGATTTTCAAAATCATTAAATTCATAATAGAGGCTGCAGAGAATCCCACAATCCAAAAAGAAGATGAGGCTATTCCTATTCGCATTATGAAAGGCAAAGAACAAATTTTCAGGGACTGTCCTCCTGTCGTGTCCATTTTTGTTGGGAGGAATATGGAGATAGACCGGCTACTAAATCCAAAGATTAGGGTGGCAGCTATAACCGGTTTGGGAGGTGAAGGGAAGTCGACATTAGCGGCAAAGTTCTTCGAAATGGCCGTGAATAACCGAACTACTATACGTTTTTCCAATTTTGGATGGTGTGACTGTAAGGATTTGGAGACACCTTTTCACCAGAAGCTCCTTACGGTTTTAGAGGATCTGACTAAAGGAGAAGAAAGCCGGGATAAGTATGCGGAGGAAAACCTCGGAAATACCGTACGTCGCTTCACTCACTTCCTTAATAGCAATAATTGTTTGGTCGTTTTTGACAATATCGATGCTTTCGTCGAAAAGGAGGCCTGCTGCTTTACAGGCCACGTAAAGCAGCTTTTTGATTTCTTAACAAATAGTCTTTCAAAAAGCATGGTTGTATTTACCTGTCGTCCCCAAATTAGTGATTACCATTTTTCCTTTATAGAAGTTCCGGTAGGGGGGCTGTCTTACACTGAATCTTTAGAACTCGCTCAGAATTTTGGAATACTGGGCACCCGGATGGAAGAAAGTGATCTGCGACATTTACACTCCGCTACCAAAGGACATGCTTTTTGGCTCAATCTAATTTTTGCACAAATAAGGAATCAACGCTTAACAACTGCCAGTCTGGATGAAATGATCGGAGGAGATTCAAGCATGTTAGATAGACATCTCCTGCGATCAATTTGGAGCAATTTGAGTGTCAATGAGAAAGAGATGATTTGGACTGTTGCCACCTTTACAAGACCGCCTGATTTAGAAAAAATTGAGCGGGTTTCTGATATGACATTTCAGAAATGTAGTAGGATAATTCGATCTCTCATTCGGTTAAGAATGATTGTCGAAATTAACGCGAATGGAACAATCCTGTATGATCTGCATCCTATTATCAGAATAAAAGCCAAAGAGGAGTGTAAACCGCAAAAGAAAAAATCATTATTTGAGAAAGTCATTATAATTCTTAGTTTCGGAAATTGGGGTCATCTTAACGCAATTATACTGAAGAACGATTTTTATACAGCTGAGGTTGATAGATATGTAGAGTGCGCAGAGATCGCTTTGGAGAATTCTGATTTTGAAAAGGCATTGGATTATATTGATCAAGTATCAGATGGGCTACTAAAGTATGGAGAGGATGCCAAATTTGTCGAGTTGGCTATCGGGTTGCTACAAATCACCGAATATGATTCATACCAAATAGGAATTCATCCTAAGTTATCGTCTATTTACATGGATCTTATAAAGGTTTTTTTAGAACAAGGGGAATACGACAAAGTAAAATCATACCTCTCGGATTTAGATCACAATTCGCAGACGATTCAACAGTATATTTTCTATTCGGAGTTGATGGTGTACATACTATGGTTTATGAATAAATTTGTTAAAGCTATAGAGCATTTTGCAATTGCAAAGAATCGCATAATAGAAAAGGGCGAGAGAGTCCCAACCGCTATGGAGCATAGCTATGCTTTGGCTTTGAGAGATGCTGGGCGACCTGACAAAGCTTTAGAGTATTTCCTTTCCCAAACGGACTTGAGTACATTAAACTCTTGGGAACCTGAATCAAATATGAATTTAGCCGCACAGGCTGGGAACATATCTCGCTGCTACTATTTACAAGGGCAATTTGAAGAGAGTCTCAGGTTCTGCAAAAAGTCGATCCAGCATTTAAAAAAGGGACATACGAGACAGGACAGGGTAAATTATGGGTACGGGCTTCTCTGGATCGCAGATATATACGTTAAACAAGGGAATTATGTTGAAGCGAAAGGTTATTTGGAAGAGGCAGGGAATATTTGGAAAAAAATTTGCCCCAGTAGACTGGAGAAGATTCGCCAACACGTTTCAAATTATCCTGAGGGCATCTCAAAAATTTTGCAGTATAAAAGCCCTTAAAAAGCAGATTTACCCTTAAAACTGACCTTGAAGGAGGATTCCAAAGTGAATTCCGGGGACATTATACTTATTTGTAGCCAAGGGCGGCAATAATCTCGGGATTGAGCAGAGTAAGGGGTCAAGTCTGCTCTTGACTCTTGATCACAGCACGGCACAATTCATCCACCCGTTCTCTGTAAGCGTTTAATAAACCGCACTTTCTGAGGTTGACTCTATCTGTTCAGGCGTAAGATTCTGAGGCAGTAATTTCTTGTAGTCGGGGTCGGAGGATGCCAGCGGCAATCTCCTAAAAAAATAACGCAAATAAAGGATGGGGTCAAGTCTGCGCTTGACCCTTGATCATAGCACGGCACAATTCATCACATCCACCCATTCTCGTATATTTCGATCCGCTTGCATCTGCTTTTTCTTCTCGTTTATTTCACATTTCCGGATTCTCATAAGAATATTCCGGAAAGGGCAGCCCTTTGTTTTTTTCACCTCGGAGCGCTCCGCAGGTGAATTTAATAATTCGGATGAAAAGTAAATTCCGGGACATCATACTTATTTGTAGCCCGGGCGGCAATAATCCCGGGATCAAACAGGGAATACTCCGATTTTTTTTTACATCTGTCCGGCCGCCGCCAGCCCTCGAATTATCCCATTACAGGATATCCCAGGGTATTGCGTAGTCGTTTTCCGTGATTTGCATCATCCGGTCGGTGGGCGCCATGATCAGACCCG
>Ga0209347_1002545_pt1 | contig 23745 bp, 18 predicted proteins | sample AutmiccommuBRH23_FD_187382 | JGI IMG/M metagenome (GOLD analysis project Ga0209347, IMG submission 187382) | Deep subsurface microbial communities from Mt. Terri, Switzerland - Autotrophic microbial communities BRH/23 (SPAdes) (version 2) | ecosystem: Environmental > Aquatic > Deep subsurface >...
TAAATATTTTGCGTGAGATCCCTTTTAAACTGCTTTCTTCCAAATTGGTCAATATCATAAAAAGTTCATTGGTAATAGGCAGAATCAGGTTTTTTTCAGATATTTTTTTGAAATTAAAATCGGAAGGAAAACCGTGTTTTATCAAAAACAGCTTAGATAGCCTGATTTTTATTTCTTTAAAACTTTTTGTTGATGAAATTCGAACACTTCCTTTTAACTGGTTCATATTGGCCATATAAGATTCCTGGCTTTCCAAAAGAATTTCATTGTTATCGGTATTCAAGGATATGATTTTTTCTCCCTCCAAAAGAAAGGATAATTGCGTAAAATCGGCATCACAATCATAATTTATGATTAAATCTTTGTTTAGTTTAAATCTGCTTATTGCAAGCTTTACTTCAGAGAATTGAAAATTGATAATGCAGCCACCTCCATATTTTGGAAGGATATGATGTTTTGTGTACAGTACACTTCCATCGTCCAAACATCAGGTTTGTATTGCAATTAATTGACTGAGGTCAATTGCCGTATTTGTTAATTCAACAAATTCGCAATTATCAAAATCCCGTCTTTTTTTATCCACAATACGTCATTTTATAAAACATAACCTGTTATAAATTTGCGGTAAATTTATTTAGACTAAATCAAAATAACAAACAAAACATGAAAAATATTTTAACAATCTTACTATTATTTACAATTATAACAGTACAGTCACAAAACGGATCCATCAAAGGAAAAGTTACAAATCAACATTTACAAGCCATTCCTTATGCAACCATTGTTCTTAAAACCACTTCGATGGGGACAACAACTAATGAAGATGGCAACTACACGTTAACAAATATCAACCCCGGCAGTTATACAGTTCAGTTTTCCGCTATCGGCTATAAGTCCATTTCTCGCGAACTCAACTTAAAATCATCAGAAGAAATAAGTATTTCAGTGCAGTTGGCGGATGAACTTGAGAATTTAAACGAGGTGGTTATCTCGGCGAGTCGGAATCCTGAATATTTATCCGAAATTCCAGCTTCTATATCTGTTGTAAATTCAACTCAACTTAAAGAATTTGCTAAAGCAACGACTAATATTAGTGATATATTGGCAGTTACAGTTCCTGGCCTAGCTGTAAGTACTGGCACATTTTCCAACTGGGGACAAACATTAAGAGGACGCTCTTTACTTGTTATGGTAGATGGTATTCCTCAATCCACTCCTCTAAGGAATGGTCAACTGGAAATAAATTCTATTCAACCTAATGACATAAGCAGGGTTGAAGTAATAAAAGGCGCCACTTCAATTTTTGGTAATGGAGGAAATGGTGGTTTTATTAATTATATCACCAAGGATCCCAGCAATTTAAAAAACATTGAAGGAGCAACTAATATATGGGGAACTTCTAATTTTGCGAATTCGGAGGATGCTATGGGATATGGAATATATCAATCATTAACTGGTAAAGTAAATAAATTCAATTACTACATAAGCGGAAGTTTAGAAAAAACGGGGAATAAATATGACGCCAAAGGAAAACCACTATTACCAACCTATGGCCTTGATAACACTGATATCCAGAGCACTTATGGAAAATTGGAATACAATCTTTCTGAAAATCAAAAATTAACTTTGAATGGAAACTATTATAAATCGGATCAAAAAACCCCTTTTATTCCTGTAGATGCAGTTGTACAGGTGTTTAATGAAGAAGGCGACTATTCTATAGAACCAGGATATGGCATAAAAGGATCCATCCCAGGAGAAAAACCTACAGGATCAACAATTACAAACGGTCGCCTAAAATATGATTTGGACAATATTTTTGCTGAAACCACAAGTTTTGAAACAGATATATATTACTCCAAAGTTAAAAATATCTTCTTCTATTCTGATAAGTTCGAAAATGGGGGCCAATCAATCATTAATTCAGAAAAATATGGCCTAAGACCTAATTTTAACACACAAATCCAAACATATGAGAATTTAGACATCTCTTTGACTTATGGACTTGATTTATTTAGGGATAAAACAAATCAAGGATTATTGGACGGAAGACTTTGGGTACCAAACACTGAATTAATAAATTGGGCGCCTTATTTACAAACTACTTTTAAACTAAATAATGAATGGGTAATTAAAGGAGGTTTGAGATATGATGATATGAAAATGGATATTGTTGATTACAATACATTGCCTTATTCTCCAAAAAGCGATGGGAATTTTAATCCTTCCATATCCGTAAAAGGAGGAACCCTTAATTTTAATAACCTTGCATTTAATATAGGAGCCAGATATATCGCAAATCAAGAATTTATCCCCTATATTAGTTATTCCCAAGGCTTTTCCATCGCTGACTTGGGTTCTGTTTTGCGGTCTGCTCAAGCAGAAAGCATTGATGATATTCAATTAGAACCAGCGGTTACCGATAATTATGAATTTGGATTTCTATCAAAGTTTAATAAATTCCGTTTTGAGGCAGTAGGTTATTACAGCACATCCAATTTGGGAACAGGGGTGGTTTTAGATGAGGAATTAAATTCGTTTGTGCCTTCCAAAAATCCGCAAAAAATCTTTGGAGGCGAAATATCCATCGATTATATTTTTCAAGATAATAAATGGCTGATAGGGGCTTCTTATTCTTATGTTGAAGGGCTTAAATCGTCCAAAGAAAATAAAAATGAATTTTCTTATTTAGGTGGAGACGTAATAGCGGCACCTAAATTGACGGCCTACATTAACTGGAAACCAACTGAAAAAATTAGTACATCGCTAACGATGGTCAACTTGGGTGACAGGAATCGATTTGACCCTATACAAGGTTCAAACGGGAATTGGTCTTTCAAGCATACAGAGTTTCCCGTAACAGGCTATACATTGCTAAATCTAACCTTGGCCTATAATATACAACCTGACATTTCAGTTTCATTGGGAATCAACAACTTACTCAATGAATACTATTTGCCAGCCAGATCACAATGGGCAGCACCTTTAAAATCATTTACAGGAGCAGGAGAAGGCACAAATGTGAAGTTAAGTGTTAATTATTATTTTTAATCCTTAAACCAATGTATTTGGGCTTTACGAGGATTTGTATATTGCTACCAGAAATAGTCGCTGCTTTTAACCATTCTTTATTAAAAGTAAATACAATCTTAATTCACAGTAAGGCGCCAGAGGAGAGAATTATTTCAAAGATAGCGGGGCAAGATTAAATCACTCTTATCTTCAATTTATAAAACAGACTTTCGCAGCCAGGAAATAAACGATTTCCGGCTGCGGATTTACTTCACTAAAAACTATAGGCTTGTAAATGAAAAACAAAACTATTTTTAAATATCATTCCTGGTTAGGTTTAATTACAGGATTGTATCTAATTATTATGGGTGTTTCGGGCGCTATTTTGGTTTTTCATGATTCTATAGATCAAACTGTTTCCATAAACATTCCTGCAAACGTTGCTCAAAAATCACCAGATTATGACCGAACCATTTCTGTAATTCAACATCAATATCCTCTTTGGGAATTAAGGCTGGTAAAATTTGCACCAGATGAAGCATTGATTTTTGATCTTAGAAATTTAAAAGAAAGGCGAAAAGTATTTGTTGATCCCTTTACCGGTGAAATTATTAAAGATTTAAATTATCACAACCAGTTTACCTCCTGGCTTTTAAAACTTCATTACTCTTTACATGCCGGGATTTCAGGTCGAATTTTAATATTGCTTTTTGGAATATTGTATTTATTTGCATTGATCACAGGTATTTATCTCTATAGAAAATCCATACTTAAAACCTTAACCTTCAAGGTAAAACTTAACAATAAAAATAAAAGAAATTTCTATTCCGGTTTACACCGTTATGTGGGGGTTTGGGCATTGTTTTTAAATATTATTTTGGTTATTACAGGAATCGTCTTGTCTGTTAAAGTTACAAAATCAGCATTAAACACCCCAATATCTCCTGCCAGTCCTAAAATTACAGCTTCGATTAATGGAATCCTGCATAATTTGAGAAAGAATAATCCGGAGTTTACGCCAACCTATATTCGCTTTCCAAATCAGGAAACAGCAAAAATAACTATAAATGGAAACTTTGAAAAAGACCTTTTCTTCTATAGTAAATTTTTTAATTCTTTCCAGTTTGATTATAAAACAGGAAATATGCATTCTGTTCAAAAAGTAAGTGAAGGTTCTTTATTGAAAAAACTAGACAGTATGGTCATTCCGTTTCATTTTGGAGAATTTGGAGGAATTTGGATTAAAATTCTTTACAGTTTTATTGGGTTATCTGGACCTTTTCTTTCAATTACAGGATTTTATTTATGGTGGAAGTTAAAACGATTATAAGATGTTTTTTGGTTTTTGTATTCGTGAATGTTTAATCTCAAATCCGTTTATCTTTTGATGATTCATCAAAGCCAATAAGATTAAACATCTACTCATCCCTTTTTTATTGGTTTTAGTATTCGTGAATGTTCAACTATTTATGTTTGTCGGTAGATGAGCTATCAAAGCTTATTAAGTTAAACATTTACTCATCCCTCATTAATTGGTTTTTGTATTCGTGATGTGCTTCGCAGTTACTCACCCATTTTTTATTGGTTTTGGTATTCGTGAATGTTTAACCTTACTTTCTCTTATCTGTTGAAGATTCGTCAAAGCTTATAAGGTTAAACATTTACTCATCCCCCTTTTATTGGTTTTTGTATTCGTGATGTGCTTCGCAGTTACTCACTCATTTTTTATTTGTTTTTGTGTTCGTGGATGTTTAATCTCAAATCCGTTTATCTTTTGTTTTTTCATCAAAGCCAATGAGATTAAACATCTCTCTTAACCTACTTCTCACCCGGCTGCCATATCGTGCTTCGAGTTCTTCGGCGTTGAGGTTGGTGGTGATGTGCGTTTTTGTGTTTTTTGTTTTGAAAAGGTCGTGCCGCGAAAGCAATATTTCTCCCATCACATTGCATTCTTTGGTGTAATGGCAACCGGTTGGTTCCACGCCCAGATCATCGAAACAGTAGTTTTTGGTGTCGTTGTATTTTTCCAGGACTTCAAATCCTGTAGCATTGAAATTGAAAACGATGTTGCGCGTTGGGATGATTTCGTAGTTTGTTTTGTGTGGTGCCAAATAGGGCAATAATTTCATCAGCGATGTTTTTCCGCAGCCGACAGGGCCCGAAAGCAATAATCCCTTGTTGGTATCGATTCCCATTTTGGCGCAGGCCCAGTGATCCTGGATGTAGTAACAGCAGAGTTTAAACAGCAAAAGTTCATCTTCTTTGTAGAGTCTGAAATTTTTATCGAAAATCAGACAGCCTTTGATGTTGAGGTAGGCTATTATTTTTTCAAAATCGTAGTGAACGATGTCATTTTTTAGTTCACCGATTTGAAATTTTGAGGTGCCTTCGATTTTAATGTGTGGTGTTTTCATAGAATTGTTTTTATTTTTAATTTTAAGTTGGAGGCTACAAAGGTTCATTGTAGTTTTTGTTTCGGTTGGTATGCAAGTTGTCAATGCCATTCGACAAGCTCAGGCCGGGTTTTTGGCCTGGTAGCAAAAAAGTGTTTTTTTGGTTCTTTGCCTCCGCTCGGGATGAAGAAATTTCTTTGAATTTTAACATCCAGTTTTGGGCTGTTGCCTGCCAATCGACAATTTTTATTTTGCCGCCAATTTTCCAGCCGATTCCCTGGTAATGGTTGAAGAATTTTTCAGCTTCAATTTGGGGCCAGTTTTCTTTTTTAAAAAAAGATAAAATCTCCTTTTTTTTCTCGGCTTGGCAAAGTTTATAAAAGTTTGTTATTTGTTTATTGTGTTTGTTATTGTTTATATAAGGCCCCGATACTTGTACACAAGCTGTACCACTTTTGGCAGGGACTTGTCCCGCTACTTGTTCACTACCTGTCCCACTTTTAGTACGGACTGGTTCACTACCTGTACCAAAATTGAACATCTTAATACTGCTCCCAATTTGAGGATTGTATGAGGGCAAATATTCCAAATATTGCCACTCATGCAAATCTTTGAGGCATTTGTGATAAGTGCCCTTGGAACCTATTCTGGACAATGACATAATTTCATTCCGATTGATGTAAAATTCATCGGAAAAACGCGCATTGTTCCACTGATAAAAAAGCACCACATACATGCTCACATGCGTAGCATTAAAGCGTTTGTCCTGGCTTAAATTCTGAAAAAAAGTATTGAGATGCTTTATGTAATTTACCTCCAACACTCCACTTAGCAATTATGTTGAAAGTTTTTGTCTTTCATCACTTTGTAAATTTCCTCAGCATCATAAAAAATAATCCCTCCAATTTTTGTGAATGGAAGCTTTCCGCTAATTCTTAGGGTTTGCAATGTTCCCGAACTTATTTTTAACATTTTCATCATTTCTGACGACTTAAGGTATTTTTTGGTACCAGTGGTTTGTGAGGTTTTTAGAAGTTTTTTGATCTCTTCCAATAAATCGGATTTAAATTCTCTTAAATCGTCGGTAGTAATAATTTCTGCTGCCATTTTTAAATTGTGTTTTTAAGTTAATTAAAATGTTTTATAGCGATTTGACTTTCGTTGTACAAAGCTGGGAAGTTTTATTAACAATCATTCGGTAGTCGTTCGGTAGTACCGAAAAGATTTAACATTTCAAAAATGCTATACTCTTGATATTCATTGATTTAGCGCTATCATTATTTCAACAAGAAGTGAGTTTTGTTTTTGATTTCGGCAATCGATTAAAAATGGTCCTAAAAAAACCCTTTTTTATCCAAAAAAGGGTTAAAAACAAATTTTCGGCAGTTGATGCAACTACCGAAGAAATTTGAAACTTTAAAATATTATATATTTGACATACAGCATTTTAATGAATATATTATTCTTAAATAAAAAGTAATTTTTTTATTATTAGCTGCCATAAAACGGAAACAAAAATACATTTGATTTAAGAACAAAACGGGTTTTCGGCCACTAAACGGCAACCCAGCTATATGGGATCAATAAATGAAAAATCCTATACTATGATCTATTAAGGCGATTATTATCCAAATTTATTTTTTGAATCAGGCTTAATTTTAGTTTATCAATAAATTTAGTTGGATCTTGATCTCTAGCCTTAATTTCTCCATAGGTTTTATAAAAATTACCTAAGTCGATCTCAAAAATCAGTTCGCAAATTTTTACCACTTTTTTTATTTCCGCTTTGCCATTTCTTAATGATCCTGATGCAATTAAGCCATATATCATTTCTACCAATTCTGTTTTGGTACCAGTCCATAATAAATCACTTAAAATTGCCGGTTTTACTTCTTTTTCTGTACATTTATTTTCCAATACTAAAAGATTCTTCAATTCCAAATCATAAAAACTCGCCAATAAATCGTATTCAATGATTTCTGCGGCTTTTTTACAGTGACTTGTTGAAAATTGCGGGTCGTCATCCAATCGGGCAGTATCCAAATAAATTTCAAGTTGATCATTGCTTCTTAAAAAGTAGATCTGGTCAAGACGCTTTTCCCTGTTTCTGCAGTAACGAAAAAATTCACGTTGCTTGTATTTTTTAATTTCTAATTTTCTTATTGCCGCTTCAATAAAATTCCGCTGTTCCCGGATATTTGATTTGGGTTTGTCCGTTTGGAATTTTTGCAATTGTAAAAAGTATATTGCCCTTCCATATACAAAGGGCTTTTGATATTTGAAAAAATTTATTTCTGATTCCATTGACGTAAAATCATTGTGCTTCAATAAGAGTCTCAATTCCTCTAAACAGAGCACGGATAATTTTACGCATTCAATTATTTTGTTTGATTCAATTAGTTTGGACTTTTCAACTTTCCCCAGTTTTGTTGAATAATCTGAAATGATTTTGTCAATTTTTTTCATGGTGTTTTTTTTTAAATTTTTGTTTACAAACAGTTGATATTCGTTAAGAATATCAACTGTTTATTGGTTAATTTGGATTTTTTTATTATCATTTGGTTAAGATTCTCATTATTAAATGTTAGGGTTTGCCCTCAAATTTCAAGGACTTTTGAGCTTAAATTACTTTGAAAAAATTCGGATTTAAAAGGAAGCCGCAAAAACTTTTTGCGATAGGTGACCGCGACAGAATATCCATAGGTGAAGGGCAACCCATGGTATGTTTTAAAAAATTAATTAAAAAATGAAATAAATAGCAATTGTTTTGTTTGCCCTTCTATTTTAAAACTGGTTGAATTAATATCTTATAAATAACCCCTCCCCAGTCTTTTATTATTTTTTCTCATCGTTTTGAAGTGTGCCCATCATTTCCATAGAAAAATTATCTCTTGCCTGAATGTAGGCCACTTTTGGAACTAACACCGCTCCCATCTTTTTCTTTTCAAAAGTTGCTGAAAATCCAAAATCAATTTTATTATAGTCCAGTTGCTTCGTTCTTTTAATTGTTTGGTAAAGCAATTGTCTATAAATTTGGAATTTTAATGCATAGTCATAGTCCATTCCAATAAGTGACGGAACGTAGGTATGCTCCATATTCTTATAACAAAACATCACTCCTACTGCTTGATTCGTGATTTTTTCCTCTGTATTATTTTTTAAATACAGCAACATAAATTCCCAGTTGGGATGGTTTTCCATTTTACGGAATACCGCTTTAGGGTAAGTAAATGTATTTATGGCCTGATTTTTATTTTTCACATTCTTATATAAGTTATAACAATGATCCATTTCACTGTCTGTTAATTGATTTTTTATCACTATTTCAAAAACTTTTTCAAAAGGCAATACCTCTTCAAGAAAATGACGTTTGGAACGTTTGGAGAGCGAATTGATAAACCCATCAACATTGTCCCATGGCAACTCTTTGACCACACAAGCATCGGGCATGTTTATTTTCAGGAAACCTCGATTGTGAATGATTGCATTGAGCTGCGTATTTTCTTCAAAATCGCGAAGCACCAGCATATCAGCATTTAATTTTTGGTATACTGATTCAACATGCTCAAGCAAAAGCACTATCGCCTCCTCAGCCATAGGATGGGAATAATTGATATAACAGTGGTTTCCTTCCGTGAATAAACAGCCCATCGCCAGCACTTTTGACGTAAGGTATAATGGATTTTGTTTTCTAATTTCCTCTAATTGCAAGGATATGGATTCGGATGCCAACATATCATCTTTCCAGAGACCATGGGTAAAAAAGGTCGCCACAATTGGAATCTTGTTTTTGTCTTTGATTGTAAAATAATGAAAATCCCAATTATTTATTTCTGGATCGTCGTTATTAGAAAAAGCACTTTCTAAAAAGTGCAATCCATCCCAATCAAATGTATTTTGCTTTCCCAATAGTTGGTTCCAACTAATTTTATCAATATTTTTTATGGAAGTTTCGTGTTGAATTTGCAGGGATGATTTTTTGTTCACTTCATCCATGATAATTTCCGATTCTTTTAACCCAAATGCCTGGTATATTTTATTAAGACTGTTCCCTGATTCTGCCAATGCCAATGGCAAGAAATTTACCATTGCATCTACCAATGCCTTTATTTCTTCTTTTTGATTGTGTCTGGAAAGTGTGATTCGGATTCCTGTATTTTTAACAGGAACAGCGGGATAAATTGCCGGATTCACAAAAAACCCTTCTTTGAATAAATTTTGCACCAGCTTGTACGTGGTTAAAGGCATCGCCGTACCGAGGAAAAATACCGGGGAATTGTTTTGAATTATAATAGGCAATGAAGCTTTTGAAAGCAATTCGTTAAAATATGCTATTTTTTCTGCAAGTTCCGATTGTAAAATATTTATTTCAGGAGAGAGGTGAATATTTGCAGATGCTATGGCGGCAGCGACCGAAGCAGGTTCCAGTTGGGCAGAGAACGTTAACGGACCTCCATAGTTTTTAATTTTTTCACGCAACAATTTATCCGAACAAATTAGAGTGGCGCCACTGGCCCCAAATGTTTTACTTAATGTTGTCATCAACATCACATTATCTGGCAATTCATTTAAAACACTTGATACGTAACCCGTTCCATTTTTTCCTTTCCAACTCATTCCATGCACATCGTCAAAATAGAGATGCAGTTGCGGATATTTTTTGCATAACTCCATGAGATCTGAAATGGGCGCATAATCTCCAAACATTGAGTATACCCCATCTGCCATATACCAAATTTTATTGCATTTAGAAGTGAGTTGCTTAATTTTATATTCCAACATTTCCATATTGCTGTGCCTGATCATTTCAACCGGAATGCCTCTTAATTTAAGAAACTGACAAGCATTTTGAACACTCCAATGCACCTGATGGTCGAGTATTACCCCATCTTCGTCTCTAATTGCTGTTGGAATTACAGCCATATGGCCCAAGGTACTATTTTTGGTAATGATGGGCGGAATGCCATACATGGTCTCAATTTTAGCTTCCAATTCTGCATATAAGGGATTTGAAATGTAAGATTTAGACAAAGGAAATTGCGTACCGTATTTTTGTATGGCCGAAATAGCAGCATCTTTTAATCTTTGATCCTGTTCAAGACCAAGGTAGCCAGTAGTTCCAAAATGAAACATTTTTTTTCCTTTTATCTGAATTGTTCTGCCGTTTAAATATTCATCCTCTGCGTAAAGATGCAATACTCCTTCCTTTTTAGCCCCTGCGAATACTTCATCAACCGTGTCGATAAAATTGTTGTGTTTAATTTTTGCCATAATTTGTATTTCTTTATTTGATTTGGATTGTTAATTAATTCTGCCTAATATTTATGTATAAAAATTAAAATTCCATAAAAAAAACAATACGGTTGACGCCATTAAAATAATACTCCCTTTATGACAACTTAAACTACTGATTTGATAAACATTATGATTGTTTAGTTCAGAATATTTTAATTTGATTCAATTTAGCTGATTCAATAATTTTATTTTGTTTTACTTTACTTAAATTTAAAGAAATGAATTCTGAGCAATTTGAGAATGAGTATGCCAAATTTTGGATAAAAGACCAAATACTTTTTTTTGAATATAAGGCTGATTTGGTTATAGATTTAGCGGCAGCACAGCGCATAGTTGCTGATCGAATTCAATTTCAGCATGAAGTTGCCTATCCCATTTTTTGTGATATTCGGGGTGTTGTAAATTTTGATAAGGCCGCCAGGGATTATTTAGCGCAATCCGGTTCCGTTCTTACTAAAGCTGTTGGATTTCTTGTGCATCAAAAAGTAACGCAAACCATTGCCACTTTCTATGTCAATATAAATAAGCCCACAGTTCCCACTCAGTTGTTTGAGGATAAAACAGCAGCATTGGCATTCCTCTCAAATTATATATAGTTTATCCATTTTTTAATTGTCTAAAATTTTACAATCTTGTGGATTCAGATTTAAATCATTTGCGGTTCCAGAATATTTGCCAAATGCTTCTGCAGATGGGGAAGGGTAATTTTATGCATCAAATCCAACGTTCGGGAGAAGATGACAACCTTGAAATCTTAACGGTTTTGGTGAATATGCTGGCTGAAGAAATGAATGGTTTAATTTCACATAAAGGTTATGTAAACCCACATCATACTAACAAATACCTTGTTCAAACCACTTTTATTTTGAATGAGTATTTTGTCATAAAAAGCTTTAATTCGGAAGTGCCTGTCCTTTTGGGATTTACTCCAGAGGACTTATATAATCAAAAATTTTCAACAATACTTTCTGCCGAGTCACTCTCTTCTTGGAATTATGTGAAAAAAGAATTGACGCGGAATTTGAATCCTCACTTTACATCACAATTAACCTATATCACAAAAAAACAATTACTTATTCCATCTTTCTGTACTGTTACAAGACTTTTGCAAAATAAAGATATTTTGGTCAGTTCGGTAACGAATGTTATAGAAGAGACCATTTTGCCAACAATTTTAGTTTCTGGCATTGACAATGACAGGCCCGAAGGAATTTACCGTTTGTCCGATATACGCCTGATCCAAAAAGTTTATGATTATATTTTAGACAATTTGGACAAGCCACTGCCTAACTTAACAGCACTTTCCAAGATCTTTGGGACTAACGAATATAAATTGAAATACGGGTTTAAATCTTTATTTAAAACGAGTATTTATCAATTCTACAATACCAAACGTTTGAAAAAAGCCCATCTTTTGATTCAAGAAACAACGATTCAGTTGAAAGAAATTGCTTTAATGAGCGGTTTCAATACCTATCCAAATTTTTCGAAAGCCTTTAAAAAACAATTTGGCTATTCTCCCAATGATATTAAGAGAATTTTATAGCATCATTTCCCAACATTTTCCCATAGAAAAAAATCACCACTAAGTAGGATCGAAAAGTGAAATTGTATGTGATGCATTTTGACAATTTAAAAATAATACTTTTATAATAAGTTAAGCTACTGATTAGACAACACTTAGTCAATTATTTTTTTGGAATTTTATATCGGATTGAAATTATAACAATAAACGATATGGAATTTAACACCCAAACCAGAAATAGTATTGTACGTATCATATGCTATATTTATGTTGTGCTGTTCACTTATGCAGCCACCAGCAAACTGTTAGATTTTGAAAATTTTAGGATTCAGTTGGGGCAATCGCCTTTGTTAAGTGCCTTTGCTTTTTGGACTTCTGTTGCAGTTCCGGTATCAGAATTTATAATTGCGATACTGTTACTAATTCCAAAGTTTAGATTTATGGGCCTGTTTGCTGCTTACTCATTGATGGTAATGTTTACGGCTTATATTTATATCATACTAAATTACAGTTCCTTTATTCCTTGCTCTTGTGGTGGGGTATTGGAAAAAATGACTTGGAACCAACATCTGATTTTTAATATTTGCTTTATCATTCTAGGGGGAATCGCCATTTTAATCACACCCAATAAAAACCTTTTCATTCACCACCAATCTTTAAAATTATGAGCTATAAAATAAAATTTGTATTCCTACTGACTTGCACTGTTTTAAGTGTCGCAATGATATTTAAACTGTTTAACCTCTCAGAAGATATCATACATTACCAAAACCAGTTTATTCGAAGGTTTCCCCAACATGTTGCCCAAGAAATACACCAAACTGACTTGACCTATAATTCCTATTATTTTGCAGGAATCGGCGACGGGAAGATATATCTTGGCAATTATACCGCACCATTGCAGATGCTGGTATTGGATTCCACACTCAAAGAAAAAAAGATTTATCATATTGAACTTAAGGAAAAAAACCTACCATTCCAAGCACCACAAATTAGGGTACTGGGTGATCACTTTTTTGTTTTTGAGGGGATTGTTCCTTACATATTTAAAGGAAACATAAGTAATTGGAAAGCATCTTTAAAGATAAACAGCGGTTATTATTTCTCCCATTTGGAACCCATGGATTCCTTGAACATGGCTATCCGATACATGACCCCAAAAAGTGGAGAAAGTCTGATTGGCGCTTTAAATTTAGCAGATACCACAAAAGTATCATACGGTACTCAACTTTTACAAAAGCAGTTTGATGGAATATTTGACACAGATGGCAGCCTACTTTTCAACAAGTCGCTTAACCGTCTTGTTTATGTATATCGCTACCGAAATGAATTTATAGTTGCCGACCCTTTACTTAATTTGGATTATCGGGGAAATACCATTGATACTGTAAGCCGGGCACAGGTGCGATTGACTCAGTTAAAAAACAGCACCATGAAAACTTTTGCCGAACCACCACTAATCGTGAATAAAACCACCGCTGTTGACGGCAATTTATTGTATGTTAATTCTTTATTGCCAGGCTTGTACGAGTCTGAAAATATTTGGAAAATAGCCAGTATTGTTGATGTATATGACCTGACCGATAAAACCTATCGTTCAAGTTTCCCTATTTATCATATTGCCGGAAAAAAAATGAAGGGCATGTTGGTATCAGGAAATTTATTATATGCCCTGATTGGCGAAAAAATAGTGTGTTATCAACTTTTGGAACATCTGAGCCAAGATCGAGCAGTACGTAAATATGCACACTCAATTTATTAAAAATATATCGGCCGATATCAGGGATAAGACCGAAAACCTGTAAAAAAGAGTAGGTCATCATTTTTAAATTATTTTTATTATGAAAACAAATTTTTTAAAAAAATTCATGATGCCTTTGGCAGTCATGTTTTTAGGTATTGCCGGTGCTTTCGTTACTATGTCGATGAGTAGTACAGAATCGCTAAGTCAAATGAAAGGTTACCAATATGTATCCCCAGCAAATCCATGTGATTTTGTAGAAAATTGTACTACCGTGCTTGGTGATCTATGTACTGCCAGCGACGATACTACAATATTATGGAGTAAGTATCAAGAAACTGACGCTAATTGTCCTAGAAGATTGTATAAAATCTCTAACTAATTAGTTTATTGGATTATTTGCAATATGCAATGCAGTTCCCAAATTTACAGGAACTGCATTGTTTATTTAATCATCATTGTGGTTGAAACCAGGTTGGTTTTATTTCACCTTTTAAAAAATAACCAAACCAATCAGAAATACGGTTTGTTATGTCAATTTGATTTTCAGGTATTTGAATAACGTGATCTTCTTTGGGATAGATCAACATAATATGTTCCTTTTTTAATCTTCGAAGTGCCAAATAAAATTCCATAGTTTGATAAGGGTTCACCTGCGTATCTTCTTCACCAGTATAGGATAAAAGAGGTGTACTCACATTTGAAACGGTATTAATAGGTGAATTGCTTCGGTATCCTTCCAAATCCTCAAACAATGATTTCCCCATTCGAAACTGGTCATATTCGAAACGCCACATATTGGGTATTTTATAATTTGAACTCACCGACAAATAGCAGCTGGTTAAATCGGACAATCCTGCACCTGAAACCGCAGCTGCAAACATATTTGTTTGTGTAATGATAAAATTTGTTTCATAACCTCCAAAAGAATGACCAATAATACCCAATCTGTTTTTGTCTATAGGTGCCAAAGCAAGTGCAGCTTTTGTTGCCGAAATTACACAATCAGCAGCAGAAAAACCAGGATTCCCCACCTCATAGGCAATATCAGGCAGTAATACAAAATAGCCTTGGCTCGTATAATTTGTTCTATTAAATCTTGAACCATTCAAAAAGCTTGGATTGGTGTAGTTATGAAGTGCTCCTGTTTGTTTTTCATATACATTTACGATCATAGGATATTTTCGTTGTGGGTCATAGTCAAAAGGATAACACAATACTCCTTTTAAAGCTACTCCTTTAGAATTTTTATAATCTATCAATGTAGAAGAACCCCATCCATAATAATCAGATTGAGGATTACTATTAAAAACGACTCTTGGAGGATCATTGTTTTTTTTAACATATAAGGATGGAGATTTATTAAAATCTTCTTGCATGAACATAAATGTATTATCCTCTTTTGCCTTCCTATATCCTCTAATCTGTTTTTGTCCATACACCAGAGTTTGTTCAGTAACCCCTTTTAGCAAACTATAATATCCGGATTCACTGTGGTCCTCCGCTTGGGTCTCTAATACAATTTGGTCATTCAGATTAAATATCCTTGATTTTGCTACTAAACCATTGCTGTATTTATCTTTAACAAATCTGAATATTCTACTATTTTCCCTGCCATTGGTTAATCTTTTGATTTTTGTGCCATTAGGACTAAACTCCCAAATATCAAACTGGTCATATAGCAAAAGGGATTTATCACCTGCTGTCCACTCAGGAATACCATAATGTGATGATTCACTGGAATTGTCATTAATATTATAGAAATGAACATCTACGTTTTTAGTAATATTCGTATGTTTTTGATCGGTTATACTATACACCCACCAATCAACTCCTTTAAAATAAACTATATACTTTCCATTAGGGGACATGTTTAGATGCCCATAATCTCCAGAATGCCTTTGGAGAAAAGGAGTTTTCTCTCCAGTTGTTAAATCTACAAGGTAATAGTTCCTGTCAGCATTAATTTTAGTTGTAGGTTTATTATCGGATAAGTGATAAGTTATTGCAAACTGTTGATTTCCACTAAGACTGACCGCAGGATGTAAACTATCTCCAATAGCCATAAATTTACCTGATTCAGGCCACCAGGCAGTAATCCGTGAGAAACTATCTGGAATTCCATAAGCATTTCTAGTCATATATAAATCTTTATCCGCTGCATTCCACACTTCCACATCTGAAATATTTTTCACACTTGTTTTTTCATGTGTTTTTTTTATCAAAAAGAATACTCGTTGTTCATCATCTGAAATTCCAAGTGATGAACTGTAATTAGCTACCAAAACCATATCTTTTTGCCAAGATTTTTCTAATGAAGTATCATATTGAAATAATTGTTTGTTTTTAATTTTGTAATATAAAATTGTTGCAGGATAAAACTCTTTGGATGCAATTTTCCGAGATGCAAAAACTATTGAAGTTCCTTTATTTTGCCATACCACATTTTCAAATAGCTTTTTATTGCTGATTATTACGCTAGTTTTGACTATCTTTTTTCCAAACTGCAGCAAATCAACACTGGCACCAATTGAATCGGCAGCACAATAGACAAGTGCATCATTTTTCGGACTCAACGTAAATGAAGTTACATTTTCAATCGATTCTATAATAACCCCATGTAAATTTGTGATAATCATACTACTTTTACCCTCTTTTGCAATAGTATAAAGCATGATATATTGACCGTCATTCAACAAATCAAAACTTTGAATTTGGTTAACTTCCTTTATTTTTCCGGTAATCAAGTTTTTTAATTGAAATCGATTCTCCGGCAACATATATCCAAACTTATCATCACCAATAAACTTGCCGTCAAACCCTTTTGCAAAAGCGAAGGTTTTTTCCGTAACTGTATTTTTAACAAAAAGTGTATCCATTCCCGATTCATACGAAAGTGAATAGCTTACCCATTTTCCGTAATCAGAAATTTCCTTGGCTCTTAGCGTACTCCATAACTTATAATCATTTGGTGTGAGTTGCTTTGTTTTTTTGACCTGTCCTGATGCAGGACAGGTCGTTAAAAACAACATAAAACTAATCCAAACAATTTTACAGCTGTTTAATAATATATTCATTAGTATCCAGGGTTTTGAGGAAGCAAGTTTGGATTCAAATTAAGTTCAGCTTCCGGTATTGGAAATAAGATATCACTGGCATCCCATCCAGGTTTAATTGCAGACAGGACAGGCTGGATCTTGTTAAACCGTTTCAGGTCGAAAAACCGATGCCCAAACTCAGTAAACAATTCCAATCTCCTTTCTTGCAAAATGGCATCCAAAATTTCAGCTTGTGTTATGGCAGTTGTGTTTGTCAGACCAGCCCTACTTCTTATGCTGTTTATATCTTCCTTTGCTCCTGATAAATCACCTATATGTGCTTTTGATTCTGCACGAATCAGATACATTTCACTTAACCGAAATACAATGGAATACTCAACAGAAGTTCCTGAGTAATATTTGTATTTAAATGGATGGTACCATGTTGATGTGCCATCAGTAATTGCCTGAGTCCAAAGCACTTTTCTTTGATCGTTATTACTAAACGCATTTATCAAATTAGTAGTAAGTGCTACCAAAGGTGGTGGTGTACTCGTGAAATTGTAGGTAAAGGCTTCAGATGCATTGCCACCATTGTACCCAGGATCTATCTGCCATATGGTTGATTTACTTTCTTTTAGAAACATCGTACTCAAATCTTCATAAACATAAAGCTGCGTATTATTTATAATAGTTGAAGTCTCATTAATTGCTTCATCCCATAAACCTGCATACAAATTTACCCGTGCTAGCAGCGCATGAGCAGTATATTTATTGGGACGTGTTCTATTATAATTAAGATAATCATCTGGCAGGAGTTCTAAAGCTTGTTCCAAGTCTGCTTTAATAAGGCTATACACCTGACTTACAGAAGTTCGAGTAACCTTTCTATTTAATTCATAGCTTGTAGTTGTTATATACGGCACATCACCAAACACATTGGCGAGATAAAAATGAATCAAGCTACGTACGAACAAGGCCTCCCCTTTTAATTGAGCGCTTTCAATTACCGACAAATTTACTGACTTCTCTACACCTTCAATAACAGCATTGGCTGCATAAATCTGGTTATAACTAGTATCCCATAAACTTTTAATATCAGGATTAGAGGAAATTATGGAATTGTTATAAAATAAATTCAAAGATTCATTCCCGTAGAAATCAAGCTCATCAGCATAAATTCCTAGCTTAAGCCCCAATCCAAAAGTTGAACCCGTTAATACTCCATCCTGCCTAATTTTAGCATATACGTCTGTCATGGCTGAATTTGCAACAGCCTGATCTTTAAAAACTGCATCTGCGGTTAGTTGTGAATTTGGCAATTCTACTTCTACAAAATCATCACAACTATACATTGTCAAGACTATTGCCAAAAGACATATTAGTACAATGACGATTCTCCAAATGACATTTGTGTAATTCGAGCTTTCTATATTTTTATTATTAAAATTTTTCATTGATTCTATTTTAGATTAAAAATTTAGTTGTAATCCTGCTGTAACTATTTTTAAAGGCGGGGTAAAACCAAGCGATGTAAACTCGGGGTCTGCACCTTGATATTTTGTAAAGGTTAACACATTCTGACCTTCAAAAAATAATTTACAATCAACATCCTTTAAGGGTAATTTATATGAGAGTGAAATATTTTTTAAACGTACAAATGACGCATCACTTATTGCCCCATCACTTTGAGAGTATTTCGAGTAAGCAATCACAGCAGCCCTGTTAACCCCAGTTGTATAGATTTGATATGGTGCAATATCACCAGGTTGTTGCCAATGGTTTAAAATGGTTGTTGGTTGATTGGCTTGTGTACCTTGTCTACCAAAATATCTTGTTGCATTTAAATTTATTTGTTTTACAAATTGGAATAGAAAATCTAATTGCCAGTTTTTGTATTTCAATGTGTTTTGAAGACCCCCAAAATATTCAGGATTAAAATCCATTATTGTTTTCTTGTCATCGACAGTAAGCAGTCCGTCACCATTCACATCCTCAAATGTATAAATACCCGTTTGAGGATCTACCCCAGTAAAATGGTAAACCTTTTGGATATTTAAAGGTTCCCCAATAACCAATTGATTCGCATAGGTTGAGCCTTCTAAATTTGGAAATTTTAATAGCTTATTCTGCGCCATTGTTAGGTTGATATTTGTTGTCCAATTGAAATCCTTTGTTTCAAAATTGACAGATTGCAAGGTGAATTCAAACCCTTTGTTTTGTACCGTTGCATCTAAATTAGCTTGTAGAGAGCTAAAGCCAGTGGTACCAGGAAGCGGTAATCCTATCAATTGGTTTGATGATTTATTATTATACCACCCTGTTGTAAAAAATAGCCTATCATTAAAAAAACCTATTTCAAAAGCCACTTCAAACTTGATATTGGTTTCCCATGCATACTTAGGATTAAAGAGTCTTGTAGGTTGTAATCCAATACTACCATTGTAATTATTTCCTGTAGATTCATAAGTGTCTAAATATTGGTAGTTTCCAATCTGATCACTTCCTGTAATTCCAAAACTTGTTCTTATTTTTCCGAAACTTAAAATACGATTATTATTAAAAAGGTTTTCTTTTGAAAATATCCAAGCGGCTCCTATAGCTCCAAAATTGGCGAATTGCTTTCCAGGACCAAAACGGCTAGAGCCATCTCTTCTTCCTGTAAGATTTAACAAATATTTTTCCTTCAAACTATAGTTTATGCGTGCAAAAAATGCTTGATAGTTATACTGAGATTCATTACTAGATAAAGTAATTACATTGGATGCTGACGCCATATTATAGATTAAAGCATCACTTGTAAATCCAAATGCATACTGCGCTAACTGATTGTCTTTTTGAGATTGAAATGTAGCACCGATAAGTGCATTTAATGTCCCTTTACCAATAGACTTGTTCCAGTTAAGTTGAGGTTCAACAATCCACGATTTTCGGTCAAAACGACTTGGGATCTGGAAAGAAACTTGTTGAGGGGTTAATCCCCAAGCTGGATTGTATTGCGTTGATGGAGAGATTACAATTATTTTATTGGTAAGACTGGTATAGCCAAAACTTGATTTTAATTCCAAGGCATCGTTCAATTGATAGGACATCTGTATATTGGCAATCATATCGTTGGTGCTGGTTTCTGAGCTCGCCTCTAAATTTCTTAGTGGATTATTAAACGTATTATTCTCCCAATTCAAAGAACCATTTGCATTGTATAATTCTGGGGCATTGGGCGCAATAAGCAAAGCTTCCCTAAAAAGGTCAAATTGGGGTTGGTTGTTACCTTGAACGGTATACCCCGCCGACACATTGGTTTTAAACTTTTTGTTCTCAGATTCATGATTCACATTTAGTTGAACACCTCCTTTTTCATAGGCAAAATCTCCAGGAAGTATTGTTGTTTGTTTGTTATAATGAACACTTAACAAAAATTGTGTGCTTTCTGAGCCACCAGTAAGAGAAGCTTGTAGATCAGTGATGTTAGCCTTACCTCCAAGTAACTCTTTTTGCCAATCAGTATATTTTGTTTGATCCCATTGTGTAAGGTCATAGTCCCAAGGTTTCGGTGTTATTCTATCATTATCAAAAGCTTCAAGTCGCATTGCGAGATATTGCTCAGTATTTAGCAAATCAAAAAAACGAGTTACTGAACCTACACCTGATGAAAAACTTGATGTAAACCTAGTTTTGCCCATCTTTCCCTTTTTTGTTGTAATGAGTACTACCCCATTGGCTCCACGAGAACCATATATTGCTGTAGCGTCACCATCTTTCAATACTTCGATACTTTCAATTTGACTCGGATTAATACTATTTAGGGGACTTGGAAGTGTTGGAAACGCCTGTGAATTTTCTCCTGTACCAATAGGTTCTGAAGCATACGGTACACCATCAATTATATATAATGGACTGTTTCCATTTGAGCGTATACTATTTTTACCGCGAATTTGTATTTCAAAACCTCCTCCGGGAGTTCCTGTGGTTTGCGTAATATTTACACCAGCCATTCTTCCCTGCATAGTTTCTAATATATTGGAAACGGGTTGTTTTTCAATAACTGCGGAAGTGATTTTAGAAATGCTTCCGGTGCGTTCGCTTTCTTTTACGGAATAATATCCTGCATTGATTTGCACTTCCTGCAATGCTGTCATGTCTTCCTGCAATTGTACATCGATTTGTGAACGGCCATCAACAGGAATTATGACAGTTTTATAGCCTAAAAAAGAAAAGACCAGGATGTCTTTTGAAGAAACTTCAATGGTATATTTTCCGTTAAGGCCGGAAACGGTGCCGGAGGGTTTTCCTTTTATGGTGACGGAAACACCGGGCAATGCGCCATTTGCATCGGTAATTATACCGCTGACCTGCAGGGTTTGTTGTTGCATTTTTGCAACTATTGACGTGTTGTTAGCCAGTGCAACTGTGCTGCACAAGTAGCACCCAAAAATAAGGGCGTACACAAGTATGCCAAAGGCCTTGATTATTTTAAATTTTTTCATTATTTTTAAGAATTGGTTAAATTAAACGTGAGTTTTGGTTTGCCATGGCGCTCTATTTAGTTTGAAGACAGGAATAGGGCGTCTTTTTAGTGTTCAATCGCAATTTTCATGATACAGAATTTTGCGTACAGCCGATTGCGTGCACCTATTGAAATATATTTCAATTTGGCAGTTGCTTCATTTCCAATGAGAAATCATTTTGTTTTTCGATGGATACGGCGGCTCTCTTAATCCAATAGTACCAATGTGCCACAGGATTTGGTTTTTGAGATGGAATTTATGTACTCATAGCTTATTTTTTAGCAATTAAATTGGTTAATGACTAAAGCGAGACTGTTAAAAATGAAGAAGCTTTGCTAAGAAAGTAAGCAGCGTTTTTGCCAATAAAGAAGGCGTGGAACTCAGCTTACCGAACAGAGGTACTGGTATACCCGCACAACAATAAGTGAGCCCACGCCTAGGTCGTGAGCATCTTAACTTATCATCTCGTGTGCTAAAAATTACCAGTTTTCTGTCCGAGATTCAAAGCGACGCATCAAATATTTTCTATATGAAGTATCGCAAATTTAATTAATTAAAACAAATATAATAAAAATATAATGTAAACCAAGTGGATTACAATAAATTTTAAAATAATGTCAAAATTGCAGTATGGCAGAGTTAACAGAAGAAGATATTAAGCTGAAGAACAAAATAGCTGAAAGAATAGAGTTTTTACGAATAAAAACTGGACTTTCCCAAACTGATTTTGCCAAAAAGTATGATATCGACAGACAAATCATAAATAGGTGGGAAAGTGTAAAGAATAAGAGAGGAGTAACAATATATACTGTTCAAAAATTTTGTAAAATGATAGGTATTACATTGAAAGAATTCTTTGATTCAGAGACTTTTACTGGTAAAAAATAATAGTTATTAGCTATCATAATCAAAATATTTTTATCATATCATACTTTTAATTTTGTAAAATCTCATAGTAATCCAAAAAAATATGATAAATTTTCAGTTCCGCTCCATCATCACTTCGAGTATGTTTTGAAAGATACATATGCTTAAAATCTTTTATAAAAGAATGTTTCAAATCAATTATTATATATTCTGTTAGGTGTTGAGTTGTATTTATTGCCTTATTTATTTTTATTAGATTATTTATTGAGTCCTTTATATTTTCAAGTGGCACACGACTTTTAGGGGATGCCTGTAAATCTATCTCGATAAATCCAATCATTCCAGCAATAACCGTATTTGTTTCAGGATAATATATTCGTTCTGTAAATCGTTGAATACCGCCATCCAAATAATACTTTTGTTTGGTCTTATTTTTATCTAATCTTTTTGCTTCAAAAGCATAATAGTGATTTTCACTTAAACTCGGAACCTGAAATTTTATGTCAAGATGACCGACAGTAACATTGCTTTTCGTCTCACGAACTCCATTATCTACTACAATATTCTGTAATCCAAAAACTCCTAGATTTGGTTTAATAAATTTTGAAACTAAATCAGTGCATAGATAATCTTCTATTTCATTATGTGCTTTAGATGATCTTTGAATAGTTTTTATTGTTTTGTGAATATCTTTGCGACTGTATATAGTTTTACTGTCTATAAGACATTTATACCCATAAATTATTGTTTGCAGAAATCCATCCATGTAGTATTTCTTACCATCAGTTGCATGTATGAATTCTAAACCATTTATCATTGTCCAACCGTATTAGAAATTTTTGCTTCAGCTTTTGCCAAAGCATCAATAAACTCAATTAGATCGTGATCTGCAACGGCAGAATGCCAGCATTTAAACTCATTTGGTTTTATAATATAAAAAGTATTTTTGTTAAATCCTCTTACATCTTGTTGGACGTAAAGATCTCTTGTAACATTATGAATACCCAAATTACCAATTTCGTCAAAAATTTTTGCATCTTCCGCACCTTTAAAATAAATATTTCTACCAGGATCAGGCAATTTACCAACAACAAATTGAAAGCTAACAAATTCATCAGCAATGAAAACATTTGCGTAAAATGAGCTCTCAACGGAATTAAATCTGTGTTTAAAATGATCAATGAATACTTTTGCGTAGTTTTTCAAATATAGAACATCCTCCTTATTTTCAATATTAAGTGATCTAAAAATATTTTTATTTCCGTATCCAGTCTCCTCGTATCTTTTTAAAATTGGAAGAGCTATTTCTATGGAGTAATCGATTAACGATTTTTCAATTTCTGAAATTTCAAATGATTTAAAAACC
>Ga0209347_1002546_pt1 | contig 23743 bp, 17 predicted proteins | sample AutmiccommuBRH23_FD_187382 | JGI IMG/M metagenome (GOLD analysis project Ga0209347, IMG submission 187382) | Deep subsurface microbial communities from Mt. Terri, Switzerland - Autotrophic microbial communities BRH/23 (SPAdes) (version 2) | ecosystem: Environmental > Aquatic > Deep subsurface >...
TTTTTTTTCAGCAGGGATTTTAACGTCGGTTTCTTTGGCGCCGCTTCCGGGGACACGGCTGCTTCATTCGTTGCGGATGCACTCACAGTTTTTTTCTTGGTGCTTTTTTTCGCGGGTTTCTTCGTCGATTGGCTCTTTTTTCCCATATCAACCCCTCACGCATCTTTCCGTTAAAATATTTGCCAATTTATGGATAAATTAAAGTATAATAGTCAGTATTGTAGACGTTAATTTATATCCGAACCTCTTTTTTTTGTAAACTGTTTTTTCCGGCAATTCCCGGTTTAAAACCGTTCCGTGTTTCCGCTGCCGATTCGATTATAGGTATTCGACAGAAACAAATGCATCCCGATAATTTATATTCCAAGAAACAGAAACTATTCGATCTCCTGCGTGGATACGAATCGATCGCCGTCGCGTTTTCCGGAGGAACCGACAGCACACTGCTGCTGGCCGCCGCCCGGGAGTGCCTTGGCGATCATGTGATCGCCGTGACCGCCGTTTCCCCGCTTCAGCCCGCAAATGAAGTCCATGCGGCCATCCGGCTGGCCCGGAGCCTCGGGGCGGACCACTACACGGTTCACACCCGGGAGATGGAGGATGCCGGATTCACCGCAAACTGCCGCAATCGCTGTTACATCTGCAAAAAAATCATCTTTACCGGTCTGCTGGCCCTGGCCGCCGAACACGGGATCCGCACGGTTGCCCATGCCGCCAACATGGATGATCTGGCGGATTACCGCCCCGGCATGAAGGCCGCCGTGGAGCTGGGGATTGTTTCCCCCCTCATCGATGCCGGTCTGGACAAGGCGGAAATCCGGGAACTTTCCCGCCAGATGGGGCTGTCGACCTGGGATAAACCATCGGCGGCATGTTTGGCTTCCCGGATCCCCTACGGGCGGCCGATTACAGGCGACGCCCTGGCCATGGTCGAAGCAGCGGAAAATGTCCTGTCGGCGCTCGGTTTTTCCGGGTTCCGGGTCCGCCATTACGGCGAGACGGCGAAGATCGAAATCCGGCCGGCGGATTTCGCCCGCCTCCTCAAACCAGACCGGCGGCTGAGCATCATTTCGGAATTCCGGAAAATCGGGTTCCTGTATGTCACCCTCGACCTGGAAGGCTTCCAGACAGGACGGCTGAACCGGTCGATTTCCACGGGATCGGAATGACAGAACCTTGATGGCGTCGTAAAAGGCGATTTACCCCGCCGAGCGGTGTTTTTGTAGAAAGTAACTTGGAGACCGAAAAGCGAATCCAGAATCCAGAATCCAGAAGCCAGAAGAAAGACGAAAGTCAGCAGATTTGAGCATTTGGTTACGAGTTGTCGAATCAAGTTCCTTGGAAGTCCAACTTCTGCGTTGCGCTTCATCCCTCGTTACTGCGGCGTACGACAAGTACGCCTCATTGAATTTGGAGCTTTTTACGTTGCCATCAAAAACCGCCTTTTTACAAGTTCATCAACCTTCGTGCGCGATAAAAAACACCTCCAGGAGATAAAATGGATACATTCGGAGAAAAGATAAAAACTCTCAGGACCGGCCGGAACCTGACCACCGGCGAAATGGCCCGGGCGCTCGGCATCCCCCAGTCGCGCTACAGTGAACTGGAAAACGGAGTGCGGGTCCCGACCGCGGGTCAGATCGAACGGCTGGAAACCTACTTCGGGGTCTCTTCCGGAGAACTGGCCGCCTGGGTCGGCAGCCCGGAGTAGACCCGCTCAAGATCATGTATTTCCAGGTTCGGCGCCAGCTCCGTTGCCGTTTTGCCCGCCGAGCGTGCACTGCCGGCTGAACTGGATAATCTGTCGGGCCATATCGTTGAAAATCAATCGGTGGGCCGGCCACAAACCGTACCAGTACAAGCGGCCCAGGAGCCCATCGGGGAGAAAATAGGCAGTCACCGTAAGTGTCCGGTGTTGGGTCACGATTTCGAGCCATCCCTTGCCGGGGAGCCGCATCTGGGCGAACAGCAGCAGACGGCGGCCCGGTACGATATCAATTACCCGCCAGAAATCGAGACTGTCCCCGATCCGAAGGGCGTTCGGGTCCCGGCGGCCCCGATTGAGCCCGCAGCCGCCGGTTACCTTGTCATAGAACCCGCGCATCTGCCAGAGCAGATGGTAGCTGAACCATCCGAAACACCCCCCCATCGATTCCACGGTGGCGAATACAGCGGCATCGTCGAGATCCGGATAGGATTGGACCACCCGGTATTCGCTGACCGCGTATTCCATTGGAAGGGCGCCGGATCGATAGAGATCCTCGGTTGAACCGTCCGACCAGCGGCTGACGACCTGGTTCTGCTCGATTTCGTCCAGGGCGGTCCGCACGGTGGTTTCATAGGGTTCCGGATCGATGCCCGGGAAATATGTTTTCGCATGATCGTTTTGCCGGATCGATTCGGTTTTGAGCCCCATGACCAGTGGGGCGGCGATCCCGTAGGGAACCGGGGTGATCAGCACGAGCCAGTAGGAAGACAGTCTGGGTGAAAAGAACGGCACCTGGAGCAGCAGCCGCCGCAATCCCATCACCCGGGCGGCGCCCGTGATCATGTCCGCGAAGGTCATCTGTCCGGCGCCGATTTCGACCATCAGGTTGGAATCGGCCGTGACGTCCAGGGCGGCATGCAGGTAGGCAACCACATCCCGTATCCCGACCGGTTCGGTTTTCGTGCGGACCCAGGTCGGAGTGATCATCACCGGCAGTTTCTGTACGAGGTGATGGATAATTTCGAAACTGGCGCTTCCCGATCCAATGATCGCACCCGCCCGGAACCAGATGGCCCGAATCCGTTCGGGGTGGGCGGAAAGAATCTCCCCTGTTTCATGCCGGCTTTTCAGGTGCTTGCTGGCCGTTTCCATCGCCCCGAGGCCACCCAGGTAAATAACCCGTTGCACCCCGGCCGAAAGGGCGGCATTGATGAAGTTTGTCGCGCTTCTCCGGTCAAGTTCGGCAAAATCCCCCCCGGCCCCCATGGAATGGATCAGGTAGTAGGCCACATCAATACCGTCGAGCGCCCGCTGCAGCGCGGCCTCATCAAACGTGCTCCCTTCGACGATATCAACCCGGTTCCGGACCGCTTCCGAGACTTCGTTGCGGTTCAGGACCAGCAGGCGAAGTGCCACCCGGGGATCATCAAGCAGTTTCTTCTTCAGACGGCGGCCGATATACCCGGTCGCACCGGTCAACAGGACGTTCAATATCCCTCATTCCCCTCTTTGTAATCGGAAATCCGTTTCCGCGTCTGGTTGATCCGTTTGGTGATCTTGATGCCTCGGGGGCAGCACCGGGTGCATTCGAAATAGTTCTTGCACGCCGGGACGCCGTCGGGTTCGGCGAGCACGGGGAGCCGTTCCGTAAATCCTTTATCCCGGCTGTCCTCGTTGAACCGGAACGCCTGGGCAATTACGGCCGGGCCGATGAACCGAGCATTCACATCGAGTACCGGGCAGGCGGAAAAGCAGGCAAGGCAAAGAATGCAGTTGGTCGGATCGTCGAACGTCTTCCGTTCTTCCGGCGACTGGCGGCGTTCTTTTTCCGGCGGGGGTTCCGGGTTGATAAGAAAGGGGCTGATGGCGCGGTACTTGGAAAAAAAATCAGTCTGGTCGACAATCAAGTCCCGCAGGACGGGGAAGTGCCGTAGCGGCGCTATCGTTACGGTCGCCCCGTCCGCTTCGGCCACATCCCGGACCAGGGTTTTGCAGGCAAGCCGGTCTTTTCCGTTGATTCGCATGGCGTCCGAACCGCAGACCCCGTGCGCGCAGGATTTTCGGAAGCCAAGCGTACTGTCCTGTTCGCTCTTGATCGCCATCAGGAGATCGAGAAGCCGATCAGTCGGTTCCGCCTCGACCTCGAATGTTTGATCATTCGGTTCGCTGTCCGTTTCCGGGTTATAACGCCGTATCTTCAGAATGACCTTCATCTTTTGACTCCCTGTACAACTAACGCCATTTTTTTTGTGGCAAAGAATTTTGAACCATGAAGGGTAAAAGAAGGTAAACCAATTTATTAAGCCCTGAAGGGGCGTTCCATGCCACTCATATTAATTTATATGTCTGATAGATCGCCCCTTCAGGGCTCGTTCCGGTTTTTAACCGTCGTCCCAGGGCGATGCCCTGGGCTGGGATATATCGCCCCTGTGGGGCTTTTGATCAGTTCCTTTCTGTAAAAACACTGCGGAGCGGAGTTCCGAGCTTTTTACGAAGCCATCAATACTTCCGCGCTTTTGGTTCCCACTGCGATATATCCACGGGTAGATAGTCGATCCGCACTGAATCGCCCTCCAGGTGGGCCAGGGTATGCTTCAGCCATTGGGCATCGTCGCGCTCCGGGTAATCCTCCCGGGAGTGGGCCCCTCGGCTTTCCTTCCGGTTTTTGGCCGACTCGGCGGTAATCAGGGCCAGGTCGAGCAGGTTTTCCAGTTCGAGCAGTTCAAGGAGATCGGTATTGAAGGCCTTGCTCGCGTCACCCACCCGAACGTCGCGGTATCGTTCCCGGAGCCCCAACAACGCATCGATTGCCCCGGCCATTTCGGATTCATTGCGGTAGACTCCGACTTTTTCCATCATGAGCGACTGGAGTTCGGTAAGGATTTCCCCGCTTTTGGTTCCTTCCCGGTTGTTCCCATCGCGGAGCGCGGCGATTTTCCGTTCGGCGTATTCTCCCGCGTCAGTTGAAATCCCGGGGAGATCGGCCCCCCGGGCGTGTTCGGCCATTTGGATACCGGCGCGTTTGCCGAAGACAACCAGATCGAGAAGACTGTTTGTCCCCAGTCTGTTTGCCCCGTGAACCGAGACGCAGGCGCATTCCCCGGCCGCATAGAGCCCGTTGTAAAAATCGCCATTGCCGCCGGCCCGAACCCGCCCATCAACGTCCGTCGGAATCCCCCCCATGGCATAATGGGCGGTCGGCTGCACCGGGATCGGTTCCTCTGCGGGATCGATACCTAAATAGGTCCGGCAGAACCCGCTGATGTCGGGTAATTTTGCCTCCAGGGTTTCCTTGCCGATGCCCGTGGCGTCCAAATGGATGTAGTCGTCAATGCGCCGGGTTCCCCGAATCCCGTTTCCCTTCCGGATTTCGGTGATCACGGCCCGGGAGACCATGTCTCTAGGGGCGAGATCGAGCAGGGTCGGGGCGTACCGTTCCATGAACCGCTCTCCGGTCCGGTTGCGGAGAATACCCCCTTCGCCGCGGACCGCCTCCGAAATCAGAATACCCATTTTTCGGATCCCGGTGGGGTGGAACTGGAAAAATTCCATGTCCTCCAGCGGGACGCCCCGACGGGCAAGGACGGCCGGCCCATCGCCGGTGTTGGCGTAGGCGTTCGATGTGATCTGGTACATCCGGCCGAAACCGCCGGTGGCGAACAGGGTGGCCCGGGACCGGAACAGGTGGATTTCCCCGGTGGCCAGTTCCACGGCGACGACTCCGCCGCAGGTCTTTCCATCGAGGAGAATGTCAATGACCTGAAATTCGTCAAAAAAGGTTACGTCATTCTTGATGCACTGCTGGTAGAGGGTCTGGAGGATCATGTGCCCCGTCCGGTCAGCGGCATAACAGGAGCGCCGGACCGGCGCTTCACCGAAGTTCCGGGTGTGGCCGCCGAACCGGCGCTGGTCGATCCGTCCATCGGGAGTCCTGTTAAACGGAAGCCCTCGATTTTCCAGATCATAGACCGCGTGGATGGCTTCCCGGGAGAGGATCAGCGCCGCTTCCTGGTCCACCAGGTAATCTCCCCCCTTCACCGTGTCGAAAGCATGCCATTCCGGCCGATCTTCCTCCACGTTCCCCAGGGCCGCGCTGATCCCTCCCTGGGCCGCGCCGGTGTGGCTCCGCACGGTATGGACCTTGGAAAAGACAGCGGTTCTGGCCCTTTTGCCGGACTCGAGGGCGGCAAACAGCCCGGCCCCACCGGCGCCGATGACGAGCGCATCGTATTCCCTGATCAAGCCGACCTCCACTGAAATATAAAAGATGACCGATTCGAAACCCGGGGACTGCTGTTCACATGCACTAAATAGTAACAATGGGGGGAATTGTTGTCGAACCGGCAGAAACACGGGATTTCTTTGCCAGCAAAATGGAATCTGCGTGCAGTTGGCCTTAACAAACCCACGGTTTGCAGGTGTAAAGATTTGCGCTTAGATTCTATTTATCAATTTTACTTACGGCGGCAGGCGACAGGAATACCCGATCGGGCGCGGCAATGAACCGGGATCGCCAAACGCGATTCCGCATCCGTAAACCAGTGAAATGCGCGACCGGCCATGAATTATCGCGAAGAAACCGACAGCATTGGGACCATCCGCGTCCCCGAGGACGCCTACTATGGGCCCCAGACCCGAAGGGCCATGGACAATTTTCCCGTCAGCGGCCTGAGGCTTCCCCCCGTCTTCATCCGCTGCCTGGCCTTGATCAAGAAACATGCGGCAGAGGTCAACAGTGAACTGGGGCTGATCGATCCGGAGATCGCCCGGGCTGTCTCCCGGGCAGCCGACGAGGTATGGGCCGGCGGCTTCATCGACCAGTTCGCGGTCGACGTATTTCAGACCGGTTCGGGAACCTCGACGAACATGAACATGAACGAGGTCGTTTCCACCCGGGCGAATGAACTCCTGTCCGGCGAGAAACGGACCAAGGGGCGCGTCCATCCCAACGACCATGTCAACCGGTGCCAGTCGAGCAACGACGCCATTCCCACCACCATTCACATGGCCGCGGCGATTCTCCTGAAAGAACGGCTGGTGCCGGCGTTGAATGTCCTTCACCGGGAACTGGTGGTAAAAACAGAGGCATTTTCCGGAATCCGGAAAATCGGGCGGACCCACCTCCAGGATGCCGTGATCATGACCCTGGGGGACGAATTTTCCGGCTATGCCCGGCAGGTCGAACTCGGGATGCATCGCCTGGAGCCCGTACTGGCGAGGCTCCGTTCACTCCCACTGGGGGGGACGGCGGTCGGGACCGGACTCAACGCCCACCCGGCGTTCGCGAAAAAGGTGATCGCCGCCATTGCCGGCGCCACCCGGATCGACTTTCATGAAACCACAAATCATTTCGAGTCCCAGGCTGCATTCGACGCGGCTGTTGAAACCAGCGGCGCCCTGAAGACGGTTGCCGTGAGCATGACCAAGATCGCCAACGACATCCGGTGGCTCGCCTCCGGTCCCCGGTGCGGGCTCGGCGAAATCCGAATCCCGTCCCTCCAGCCTGGTTCCTCGATCATGCCCGGCAAGGTGAACCCGGTGATCCCCGAAGCGGTGATCCAGGTCGCCGCCCAGGTGATCGGGAACGATACGGCCATCACCCTCGGGGGGGCCGGCGGCTATTTCGAACTCAACCTGATGCTCCCGCTGATCGCCTATAACCTAATCCAGTCGATCGAACTGCTTGCCAATGCCGCCGGACTCCTGGCCGACCGGTGCGTGGCCGGCATCACCCCGGATGAAGAACGCTGCGCGGCGAACATCCGGAAGAGTTTGGCGGTCGTGACGAACCTGGTCCCTTACATCGGCTATGACCGGGCAGCGGAAATCGCCCACAAGGCATATGCAGCCGGCACGACCGTGGAAGCCGTGGCCCGGGAGGAAAACGTCCTGCCGGGAGAAGATCTGGAAGCGATATTGTACGGAAAATGATCAACCATCAAGCGCACGATAACCCTGAAGGGCCATAAGCGGATGAAGGCCATGAAGATTCATTGAAAAGACCCTTCTTCATGACCCTTCATGTTCTTCATGGTTTCAAAACAATTGGGATTACGACTAAAAGGAGATCCTGATGGCGGAAGAGGGCAAACCAATATTGGATACCGGCCTGAGAGGCGTCAAGGTCGCCTCGACCCGGATCTGCCAGGTGATCGGCGACCAGGGGAAACTGATCTACCGGGGATACGTGATCAACGATCTGGCGGAAAAGGCGACCTTCGAGGAAGTGGCCTACCTCATGGTCCACGAGACACTCCCCTCGGAAAGCGAACTGGCGAAGTTCAACGATCGGCTGGTCCGCGAACGCGCTATTGCCCCGGAAATGGTCGCCGCGATGGAAACCCGGCCGCCCGGCGCGATCCCCATGGATGTCTTTCAGGGAGGGATTGCCCTGCTGGCCAACCATTATGAACATCCGGACCGGATGACCCGTGAAAATGCCCTCGATATGGGGGTGAGCCTTATTGCCCGGATCGCCACTCTCGTGGCGGCCTGGCAACGGATCCGCAACGGCAAAAAACCGCTCGATCCGGATCCCGGCCTCGGACATGCCGCGAATTTCCTCTACATGCTCACCGGCAAGGCGCCAGATGACGAAATCGCCCGCATGATGGACATCTGTCTGGTGCTCCATGCCGAGCATTCCTTCAATGCCTCGACGTTTACGGCCCGGCAGATCGCCTCGACGCGGGCGCACATGTTCGCCGCCATTGCCGGCGCCATGGGATCGCTTTCCGGCGAACTCCACGGCGGCGCAAACGAGCGGGTCATGCAGATGCTGTTTGAAATCGGATCGATCGACGCCATCGATGCCTATATCGACCGGACGTTCGATGCCGATGGAAAGATCATGGGAATGGGGCACGCGGTCTACAAGACCAAGGACCCCCGGGCCAAAATCCTCGAACCGATGGTCGAACGGATGGGAGAGCGGGTCCATGACCGGAAATGGTACGACATCGCCCGCGCACTGGAGGAGAAGGCGGTGCGGGCCTTCAAGGAAAGAAAAGGGATCAGCATCTATCCCAATGTCGATTTTTACAGCGGCTCTCTCTACTACTACATGGGGATCCCGGTCGACTTTTTCACGCCGGTGTTCGCCGTCTCCCGCATCGCCGGATGGGTGGCCCATGTCATCGAGGAGCAATTCGCTGAAGCGGCGCCCAAACCTGCCCTGTATCGGCCATCGGCCCAATACGTGGGGGATTATTGCGGCCCGGAGGAGTGCTCGTTTGTACCGATGGAGAAACGGTAGTTCAATCAAAAATGGACTCTGCCATGGACAGTTTCAAAACCGCAAGTGAACTCCGGCATGGAGATGAAACCCGCACCTTTTTCAGCCTTCCCCGACTGGCCGAACAACTCGACATCAATTTCTCACGCCTTCCCGTGAGCATCCGGATTCTTCTGGAAAATCAGCTGCGCCATGAGGACGGCCGGCTCGTGACCCGGGCGCACATCGAATCGCTGGCCCGGTGGTCGCCGGCTTCCCGGGAGAAAACAGACGTGCCGTTTCTTCCGGCCCGGGTGCTGATGCAGGATTTCACCGGGGTCCCCTCGGTTGTCGATCTTGCCGCCATGCGCGACGCCATGGCCGGGCTGGGCTGCGACCCGAAACGGATCAACCCGCAGATTCCCGTCCACCTGGTAATCGATCATTCGGTGCAGGTCGACCGGTTCGGCACCATCGGTGCGTTTGGTGTCAATTCGGAGATGGAATTCGATCGGAACAGGGAGCGGTATACCTTCCTCAAATGGGGGCAGAAGAACTTCGACAATTTCAACGTGGTGCCGCCGGCCACCGGGATCTGCCACCAAGTGAACCTGGAGTACCTGGCCGGAGTCGTAATGCAGGAAAAAACCGACGGTCGGCGGATGATCTATCCGGATACGCTCCTGGGGCTCGATTCCCATACCACCATGATCAATGGCATCGGGGTCCTCGGGTGGGGGGTCGGGGGAATCGAGGCCGAGGCGGTCATGCTCGGTCAGCCGTACTATCTGCTGACCCCGGAGGTGATCGGCTTCGAATTGACCGGGCGGCTCTCCGGGCGGGCAACCGCCACCGACCTGGTCCTGACCGTTACGCGGATGATGCGGGAGCGGGGGGTGGTCGGAAAATTCATTGAATTTTTTGGTGAGGGGCTTCACGATCTCACGGTTCCCGACCGGGCGACCATCGCCAACATGACCCCGGAATTCGGCGCCACGACCACGTATTTCCCGGTCGACCGGGAAACCCTGAACTACCTCGTATTTACCGGCAGGTCGGAGACCGATGCCGGGTGGATCGAGACCTACCTGCGCGCCCAGGGGTTGTTCTTCACAAAGGAGACGCCCCATCCCGATTTTCACGACACCATGCGACTCGACCTCGGCACGGTGGAGCCGTCCCTGGCCGGCCCCCGGCGCCCCCATGAACAGGTGCCGCTCAAACGGATGAAAGCCGTTTTCGCCGAGGATTTCCGGAACCTCTTCGATACGGTTAAGCGGGAGGATAACGTCAATGCCGAATGGGAGGAAGAGGGCGGAAGCCCGGTCGATCCCAAGGCGTTCGAGGCAAGGTTCATCCACCGGAAGCCGTTCGGCCGGACCGGAATTCCGGTCAACCGGCCGTACAGCAGTTTCGTCCTCGACCACGGCTCGGTTGTCATCGCCGCGATCACCAGTTGCACGAACACGTCGAACCCCTCCGTGCTGGTCGGCGCCGGGCTCATGGCCAAAAAGGCCGTGGAGCGCGGGCTCCAGGTCCGTCCATGGGTAAAGACCAGCCTGGCCCCCGGGTCGAAAGTCGTCACCCGCTACCTGGAAGCCGCCGGGTTCATGCCGTACCTTCAAGCCCTCCAGTTCCATCTGGTGGCCTACGGGTGCACCACCTGCATCGGCAACAGCGGCCCCCTTTACCCGGATGTCGCCCGGGTCGTGCAGGACGCCGGCCTTACCGTCGCCTCCGTGCTGAGCGGAAACCGGAACTACGAGGGGCGGATCAACCCGCTCACCCGGGCCAATTACCTGGCATCGCCCATGCTCGTGGTCGCCTACGCCCTTGCCGGGACCGTCAACATCGACATGGAAACCGAACCCCTCAGCCAGGACCCGAACGGCGAGCCGGTCTACCTGGCGGATATCTGGCCGGACCGGGAGGAAATCGATCAATCCCTTACGGTCATCGACCGGGAGATGTTCCGGAGGGAATACGGCAATGTCTACGAGGGGGACGCCATCTGGAAAGGGGTGTCCGTCTCCGAAAGCGAGCGGTATCCGTGGGATGAAAATTCCACCTACACCAAGGCCCCGCCGTTTTTCGCGGGAATGTCCGCCGACATCCCGGCGCTGGAGGATATCCGGTCGGCCCGGGTCCTGGCCCTCCTCGGCGATACCATCACCACCGATCATATCTCGCCCGCCGGGACCATTCCCGAGGATAGCCCGGCGGGCCGCTACCTCCTCGAGCGGGGGGTGAAGAAGGCGGATTTCAATTCATACGGCTCCCGGCGGGGGAACCACGAGGTGATGCTGCGCGGGACGTTCGCCAATGTCCGGCTGCGCAACCGCCTGGTCCCGGAGCGGGAAGGGGGGTGGACCCGCCACCTGCCGGACGGCGACATTCTGCCGATTTACGATGCGGCCATGAAATACGGAAAGGAGAAGGTCCCGCTGATCGTGATCGCGGGAAAAGCTTACGGCTCGGGAAGCTCCCGGGACTGGGCCGCCAAGGGAACGCTGCTCCTCGGGGTGCGCGCCGTGATCACCGAGAGCTACGAACGAATCCACCGGAGCAACCTGCTGTCGATGGGGGTTCTTCCCCTCCAGTTCCGGGACGGGGAAAACGCCGGATCACTCGGGCTGACCGGGGAAGAAACGTTCGATATCGCCGGCATTCGCGAGGGGCTTGCCCCGGGACGGGAATTGACGGTCCGGGTGACGAAGGACGGCCATAAGACCGCATCATTTCCGGTCATCACCCGGCTCGATTCGCCGATCGAGGTGGAATATTACCGGCATGGCGGGATATTAAAGTATGTGATCCGGCAGATGATAAAGGGGTGAGGGAGAGTTTCGCCATGCCTTATAACGGCCCGTGGGATGCCGAATATATCGACGCGCAGTACCGCCGCTGGCAGGAAGATCCGGACGCCGTGGGGGAAGACTGGCGGTTTTTCTTCCGGGGATTTGAACTGGGGCGCGCGGGGGCCCCGGAAGGGGCGGGAGTCTGCGACGAGGAGCGGGTCCGCAAACAATCCCGGGTGGAAGCCCTGGTCTACCGGTACCGGGATATCGGGCACCTCCTTTCCTGTCTCGATCCCCTGGAAGCCTGCCCCACCAGTCATCCGCTCCTCGACTTGTCGGCCTTCCGTCTCGATAATGCCGACATGGACCGGACCTTTTACCTCCCGGGAATGCCCGGTGAACACCGGGAAATGCCGCTCCGGGAAATTATCACTCACCTGCGGCAGACCTATTGCCGGTATGTAGGGGTGGAATACATGCACCTCCAGGACCCGGAGGAGCGCCGGTGGCTGCGCGAGCGGATGGAATCGACCCGCAACCGGCCGTCACCGGATGCCGCGGAAAAGAAGCGGATTCTGCGAAGCCTCATCGAGGCGACCGAACTGGAACAGTATATCCATCGGCGATACCTGGGGCAGAAACGGTTTTCCGTGGAGGGGGCCGACGCCCTCCTCCCGATGCTCGAAATGCTGTTTCACCATGCGGCCGACCGGTACGACTGCCGCCGGATTGTCCTGGGGATGACCCACCGGGGCCGCCTCAACGTGCAGACCAATATTCTCGGCAAACCGTTCGAGGATCTCTTTCGTGATTTCGAGGACCAGTACATCCCGGATGCCGTGGTCGGCAGCGGCGACGTGAAGTACCACAAGGGATTCCACGGGAAAGTGGACCTGGACGGAAAAACGGTCGACGTGATCATGGCCGACAACCCGAGCCATCTCGAATCGGTCGACCCGGTGGTCGAAGGGATGGCCCGGGGGCTGCTCGACGCCGACGGGCGGACGGAGACCAGCCGCCTGATGCCGGTCCTCCTTCACGGGGACGCGGCGTTCACGGGTCAGGGGATCGTGGCGGAAACCCTCAACATGTCCCAGCTCGACGGATACTTCACCGGCGGGACCGTCCACGTGGTGGTCAACAACCAGATCGGCTACACCGCCCTTCCCGAGGACCTCCGCTCGACGCGCTACGCCACCGACATTGCCAAAAGCCTGATGATCCCCGTGTTCCATGTCCACGGCGAAGACCCGGAAGCCGCCGTATACACCATCCGCCTGGCCTGCGACTACCGGATGGCGTTCGCCAAGGACGTGGTGGTGGAACTGGTCTGCTATCGCCGGTACGGGCACAACGAGGGAGATGAACCGTATTTTACCCAGCCGCTCATGTACGAGCGGATCCGCAACCGGCCGACCCTCGATACGCTCTATGCCGATCAGCTGAAGGAAGGGGAGGTCGTGGACGACGGGACCGTGAAACAGCTCCGGGACGAAATCCACGGCCGTATCGAGGCGGCCTACCGGAAAGCCAGGGAGAAGGATAGCCCCCGGGAAAAAGCGGACCGTGGAGCGGACGATCCGGTAATGAAACCACTGGCGGATCGTCTGGCGGTGGAGACCGCTGTGGACGGGGCGAGGCTCCGAAAACTCTCTGAAAAACTGAATGCCGTCCCGGACGGATTTCACCTGCATCGCAAGCTTGACCGTCTCTTGAACAATCGCCGTGAGGCGGTTGAAAAGGGGGAGGGAATCGACTGGGCCAATGCTGAGGCACTCTGTTTCGGCACCCTGGTGGAAGATGGGATACCGGTCCGCCTCAGCGGCCAGGACAGTCAGCGGGGGACATTCAGCCAGCGTCACAGCGTGCTGTTCGACACCGAATCGGGCGAGCCGTATGTGCCCTTAAGCCGGAACAGCGAAGACCCGGCGCCATTTCAATCGATCAACAGCCTCCTGTCCGAGGCCGGTGTCCTCGGTTTCGAGTACGGCTATTCCGTCATCCGGCCCGATGCCCTTACCCTGTGGGAAGCCCAGTTCGGCGATTTCATCAACAACGCCCAGGCGATCGTCGATCTTTTCATCGTAAGCGGCGAGTCGAAGTGGAACTGCCGGAGCGGACTGGTGCTGCTCCTTCCCCACGGTTACGAGGGGCAGGGACCGGAACATTCGAGCGCCCGATTCGAGCGGTTTCTGCAGCTGGCCGCCGAGGAGAACATCCAGGTCTGCAACCCGACCACCCCGGCCCAGTATTTCCACCTGCTCCGGCGCCAGGCGGTCGGCCGCGTGCTGAAACCGCTGGTGCTCCTGACCCCCAAGAGCCTGTTGCGTCACCCGATGGCGGTTTCCCGGCTGGATGAACTCGCGGGCGGCCGCTTCGAACCGGTTTTGGATGATCCCGACGGCGCGGCCGACCCGGAGAAGGTGCTGCTGGTTTCCGGCAAACTCTATTACGAGCTGGTCAAGGCCCGGCAGGAGAAAGAGCGGAAGGGGATCGCCATCGTCCGGGTGGAACAAATCTACCCGTTCCCGGCGGATGCGCTCGACCGGATCACGGCCCGGTACGAAAACTGCGGAGAGTGGGTCTGGGTCCAGGAAGAGCCGGCCAACATGGGGGGATGGCATTACATGGCCCGGCGGTTTGAAAAGCGCTTCTCGCTTCCCCTTTCCTACATTGGCCGGAATGCCTCGGCGAGCACCGCCACCGGGTACCATCATGTGTTCCAGGAGGAACAGGCGCGGATTGTGGAGGAGGCGGTGGGGTGAGGGGAGCAAGAAGATAGAATCCAGAATCCAGAAGTCAGAATCCAGAAGAAACCATCCTTTTATGGGTTCCCAAGCTGGAGCTTGGGAACCAGCGACTCCGAAGAAGCGTGTAGTTTTCATGCCAGAAGCAAGGTCGCCATCAAACAGGGAGATCCCATGAAGATCGACATCAAAATCCCGGAAGTCGGTGAATCGGTTCAGGAGGCGATCCTGGCCGAGTGGTACAAGCAGGACGGCGATCACGTGGAAAAGGAAGAACCGCTCTTCGTCATCGAGACCGACAAGGTCACCCTGGAAGTGCCGGCCGAGGAAAACGGAACGCTGGAGATCCTGGTGCAGGCCGGTGAAACCGTGCCGATCGGGAAGGTGGTCGGCAGGATCGAGACGGAAGCGGCGGCGGCCGAAAAGGAAGAAGCCCCGAAAGCCCCGGAAGAAGCGGAAGCGGAGCCCGAACCTGAGTCGGAAAAAGAAGAACCGGTAAAAGCGGAAGCGGCCGAAACAGCCGAAGCAGCGCCCCGCGAACCGCCTCAAAAGTCAGCACCGCCGGAGCGGATGCCGAGAGAAGCGAAAATACAGGTCCATTCGCCTGCCGTGCGCCGCCTGGCGGCGGAAAAAGACCTGGACCTTTCGAAAATCGAAGGGTCCGGTCCGGGCGGCAGGATCACCAAGGGGGATGTGATCCAATATCTCGAATCGGAGAAAGCAGGAAAAGAAAAACCAAGGGAAAAAGCGCCCGAGGTTCCCGAAAAAGCAGCCGCTGAAGAGCGCCAGCCCCAAAAGGAACCGGTCCCCCCCCGTCTGGCCGGCGAGGAGGCGGTCACCCGAAAGCCGATGTCTCCCATCCGGAAGCGGATCGCGGCACGGCTCCTCGAAGCCGTACAGAACACGGCCATGCTGACCACCTTCAACGAAATCGACATGAGCCGGGTCAAGACGCTCCGGGACGAGTTCAAGGAAACCTTCCACAAGACCCATGGGGTCCGCCTCGGGTTCATGTCCTTTTTCATCCGGGCAGTGGTGGCGGCCCTGAAGGAATTCCCGGATGTCAACGCCCGGATCGAGGGTGATGAAATCGTCTACCAGCATCATTATCACATCGGGATCGCCATCGGCGCGGAACGGGGCCTGGTGGTCCCGGTGATCCGCCATGCCGATCTCCTCAGCTTCGCGGAGATCGAATCGGCGATCATCGAATTTGCGGAAAAAGTCCGGACCAACCGGATCGCCCTGTCCGACCTGGAGGGGGGGACGTTTTCCATCACGAACGGCGGTATCTACGGATCGCTGCTGAGCACGCCGATCCTCAACATTCCCCAGAGCGGGATCCTGGGGATGCACAAGATCGAGGATCGGCCGGTGGCAGTCGATGGCCGGGTGGAGATCCGCCCCATGATGTACGTTGCCCTCAGTTACGACCACCGGATCGTGGACGGCAAGAACGCGGTCACCTTCCTGCGGCGCATAAAGGAATTCATCGAAACCCCGGAACGGATCCTGATGGAGATATGACATGGCCGAAAAATCGACGTATGACCTGATCGTTATCGGCGCCGGCCCCGGCGGTTATGTGGCGGCCGCCAGGGCAGGGCAGCTGGGAATGAAGGTTGCCTGCGTTGACCGGTACGAGCGGCCGGGCGGGGTCTGCCTCAATTACGGGTGTATCCCGAGCAAGGCGCTCCTCGATTCGTCCGAGTACGTGGCCATGGCGAAGCACGCGTTTAAACGCCACGGGATCACGGTCGATGAGCCGCTGGTCGATCTCGATGTCATGATGGAACGGAAGGACGGGGTCGTCGCCGCCCTCACCGACAACGTCCGGAAGCTGCTCGACGGCAACGGGGTCGACCTTATCCGGGGGACCGCCCGTCTCCGGAACCGGACCGAGGTGGAGGTGACCGGCGAAAACGGGAACAAGGTGATTACCGCCGGAAAAATCCTGCTGGCAACCGGGAGCGTTCCCATCGAACTCAACGGGGTGCCGTTTGAGGGGGAAACGATTGTCGATTCGACCGATGCGCTGGCGTTCAAGACCGTCCCCCGGCATCTCCTGATTGTGGGCGGCGGGTACATCGGGCTCGAACTCGGGTCGGTCTGGGCACGTCTCGGGGCAAAGGTGACGGTTGCGGAAATGCTGCCCCGGATCGCGGGGAACATCGACGGCCAGCTCAGCCGTCTTCTGCTGCGGATATTGAAAGGTCAGGGAATCGATTTCCGGTTGAACACCCGGGTGACCGGCGCCGAGGCGGAAAAAAAGAATGTCCGGGTAACCCTGGAAAGCGTCGGCGAAACCGAATCGGTCACGTGCGACAAAGTCCTGGTCGCCATCGGTCGCAGACCGCTGGCCGAGGGGCTCGGCCTGGAAAACGCCGGGGTGGAAACCGACGGGAACGGGTATGTAAAAGTTGACGGCGCCTACCGCACCTCGGTGGAGACCATTTATGCCATCGGCGACCTGATCGGCGGGGCCATGCTCGCCCACAAAGCATCGGCCGAGGGGCGGGCCGCCGTGGAGATCATGGCGGGGAAACACGCCGAGGTGAACTATGGCGCGGTCCCCATGGTGATCTATACCTTTCCCGAAATGGCGGCGGTGGGGATGACCGAAGAGGAACTCAAGGAAAAGGAAATTCCCTATTGCACCGGGAACTTTCCCATGACCGGCACCGGCCGGGCACGCTGCATGGGGGAAACCGAAGGGATGGTCAAGCTCCTGTCCCACCGGGAAACCGACCGGATCCTCGGGGTCCACATTATCGCCCCCCGCGCATCGGATATGATCGCCGAAGCGGTGCTCGCCATCGAATTGGGGGCCTCGTCCGAGGACATCGGCCGGATCATGCACGGGCATCCCACTTTTGCCGAGGCGCTCCAGGAAGCCGCCTTCATGACGCAGCAGTGCTCGATATATTGAATATGGTTATCCGGAAAACTCCAGTTGAGCCGATTTGCCTTTACCCCCCTTTGAAAAAGGGGGGTAAAGGGGGGATTTTTCTTCGAAATCCGCCAAATCCCCCTAAATCCCCCTTTGATAAAGGGGGACTTTGAACCGAGGTTTCACAAAAAGAATCCATTCACTGGAGTTTTCCGGATAACCATTTTATTGAATTTCCATACAAGTATCAGCCGTGAAGGCCGGGTTTTCCCCTTCCCCCTTGACGGGGGAAGGCCGGGATGGGGGTGAATCGCCGGACGATGCGCATGTGCACGAATTCAAGATCAAGGGCGGGTCTGAAACCCGCCCCTACGGCACCATCCGTTTAGCCTGAAAAAATATTGCAACGCAGGAGATGATTTTTTAACGACAGCATCAAAAAATTAACCAGGGAAGCACCGAGAGCATAGAGATAATGGTTTTTCGCATATGCTTTTTCTCCGTGCCCCCGGTGGCTCTGTGGTTTCCAAATGTATTCCAACGCACGTAAGGAGAAAAAATATGGACCCCATCACCATTCTCGGCATTGCCGGAAGTCTTCGGAAAGCCTCATACAACCGCGCGGCGTTGCGCCTCGCCCAATCTCTCGCGCCCGACGGCGCAAGCGTCGACATTTTCGAAATCGACGGCATACCCGGGTTCAATGAAGATGAAGAACAGAATCCGCCCGCCAAGGTGGTCGACCTCAAGAAGCGGGTACGGGCCGCGGATGCGATCCTGTTCGTGACGCCGGAGTACAATTATTCCATTCCGGGCGTGCTGAAGAATGCCATCGACTGGGCGTCGCGCCCTTACGGGGACAGCGCCTGGGATGGAAAGCCGGTGGCCATGATGGGGGCGACCATCGGGATGATCGGCACGGCCCGGGCGCAGTACCATCTGCGCCAGTGCTGCGTTTTTCTGAACATGTACCCGTTGAACAACCCGGAAGTGATGATTCCGTTGGCAAACGAGCGGTTTGATGCCGCCGGGAATCTGACGGACGGGAAATCGAGGGAACTGATCGGCACGCTGCTCGACAGCCTCATCCGCTGGACACACCTGCTGAAAGGGCAAACACGGTGAGGCGCAAAAAGGGGTTGCATGGACGATTCCGCGTTCGCCCGGCTCCTCGACTTTTTCGGTGGTTCATGGAAAGGATACCGGAAGGTCCGCAAAGGAGTTAAAAAACGGATTGACCGCCATATGCGGGAACTCGGCTGCCCGACCTTGACCGCCTACCTCGACCGGCTCGCGTCCTACCCGGACGCCCGGGCCGCCGCCCGGCGAAGAATGACCGTACCGATCAGCCGGTTTTTCCGGGACCGTCGCCTTTGGGACATTCTGTCCGACCGGGTGATCCCGGAACTGCTCGATTCCGGGGAAAATCCGGTCCGGGTCTGGTTCGCCGGCTGCAGCCGGGGGGAGGAGCCTTACAGCTTCCGGATGCTATGGGAGGAAGTCCGCGACCGTCATTCCCGCATGCCCCGCCTCGAAATCCTCGCCACCGATATGGAACCCGAACGACTGGAACTTGCCAAAGCCGGTAGTTATCTCCCGTCGAGCCTGGGGGAGGTCGATGCCGGCAGACGGGAGCGCTTTTTCATACAGACAGGAAACCGGTTCACGGTCCGGCCGAAATTTCGGGAAGGAATTGCCTGGGCCGTCCATGACCTGCTCGAAGACCCGCCGCCCGGGAATGAGGTTCACATCCTTTTCCTGCGTAACAGTATCCTCACCTATGAACTGCCGGAAAGACGCGACGCCGCCTTTTTCAGGGCAATTGCAGCTCTCCGGCCGGGCGGATTTCTTGTGATCGGGGCAAAGGAGGAGATGCCCCCGGGGGCGGAAGCGGTCTTTTCCGGATATGACCGGTATGTATACCGAAAGATTATCTTGCCACTCTATATGGACTCGTAAAAAGTCGGTTTTTGATGGCAAAGTAAAAAGCTCCAAATTCAAGGCGCGCGAATCCCGAGGAATGAGGCGTACTTGCCGTACGCTGCAGTGACGAGGGGTGAAGCGCAACGCAGAAGTTGGACTTTTTACGAAGCCATCACTCTTGCCACCTTGAATTCCGACATAAACCGCATCACTTCCCTTCCATCCCCGTTGCGCAGCACGGCGCTCCCTTCGATGACCCGCCCCTCCCGGTGAGTCACCTCGGCCTCGGCCGTCACCACCCCCCGGGTAACCGGGTAGAGAAACTCGGTCCCCATCCGGATGGTGGCAAAATGGCTCCCCGGCGAAAGGAGGCTCTTGATGGCCATTACCACGGCCGTATCGGCCAGGCTAACCAGTGCGCCGCCGTGCATCAGGCCGGCCCCCTGGGCGTATTCATAAAGAAACGGCATTTTCAGCAGAGCGCGGCCATTGGCCGCCTCGACGATGTCAAGGTTCAGCAGCCGTTCGAACGGCGCGCAGCCGATCCATTTATCCAGTGTGACCTGGTGCGGGCCGGTGTCCGGGGTTTTCTTCTCGTTCATTGGATCCTTCCTGTTTGAAAATCGTCTCCTGTGGTCGCTGCAAACCGGGCCGGCCCCGCTTTCCGGTTGCCCGGCCCGGTCAAAATCGATACATTCTTATCAAATGGACACTTCAAAAGAAAGGAGCCGATTTCATCCATGCGGGTAATGACGTTCAATCTGAGGTTTGAAAACGATCTGGACGGAGACAACTCCTGGCAAAACCGCCGGGACATGGTGGTGGAGATCATCAACCGATACGCCCCCGATATCCTGGGAACCCAGGAAGGGAAATGGCCCCAGCTGATGTACCTTTGCGAGGGGCTTCCCGGCTACCGGGCCCATCTTCCCGGACGGTCCGCCGATAAAGTGACCCAATGCCCGACCCTGTTCATCCGGGAAGAAACGTTGAAAATTCGGGGAGGAAGCGATTTCTGGCTGTCCAGAACGCCGGATGTTTTCCTGAGCAAGGACTGGGACAGCGCTTTTCCACGAATGATCTCCTGCTCGGAAGTCCGCGATGAACATACCGGTCAGAAATTCTTTGCCGCCGTTACGCACCTGGATCATATCGGAACGGAAGCCCGGTACAACCAGGCGCGGATCATCGCCGACTGGGCGAACGGCGCTGACGCGCCGGTGGTCCTCATGGGGGATTTCAACGATACCCCGGGTTCCCGCGTGCACCGCGCATTGACCACGGAAACCGCGCTTCGGGATACATGGAAGCTGCTGGAAAAATCGGATGGCGCGGAAAGCTACACCCATCACGGTTTCATGGGGACGCCCCAGTTGGCGCGCATGGACTGGATCCTGGTCAGCCCCGGATTCCGGGTGGTTCATGCGGAGATTCTGCATGACCAGGTCAACGGCTGCTATCCCTCGGACCATTTCCCCTATGTGGCCGATATCGACTGGGGTTGAAATCAGTCAAACAGCCCCATCGTCCGCCCGTCTTTCAGGTTCACATACCCTTCCTCGCAAATCCGCAAATAGGGGATTGCCGCGCCGGTAAGCGTTATGACGGTGAGCGTCGGGTCCGGAAAGGGGACGCCCAGCCCGGCCGCCGCCGCTTTCAGATCCCGGGTCCGGTCGGCGATCTCCGCCAGGGAAAGGTCCGAAATCACCCCGAAGACCGGCAGGGGAAGCTCGGCAATGATCCTTCCCGCTTTTACCGCCACGATCCCCCCCTGGGTCTCCCGTATCCGATTGACCGCAACGGCCATGTCATCGTCATCGGCGCCGGCCACAATGATATCGGAGCAATCCCACGCCCCGCTGCTGGCCAGGGCGCCTGTTTTCATCCCGAACCCCTTTATGAAGCCGACAAATCGTTTCCCCGGATTGATCCGCCGGTCGATGGCGGCCACCTTGATGATGTCCGCTTCCGGATCGGACCGGAGTTCGCCTTCCATAACCGGCATCTCCAACATCGTTTCCCGGGTGACCAGGTCGGTGACCATTTCGATGGCCCGAACGGTCTGCACAAGGGACTCATTCGGGGGCATGATCCGGAAATCGGCCGCCGAAAACGGGGAGGGGAGGGCGATGCTGTTGCGGCTTGCCGCTGAGAATCCGTAAGGCGTGGCTGCAATAAGGGACTTGCCGTTTTCGGCAATCACCCGGCCGTTGCTGATCACCAGTTCGGCCCGGATGGTCGCCAGGTCCGGGATGATCACCAGGTCGGCGTATCGCCCGGGGGCAATGGCGCCGATGTCGCCGCTCAACGAAAAATGTTCCGCCACGTTCAGGGTGGCCATCCGGATGGCGGTCACCGGGTCGAACCCGCAGGCGATTGCTTTTTGCACCACGAACTCCATGTACCCGTCTTCCATCAGCTCATCCGGCGAAACCCCGTCGGTGACCAGCACCATCCGCCGGAGATCGACCCCCATGTTCCGGATCGCCGAAACCGCCGCCAGGTCCCGGCGGATGCTCCCCTCCCGGATCATCACGTAAAGCCCCTGCCGCAGCCGGGAAAGGGCCTCGTCGGCCTTGATCGGCTCGTGGCACGAGGAGATGCCGGCCGCAACATACGCGGCCAGTTTTTTCTCGTTCGCCCCGGCGGTATGTCCTTCCAGTGCCTTTCGCGCCCCGCGCACCCGGGCAAAGGCCGGGAGGAAATGGTCCGGGGACTGGACGACCCCCTGCCAGTAGGATTCCCCCATGCCGAGGATGTCGTCGCGCCGGAGAAGTTTTTCCAGATCATCGGGATCGATCCCCCGGGCGGCCCGGCTGATGGAGACCATGGCCGGGGCGGTAGCGTAGATCTTGATCGGCTGGTCCCGGCAGGCGGCCAGGAAATCGACGACCCCGTCGTATCCGGCCGCGAAATACGCCTCGAAGGTTTCGGTCACCAGGGCCGTGGTCCCGCCGGCCATGGCATGGGCGAGAAATCCGGCAGGCGGATAACTCCAGGCGATATGGGCATGGCCGTCGATGAACCCGGGGATCACGCAACGGCCGTCCGCGTTGATGACCCGGGTCCGGTCGGAGATCATCTCCTCCGGATTGGGCCCGACATAGGCGATCCGGTCCCCTTTTACGCAGATCGCGTGGTTGTCGAGGAGTTCGCCGGTAAAGACATTCAATACACTGGCCCCGACCACCGCCAGGTCGGCGGGCGCTTTCCCCAGCGCCACATCCATGAGGTTGCGGCGGGATTTGTTTTCATATGACGCAAGGCCGGAGGTGGTCATGGCATTTGCCTTTCAGAAAAAAAGAGTCGAGGAAGAAAACGAATCAAAAGCCCAACGGGGAGATATATCCCGGCCAAGGCGTCGCCCCGGGTGAGCGGGCATTTGTTTTTCAAGATAAACTAAGGATTTATCCAAAGGTGCCGGAAATCCGAAGGTCGAGTCACACGTTAACGTCCCATGATTTTACGGTGTATTGGCAAATGTATTCTGCTCAGTTTGCAGATAGGGCCATTGAGTACACTTTGGCCAGAATGATGCACCCGCCCTGGTGATTCGTCAGGGATAATGAAGTTCACCTGGGTTGTGTAATTTGGGGTGGTGTTTCGATCCAGGAGGATAATCACTGAATTCCAATTCTTCTCATTCTAATACAACCGCTATTCCAGCCGCCTCCTTGTAAAGTGCACTCTGCTGAAAATCAGGGTGCTGTTGACCATAAGCCAATAGCTGCTCTTTGGCCTGAGCAGCTTCAGCGGCCAGTGCAGGATGCCGCATTGCATAAACAATATGCCCGAATGTAAGCTCTTGCGGGTGCTCTTTAAGCTGACATTCGATATCCGCTATACAACCGGACAAGATGCGATCGCACAGTTCTTTCACCTCATCTTGAAAGTAGGAGATGCCAGGGTACTCGTTATAACAGTTTAACACTTTATAGACATTATACTTGGCATATCCTTGAGCAGTTGGCCGATATTCGCTGAAGGCCCTGCAGACCTTCGCCTGGTGCGTTGCCATATTGAAAAGAGGAAGCCAGAGCAGATCATAGTAAAGCCTACCGAAACCCTTACTTTCGCCTCTGAGATGATGGTTGATTTCATCTACTATTTTGTGAATTAACACACTGTCCTCTTCTTTATTGGAGTGCAAGAGTGCTTTTATCGCGTGAAATACTGAAAAAGTATTGCTCTTTTTCAATCTGTTTAAAATATTCCTTGCTGCTTGAAAAGCAGCTTCTTCATTACCCAAGGTTTGTAATGCCGTGCTGACTATCTGGTGGGGCAGTTCGCTGTAAAACCTATCTATTGCCAGGATTTTTCCAGCCGCTATTTTTGCCGCATCCGCATCCGCCTTGTTCAGTGCCGTGCTGACTATCTCGTGGGGCAGTTCGCTGTAAAACCTGTCTATTGCCAGGATTTTTCCAGCCGCTATTTTTGCCGCATCCGCATCCGCCTTGTTCAGTG
>Ga0209347_1002547_pt1 | contig 23739 bp, 21 predicted proteins | sample AutmiccommuBRH23_FD_187382 | JGI IMG/M metagenome (GOLD analysis project Ga0209347, IMG submission 187382) | Deep subsurface microbial communities from Mt. Terri, Switzerland - Autotrophic microbial communities BRH/23 (SPAdes) (version 2) | ecosystem: Environmental > Aquatic > Deep subsurface >...
GGTCTGTTCAACGGTAACATCGTGAACACCGGCGCTCTGCAGCAGCTTCTGGGCCACCTGGGCCCCAGTCAAACCCGAACTCGCCCTCACATGCAAATAACGGGAAAATGTTCTCTGCACCTTAAATTGAGCATACATAGCCAAAATAAGACCGGGTATCAAGATAACCATTGTAGGGTCAAAAAACGGAAAAAACATTAGTCAATCCTCCTCTCAAAATCCATTATCTATCATTGTCAATTGTCAATTACCCCAACCGCACCCCACGCGTAATATTATGTCCGCGCATAAATTCTTCAGCTCTCATCCTTTTACTGCCCTGTAACTGGACCTCTGTTAATGCTATACAGCCATTCCCCGTAGCCACGGCAAATCCTACTTCCGGGATGTGCCCGAGAACTTCCCCCGGTTTGAACTGGCTCAGTTCCGGGACTGGCCCCGGTATCGGGTCTGTGGTACAAGCCTTGGCTGACCAAATCTTCAATATTTTGTCCCCTATCAGAGTGAAGGCCCCAGGCCAAGGATTTAAGCCCCTAACCAGATTAAATATCTCAAAGGAACTCCTGGACCAGTCGATCTTCTCCAAGTCTCTGGTCAGCAGTGGTGCGTAGCTGGCCTGGGTATGATCCTGTGGAACCCTGTGGACTTTTCCCGAAGATATCTGTTCCACTGCTTTAACCAGCAGGTCGGCTCCCAGTTGGGACAGCCTGTCATGAACCGTTCCGGTAGTATCGTCAGCAGTAATAGGGATTGTATCACCCAATATCATATCACCCGTGTCAAGCCCCACATCCATCTGCATGATTGTGACTCCCGTTTCGGACTCTCCATTTATTACTGCCCAGTGGATAGGGGCAGCGCCCCTGTATTTAGGTAACAGGGAAGCATGTACATTGATACAGCCAAATCCGGGTAATTCAAGGATTTCCCTGGAGAGGAGCTGTCCGAAGGCCGCTACTACTATCAACTCAGGAGATAGTTCCCTCAGTGTGTCAATAAATTCGTCAGTCTTTATTTTTTCCGGCTGGTAAATTGTCAGGCCTTCCTCGACACCGGCGACCTTAACCGCCGGCGGGGCCAATTTTTGCCCCCGGCCCTTAGGCCTGTCCGGCTGGGTCACAACACCAGTTATTTCGTGCCCGGCATCAACCAGAGCCTTCAGTGAGGGGACGGCAAAATCCGGTGTCCCCATGAAAATAATACGCATAATGATAACCTCACTTATGCTTGGAAATTTTCGTAGCCTTATCCACAAACAAGATTCCTTCAAGGTGATCTAATTCATGCTGAAAGGCCCTTGCCTGAAGCCCTTCCCCTTGGTAGCGGCACTCTTCACCTTCCCGGTTCAACGCCTTCACTACTACCCTGTAGGCTCTCTCAACCTCACCGCTGACCCCGGGAATGCTGAGACAGCCTTCTGATTCGATGGCAGTTCCCTCTTTCTCCACAATCTCCGGATTGATTAGCTCAAAAAGTCCGTCTCCGGTATCGATGACGACAATTCGCTTGGAAACTCCCACCTGCGGAGCGGCCAAACCAACACCTTCAGCGTCATACATTGTCTCAGCCATATTATCCAATAATTTGATGACATTGGGTGTTATCTTGGGAACCAACCGCGCCTTCTCCCTGAGTATCGGGTCTCCCATTTCAACTATTCTGTATATAGCCATTGTATACCTCCATGTTTGCGGCCAGCAGCTAATGGCTAGCGGCTAGTATGTTAATAAGGAGCTAAGCACCTAGCACCTAATTTATGATATGCCCATAGGGTCAACATCAACACTAATGCCCAAGTCTCCAAAATAGGGATCCTCTCTGGCCTTTGCCACAGCATCCCCAGCCAACTGCCGAAGGAGTTTTCCCGGCTTTCCTTTTAGACAGACCTGCCAGCGATAGCGGTTACGCAGCCTGCTTAAAGGCGCGGGGGCGGGACCGAGCATTGGGTAACTGGTACCGGTGTTTACCTGTGACACAGCCTGCCGAAGAACGGCGGCGAGTATCTCCGCTCCCCGGATAACACTATTTTCCTCCGTTCCATAAATAACTATGCGCACGAGGGAACAGTAGGGCGGATACTCAAGGGCTTCCCGCGTCTTAATTTCCTCCCGGTAGAAACCCATATAATTGTGAGTTTGGGCATTAACGATACTGTAATGTTCAGGATTATAGGTCTGGATGACAACTTCTCCCGGCGCTGTCCCCCGTCCTGCCCTGCCGGCCACCTGGGTGAGAAGCTGAAAGGTCCTTTCGGCAGACCGGAAATCCGGGAGATTCAATGCTGTATCCGCTGTAATCACGCCCACAAGGGTAACGCCCGGAAAATCCAATCCTTTGGCAATCATCTGAGTGCCAATCAGAATATCGATTTGGCCTTCTTTAAATTTCCCCAGAATTTGTTCATGAGCACCCTTACGGGTAGTAGTGTCCATATCCATCCTGGCCACTTTCGCCCCGGCAAACCATTTCCCTACCTCTTCCTCAACCTTTTGGGTCCCCACACCAAAATGCCTGATACTGGAACTGCCGCAATGGGGGCAGGTCTCCGGCGCCCTCTGGTGGTGATCACAATAGTGGCACCTGAGTAGATTTTCACCGGCATGTAAAGTAAGGGAAATACTGCACCTGGGGCACTTCATAACCAGGCCGCACTCCCGGCATACCACAAAAGTCGAATAGCCGCGGCGATTCAAAAACAGGATCACCTGCTCGTGTCGTTCCATAGCGCCATTAATCTTCTCTAAAAGTTTCCGGCTGAAAATACTGCGGTTACCTTCCCGCATTTCTTCACGCAGGTCGACGATTTCCACCGTCGGCATGGGCTGCCCTAGAACCCGCTGACTCAAGTTAAGTAACTTATACTTTCCGGCAGCGGCCCGGGAATAGGACTCCAGTGAGGGTGTGGCACTGCCTAGCACCACAACACCGCCGCCGAGCTGCGCTCGGGCTACCGCTATTTCACGAGCGTGGTACTTGGGGTTATCCTCCTGTTTATAGGATGTCTCATGCTCTTCGTCGATAATTATCAGTCCGGGATCTTTAAACGGAGCAAATACAGCTGACCTGGCCCCCACCACTACCTTTACCCGGCCTTCCCTGATCAGCTTCCATTCATCAAACCGCTCACCCGTCGATAACCTGCTGTGCAGCACCGCCACCATTCTGCCAAAACGCCCCTTAAAACGTTCCACCATCTGTGGCGTAAGGGAAATTTCGGGTACCAGGACTATGGCCGGCCGGCCTTTTCCGAGACAGTAGGCGATCGCCTGAAGGTAGACCTCTGTTTTTCCGCTGCCGGTTACCCCATGCAGTAGATAAGTCTGGTGTCTCCCTCGATCTATCCCCTTTACAAGCTCCTTAAGTGCCTTCATCTGCTGAGGTGTCAGCTCATGGGGCTTTGTTGAACTAAAAATCTTAGCTTTAAAAGGATCTCTTAATATTTCTTTCTGCGTCAAAACGAGATAGCCTTTTTTTACCAGTTCCCGCACCGTAGCAGATGTTGTCCCGGAAAATCGGGCGAGTTCGGTAACAGTAAGTGCCCCCTTATCCTGGCATGAACGCAGCACTGCGGCCTGTTTCGGTGCCCGGCCCGACAGTTGATCTATTACCTCCGCCAATTCCGCTCCATCAACTCCCATATCCACTATCTGCAGGAACTGTGACCGGGCCTTGGCCTTCATCTCTTCCACTACCTCCACAAGGCCGCTGCCCGACAGCCCCTGTATAGCTTTCCGGCCTTTGCGCTCACCGACCAGTTCACACAATTCTTTATAAGGGATTCTGCCTTTGTTTAATAGGTACTCATATATCACCAGTTCGGGCCCTAAAAGACTTTTCCCCATGTCATCGGTAAGTGATACTCCCGTTGGGACGACGTATTTCCGTCCGGTCATCCTGGCCCCTGCGGGCATCATACACCGGATGGCGTCAACCTTAGAGCACATGTACCGTTCTGACATCCAACCGGCCAGGGTCATTAAGTCCGGACTTAGTAACGGCGTTTCCTCCACCATGTCTATGATATCTTTAAGGCCGGAAACCTCGGCATGTTCACTAAACCCCAAAACATACCCCTCAACAGTCCTGCGGCCAAAGGGGACTATAACCCTCATCCCTTCTTTCAGGCGTCCCTGAAGCGTCGGGGGAATTGTATAATGGAAGATCCTGTCCAGTTTCTTAGCAGTAACGTCAACAATTACTTCCGCATAAGGCTTAATGGACATTATACCCTCCGTTACGTAAAGTTTGGCTAATTTACCATAATATCTAATTATATCAGAAAGCGCCGGCAAGAAAAAGGCTTTACGGATTTACATCCTTAAATAAGCTAATCAGGCACCACCCTGCCCCGGCGGAACAGTTTATACCATTAAGCCGGGGGATGCTTACTACATCCTGGCCGCAATAACCGCCGCCAACCCGGGAATTAACCCAAATAATATACCGGTAGGCAAGGTAATCTGTATACCGTAACAATTGAGGGGTTGATCCATTGTTATGTTCCAGGCAAAAAAAATCAGGCCAAAGCCTGATTTTTTATTTGTAAAGTCCTATTAAAAGAAAGATGTGATACCACTATGATGGAAATTTATACCACAAAGACTCGGAGGTAGTCTCAAAGGTCTAAGGGCTCATATAGCACAGTTGATGGTCTAAGACCACAAAGAAATGATGTGGCTGGGCCAGGCTGTGGAGTATTGAAATGGGCCGCGGATGAACGCTGATGAACACGGATGGAAGAGTGGTGGTTTGCCGGGAATTGAGAAAAAGGATACGGAACCACAAAGGGCACAAAGGACACAAAGGGGTTACAGGTGCGCATACTACCGGTTCTCTATTGTAAATTTTTTGAGTCTGTAAAATGAATCTATATTCAAGTTTATTAAAAAAAATTAGATAGTACGGTAGTACGACAAAATCTGGCCTTTTACCAAACCTGGTATATTTATTAACTGTGTTTTCCTTTGTGGTCTTAGACCATAGACTGATGCTGTATGAGCCCTTTGACAGAAGAGGATTACCAGTTAGCCTTTGTGGTTCGATTTTTAAGTTTTTTACCAATCACCCTTTGTGACCTTTGTGCCCTTTGTGGTAGGAATAATCTTTTATCCGCATTAATCCGCGGCTTAATAAAAAGTTGTCAGGTTTCCATAATCAGATGTATTCTTTCCGGCGGCAGGTACACGTTGACCATATCCCCTCGTTTTGGCGACTGCGGGAACGCATCCAAAGACGTGATTGCAGTAATTTCATAACCGGCCCAAACCTTAACTCTATAATAGTAACCCATCGGATATACTGCTTCAATCACACCATGGAAAACATTAGCGGGATGCCCACCGTCAGATGCAGTGTCTGAGCCTCCCACTGAAACAGAAACACACTCCGGCCTGATACAAACCAAAACTTGTCCAACAGTGGGCATATTATGTTTATAGGCCCGGCCTTGGCTTACGATGTTGATAGGGGTAACCCCCTCCCCCATTGTGATTCTGCAGGATCCCTCACCCGAACCTGAGATAAAGCCCCCCCACAGATTTTCAATACCCAGGAATTCGGCGGTCCTCCGTGTCTCCGGATAGTTGAGGATTTCTTCCGGCGGCCCATCCTGTACAATAGAACCGTCGATCATGATGATCATCCGGCTGGCCAGATAAGGAATATCGCTAAGGTCATGAGAAACCATCAATGCGGCGGTTCCGGTTTCCCCAAGAATTTCTTTCAGTTCACTCACTAATGCAGCTTTGGTGGGCATATCAAGATACGTAAAAGGCTCATCCATAAACAGGACATCAGGCTCCAAAACCATGGCCCTGGCCAGGTTAACCCTCTGTGCCTCCCCGCCGGAGAGGGTCCTCACATCCCGGTTGGCCAGGTGGCTGATTTTAAGCTTGGCCAACCAATACTCGACCCTCTCTGCTGCAGCTGACCGGGCTGTCCCCCGCAATTTAAGGCCTACGACCACATTATACCTGACTGAACCTCTGAGCAGGAGCGGTTCCTGGAATACCACAGCCATCCGCCGCCTGGCCCCAAGGATTTCATCAGCAGAATTAACCGGACGCCCCCAAAAACTTATTTCTCCCGCAGCGCCTGGCTCCAGCAAAGCCAAGGCCTGCAGCAGAGTGCTTTTCCCCGCCCCATTCGGGCCGGTTATGGCCACAAATTCCCCTTCGGCCAGAGAAAAGTGAGGTACATGGATTATTCGTTTTTGCCCCTTAACCACCGAAAGATTAGTAGTTGATAGCACTATTTCCCTGCTCATATCCGGCTCCCCCGCTGTTGGAGCAGCGTAAGCCCCAGAGTAACCCCATACGCCAGAACCATCAAAATGATGCTAATGGCTATAGCAGTATCAAAGCTGCCTTTGGAAACCTCCATCACAGTGGCCGTAGTTAGTACCCTGGTGCGGCCGAGAACGTTGCCCCCGACCATCATTGAAGCGCCCACCTCTGAAACTACGCCGCCGAAGCCGGCCATAACGGCAGCCAGCAGCGGCAGCCTGACCTCTCTGATCATCAGCGCCAGGGTTTGCCGCCTGGAAGCCCCCAGAGCCATCAACTGGAGTTTTAGTTTTCTGTCTACCTGCTGAAAAGCGGCGACTGATATCCCTGTTATGATAGGTACCGCTATCAGGCACTGAGCAATAACCATCGCCACCGGGGTATACAAAAGATGGAAATAGCCCAAAGGGCCGTTCCTCCACAAAAGGATGGTCACCCATAAGCCGACAACCACAGGAGGCAGTCCCATCCCAGTATTCACCAGGCTGACGGCCACCTTGCGGCCAGGGAACCTGGACACGGCCAATAAAGCGCCCAAGGGGATACCGACACAAAGGCTCAGCAGGGTGGCGGCACCCGAAACCTTTAAAGTCAATACTGTTATATTAATTACCTGCGGGTCTCCGGCCCAAAGAAGCCTGATGGCCTGGAGGATCCCCTGCCAAATTAATTCCATGGTAAACACCTCCGGTGAGTGGTTAGTAAAAAAACATAAATAACCAACCGCAGAGGTCGCAGAGGCGCAGAGAGGCTAGTGCTGACGCGTCGTTTTGACCTTCTAATAAGCTGGATTTATTATTATTATCAAATTAAAATTCAGTCTGAAAATATAAATTCAATTACTGATGGTAGAAGGCCAAACTCCTGACGTTCCACCGTACTACTCTCTCTTTAATGATCAAAATCCTTGATTTTTCTTAATGAAACCGCCAACCACATTTGCACACCGGTAGTATGCGTCATTGCTCACTCTCTGTGCGCTCTGTGTCCTCTGTGGTTGGTAATCACTTCCAGCAAATCCCGGCCATTCAATCACTAGCACCTAACACCTCACACCTAGTCCCTACTCTTCCTTCCCGGCATCAGGGAAAAACATTGGCTGGCCGTATTTATCCGCGCCAAAAATCTTTATCACTTCCTGTGTCGCCGGGGCTACCATATAGTCAACAAAGGCTTTTCCACCTTCGGCATTAACCTTGTCAAATTTGTCAGGATTGACCTGCATGACATGATAGATATTGAGCAGGTCTTTATCGCCCTCTACCATGATCTCCAGACTGTTGTTCTTCTTCTGGGCCAGATATGTAGCCCTGTCGGTCAGGGTATAACCGCCCTTTTCGGCGGCCACGTTAAGAGTCTGCCCCATGCCTGTGCCTGTCTCCTGATACCATACGCCCGAGGGCTTGATGACCGCTTTTTCCCAGATGCCCAGCTCCTTTTTATGGGTCCCTGAGTCATCACCACGGGAGATGAAAAGGGCTTTAGCTTGGGCAATAGCCTTAAAAGCATCACCGGTGCTTTTGCCTTTAATCCCGGCCGGGTCCGTTGCCGGGCCTACCAGCAGAAAATCATTATGCATCACCAACTGCCGGTTAACCACTGCACCGCTGTCGGCAATCCTCTGCTCCTCCTTAGGTGAATGCACCAACAGGGCATCAGCTTCGCCTTTTTCGGCCATGGCAATAGCCTGACCGCTGCCTACCGATATTATTATCAGCTTATAACCTGTCTGCTTTTCAAACTGTGGTTGGAGCACATCCAATAAACCACTGTCTACTGTACTTGTGGTTGTAGCCATGATAATATCTTTGTTTTTCGCAACTTTAGCCTTGCCCTCCGGCGATTCGGCCTTGTCTTCCACACAGCCGGTGACAGTCAAAGCCAACATTAGGACAACTAAAATTATAGCCCACAATCCGGTTTTTTTGAACATTTCTAATACCATCCAATTCATAATAATTTTATCGTTATGTTTGGCTCAGCATAGCGAGCATGAAAAAATGGTTATGTTCAAATAAGCATAACGAACGTAAAAAAATTATCACTTACTTAGGAAAATGTTTCCGAAAACACTTTTTCACAGCTTCATCTGCTTCACACCTAAATTCCTCGTAACTGCAAATCAACTTCTCCGCTTCCAGGGTTAACTGAGCGCCGCCCCCCGATTCACCTCCCACCTGTTTAACCAGAAGAGCTACCACAAGCCTGCCCTCCGCCTTTTTAATGCTGCCCCAAGCCTGCCGGTACGACATTTTCATCTCCTCGGCAGCCCGCCTGATAGACCCATACTGCTTAATCAAGGTCAACAGATATAGGAGGCCGTCTCCGAAAACCGGCTGTCCGTCTTTTTCTAACCAGACCTTAAGCCGATAATCCATAATTTGCCCTCCTTTAAATTCAATAATAAAAATATACGACAAAAGCAAGAAAAATCCTTTTACTGGCGCTTGCTTTTTTATTTAGCCACGGTAAAATCACGACCTATGCTTTTCCAGATGGCCGGATCCTCCATGCCCAAGCGCCAGATAGCCAGCCCCCTAAGGCCCCATTTCCGGGCCAGGTCTGCTTTTATCTTGAAACTGCGGGCATCCTCAAACCATACCTGGTGTTTTTCCCCGTTAGCAGCATATGTAATATACGGGACCTCGCCGACCTGGTCAAATTCAGGCTTCACCCCATTACTCCCAGCCACATCCATTGCCAACTTATAGGAGAGATACCTGGGAGAACGCTTGTCCACCGTCCAGTCAAACCCGTAGGCCGGAATTCCCAGCAGCACCTTGTCCTGAGGGATAACGGAGACGGTGTATTTGATGACCTTGTCCACCCATTTGGTAGAAGCTACAGGTCCGGGGCTTGTGACATAGCCATGCTCGTCATATGTCATCACAGCGACCCTATCTGCCCACTTACCTATTTCTTTATAGTCAAAGTTCCTGGCCCAGCTGCCGGGAATTAGCTGACCTGTCTCCGGTGGAACTGAAACTGTTACGAGTAACCCGTAGGATTCAAAAGCTTTCTTGGTTTCCCTCACCAAAGCCGAGAAGTTATCCCGGTCACTGTAGTTTATATCCTCAATATCAATATTGACCCCGTCAAAATCGGCGCTTTGTACAGTTGCCAGCAGACTGGTGATAAACTCACCCCGAGATTGGGCATCCTGTAAGACTTGGTGAGCCACCTGCCTGCCCACTCCGGATTGACCGTAGAGAAGGTTGTGCACCAAAGCTAAAACCCTAACGTTCTTTTTGTGGGCACTGTCAACTACATTTTTGACTTGTGCATCTGTGATACCGTGCCATTTTTCAACTCTGCCGCTTTTATCCCCAATTCTGTAGTAAAAAGGAGCGATATAAGTAAGATCGCCGGAGTGCTGCTGCATAATTCCATAGGAACCAGAGAGAGGAGGTTCGGGTTCCGTATAAAAGCCCAATATTTCCATACGGTCATCGTTATACTTCAATTGTGGCAGCTGTTCCATGGAAGAAAATGTTGACATTGTAGTATTTGACTTAAGTATTCCACCGCTAAGGTAAAGCAGGAAAACAACAGTCAAAATGAATGAGTATATTATGTAAATCTTTTTTTGTCGGTACATCATAAGCCCTCCTGCTATGTAAATTATAAGAAGGTCAGACCTTGATGTCACCGCAATATATTTAACTGAACTGGTACTTCATGGAATGAACAAAGGAAAAAGCCTTTAAAACCAGGCTTCCTCCTTTCTTGGTAATATCCGGCAATCTTGTTACCGAAATCGACATATATTTCTATTGTTCTAACATAAAAGGCGCATCATTAAACGTTATGTCGAAAAGCAGGAATGCGAGAATATTCGTAGTATTACTAAAAATGATTCGCAACCCCTATGCCTGGAGGTTCATCCATGTCTCTACGAAGGTTCGCGCTTAAAAAAAGGCTTTTATATACTACCTTATTTCTAGCCGTTGTCCCGCTGTTACTTATCACTATAATTGATCTCTATATGATGAAACAGAAATTTACAGAATCTGACAAAAAAGATATCGCTGAGGTTGCCCATTTCCTGGAAAAAAATTTCAACCGTACATTTAAGGATATTCTAATCGAATATAATGCTTCCAACCTGCCCAAAAATGAGCAGGTAAAAATCCTGAACAAGGAACTGCAACCAGTAATCAATGACCTAACCCAATCATTTCCCGGAATAGGCGCCGGTTATTATTCCAGGGAATTAGATTGTATAGTGGCCTTTGGGCCAAAACCCACTCCCGCCAAATTTATCTCACTCCCCAAAGATTACCCGGGAAGACAAGTTTACGTTACCGGCAAACCTGTATATTATGAGGTATCTTCAAACATAGGCCGGGCCGAACCGCTATTGGCCTATAATTTTCCCATTTACCGGAATGGGGAATTGATTGGCCATTCATGGGGAAACGTCCTGCTGGACGATGTGGCCCTAACTTTTTGGGACGCCAGTACATATAAAATTACGATAATGGCAGTCTTCCTGATCCTTGGCCTGTTGTGGGCCCACAGAATCAATAATCATGTCTCCAAATCACTGAATTATTTCACTACCAAGGTCCTCAACCCCCATTTGGGTCCACCGCTGAAGGATACCGTTTTCGCCGAGCTTTTGCCTGTATATGCCTCGGTCAGACGGGGCAGACGGGCCCTGATGGATGAAAAAAAGTTACTGGAAACGCTTTTGGACACAACAGATGCCGGTATTGTCTGTGTAGACAAAGACGGAGATACTGTAATGATTAACAGGGCCTTTGAATCCATGTGCGACCGCAATCTTTCACTATTTATAGGCAAGCCCCTTAATGACCTGTTAAAAGAGCTCAATCTGCAACCTGGTACCTGCCCGGTTTCTATTGCCCTTCAACAAAAAGAAGATATCAAGAATATGATTATTACCCGCAATACAAAGGAAGGACTCAAATGGCTTACCGCCAACGCTTCTTTATTACAGGATTCAGCCTGTAATTTCACAGGAGTCCTTGGCACTTTCCATGACATAACCAAAATCAAGGAATACGAAAACCAGCTTATCGACGTTGAACGGTTCAAGGTAGTCGGCGAGCTGGCTGCAGCCATCAGCCATGAGGTTCGCAACCCGCTCACAACAGTAAAAGGCTTTTTACAGCTTTTCCTGCGTAAGGACCGGCTGGGAAGTACAGATAAAGAACTGTACCAGTTAATGATTGATGAAATAGACAGGGCTAATAATATTATTGGGGATTTTCTATCTATCAGCAGACAGCAGCAGAGAAATAATGAGAATTTCTGTATCAACAATGTCCTCAGGGACCTCCTGTTGCTATATGAAAGCCAGGCAGTGCTGAACGATATCAGAATAATTTCCGAATTGTCCTTTGCCCCTAAGATCAACGGAGACAAGGGGCAGCTCAAACAGGTCTTTCTCAACCTGTTCAACAACGCCGTGGACGCCATGCCCGGAGGTGGGACGTTGTCTGTGCAGACATGGTTCGTCGAGGCCGAAAAAGCTGTCAAGATAAATATCAAAGATACAGGAACCGGTATTCCTGAAGAGGTGTTAGAACGCCTGGGCAAACCGTTCGTAACAACCAAAGAAAAAGGGACAGGCCTTGGCCTATCCATATGCTACCGGATTATTGAGAACCATTTCGGTCAAATTTCTGTAAGTACCGGAGCTGACAGTGGAACGGAATTTACCATTACACTACCGGCAGTAAGTCCTTACTTTGCCATTGAATCCTCACCTATAACAAAGTCCGGGTATTCCGAGATCTTAACGAAGCCGCAGCTCTCCCAAAACGGATTTGAAGGCTCATAGGAACCGAGGAAAATATACTTCAAGCCATTACTAAAAGCAAATTTTTTGAGTTCATCAATCAACCATAACCCAACACCCTTGTAACGCCATTCATAAGGGATGTTAATCATGTCCAGGTAGCCAAAAAACTCTCCCCCCACTATTCATATTTCAGTTCCCTATTTAAATTAATATGCATAACAATTAACGATAATCTCAGTAAAAAACGGGGACTTTTAGTCCCCATTTTTATATCCCTGCATCCCGGCACAGGGCCTCAGCCTTATCAGTGTTTTCCCATGTTAATTCCAGGTCTTCACGGCCAAAATGGCCATATGCAGCGGTCTGCCTATAAATAGGCCTTCTCAGATTAAGTTCCTTGATGATGCCCGCAGGCCGCAGGTCAAAATGCTTCTGGATCAACGCCACCAGTGACGGTTCATCCAACTTGCCGGTACCAAAGGTTTCTACCATGATTGATACAGGCCGGGCAACACCTATAGCGTATGCCAACTGTACTTCACACCTGTCAGCAAGTCCGGCAGCCACAATGTTTTTGGCTACGTAACGGGCAGCATATGCGGCAGACCGGTCTACTTTAGTAGGATCTTTACCCGAAAATGCCCCTCCTCCATGACGAGCCATACCTCCGTATGTGTCAACAATTATTTTACGCCCAGTAACACCTGAGTCACCCTGAGGTCCTCCAACAACAAACCTACCCGTAGGATTGACAAAAATACGTGTATTTTCATCCATTAAGTTCTCGGGTAAAACAGGTTGGATTACTTTTGCCGTGATATCCTGCCTGATGGTTTCAATGTCAACATCATGTGAATGCTGGGTCGAGATAACCACGGTGTCCACACGGACGGGCTTGTCACCATCATACTCAACAGTTACCTGGCTTTTCCCGTCAGGCCTCAGATATGTAAGTTCACAATTTTTTCTTACTTCAGTTAGTTTTCTGCAAAGCTTATGGGCTAACGAAATCGGTAAAGGCATAAGCTCGGGAGTTTCGTTTGAAGCATACCCAAACATCATTCCCTGGTCGCCGGCCCCGATAGCTTCAATTTCCACATCAGACATTTCGCCGGTCTTGGCCTCAAAAGCCATATCCACGCCCATGGCAATGTCTGGTGACTGCTCATCTATAGAAGTGATAACCGCACAGGTATCACTATCAAAACCATATTTGGCTCTGGTATATCCGATATCTCTGATGGTTTGCCTTACAACCTTCGGAATGTCAACATAACAATTGGTAGTTATTTCCCCCATCACCAGCACAAGACCGGTGGTTACGGCGGTCTCACATGCAACCCTGGCTTTCGGGTCCTGCTCAAAAATCGCGTCCAGCACTGAGTCTGAAATCTGATCGGCGATTTTATCGGGGTGACCTTCGGTCACTGATTCTGAGGTGAACAGGTGTTTTGCCAACTAGATTACCTCCCTCTCCAACAAAAATTTAATAATGCTAATTTTCCTGTTTGAAAAAGGCCTTTAGCCTATCAATAATCTGATGAGCGACTACTTTCTTATCCATCTTGTCCAAATCTTCGATTTTACCGTCCTCATATAGAAGTTTAACAATATTAGTATCGGTCCCAAATCCGGCTCCTGGCTTGGTGATATCATTGGCTACGATAAAATCCAGATTTTTGCGTTTAACCTTAGCCGCCGCGTTTTCCACCAGGTTGTCTGTTTCAGCAGCGAAACCCACCAGGATACGGTTTCCCTTGTTTTCCCCGAGATACTTCAGGATGTCCGGAGTCCGGGCCATTTCCAAGGTCAAGTCATGCTCAGATTTTTTTATTTTTCTGTCATGCCGCTCCTTGGGGTAATAATCGGCCACAGCAGCTGTTTTAATCACAACATCAGACTGATTGTAGTATTTCCTGACAGCCTCATACATGTCCAAGGCAGATACTACCGGAACATATTCCACTCCGGAAGGTACCGGAAGGGATACCGGGCCGGAAACGAGGATGACCTCAGCACCACGCTGTACAGCGGCTTCGGCAATGGCATATCCCATCTTGCCGGTGCTGCCATTGGAAATGAATCTGACCGGGTCAATGTACTCTCTGGTAGGCCCGGCGGTAATGAGAAATTTCCTGCCTGTGAGGTCTTTTTCACCGGCCAGGAGTCGCTCTATAGCAACAACTATCTGCTCAGTTTCCGGAAGCCTTCCCTTTCCTTCGTAGCCGCAGGCTAAATAACCGGAAGCAGGTTCCAAAAAATGATAGCCATAAGATTTCAACTGGGTAATATTAGCCTGAACTATCGGATTTTCATACATATGTACGTTCATGGCGGGAGCAAACAGGACCGGTGCCTTTGTCGCCATGATAGTGGTTGAAAGCATGTCATCGGCTATACCTGAACAAACCTTGCCGATAACATTAGCTGTTGCCGGTATAACAACCAACAAATCAGCTCTGTCAGCAAGAGAAACATGCCGGACTTCCCATGGCCCGGACATGTCAAACATCCGCAAAACCACAGGGTTGCGAGAAATTGTCTGGAGGGTCAGGGGGGAAATGAATTGAGTGGCAGCTTCCGTCATGATTACGTTAACATCTGCCCCGCCTTTGACCAGTTTACTGACCAATTCCGGAACCTTGTAAGCTGCAATTCCCCCGGTTATCCCAACAACTATGCTTTTATCGGCAAACATCAAATCACCACCGCTTTCAATCAACCTCGGGCTACTTGATGCCGATTTTGGTACGCTCAAAGGACACCTTGTTCTGAGCTATTTCTTCCAGAGCCACAGATACAGGCTTGTATGATTCCGTTTCCAGCAACGGCGCTACACCTTCAGTGATTTCCCTGGCCCTCTTGGCTGCTGCCACCACTAATGTGTATTTGCTATCAACATTGATCATCAGAATGTCCAAAGAAGGTTGCTTCATAGTAACCCCCCTTTTTAGAATATAATTTATTTGTGCTGCTAAAATTCTATCGGGGTATAATTAGCGGTCTTTCCGGCCCGCGTGCCCCTGCAAAAATGAACCGGTCCGCCCGGCATTTTTCAGCTACAATGATGCTTTCCACTTTGTCTACGGCATCTTCCAAAAAATCATTGATTACAACATAATTATATTCATTAAATTGCTCTAATTCACCTAAAGCCTTGGCCATTCTTTTGTTAATAACTTCCATGGAGTCGGTACCCCTGTTATTAATTCTGTTTCTTAGGATTTCCAGTGACGGGGGAACTATAAATATGTAAACGCCCTGAGGTGCTTTCTCCCTTACTTTCATGGCGCCCTGAATATCTATTTCCAGTAAAACATCTTTTCCAGCGGCTACGGCTTCCATAACCGGTTTTTGGGGAGTACCGTAGTAGTTGTCATAAACGAGAGCCCACTCCAGAAAATCATCCTGGTCCAGCATATCCTCAAACTTTTCTTTAGTTATAAACTGATAATTCTCACCGTCGATTTCTCCGTCCCTTGGTAGTCTCGTAGTCGCCGAAACCGAAAAAAATATATCAGGCCGGCGCCGAAACAGGGACTTACAAATAGTACCTTTCCCTGTCCCCGAAGGGCCTGAAATGACAATCAGCAAACCCGGATCAACCATGCCACTCTCCCCTTTGGCACTCATTTTTAATCTGTCGGGTCGTCCTGTTGGACAGATTCCTTCGTAGCCAGACGATGGGCCACAGTCTCAGGCTGTACAGCCGAAAGAATTACATGGTCACTGTCACTGATAATAACAGCCCTTGTTCTCCTGCCGTAAGTAGCATCGATCAACATACCCCGATCCCGGGCCTCGGTAATAATCCTTTTAATTGGGGCTGACTCGGGACTGACAATGGCAATGATGCGGTTCGCCGAAACTATGTTCCCAAAACCGATGTTGATTAATTTGATGTCCATCTTTTAACCTCCTCAAGTTCTGAGTTACTATTTACAAAGTCGGGTATCGTTTAATATTTTCCCCGGTAACCCTCCTTTTACTCGATATATCATTATTATTAATCCTTACTCGATATTCTGCACCTGTTCTCTGACTTTCTCTACTTCACTCTTAGCCTTGATAACCAGAGATGATATTTCCAGGTTATTCGATTTGGAACCAATTGTATTAAATTCCCTGTTCAGTTCCTGTACCAGAAAGTCCAGTTTTCTACCTATAGCCTCATCTATACCGATAGTATTTTTCATTTCCTGATAATGACTTCTTAACCTGACCAATTCTTCAGATATATTACTCTTATCAGCAAAGATAGCCAGTTCGGCCGCCAGCCGGGCCTGGTCAATCTCAACTTCCACTGCCAGTTCCTTTAACCTGGCCTGTAGCTTATCCCGGTATTCCATAACTACTGACGGAGCACGTTCTGCAATGGCTTCAGTATACTCCTCCAACCGAGCTACCCGCATTAAGAGGTCCTGACTTAATCTCATACCCTCTGAAGCGCGCATTTCCACAAGGTTGCCCAAAGCCTGTTCCAGTGCCGAACTTAGTGTGGGCCACTGTTCTTCCAGGTTAGCTGGTAGTTCCTCCAAAACGATAACTTCCGGCAGCCGGGCCATGTCAATAATGCCTGGTTTTCCTTTTATGCCAATAGTTTCCCCCAATTCCTCCAAAGCATTATAATACGCCAAAGCAAGTTCTTTGTCAACCTGGATGGATTTATTTCCACTGCCGTGGCTGTCCACAGTTACAAAAACATCTAATCTGCCCCGGGAAACCTTCTCCACGATAACCTTTCTAATCTTATCCTCCAGTGCCAGGTAGTACTTTGGTAATCTAATAACAACCTCACAAAAACGGTGGTTAACAGACCTGATTTCAACGTTAAATGCCTTCCCGTCCCGTTCATTTTCACCCCGGCCGTAGCCGGTCATGCTCTTGACCATCTATTTCACCTCATAATCACCAAAATACAATTAATAAAAACAACCTTATCTGCTGCTTTATTATACACCGTTTGTGCCTTTTTATATTGCCATAAACAAATTTGTTTATGAATACATGAGATTTCCCGTATAATGCACAGAAATTATAGTTCTACCAAATACATAAAATTCCTCTCCAAATTAAATAAAAAATTAAAGATTTTTTAAGCATTTTAACGAATTAATAAGAAAAAGCAGCTAAATTGACGCCTCGCGGCATCATAATCCGCCACTAAGATAAGAAATAAGAAGGCTCTTTATATGAGCCTCCTTATTATTAAATATCTTCGCTGAAAGCACTGTCGATTGCTTCGCAAACAGTAACCCACTTGAGAAGCGACATGCCAATAATAAACGCAAATCCAAAACCGGTGCCATAGCGTTGAAACGCGAAATAAAGTACGGCTATCAAACCCCAAAAACGGCCATGGTATCCTCCAGCCATCAGCAAAAGCGTCAAAATTCTATCTCCGCTTCGCCGATACCTTTGAACCGCCAAATCAATCACATAGGCCAGGAGGATATAGTTAATAACGCTTACTATCCATCCGGCACATAATCCGATGGCAATCATATTCTTGCCCAGAATTAGACATATCGTTGTCAAAACCGCAATTACAATTACGGACCATGCGGCCGACCGCCATTTTTCTTTCAAAAAATCCATGGTCGATTGGGTCAACTCTTGGCCACCAGATTTTAAAGCAGCCATCAATACAGTGACCTCCCATCTCCCCCAAGAAAAAACTGCGACGATGTATTATGTCTTTTGATTTGCCCTCAAGCGGTCGATGTATTTAATTTTTTGTATCGCACCATTCCCCCTCCCCCTACAATTTTGTCGGGAAAGTACGGCAGAACGTGGTGATAAAATTCACATGCTCAATTAATACCCTGTTAAGTTCATTCTATCACAAAGCGGATGCTTTGTGTGGAAACATAAGGTTTTCAAGGCATTGAACTATGTGATGGGCAAGATAGAATCTTATTATCCTCCTCCTTAAAATTGAAGGGTTCCAAGTTCCCTAAAACGGTTGATAGCTTCGACCATACGGTCTTTTTCCACAGTCAGGGCGATTCTGAAGTAGCCTTCGCCATACTTGCCATATCCGTTGCCTGGAGTAATAACCACACCGGTTTTCTCAAAAACGAATTCGGCAAAGGAAATTGAGTTATACCCTTTGGGTACCGGCGCCCAGATGTATATTGTTGACTTAGTTTTTTCAAGCTGCCACCCAAGATTATTGAGGCCTTCGACGATGATATCCCGGCGCTCCTGATAAACCTCACTCATCTCCGTAGTAAAAACCTGGGGTCCGGTGAGGGCAGCAATGGCAGCATGCTGTACTGCCTGGAAGCAGCCGGAGTCGATATTGCTTTTAATCCTGCCCATGGCTTCAATTACCCTTGGATGACCTACGGCCCAGGCAACCCGCCACCCGGTCATATTATATGATTTGGAGCAGGAACCAAACTCAATTCCGACCTCTTTGGCTCCGGGATATTCCAGGAAACTCGGGGCCCGGTAACCATCAAAGGAAATATCCTGGTACGCGGCATCATGACATACGATAATATCATATTCCTTAGCGAAAGCGATTAACTTCTTGTAGAAATCGTCGTCAGCTATTGCCCCAGTTGGGTTATTAGGATAATTGATGAACATCAGCTTGGCCTTTTTAGCTATATCAACAGGGATCGCATCCAGGTCAGGTACAAACCTGTTCTCGGCTGTAAGGGGCATTATGTAAGGTTCAGCGCCTGACAGCAGCGCACCGATTCCATAAACGGGATACCCGGGATCTGGAATTAAAGCCACGTCACCGGGATCGAGGTAGCAGAAGGAAATATGAGCAATACCTTCCTTGGAACCAATCAAGTTAACAACTTCTGTTTTAGGGTCAAGTTCTACTCCGAATCTGTTCTGATAATAACTGGCAACGGCCTCCCGGTAAGCAAGCATCCCCACCGAGGATGGATAACGATGATTCGCCGGGTTATGGCCCTGCTCACACAGTTTATCAATAATATGGCCAGGCGTGGGGCGGTCAGGGTCACCGATTCCCAAGCTGATGACATCTATACCCTCAGCCTTCGCCTTTTCAATAGTTTTTTCAATACGGGCGAACAGATAAGGTGGCAGCTGACTAATTCTCTTTGCTTCTTCCAATTTTAGAACCTCCTTGTGTTAGTGTCCAGTGGCCAGTGACCAGTAGATTTAAAATAACAATAATCGATAGTACACTCTAAGTACCAGCACCCAGCACCTAGACAGTCTCCCCCCGGAAGACATACTCTGCCGGGCCGGTCATATTGACATGATTGTTCTCGGCCCACTCAATCAAGAGATCGCCACCGGCCAGGTGTACTGTAACCGTCCTGTCAGTCAAATCATTGAGGATACATGCAACACCGGTCGCACAAGCGCCCGTACCGCAGGCCAGAGTTTCTCCTGCTCCTCTTTCCCAAACCCTCATATTAACCTCATTCCTGTTCAGAACCTGGATAAACTCCACATTGGTCCGGCGGGGAAACACTTGATGATTCTCCATTTTCGGACCGATGACTCCGATAGGGACTTCTTCGACGTCAGAAACAAAGGTGATGCAGTGGGGATTGCCCATTGATACACAAGTAATCTTATAAGTAGTTTCATCCACTACGAGTGGTTCGTTGACCACTTTTCCGGCCGGTCCTGTCATCGGAATTACATTCCGCTCCAACCTGGGTTCACCCATATCAACCCTGACGGAGACTACATGATCTCCTTCCAGAATAACTTCTGGGATAATGACCCCAGCCAGAGTTTCCACACGCATAGTCTGTTTTTTGACGATATCGCCTTCGTACACGAATCTCGCAAAACACCTTATGCCGTTACCGCACATTTCTGGCTCACTGCCATCAGAATTGAATATCCGCATTCTGATGTCAGCAGTTTCGGACGGCAGGATAAGAATCAACCCATCGGCGCCAATACCATAGTGGCGGTCACAAAGTCTCCTGGCAAACGCTTCGAAATCTCCTGCTAATTGTTCGTTCAAACAGTTAACCAGTATAAAATCGTTGCCCAGTCCCTGCATTTTAGTAAACTTCATATTCCACCACCTTTCATTGTCATCAAATAGCCTGTTTGTCCACATACAGCAGGTACTACAGTGTTTTTTTGCTTCTAATTTATTATCTTATAATAACTATTCAGGTTTTGCAACACTACGTCGAACTGTATACAATATATCACCCGTGTCATATGTTAATACATACTTTACTCTGGTATAACATGGCAATGCCCAATGCCATCCCAATATTACCCACTGATTGACTGGCCTTAGGCCGCAGTGTATACTGATTGGAGTACACTATTTCACTGGCCATTAGCCGCTGGCCGCATATTCAAGAAGTTGTCAGAAGAGGTGCCACCGCATGCAGTTAATTCAAGCGATTAAAAACGAATTGGACCAGTATGCAGATAAAGCAAAAGCGGAATTTCTGCCCAGGTTTTTTAAAACCCAGCCCGGTGGTTATGCTGAAGGAGACCGGTTTATCGGTGTGACTGTGCCCAATCAGAGGAAAGTAGCCAAAAAGTATTTCGGGTTGATTCAGTTAAATGAGGTGGAAAACTTACTTCATGAGACTTTTCATGAATACCGATTGACGGCTTTGTTTATTCTGGTCAATAAGTATGACAAAGCAATAAGTGATAACGAAAAGAAAGCCATCGTTGATTTGTACCTCAACAATATTACTTACATTAACAATTGGGACTTGGTCGATTCCTCAGCTGATAAGATTCTTGGTCCTTACCTGCTGGATAAACGAAAGGACATACTATACGAGTTCGCCAATTCAAACGACCTTTGGCAACAAAGAATTGCCATCATCACGACTTATTATTTTATTAAGCATAACAGATTCGACGATACTTTAACCATATCAGCAATTCTGTTAAACCATAAACATGACCTGATTCATAAAGCAGTGGGATGGATGCTGCGGGAAATTGGTAACAGAGACTTTGACGTTGAATTAAACTTTCTTAAAAATCACTATAAAAAAATGCCTCGAACCATGCTGCGTTATGCGATTGAGAAGTTTGAAGAAGGGCTTCGACAACAGTTTTTAAAGGGTGGAATTTAGCGATATGTCATTTGACGGTTTGGTTATGGCTGCAGTTAAAAATGAATTAAGTGAAAAGATTTCGGGAGGACGGATAGAAAAGATATATCAGCCTCTACCGGCCGAAATTGTATTAGTTATTAATAAGGAGAGAAACAAGTTCCGGCTGGTGGTCTCCGCCCACGCCAGGGATGCCCGCATCCACCTGACCCGGACCACCAGGGAGAACCCCCTGACCCCTCCTCTTTTCTGTATGGTACTGAGAAAACATCTCGATGGCGGGAGAATTACCAACATAGTCCAGAACGGCCTGGAACGGGTTCTGGATATTGGGGTGGAAGCGATTGACGAGCTGGGGATGCTGTCTGAAAAAAGGCTCTTATGTGAAGTCATGGGTAAGCACAGCAATGTTGTCCTTGTGGATCCTGCCACCAATAATATTCTGGACGGGATAAACCGGTTTTCTTATGGGACCAGCAGGCACAGAGAAATCCTGCCTGGCAGGACTTACACGCCACCGCCTGAAACCGGCAAGTTGAATCCCCCAGAGACTACAGAGGAACAGTTCCGCGACGCACTATGGGATCCGGAACAAGATATTCCCATAGACAGGCTGTTATTAAACAAATTTGCCGGGTTTAGCCCCCAAACCTGTCGCGAAATAACTTTCCGTGCAGGCCTGTACCCTGATTCCAGCAATCAATCCTTGGGGGAACTGGAATTACAGCGGCTTTGGGAAACCTTTGAGACAATAAACGAATGCATCCGTACGGGCAGTTTTCAACCTACGATATGCTACAAGGGCCCGATTCCCACCGCCTTTTCTGCAGTGAAATTGGAACAATTTAATTGTGGGGATACCGAATCCACCTCCATGAACGAGGTCCTTGATGAATTCTTTTCAGTGACGGAAAAACAACAGCGATTCAAAAGGGCTGCCGCTGAATTGGCAAAAGTTGTTAATACCGAGAAGAAGAAAAGCCGAAAGAAAAAAGCCATCCATGAAGAGACTCTCCGCAAAGCTGAAAATGCCGAACAGTTAAAGATAACCGGTGAACTTATTACTGCCAACATTTACCAGCTCTCCAAAGGTGTTCATTCGGTAGAACTTACGAATTATTATGACCCCCAGGCCACAACTATGACTGTTGAACTTGACCCTCAGCTTTCCCCGGCGGAAAACGCCCAGTCATATTTCAAAAGATATACCAAGGCCCGGAACAGCTTCTCCATCGCCGCCAAATATCTGGCAGAGGCGGAAAGCGAACTGGACTACCTTGAATCCGTCCTGGTCTCCCTGGAACAGGCAGAACAGGACCACGACCTCCGAGAAATAAGGTTCGAACTGGTCAAAGAAGGTTATATTGCACCAACTAAGATCACCAAGGGGACAAGAAAACCGGAGCCTGACTCCGAACCCGCGCCAATGGTCTTTCGCACGAACGAGGGGTTCGAGATATTCGTAGGCCGCAACAACCGCCAAAACGATTACCTGACCATGAAACTAGCAAAGCCCGATGACATGTGGCTTCATGTAAAGGACATCCCCGGTTCTCATGTCATCATCAGGAATCCGCAGGGAAGGGACATCCCGGAGCCAACCTTGCAGACAGCAGCAGAGGCAGCCGCTTATTACTCTAGAGCCAGAGAATCATCCAAGGTGGCAGTGGATCACACCCTTAGAAAATTCGTACGTAAACCAAAAGGCGCTAAACCGGGCATGGTGATTTATGAACATTTCAAATCAGTCTATGTCGAACCAAAAGGACCATGAGTTACGACCTCTAAAAAAAACATGTAAATAAAGACAGGTCCTTGAGTTATTCAAGGGCCTGTCTTTATTAATCATTAAATTGTATTTGCACAGGGTTCAGCAAAAACATCGCCAGAAGGCTCTCTCACTGCCGCTATAAACGGTTCCACCAGGTCAGGATCAAACTGGATGCCCATATTTTTCCTCAGCTGATTAAAAGCCTCCTCCTGTGATAGCGCTGTCCGGTAAGGCCTGTCAGAAATCATTGCATGGAACGCATCAGCGAGGCAGATTATCCGGGCATAAATTGGAATCGCCTGACCTGTCAAGCCCTCAGGGTATCCTTTACCGTCCCACCTTTCATGGTGATACCTGATACATGTTTCGATGTCCGGGGTTTTGATAATATGTTTTATTATATTACTGCCCATCACAGGATGGTTTTTTACTATTTTCCATTCATGTTCAGAAAGAGGCCCATCCTTATGAAGGACATCATCAGCAATACCTATTTTACCTATATCGTGCAGCAGCGCACCAATTTTCAGCACATACTTGTCCTTATCAGACATCCGGAGTTTTTCGGCCAGTCTGAGAGAAAACTTTATCACCGATTCGGAATGTTTTTCAGTATATTTGTCCTTAGCGTCAATAATAGCGGCCAGGGTATACGCAGACTCCAGGAGCATTTCCTGTTTTGAAAACTCGAGTGACTGTTTGGCTAACTTTTCAGGCAGCTCGGAGTCATATACCTGGCACTGGTTACGCCCATTCTGCTTGGCATAATACATGGCCATATCCGCACTCTTGACGAGTGCTTCTCCATTCATGGCATCAATAAGGTATCTGGCAATTCCGATACTAATAGTCACCGGAAAATATCCT